>Ga0116227_10000831_pt1 | contig 64450 bp, 43 predicted proteins | sample S1TSphgellanicum_FD_89693 | JGI IMG/M metagenome (GOLD analysis project Ga0116227, IMG submission 89693) | Host-associated microbial communities from peat moss isolated from Minnesota, USA - S1T2_Fb - Sphagnum magellanicum MG | ecosystem: Host-associated > Plants > Peat moss > Unclassified...
AAAAAATAAAAAAAAAAAAAAAAAAAAAAAAAACAAAACAAAACTGGGCAGGGAGGAAATAAAATAAAAACTGGGAAGGGGGCAGGGAGAAAATAAAAATCCCAAAATAAAAACTGAGATCAGGGCTGAGAAAGGGCAAACAAAAAAAAGTCAAACTGGGATGGCACAGGGATAGAAAAGAGAATCCTATCAGTGCACCATCCATCCACGTTGGTGCACTGGTGGGTGCTGGTTCACTCTGGCCCTCCAGAGGTATCTGCAGATAAATGGAACCAACAACCCCCAGCCCCATTTTCAAACTGGATTTTGTTTGACATTAGAGTTTTCTGGAAAGTCACCCTGCCTTCGTGCCTGCTTCCATCCCCCATCCCCTCTTTCAGTGGTATCCACAAAGTAAGGAAATTTTATTAAATCTCAGTATGAAATGGTAAAACTCAGCATTTAATGCACAAGGCTCGAGGCTCGAGTGTAGTTATAGTAGTGGTACAGGTAGGAGCAGTGGAGGCGCTCAGGAAAAAGGAAAGACAAGATGAAACTCAGTTTACCACCAAAATTGCTGGAAAAACTAGTATGAGTCCCAATTATTTCGTTTCCTAAAATTTTCATTCCCAGTTACTCGTTTGATGCCCTACTATGCTGAAACTGACCGTTCTCGCCCCCTAATCGCAGGACTTCATGGATAACTCTATTGGCTGAATGAAATAGAGTGCATTTTCTTCAATGGTTCAAACATTAATGGATGAGAATGGATCTTAGAAGTGGTGGACAAAGTCCAGAATTCCAAGTCCACCCTAGATTAACATAACAGTTAACATAACATGGTCATTTATGATTCATTTTTACAACTAAAATTTGTAATCGCATATGCTTACATGGTATGGTCATTCGTAATTAGTTTGTAAATGAGAGGATTTGAACCTTTCACCTACATACTAAGAGTCCAAGTCCTTGACCATTGCATCCATTTTTCAACAAATGATAATTTTTGTTATCACATTGCTATGAAAAAAATTCCCATCCTACCTATGTGGCCTAATTCACATATCCTAGCTATCTAGCTACCTTAGACTACCTTAGCCTATTTTAGCCTATTTTTAAACCATTTAAAGTTGTATTCAAGCTATTCTAAACTAGGCTACCTTATGTTATTCCAAACTTTTATACCTTATGTTATTCTAAACATTTGTACCCTAGGGTATTCCAAGTTGTTTAACTTTAAGCTATTTTAGGTTATTCTAAACTACTATTGGTTATTTTAAGCTATTCCACCCTAGGTTATTTTTGGTTATGCTATTTTTTAGTGATTTTTGTTTAATCTTAATTATTTTACTTTCAAATTATGTTTCGTTAATTATTATACCTTTAAGTTATTATTGGTTATTCTCCTTTACACTATTATTGGTTACTTTAGACTATTTTGACCCAAGACTATTTTAGGCTATTATATGTTATTTTATTTTAGGTTATTTTAGGGTATTCTAGGATTATCTACCTTAAGCTATTATAAATATTTTGAAATTATTATTGATTCTTCTACCTTAGGTTATTCTAAGCTATCTTTGGTTATTTTAAGCCATTTGACCGTAAGTTATTGTAGGTTATTTAACCATATGAAAATTGTCCAATCATAAGACCATGTTTTTGTAATATTGTGCCTAAGCTACCTAAGGTATTTAATTACGGGTGTATCTAAAGGCTACATAAACTACTTAAAGTACTTAGGGGTTGCCTAAGTTAAAGCTACCTAAATTACATGACATGTTGTGTGAATTAACTAACCATAAAAACATGTATATTTGCAACTATGATATATAGTTGTAATTCAAGTAGCATAAGATGCCATGCATTGTTTTGCCACCTCCAAACTACATTATCATTTGTACAAAAATTAAATTTTCATCTAATGTTTGACACTAGTAGTTGTGGAGAATATGAATGGACTTTTCATTCTCATTTTCATCCAAACCAACAATAGTTGCAAATCATGGTTGCATATGTGATTTAAAACCATTTTATAGTCAAATATGTGATTACAAGTCATTTTTACCATTGTACCATGTAGGACAATCATATTGATAGTCGCAAAAATGGTTGACTTGGACATGAATCACAAGCACATGGGTTGTTATGGACAAGATTTTTTGTAATGGCGTGATACTCCCATCAATTTCATGCAATGTTCATTTTTTTCCATTGGTAAAGTTTTTGTAAGAATATAACCACATATTAAATACTACAATATTCAATTTTCATTTCTTTTACTTGCACTTGTTTTCTAATGAAATGAACTTGTATGTCAATGTGTTTGTTTATTGTATGAAGTTTAAGGTTTTGGATGAACATTATTGTTTTTTGATTATTTAAATGATTAATAATAGGGTTTCCTTGTTTTGAACCCAAGGTTCCAAGTAGTCTTTTTATCCATATTATTCTTGTTGAAGTTTAAGACAAAGCTACATGTATCTTGATTATGTGCTTAACAAAGTCATTGCTCTTTATTTCTTGTTTAACTTACAACTCCATTAATAATGAAGGAGTTTCTTGATATGGACCTCCTTGTGTCAACATACCCTGCCCAATCAACATCAAAATAGTCTTCCAAGATTAAAAGGTTGTTTGTTTTTAAAATTATACATTAGCTTCCTTCCTACTGTTTTTTTCAAATATTTCATTCTTCTTTTGATTACTTGAGTCAATGTTTGTCTCCAAGATTTGATAAGCATTAAACAATTAAATTTATGGCAAATGTGATGTTAGGCCATGCGCTGACCATGGCATGCATCAAACTACAAGGTATGTTCATCTTCTTTGCTTTGAGGTGAATCACTTTTGTTTAGCTTTAACTAGGTTTCCATTGGTGTAATTGTTAAATTACAAACTAACATTTTATATGTATGCAATATTTTTTCTCGAATATATTTTTTATTGATTAGTTGATAGAACCTCAAACACCTTGTCATAAATAATTTCCATCCCCAAACAAAAGTGGAGACATCCTAGGTTTGACATTTCAAACTCTTTTAATAGAAGCTTCTAGGTATTCTTTATCAAATCTTCATTATTATTTAGGAGTATGGGATCATCAACATGCACAACAATAATCATCAAACCTTTTCTTTCAAACTTTATGTAAACATTTGAAGTCGGGCTTCATTATTTTTGAAAATTGGTAGAGACCAAAAAGGAATTTAAACATTGCTACCACTAGTGAATGATTACTTTAAACCATATAAAGCGTTTTCCAACTTGCAAACTAATACTAAACTTTTTTATTATTTAGGCAACCCTCTAAGTATTTTCATGTAATTTCTTTTTTCATTTGATCATTCAAAAAAGTTGCTTTTACATTCATTTATTCAATGTTCAAGCCATGATGTATTGTTTAAACAGCATTTTAATTGAAGTGAGTTTCACAATTGGTTCAAAAAGGTGTTTGATAATTGAGTTTTTGGTTGAATATACCCTTTTTGTTATTAATCTTGTTTTGTACTTAGATATTTTGCCATTAGAGTTGAGCTTGACTTTGAATATCCACTTGCAACTAACCACATTTCGATTTGGAAGCAAGGTTGTTAAGTTCCAAGTATGATTCCTTCCATTGATTTCAATTTTTCATTTATTGCATTAAATTCCAATGGATAATTTTCATTCCTATTAATGTTTCTTGCAAAGTAAATGCATGGTAGGTGGACCAAAAAGTGCCAATAGTTCCTTAATTTGAAAGTTCATTTCCTTTGTATTTTTTTTGAACCTTCAAATATTTTTTGTAATTAAATAGCAATAATGCATCAATTTTAAGAAAAAAAATTCCATTAAAATGATTACCCTTGTAGAGTTCTTGATTAAAACATGCAAAGTCATAAGTTTGAAAAATATATGGGTTTTTTCACTAAACAAAAGTCCATAGGTTTTGAAAGTTCATTAAATTTGAATCAAAACCTTTCAATCTTGCTTTCATTATCACATTTTAAAATTAAAACCAAATCCTTAACAAGCTTTGAAGTTCAACATGGAACCAATTTAAAATTTATTCATCAATTGTTACTGACGTAAAAAATTTTAATTTTCAATTTCAAAAGTCCATAACTCTTATAAGTTTTTGACTTTTCCATACTAATCAACTGAATTATGTACATATCAAAATTTATAAACTCAAAATGGATCCCATTAAACAATTCCAATATGTACAAATAATGTGACAATTATAATCACACAAAACTTGTAGAAAAATGGATTGTGTTACTTTTAAATCGGTCCACCTTATCTACATCCACCTTGCATTGTGACTAGATCTCATGGACAAGTTTGAATGAAGAGTCCTTTAGGCTTCCTTTTAGATACAAATCTCCTTCAATGGTCTTAATTAGTTTTAAAGGTGGTTTCCTTTGTCAAGTACCTCCCTTCTTGGACTTGTAGTTATTTTTGTTTGAGGTCCACAACAAGTTTTATGGAACATACTTGAAGTTGGTGATCATTGAATTAGACTCCTCAAAGAGATGTCTTCTTCTTATTTTTCCCTCTTCACCAACACAATTTGTTCAATAGGAAGGGTAAAACCCACTTGCGAGCTACTAAGGTTTAATGACTTTAATGGTGAAATTTGTATTATTTGTCCAACATTTGGAAGTGGTACATTTGTTGCATTGCAAGTTGAAGAATGCTAGGTCTTTTTGTGGAGGTCCTTTATGGAAAGATTGTTTGAAGAAGGATGGATCCAACTCAAGTTCAAGTCTACAACAATGACATCATCTTCTCTTACAATTGTCATGTTTGTCATTTTACAAGTTTTCAAAAAAATGACATCTATATATGATAATAATTGTGTTTGATTATTTCATTAGCTTGTAGCCTTTGTTTTCCTTACTATACTTTAGAAAATTGCAATATTCATATTTATTGTCAAGTTTTTTTCTATTTTCTTTAGGGATAATGAAGAAAAATCAATGCAACCAAACACTTTTAGGCATGATAAATTTGGTTTATGGCCCATCCATATTTCATATGGAGACAAGCTATTTATTGTTTTACTAGGTTGTTTATTTTGAAGGTATGTAGTTATGAACAATGTTTCCCCTAAAAAAACTCATTTTAATTTAACAAAATGCAACATGCTTGAGATAACCTCTATTAGAATTCTATTGTTCCCCTTTGAAAAACCATTTTTTGTGGTGTGTATCAAATGAAAATTGTCTAATTAAAATGTTGTGCAATTGATAGATTTTAGTGAAGTCAATAGACTTGTTTTCACCTCTATTGTAACTTCTCAATGTTTGAATTCTTCCCATTTGATTTTCAACCATTACTTTGTATTTCTAAAATGTGGAGATGGTTTATATTGTTCCATAATAGTAAGACCATTATATATATGGGTAGTCATCAATGTATGTGATGAAGTACTTGAAACTTGTGAAGGTTAATGATTCCACCATTCCTTCAAGAAAGAGCAACAAGAGCAAGTGTACCTCTTGAGTTGGTACACTTGGACATTTGTAATCTAATTACAAAATTCTTGTGAATGGTTTGTAATTGTCCTTAACTTATATGCCCTAACCTTTCATGCCACAAGTTTGCACTTGAATTTCAACTTACAACATTAGATAAAACCTCCATTGTTATATTTGAGAATTGTCACTTATTTTTAAAACAAGAGCAACAAAATACAACAACTTTGAAATACTTGTTGTGTTAGTTTTTCTACAACAATCCACTTGTTGCAATTCTTTTGCACATGACCAAGCTTTTTGCAATAGAAACATCTTAGCTTCTTTTTCCATATGTATGTTGCATTAGAACTAGAAGCCCATCACCTTCTATTGGAGTGTTAAAACTTAATGTATTCTTTAATTATAGGTTTATTTCCTATAAACAATGAAGATGCAATATCACATGAAGGACCAAGACTTTTCATGCGAATCTCTTCTTGCAACAAGTATGCTATAAGGGTTTGTAGTGTCATATTTAGTTGTCTATTAAAAACCACAAAAAACCTTTTGTACCTTGTAACATGCTCCTCATTATAGATATCACATTATCTTCATTATTGACATGTGATCTTGTTGTTAACAATTACTCCAACAAGGATTGAAATGTATGAATATGTGTTGTCATGTTTTCATTCTCCCTCATTTTAATGCAAATACATCTTTGTGATGAAGCATTTTGCACTTCAAATAATTTGGTCAATTCATCCCAAGGTTTGTTTGATGTGTTATAAGAGGTTGCATGAGACACTTGATAGTTTTCAAAACAATTTGTTATAGTTTAGGAAGTGAGTGTATCTTGTTCATCCCATTCTATTTTATTGCTTATTCAAGTGGCTAGAGTTTGTGTAGCTTGCCCCCTAGAATTGGTGGAAGAGTAATTGGTTTCAACAATGTTCCATCTATGCCACATTAATAAGGGTTTCAACTTTTAATAGTAATGTAACTTGATGTTTCTATACATGAAAATATGTACCATCAAATTTTATAGGTTAGTTGTTTTTATTTAAGACATTTCAATTTCTTTTTCCTTCTTTTAACACTACTTAGGATCTAAATAACCATGTGTTTTGATACCATGTTGATAATGTGTAAAAAGGACATGAGAAAGATGAAAGAAGGTAAAAATCTATTTTATTGTTGCTTTTCCAAAGCACTTATAACCTTGTAAAGTCATGTCCTTTCAGTAAATAATTATTCAAAGCTTTTATCTCTAACCAATAGAAACTAAATTATAAGCCAAATATCATATTTTCTATATCATGAATATCAACCCCCAAAATTGCCAAGTATTTGGTGGGCCAACATAGGCACTTATGTGATGACTATTTTTTTTGTTGGGAATGAGATTATGGGTTGTAATTTGGGATTCTACTAGCAATTGGTGGTTACAATATTCAAAACCTCCCAACAAACAAAAGCATTTCAATTAACTTTGTTAACGACTATTGTCACATGGTTAGTTCCCTTTATACCATTAGAACCCAATGTACAACTTCACAATTTATTTTTAAAATAATTTTTATTCAATTTTCATGACAATAAACTCCAAAAAATTCCCTTTTTGCATTTTTGTATGAAAAATTGCCCCCAAAAATTTTGTTCCTTCCCTTTTGTTGGTCTTTTATTATGTTTTCTCCCATTGTCATTGTTTGCATTTCTTTGAATTTGAGTTTTTTATAATAAACATACAAATTTATTTTTCAAATATAAGTAACATGTGTCATGGATGGCATCCAACAAAGCTAGCAAAAATGATAAATCATACATTAGAAGTTTTAGAGTCAATTCTAGAATACAATAGACATTTCATATGATAATTAATATAACTTAAATCATTGCATCAATGAATGTCATTATCATCCACAATGGATGTAATCATCCATCATATATGTGTGTAATAGGTATTTAGGAAGGTATTCAAGCTAGTTTTTTCTATAATGGCCCTTTCAAAAGTTTTTATGAAAGATGTTTTGAACTAGTTCACCAAACATGTATAAATATAGTAGTTCACAAGTTATTACCTTTAATTTACTTAACATTAAACTCTAATTTGAAGTTTACAAGGAGTTCCAATAAATCAAGGCTTATTTTACAACTATTTTTCATTTATCTCGACAATGTAATAGATTTGTCTATTGTATGTAGCTTGCACCCTTTTTAATTTAAACTGCTAAATTAAAATGAGTATTTGTGTCAAAAAAAGATAAATTGAACTTAAAATTTACCTTGTCTATTTGTAGTGAAATAAATTGAAAGTAATGTGAAAAATCATCATAAAGTTGAATATTTGGACTTGAATGACCAAAGACAAGATAATTCTTTATTATTGTACATTTAATTTCAATTTTTGATTTATTTTAATACATTTCTTACCTACTTGTTTAAAATGTGAGTAGGTTTGTAATCCAATTTTGTAATGTGAACTAGTGTAAAATACATGTAAAGTAAAAAGGAAGCAGGTTCAAACAAATAGGCAATATAGGTGTTTTTAATCGTAAGACTAAGAATATAATGATCTTTATATCCTAATTTAATAAACACATAGAATTTTTTTAAAAAATACCCCAAACCCAAATTTTTCTTCTTTTTAAATGAATCTACCTTTGATGTACTTTTTGAATTCATTTGCTTAATTTTTTCGCAAGTAGATTCTCATAAGTTCAATAGAGAAAATGGATGATTTTTAAAATTATATTTCCACCCATTTTGATGCTACTTGCATGTTTTTATATGCATGCCCTATGGTGAAAACATAGGATAATGAACTAGGGACACCAAGGTTGAAATCATTTTCCAACAACTACATTTGACAAATGGCATGCATTCATGTGTTGGTCAATTATATTCTCAAATTTCACATTTTTTATACTCAGTTTACAATGTGAGCCACATATAAATATTTTTTAACTACATCAAGTGATCTTATATCATATCTATGATGCATCCATAATCTTTATCAATTTTTTTAAAAAACATTTTGTTCATGACACATGCTCAAAATTCATAATTTTCAAGGCAAAAATCAAAATTGAACTAAAAGTACCAAAATGTGTTAAATAAACATGAATTTCATCAATTTCGATTCATTTTTTTTCTTAAATCATCAATATTAAGATCCTTTCCAATTTTGAAAATGATTAGTACACATTTGATTAAAAAAAAAGACGTTTGAAATTTTTTGTCCACAACCATATTTTGAGTGCTTTAAACATGCAAAAGGCTCTTGAAACATTATTAATTTGAATCAAATTTTGATCATTGAATCTTTGCAATTAATGGAACCCACTTCAACTAGTAGATAAAGACTTTTTTTCGACTTGTTTTTGTGATTAATTTGTTGTTGTAGGCAACATTTACAACTAAAATCCTCTTAGTCATGTTGGACAAGTTGCATAAGACAATAGTTGCAAACAACATGGATTGTGAATGTATAAATTTAAAAAAAAAAAAATGATTTCATCCTTTCACTTATTGTATACATATTGTCATTTGTGACTTTCCATGCAATTAATTTGGTCACCCTAACAACAAATGATGTGTTGCCATGTGGCAACAAATATTAATATTTCATAATTATTTTATTTAATCTTGGAAAAATCCACATCATCCATTTTGTATGGTATTAATGTATGACACATGGTAAAATAGTAGTTTGCCACCTAGCATACTAATTATGTCCATTTATTTTGAAGGCAAATTATTTGGTGCCACAAGGCATATAATTTGTGTCCATTTGTTTTGTAAAGGTTAACTATTTGGTGACACGTGGCATGTTAAACCCTATTTCATATTTAATATTTTCCAATAACTAATTAATTTTGGATTGTTTAATTTAAGGCCAATAGGATGTCATCATGTGGATAGGTAATGAAGGTTTAGGCTTGAGGAAATAAATAGATAGGTTTAGGTTAATGAAATAGGTTTAATAAAATTTTAATTTAATTTTCGGTTTTAGCTTATATGGTTGAACTTTTTTTATTGGTTCATCCCTTGAATGACACTTGCACTTTGAAAAGTTCTAGTTCATTTAGTTATATATTACATATGGAAAGAATGAAAGGCAAAAAATATGGATTAAACACTGTTGTTGCAAGTGTCACCAACTTAATCAAGAGTTATTTGCAACTATTTCTAAGTACCCATATCATATTAAATTAGTTTATCCACGAAATATATCAATTATTTTTTTAAAAAAATTAATAAATAATAATAATATATAAATACCCCTAAGTCATCATAAAATACTTTTAACGTGCGATTAATCTAGTTACTAATGTAACTTATGAGACATATAAGCCTATTCATGGATGAAAATAAACTAAAAAACCATCTAATCAATATGATGAAGTTTTCAATAGTTGAAACATAGTTGTAAAAATGATCAAAATAGTTAAAATTTGATTTTAAAGTTGTAAATACTACCAAACCTAGTCACAAAAAATTACAAGTCACATGTAGTTGCAAATGGAGTGATTACATTTTAACTGATTTTTACTAATGTTCAGTTTTTTTTGACAATCCAAATTATTGCTCCCCTTGTGAATTTTCAAATATTTAGGATTACAATTTGAAGTTGTGTCCACACCCTTCCTTTAGTGGGTCCAAAATGAAATATGATGAATTGACAACATTTTTCACACATGAGATGTAATTTTTTCCCAAATCACCTTGGTTAAATTCTACTCATCAAGAGCTTCCAATAATACCTAAAGCATGTTCAAATTCTCCTATAAATTTCAGTTTTGATTTAAATGAATTTTCAGTGAAAAAAAATTCAAAAATTCAAAAACTTTTCCATTGCATGTCCAAACATTCTGAAACCAACTCAATGCAACCCTACTCATGGAGGGCTTTCCAATGGTATCAAGAGCATGACAAGAGGTGCCGTGGTTTGAGACAACAAACAAACAACCTTCCTTCATATATATATATATATATTCATGAATTCCTTAATACGAAAGAATAAGGATTTTATACCTATAAATGAAGATACTTCGCACTTTTAAGAAGTAGGTGTAAGAACCCTTGCGCACCTAGTAACACCTATCGATCCACATATGTTTAGGTTCATAATAACCTTTGCCTCACACAAAACCCTCTTCTTTTACCAAATCTACGACTTAAAAATGACCTAGACAATGACAAAAGTATCAGACCAATTTATAAACAAGGGCCATGGCCTTGCCATTTACAACCTAAAATAAGTAAGCAAAGCCTTTGTAGGCATTAAAAAGTATCTTCTTAAGGCAAAAGGAGAATTATGGAAGCTCAAATATTTCACCATGCAAAAAATTTAATCTTCAAAAAAATCCTCTAAAAGAAACCAAAATCCTTCATGATATTATAACTCTATAACTAATCTCAAGGTTTCAACACAAGCCAAAAATATCATGTTCCAAAAATCCTCATATAAAAATAGACCAGGCTATATTACCTAGGGCCCAAAATCCCTGAAGCTACTATAGTCTATATTGAATCTAAACACAATATCCTTTGCCTTGGTAGGCAAGCCCAACAACAAATGCTCTCCTGTTAAGTAAATGAAGTAGAACAGGTACCTACCTACCTACCTATTCTGCACAAGTTCAGGTCATTTTTACATGGCATAATTGGACTGGCCAGATTCTACAGTACTGTAGTAGTCATTCTGCAAAAAATCAGGTCATTTTTACATGACATAATTGGACTGGGTTGAGATCTGGGGAACAAAATGACCTAATTTTTTGCAGTTCAATAAACCCACAGGTCCAGGTCCTGCAGAAATTGAGGTCATTTTATATGACATAATCGGACTGGGTTGATTTTATTTTCTTCTGGGGACACATATTACGCTCGCCCTGGTATTTTATTCTGCAGAAATTCAGGTGGCCATTATATGGCATAATTATTTTTCATGCCACGTTTTGCAGCACATCAAAATTGGTGTAATTATTAACTATTGAGAGTTGGATTTGGATAATAGTAATTTTCATCGGCGCTAGTTTAGGTTAGGACTTATATAGGTGCATAGTGTTTTGTTCTATCATATTAAAACCCAAAAATTTTCGTTTTTTGCACATTCCAACACGAAATGTGGTCGTCCTAGCACATTCCAAGATGAGATCTGTAAAGGAGATGAATCGTTGTCAAAAGTCTCATATAAAAAATCCTGTATTAAAATGAAAAAAAACGAAAAACTACTACAACAAGATACTCTCATTTTTATTCTTATTTCAAAATTTGACTAAAATTTTCAAAAAATAAAAAAATAAAAATTTATTCAATATTAAATATAACAAAATCAACACATCTTTTCCATGAATCCATTGTCACTGGTAGTGCGAAGTAGTGCAGAGCCCAAGTTATGAACTATTCAGAGTTGCTTTCGGATAGTAGTAATTAATTAAATGGCAGGCAGAAAGGGGTAGAATCACACGGGGGAATTTTGCACGGATCATGGCATGTGCATGGATCATGGGATGAGCATGGTAAGTCTGCAACAGAGTTAATTTTTGTTTTTTTCACTCAGTAATGCCTTAAATAAATGCCCACGTTTAGGGTTTAGGGGTTTAGACCCCCCAAGGTAGTAAAAACTACAAATTACCACTTGGAAAGGTTTTTATTATTTTAATGGAGTAGAGAAACATTTTTGTTGTTTTTGCCTACCAAGGCAATTAGGATATTGTGTTTAGATTCATTATAGAGTATAGGAGCTTAAGGGATTTTGGCCCCTAGGTAATAATAATAATAATAATAATAATAAGTCTATTTATTTTTATATGAGGATTTTTGAAACATGATATTTTTGGCTTGTGTTCAAACTTGAGATTAGTTATAATAGAGCTCTATTATCTTGAAGGGTTTTGGTTTCTTTTTACAGGATTTAATTTTGAAGATTATGTTTTTGCATGATGAAATATTTGAGTTTCCATAATTCTTCTTCTTTTGCCTTAAGAAGATACTTGTTAATGTGAATAGCAAGGCCATAGTGGATACATATAAGCATAGTTCTCAAAATGAAAGACAAGGTTTTGAGATATGAGCACGGTTTTCAAAAACCAAAGAACCATTGTTGATACATAAACATGGCTCTAAAAAAAAAAAGTCTAATAATTGCTCCGGATATAAAACCAAAGTTTTCAAAAATGGGCACCAAATCAGAGATACGTGCACAACACTGAAATTAACAATTAAAACCTGCCCTTATTAGTTAGGAGAGAGTGTTTTTTGGGGCTAACTCTTTAGCAATTATGAAACATGTTGATGATTCATGAGTCTAAAAATTTCATCAAACTTTGTTAGTTAGGAGTTAGGAGGACATCTGGAAACAGAGCAAGACCATTAAACACCAAAAACATAAACAAATTCCTCATATAGTGTGTGTGTGTGTGTGTGTGTGTGTCTCTCTCTCTCTCTCTCTCTCTCTCACAATAATGTTCTGAGATAGAACCTGGAAGATGGCCCCTTGTGCCATTAGTAATTATTAGTATTCTAATAGTTGGCAGAGTATCACCAGACCACTTAGCCCTGCAAGACAGGTGAAGCCACATGGCTTATAAGGCCATTACTATTGGAATGCAGTTCACTTGCTCTGTGTCAGCTCTGTCTGTAAGGGAGAGACTAGGTACTCGACCAGTTTGTTGTTCTTGCCTACCAAGGCAAGGCAATTAGGATATTGCGTTTAGATTCATTATAGAGTATAGTAGCTTAATGGATTTTGGCCCCTAGGTTATGTAATAGGTCTATTTTTGTTATATGAGGATTTTTGAAAGGTGGTTTTTTGGCTTGTGTTGAATCTTGAGGTTAGTTATAGAGTTATAATATCTTGAAAGATTTTCGTTTCTTTCAGAGGATTTTTTGAAGATTATATTTTTGCACATTGAAATAATTGAGTTTTCATAATTCTTGTTTTTTTTGCCTTTAGATACTTTTTAATGTATATGGCAAGGTCACAGTGTGGACACACCCCTTGATTTGTGAGTTCTTTGTGACCAATTTCCTAATTTTAACTTCTTGTTGCTGGTTTGAACTGGGCTTCATGGAGCCAGATGCCTTCAGAGATGACCCAGTTCCAGACTCGGTTACCAGAACTGGAACACTATTTATTTATTTATTTATTTCACAAACTGGACCAGAACTGGACCTTGGGTTAGTTCTTGTTTTGTTTTTTGTTGGGGGAACCAGAATTGGAACTTGAACCATTCTAAAGTTTCTTAAAGAGCCAGAAACAAATGTACTTCATCAAAGTCAAGAACCACCCAATATTGATGATGCAACCCTGCAAAACTTTATTTATAAACAAACCGAAGATTTGAAAAATGTACAAAGGAATAAGAAAAAGGGAGAATGTACAGGAATGTCAAGTTAGCTCAAACTAGATGTCAAAAGCTCTCCATGTAAAAAAGACTGGTTTGAACAACTTTGACCATATTAAATTAAGGTATCAATTAAGGTACTAATAACCTACAAGAGAGCAGAGCCGTGAAGCAATGATGAACTTATGTAGAAGCATGTCAATGAAGTGGAAAGAGAAGTTTGTGTTGTGAGTGTGATAACATCTCCCCCTCCCCCTATTATGTAGCCAAATTTGGCTAAAATAATTTCTGGATGATCGCCATGTTGGCTACTACATCGCAAAATTGTTAAAAGAAAAAGTGCTATCCTGTGAAATTTCCTAGAACATGGTGTTCTGAAACCCACCCATTCTCGGTTCCCAAAAGACCCAACAAGAATGCATGAAAATCAGCTGTTAATTAGAGCCAAAGCCTAGCCTCCATCATTGCCTGCTGTCTGCCTTGCTCAACAACCAGCAACAAAGTATCCCCAAGTACTTTACAGACCTCTCTCTCCTTGGATCTCCCATCTGCACCAGAGAGGCTGCTGCAGCTGCAGGCAGAGGAGGAGGACTCAGGAGTCATGAGGAGTAGGATGAGGAGGAGAGCTGACAAAGCCTTTATTTTCTGAGGCAGGCTGGGAGCCTGGGAGTCCCTCCCTGGGTGTTGAACTAGTGTGAACTTTGAAGGGTATCCTTGACTGTCATTCAATTAGGAGCCTGACTTGAAGAGAGCCATCAATCCAAATGCCCTCTTCATCAATGATCAGTATCCAATATAAGAGTTCTTCCATTCAGTAAATGAACATTTGAATAACACACTTTGTCAGTAAGTTCATTTCCCCTGGCTGGCTCTCATTGCTGCGATTCTGCTGTCTTCAATGAGGCCACACAATTTATTGGCCTTGCCTTGATACGCAAGGATATTTTCTGTTTAGATTCATTATAGAGTATAGTATAATAATAGGTCTATTTTTATATGAGGATTTTTGGAAGATGATATTTTGGCTTGTGTTGCTTGAGATTAGTTATAGAGTTATGATATCTTGAAGGATTTTGGTTTCTTTTAGAGGATTTTTAATGTAAATGGCAAGGCTACAATGTGACACACCCCTTGTTATAACTTAGAAGTGATATATTGGATATTTAGTAGCACACAAAGACTCGAGTGTTAAAAGATCCCCAAATTCCAATCACTTCTCATATGAAAATCACACACATTACATACATTTTAGATTCAATGTTGGCGTCAATTCCTCTGCGCCCAGTCAGATGGAATGACTTTAGTAAATGTTTGTATAGGGGGAAGGTCCTGCTTCTATCAGGGGATGCTTCTGCATTAGGAACCCATTGCAGAGCTCCAGGCTCCACGCATAATACCTCCGTAGCCCAAGGAGCTTGGGAATAAAAGTATGGAAGGGCTGGATCAAAACGGATGGTACAATCATTATTTTATTTTATGTTATTTTGCAAGTGATGAAATTAAATTGAAAGTTATAAAAATTAATTTTTTAAAAAATGATTTGAACATATTAAATGCATAATAGTTTATATATGTGTAAAATATTTTTTGCAATGAAAAATAGTTTCGTTGAATTTTTGAAATTTGTAAATTTATTATGTGATAAATTACAAATATGAATGTGAACTTTGTTTTCCATTTCAATCACACGAGTTAATCAAACATATTATAGATGACATGTAATAATCAAAATTCAAAAGATGTTGAATATTCAACTATAAATTGTTTTCATCACATGTCACAAAGAACAATTGAAATGATCATTATACCCACTTAGTATCATAAGGAATTTTTTAAAGAATGACACATTATTTCTGAAAACAAAAATGCTTGTTCTTGTGGGTGTTTTGTTTTTTGAAATGCCCCAACAAATCCTTACTCTCTATATCACCCTATATTGTTGCAAATGCACTAGAATCTTCTACCCCTTGCTTTTATGCATAGGGTAAGGCCCTTCGTGGTATGGTGGTTGTAAACTCCCTAAATATTTGACAATGGGGACCCTTATTATCTTGTGTAAGAACAAGTTGAAACTACTGAAAGTGTGCCCACAATGAGCCAAAATTAACCCCCTACCCTTCCCCCTAACCCACGATTGCCCTACATGTTAGGGGCAAAATAGGAACATGTATTCATTCAAATATGCTTCAACACCATAAGGACCTAAAGGACACACAATGCACATGCTTACACTTGCATATTGATAAAATTGACAAAAATCAAGCAAACACTAATGCAATATCTATAAGCATGGCATATTCTGAACAAGGTTTGTTTTATTTTCAATTTTGTGATATCAAAATTTTGGCGAATTTTTCCAAAATTTTTTAAAAAAAATTCAAATTTACCCTAGACAAACACATTTCTCCAAATAAAATCCCAATATTTTTGGCCATAAAAAATATGAAAAAATTATTGATTCAGTCTTTGCGAAAATTATTTGATAATTGTTTGAAGATCTATTTACCAGGGCTTCACAAAGTGCACTAAAAAAAAGAGATAATAACTTTGCAAACATAAATGAATGAAAGAAGGGAATTAAACAGGGGGTGTGTCATGTCACACTGTGTGGCTTTTGCCATTTGCATTAAAAAGTATCTTAAGGCAAAAGAAAAATTATGGAAAACTCAACTATTTCACCATGCAAAAAATTAATTTTCAAAAAATCCTCTAAAAGAAACCATTTTTCTTTAAGATATTATAACACTATAACTAATCTCAAGTTTCAACACAAGCCAAAATATCATTGTTCAAAAATCCTCGTACAACAAAAAAAATTAGACCTATTAAATACCTAATGGGGGCCAAAATCCCTTAAGCTACTATACTCTATAATGAATCTAAACACAATATTCTTGCCTTGGTAGGCAAGGCCAATAAAACTGGTGGTGAGTAAATGAATTGGTCCATAGAGAGAGAGAGAGAGAGAGAGAGAGAGAGAGTTATTACCCTCAATTGAGGGGCACCGGGTAGAAAAAAGACAATGAAACACCGTTAGCTGTTAGCTGATTCAGTGTGAACAGCGACAAGGAGGAGACGGCGAAAGGAGGCGTAGGGCGACCCGGATAGAATCGCCGGGTGACTCCGCAAATTTCGCAACTCCACCTTCCCTCATCTTCTCCCGGTCACCCGTCACCGCCTTCTCGCGCGCGAGTCTCTCGCTGTGTAAGGTTTCGCGCATATGATGCTGCGGTGCAGCTCTTCTCATCCCTTATCGCTCTCGCTGCTGCTCGCCGCTCCCCCCCTTCTCTCCCCCACGCACTTCCCTTGGTCTTCTTCTTCCTTTATCCCCTGTAGCACGCGCTACTCTTGGTCTAACAGCTTCACAGTACTTGGTGGTTGCAGTGGAATCTCGAGGTTCAAGTTTGTAGGAGTCCGTGGGTGGGTGTGTATTAATTTGCCATACTCTTTTCTTTAGCTTGATCCTCCGGGAAACATCGACGGGGAAGAACAGAGTTTCTGGAGCTTCTTTTTTTTCCCCTTCTGTACTCTTTGACGTTGGACAGGGAATGCGTAGCTGTGTGTTATTAAGACTGTTGGTTCTCTCTCTCTCTCTCTCTCTCTCTCTCTCAGGGACGGACGGGGCTTCGTTGTATCGTGAAAGCCTTGAATGCTCTGAGGGGTCTGTTTGGAGTTTGATGCGAGCAGATTAAGTATGGGAGATTACAGAGTGGGGGGTGATCATGAGAGGCCGTGGATATTATATCTAGCAGCCATATTGTGAGGTCTCGTGTCTCTTGCTAGTTTCCTGACGTCGTGTAGCCGTATAACCAAACCAGCTGCTTCATGAATACCACTGCAAATACTGCATCTAGTGCTTGTTGTCGCGTTTGTCGTGCTTATGGTGCTGTGTGGAAACCCGGTGCCTCTATTAAAAGATCCTGCGCAAGCTTGAACTAAGATTTTGACATTGTAGCCCGTGTCTGTCTAATGCGACCCACCTGCTGAGCACACACCCTCAAAAGATAGAGCGCCGGATCTGATCTTTAGAACACGATTATATAGACTTCAAATGTGCAAGGGGAAGATGTCAGCAGCTGACAATAATGAGTTCGGGGTTACAAAAGTACTCAATGCTCTCTGGAGCTTCTCCTACCCCGCACATGAACTAAAGATTAAAGGGAAGGGGAGACTAGTATAGCTGAGGTACAAAAAAAGGAAAAAAAAAAGCCACCGTGACCGACGACGATAGTAAGGATTCATCGATCGATCGTGTGTGTGTGTTTTTTCTTGTATCTCAGCTCTCGTCTCTCAAGTACCTCTTGAGAATATACATGTGCAGGACGTAGTCAGAAGCTTCATGCAGCATTGAGTGTGTTTGTGATCCCGTTAATAAGCATGGCGAGATCTTTTTTATGCAGCACTAGGCCGCCTGCCAGGTGTTCTGCTGTTTGTTTGATCACCTGAAGTAGAGCTCTGCCTTCACGTACGTACTGCAAGGTAACAAACTGGATCGATACTCGAATGAACTGCTTCTTGGGTGATGTGTCTGCAGGAATCTCTCTCTCTCTCTCTCTCTCTCTCTCATAGAACACGCATGCAGAAGTGCTTCAAGGGAGACACTAGGCTAGAACAAGCCTGGTATTTGCTAACTGGGATTTCTTGATTTGCTCACATTTTTAAAGCTGCAATCAGATCTGGGGCTGTGTGTATACCTCACTTGAAGAAAATAGGTTACGGATAACTTGCTTGACTCATTATATTCTGTCTAGTTCATGGTTCATATTATTCTTTGGATCATGAAAACCTTGTATACAGTAACAGTTGAGACATGTCCAGATGGTACAACAACAAAACCCATTTCTCCCAAGCTTTGGATACATTATTCCAGCTGCATTAGTTACACTTGCACATTGTGTTATTGCAGGCTTTTAAGGGAACTTGCAAGATCCAGTGATCATTGATGTTATTATACTTCATGAATGGGTTTAACATTCTTAAAGAAATTCTGAACCCTAAAAGCTTGAATCTTCATATGTGTCTATTAATCTCCAACCTCTAACTCTTCATCATTGAATTGATCCAATTCTATCTTTTGGTCATCATTGAATGATCTAATTCTATCTCTTGGCCATCATTCAATTGATCTAATTCTATCTTTTGGCCATCATTGAATTGATCTAATTATATCTTTTGGTCATCATTCAATTGATCTAATTATATCTTTTGGTCATCATTCAATTGATGGTATAATAAAAATTGGTCATCTTTGAATTGGTGAGATTTTGGTGGTCACTTCACAACACAACAACCCACTTCAGGTTTAGTTTTAGATTAGTTCAATAGAGTTTAGGGCACGTTGAGTTTGTGTTTTTTGTAATTTAATTTATTTTTATTTTTAAATTTTGATTTAAAAAAATTCTTTTTTACTTCATTTGGCTTATCTCATGTTTAGTTAATTTTTAAAAAAAATTTAATGATTATTTAATAATGCATAATAATACCCAATGAATAGTCTTCTCGTTTTTAAATTGATATTGAAGCTACAAGGTCAAGTCTTTGAAGTCCATAGTGTCTTCCAATTAAATCAAGGTCACCAAATACATCAAATGTACATCTAGTTTAAAGTCCTTCTAAACAACCTGAAATATGATAAATACAGATATGTATTTGAAATGGATAGCATACAAAAACAACTTAGGGATAGAATTTTTCTTTTCTTTTCTTTACTGCACACATAATATGCTTCTAAAATGAAGCTGAAAACAAAAGGTGAACAAGACATTGCATAATTATATTATTTTTATCTTTTATTTTTTCCTGATTATATGTAATTGGTGAAGAATATCATGGAAAATATAAAAATAATTTGACTCGAATGGCTTTTGGTTCCAAAAGTTGTGAAATTAAATATATCAATAGGAGATATTACTTTTGGTTTAAGAATTTAGATATTAAATAATAGAATGAAGTATAATCAACATATGGGAATTGGGTGATTGGATTGTACATGGAAAAAAGACTCATTCAATCATGCCAATTTTGACTAGTCTAGCTTCTATTATTGCCCTAACCTAATGCCCTATCCTTTGGGTATGCTTGAAAATACTAGTAATAAACTGCCCAACATTGGAAAAACCCATATCCAACCTCCAACTGATATTCAGAGTCAAATCATTCTCAAAAGGTTTGGCTGAAAAAATAATAATAATAATAATAATAATAATGGTAACTTGTTGAAATCTTTGAGAATGGAATTCACAACCTATGAGCCAAAGTCCATTGTCCCACAAATAGTTGATTGCTATAGTTTCAAAATATATGATGCACTCCATGTAACTTATTCTCAACTCTCAAAATTCTGAAATATTCAATTTGGGGTCGCCAAACTTGTTTTTTTCTGAAATAAATAAATAAATAAATATTTTGACATAAACTTGCCCAAATTTATTTTTTTCTGCAATAAATAAATATTTTGACATAAAGCTGCCCAAACTTGTTTTTTCCTGAAATAAATAAATATTTTGACATAAACCTGTCCAAACTTGTTTTTTTCCTGAAATAAATAAATATTATGACATAAACCTGCCAAAACTTGTTTTTTTTCTGAAATAAACAAATATGTTGACATAAACCTGCCCAAACTTGTTTTTTTCTGAAATAAACAAATATTTTGACATAAACCTGCCAAACTTATTTTTTTCTGAAATAAATAAATATTTTGACATAAACCTGCCCAAAGTTGTTTTATTTTTCCTGAAATAAATAAATATTTTGACATAAACTTGCCAATTGCCAATCACAAGGTATCATCTTTTATTGTAGGGCAAAGCTGTAGGATTAACTAGTCCAATTAGAGGCCTTAAACCTATACATTGTAACAACTAGTGATAGAAAAATGATTTATTGTCATTACCCATCACTTTGTGTAGTATTTTGCTTTTGTTACTCTCTTTGGGGACTGAATAGGGCCTGACTACTTACCCCTCTGCAGACTCAACTGTGAGTCTGCTTAACTGTAGGGAAGGGGGTCCTATGGGCCTGATTGTGCAGGTCGCTTGGAGAACCAGCCCAATGGGCCCGGGCCCATTCTCTAATACGTAAAGGACCATCTCTGTTGTCGGGTTTTTCAACTTTGTTTTAACCCGTCACTGATGATGAAACCCTGGCAAACTAAACTCCATAACACAAAGGACCCAGCAAAGCTGAGAACAAAGAGAGAACGCTCAAGTCGGAGCCAAAAGCAAACAAGGGGTGTGTCACACTTTGGCCTTGCCATTTTACATTAAAAAGTATTTTAATGCAAAAGAAGAATTATTATGGAAACTCAAATATTTCACTATGCAAAAATATAATCTTCAAAAAATCCTCTAAAAGAAACCAAATTCTTTTAGGGTATTATAACTTTATAACTAATCTCAAGTTTCAACACAAACCAAAATATCATTTTTCAAAAATCCTCATATAACAAAAATAAACCTATTACATACCTAGGGACCAAAATCTCTTAATCTATTATCAGCACTATAAAATGTGGGCACAGTTCATTAGTCCTCATTCACTAAACCAATGATTTCACTATTTTTTCATTGATCCCCGTTCATTACATCCAGTGAATTCATTAGTGAAATCACTGGACGTTTAAGGACACCTTTTTTTGTTATAGTGTATACTCTATAATGATTTTAAACAAAATATCCTTGCCTTGGTAGGCAAGGCCAACAAAAATCCAAAGTGAGCCATAAAGGCTCAAATGAACAAATTATGTTCCAAAGGCCCCCACCAGTGTCAAGAAACATATAGGGAAAAAAAAGAAAGGAATGAAAAATTTGAAAAAGCAATAAACCTAAAAGAACCCTCACTTACAACAAGAGCGCCCCTCAAAATAGAGGGTAACTGAGCTCTTTGCCAAGCTCCATCATTTCTTCCTTAGCTACATCGCTACCAATTCTCTCATTTATTGGCCTTGCCTACCAAGGCAAGGATATTGTGTTTAGATTCATTATAGAGTATAGTAGCTTAAGGGATTTTGGACCCTAGGTAGTAGGTCTATTTTTGTTATATGAGGATTTTTGAAAGATGATATTTTGGCTTGTGTTGAGACTTGAGATTAGTTATAGAGTTATGATATCGCTAAGGATTTTGCTTTTTTTTAGAGGAGTTTTTTGAAAATTATATTTTTGCATGGTGAAATATTTGAGTTTTCATAATTCTTCTTCTTTTGCCTTAAGACACTTTTTAATGTAAATGGCAAGCCAGTGTGACACCCCCAATGTTAACTAACTGTAGCACTTTACTAGAGTTATTTTATACCTACCTATCATCATTAAAAGCTAGGGAACGCACCACCCTAGGGCATATTCTGTCACTTAGTTCATCCCTAGGGAACTTGGTTACTTTTGGGCAGAGATTTTTTTCTTCCTTCTAAAAACCATCCCTTTAATGAAAATAAAAAAAACCTAATGATGTCATGGGTTCTTGGTTTTCCAAACAGGAATGTAGCACTACTTTTTTTTTAAATCCTAGACATTCTATGCATGGAAACAGTTTTGGGGGTCTCGTTCCAGTAATTTTTGTGTAGCGTAAAAAGCCTTAGGACCAGGGTTTTACAGAGATACGGAATCCAGCAAGGGAGTTTCTGAACTTCCATAAAGCCCTGGTCTGTGAGCTTTTTCTACATGGTATAAAAAACCAGGTAGGTTGTTTGGTAGGTTTCTTATGGTGTGTTCACACTTGATGTTAAATCAATGTTAAATGAAAATCCAGGTGGCATCCTATGTGACACCTAATGCTAAATGGGCAATAGCTTAATGTTAAGTGAATTTTAGTTTAAGATAAAATCTAATGTCGTTTTCTTGCGATCCTTCGCAATGAGCACAATCTGGTTGAAACCTTGCTTCAGATCCACAATTGTGAAGATGTTTGAATCTCCAATGCTATCAAACAATTCTTGAGGGATGGGCATGGGGTATTTATCCTCAGGTGTAACTAGGTTCAAAGGCTTATAATCCTTGCACATCCTTTTTTTAGTCCATAATCTAAATGAATCTTTTTTTGTTGGCATTATGTAGTGCCTGCAAAATTAGAACTTGATGGTTGAATGAGACCGACCTCATGGAGCTTTTTGCATATTTCATCTACCAGTTCCCACTCTTGCTTACTCAACCTATGCTTCCTTCGATAGACGGGTGTTTCATTTGTAATAAGTAAATTTTAAGTCTTAAAATGACTAGTATGATGTTAAGGGACTTAACATTAGAGTCCCCGACACCAAATGTGAATGCACCTTTAGAACACAAGTTGAGTTGTGGTATGCTGATTCCACTCTTCACCCAGAACATTACTCATGATGAAACCCTAGATACAAAACAAATGCCTCTAATATCTTCCCTATAAAGTTTCCATTACTATTTGAATTAACTCTAGTCACATTTTGGAACACGGTCTTTGGTAAGACCCATCACCACTTTACTTAAAGCACTACAAGAAATTTCCTAGTGTATTTGAAAGGCACCTCATATCATGACTATTTTTCCTCTAAAATATATTTGGAGGGCACCTTATATCTATAAATATCCCTAATAGAAAAAATGAAGGATATTACATCTATTCTTTAAAAGTGTAAGAGATCTTACAACTCCAAGGACTAGGCATAAGAACCTTCCCCTCTAGGGCTTGCAAATTTATATATGTTTAGGCTCATGATAACCTTTGCCTCATGCTTTACAATGGGTAAAACTTGAGAGTAAGGAACAATCCCAAAATGCAAGGTTGTATTCCACTACATCTTATGCCCACTTCACGGTAAGAATCAAGGCCAAGGTTGAACTCAAATCAAACATTTTTATTGGTGTAATCATTGAAATCAACTCTAAGGCTTTAGATTAGGAATCAAGGTTGAAAAAGAAAATTATTTTTTTAATCTATCACTTTGTGGCCCTAACTTGGCCCCAAGGCAAAAAAGGATACTATCAACTTGGGAGGCCAATTTGCAACCCTAGGGGCCAATATTGTTGCAATAAAATATTCTTATTTTGATGAAATTCACATTGTAATATCAAAGTAAATTCTAAACCAAACTCTATATTTTTTATTTTTTCATTTCATTTCTCTTTACTTTTCCTCCGTTGAACTTCTATGCTGAACTTCTATGCTTGTTTGTGAATGATGAAAACATAATGAAAACAAATTCATCATTATTGCATTATTATGTTGATGAAATGCAAGTTGTTACAATGCCACAACTACAATAATAACATGTTAAATTGCCATCAAAACATAAGAGTTATAAAAATCGTGTTTGTATTCATCCATGGTGGTCTAACTTTTTGGATTTATTTTGAGAAAAGGAAACAAAAATGAAATAAAGAATGACACCATGAAAAAATGAATGAAAACATATGAGGAGTTGAAGCTTTGGTCTCTAATTTTTGGCCTTAATGGCATTAGACCTGAACTCATTGGCCCCCAAACAAATAATATTTTATCAATAACTTTGGGCCAAACAACAACCCAAAAAGTGCTCAAATTTTCCATTATTGACCTCAAGATTTTCTGACCTCAACTCCTAATTTAAAATAGATTTTATTTTGAAAAATACCCCCACCCTTGGGTCTTGCCCTACAAAGAACACCACTCACCTTAATATACTAAACATGTTCTTAGGTAGCAAAGGCTTCCACCATAATACAACTAAATCAACAAATTGCCATTTTGTTTGAAAAACCTTAATCCTTTAATTCTTCCATGCATATCACAAACTCCACAATATAAAAAAAAGTTATTGCCTAATAGCAATGGACTATTAATACAAGAGTCAAAATAATTAAAACCTAGTAAATCCACAAGATTTACAAAAAATATATATTGGGTTTTCTAATTCTTGATAAAATATTGACCAAAATTCTCTCCCAAAATTGGTAACCTTCAGTTTGCAACACCCATAAATATATCCTAGATTTTCATTTTCCTTGGGAGACACACTAGCAAAGTTTGTCTTAAACCTTAAACCATAAATAATGTATGGTGACATGTTTCTTGTAGTTTGAGTTCAAATTGTTCTGGGCTTGTTTTTGCACATTTGTCATTGGACTCCATATTAACATTAATACTCTTTCGAACTTCTTTTACAATCTTGTTCCAACATAAGCCCCATATCAGCTTGACCATTCATCTATTCCCTTTGTTGAATATGTTCAGCATGCTTGCGACAGATGAAGGCAAGTATCTTATTGTCCTCCCAATTGTCATCCTTCACAAGACTTGCAATATTTCATTCTCTTCCTCCCCTCCCATGACATCTTCCCAAACTTTATGAATCATTTTGTCCATTGCAATAAACGGATGATGTGTGTGTTCTTGCATGAGGAACTTGTTAAGGCCACCCAATAATATTTTAAGTTTAAAAAATAAAATAAATTAGGAACAAAAAGTGAAACACACTTTTACAACTTTATAGTGACAAATGAGTGCCTATGATCCCCTAACACTAACATAACTACATTATATCTATAGATTTTACTAGTTTGAACTTTTTTTTATCACTAAAGTTTCAGTACTACTAATAAGAAAGTAATTCATTTAATAAAAATTAGTAACAAAAATCCAATAGTGATTTTGTTGTATTAGATTTCTTGTATGAGTTTTTCTATACGAATTTTCGTGTATTGATTTTCATGTACTAAATCTTTTGGCCTTTACCTTAAATTGTAACAAGTTAATAGAGAAGATGTGAATGATTGATAATTTAAGTGCTGATGGTTTATTGATGATGATAACATCAAGAATTTTCATTTTCAAAAGATTTCATTAACACGCAATTAAGTTCCTATTTAATAGCATCCATAGACATGTACTACAAATAGAAATAGTGACATAGTTAGGAAAAAGAAAGACAAATGTCATTTTATGGTGAATCGCAATTTGAGTCATAGTTCTTTCAACTCCTATAATTGATGAATACTTATCTAATAGAGTTGTGAGATGATTATGAACATAGTTGGCTAAGAGAAAACATAATTGAAAAACTACTACGATCATAGAATTTGTGATCACAATAACCCAATGAGAAGATTTCCTTAATGTGCCACATAGGCATAACAATGTAAAGTGCTTATTGCAAATGAGCACCATGTTTGGAAAGAGAAAATTACTGAGTGTGTTAATAACAATGTTGCCCCCAAAGTGAACATGCCTTCATCTAATGGTTAAATCAAGTAACATTTTAAATATGAAATGATTTCTAGCAATCCAAACTTGTTATAGAACTATCCCCTTAAGGGAATGGATGTGTTGAACTTACAATATAGTAAATTAATACTTGGGTGCTTATGTGGGAATTGCTATTGTCGTTGTGCAAACTTGTACCTACTTGCATGAGACAGCCCAAAGGCTTAACAACATGCCACACACTTGTGACAATTAAGCTTCATCCAAACTTGATGCCAAGTATATGGTAGGAATGCTTGTTTTATCTAGGCATTCAAACCAAGAATGTTTTGTATCAGAAAAATCTTCCATGGCATCCTATGTGTCACCTAAAGGTTGGAATGTGGTAGCATAATGCTTCCCTACCATCAAATCTTCCAAAATCCTAGATTTACACTTAGAATTGCAATTTAGCTGCCAACTCAGAAAAAGGTTCATTTAACTCAATTGCCATCAACATTTTAAGTTCCCGTCCCATTCTTACCTAATTCCCATCATGTTTCCATAGCACTATGCACCCAATCTACCATCATATTTCTATAGTTGCACTCACATGCTTTTACTCTAGATATTTTTGCATTCTTACACAATTGATTACTTTGGCGCCACATGTATTGTGCACCCATCAATGGAGAACAAAAGGTACAAAATGAAGCATAAAACCACAATAGATTAGTCCACTTAAAATGACCAAGACCGAAATGGAACGAAACAAGGTGTGTTATATACAATGGCCCTGATATTTATGTAATATTGACAATGGATAGTGTATGGTAAATTGGTCGTAGCTAGGGGGAAAAAAAGAATATATATACCAACCCTCGACTGCAATGGCAATTCTATCACTAGTTTAACAAGGGGTGTGTCACACTTTGGCCTAGCCATTTACATTAAAAGATATCTCTCAAGGCAAAAGAAGAATTATGGAAATTCAAATATTTCACCATGCAAGAATATAATCTTCCGAAAAATCCTCTGAAAGAAAGAAACCAAAATCCTTCAAGATATCACAACTCTATAACTAATCTCAAGTTTCAACACGAGCCAAAACATCATCCTTCAAAAATCCTCATACATAAATAGAACTATTATTACCTAGGGGCCAAAATCCCTTAAGCTAATATACTCTATAATGAATCTAAACACAATATCCTTGCCTTTGGTAGGCAATGCCAATAAATGACCACCATCCAGTGAAGGGACTTCTATCACCAGTTTAGTAAATGATTACATCTGGTGAAGAGAATTCTATGGCTAGGTTAGTAAATGACAGTTATAAGCTATGACTAAATTGGAATTAGTCACAAGCATTACAAAAGTTGCAAGTTCATGCTTCTTTCATGCAACCCAACAGTTCTTTGAGCTTTCAGCATGGAACACACTACATGCTAGGGACACTGTATGTCTACAATAACCTGTGAATCTAATTTCAATGTTAGAAAAATCCACTCCCAAGATAAGATTGGTACCTGTCTAATGTGAGAAAGATCAACACAATGGGTCCTCTCTTACTATTGAACCTGCCCACTCTGTACATCAACAATAACGGTAGATGACAGATCTCAGGTGATGCAAACATTGTACACAGTAAGACTACATCTTAGCAATCAAATCTCCACAACAACAATTTGAAGGTAAACATGACAATAGTGCAGTCATACAGAGTGTTGCGCAGGTACCAGAAATGGCACCAAACCCCTAGCAGTTATCAGGGTGATTCTTTAGTTTGAAAACCACTGTTCTCAGAAAATCAGAGAACCCATTTTGATTGATAACCGTGATCCTTCAAGAAGCGAAAAATGATGAAAGAACCACCCACAAAGCTGTGATTCTTTGCCAGTTCTCTGAGTTTTTGAAATAACAGAAAACACTGGTTCTTGGATTCTGAATTTTTTTTCCAAAAACCAGAACTGGAGGCTCTTTGATCTTAAGTTCTTTTTAACAAGTGGGGGCTTAATAACAAAACCAAAATACCCACACAACACTGGTCTCCATAATCTTCTCCTGGTCACCCATGCTAGTTATTTGAGTTTATAAAGAACCACTGGTTCCAGTTTTTAAATTATTTCAAATCAGAGGACCCCCAGTTCCAGCTCCTCAAAACATCAGAATCAAAGAACCGCCAGTCCTGGTTATTTCAAACCCTTAAAGAACTGGCACTTTTCAGGAAAGAACTGGAAATGAACTCGTGGTTTTATGGCTGGTTATTAGTTTTTATAAAATGGAGAACCATGGCTGTATACCAGAACTGGGTCTTCAATTTTTTGAGAACCGCAGTTATGAATCCTAAGTAACACCCTGATAACCACCAGGGGTTTGTTGCTGCTTCTAATAACTGCCCTTCACTGGTCATAGCCTTATCCATCACCTTCATCCACAAACAGCAGTGACAACCTGCCATCACTACCAACTACCCCACTGACTCCATCAGCTCCCTGATGGTGCAGAACTGTGGATGGGTATGTCTAGACTTGCCTTCATGATTTGTCTCCTCTCTGCAGGTCTCTTCTTCAGTGCTTGTATTTCAGCTTGGGTATTTATAAGCTCTTTCTCCAGCTGCTCCACTTTCTTACATGCTAACGCCTTTTCCTTCATGGTGGCATTTTCGTCCATTTGATTAGAACTTGACTGGAGGGAAGCTGATTTCTTTCTCTCTTTATCCAGGCTATGGAGGAGTGAAGCCAACTCAGACTCAAGGGAGGCAATCTTGCATTTTGCAGTGTCAAACTCCCTAGACAATGAAAGGGTGTGCTGGTTTAAGTCCTTGAGCACTTCTCAAGTTTGTCTTACATTCTCATTCAAGGCACTATGCTCACCTTTCAATTGCTAGAGCCTTCTTCAAGACTGCAAGCTGCTTCTTTGTAGCTGCATTTGCCTTGCTCTCCTCAGCGTGCTCAGCATTGATAGTCCCTGTTGCTGCTCTGGCCTCAGTCAAGAGAGTTTCTAAGTTCTGGCTCACATCAATTGCAGCAGAGAACTATTTGTGTGAAGAAGCAGCTTCCTGTACAGCAGCCTCTAAAGCTTGAGCCATGTGCTTCAACTCCCTTTCAGTCCCTTCTGAGCAAACTTACTTCTATCAACTTTTCTGCTCCAGATGCAGCGCTTTCCTCAGTATCCTTCAGCATTTGTGCTAGTTTTGTGAGTCCATCAGTCAGGTGCATGACATTGTCACTCTACTCTCTCAACAACTGTTTCAAGGTGTCCACTTCATCCTCATTGGCAGCCAAAGATTGAGTAACAGCTGGTATGCTATCCTTAAGCTCCTCAGACATCTGCAGAAGTTGATTCTCAAGTTTGTCTTTGAGTGCACAGGTTTCTGAAAGACTTTCTTTCAATGACTCAGCCTCAATTGACACTTTGTGTAGACCATGTCTTGTCTCCTTGTGCTCTTTGGCCAATACAGCCTCCTTCTCTTGCTCTTCAATAAGCAATATCTGGAGAGAGTCAAGATCACTTCACAGGTCACCTATCTCCATCATGGCCTGCTTCCAGTCAGCTATTGCAGCAGCAAGTCCTTTGGTCAAATACTCAATAACAGTCTGCCTTTCTGTCAAGGTTCTCCTGACACTTGTGAGATCCTGGACCAATTTGGTAACCCTAGCCTCTGCTGTAGAAAACATCTCTTTTGTTGCATTGACCTGTGACAAGTGTTTCTCTGAAATCACATCCGTGTTTCTCAGTTTCAAACTCAGATTTGCAATCTGATTTTCCTTGTCCTTGATTTGGAGATCAAGAACCTGAAGTTTGTCCTCTTGGTCTTGTGTCTCCCTCTGCTCCTCCTCAAGCTTCCTCTCGAGGACTCGTACTTGAGCTCCATGTCAGAGAGCTCAATTTGGAGCTTCTCTATCCTTTGTTGCAGCTCTGAAACAACTGTCTTTTACCTCTCAAGTTCCTGACATTGTTCCTGGGCTGAAACCTTCACCTGTTTTAGCTCTTGAGACAAAGATTCATGCTCTTGCTGAGCCTTATCTGCCTGCTCTTTTGCTTGTGCCCTCTCTGCAAAAGATATCCCAATGGAAGGTGATCCTTGTGAAGAAGATGTCCAGAGAGCAATGCAGCAACAAAAAAAGCAGTCTAAGTAAAGGTTTTATAGTCCAGGGTTTAGGGTTTACAGGGCATGCACAATTGCAAAACCAAAACTACCTGCCAAGATTTTGCCCTCCAATCCTTCTCTCAAGGACTCCATCACAGCATTGGTCTGCTTGAGCTTCGAATTTGCATGCAGCCAAGGGGGCCTCAAAATCAGAGATTTTGTAGACTGACAACCAAAGGCAACGAATGATACAACCACCTCTCCCTCCATTCTTCAAATGCAATCAGAGTTTGCTGACTGAAGGGAGAGAGCACTGAAACTAGACACAAAGACAAGACCAACAATTGTCCAGGGGCAGGGGAATGCATTGAAACCCCAGCTGTACTGGACTGACTACAGGTTTGCAGATATCTCCAGGTAAGGATGAACACAAATGACCGGAAACCAATGAAACCGTGAGCTTGCTTACTTCTTCTAAAGCAGAGGCAGATGACACTTTGGCTTCGCACTCCAACCAATACAAGATGCCCAGCACACCACCACCTCCCTCACCCCTCTGCAAAGTAAAGAACCTCACTGCCTGTTTGTTTAACAAATGGAAAAAAACCCAAGAAGACAAGAGCATGCAAGGATGCACAATTAATGCAACCTGATACAGAAGACTGCAAGGCTTTCTAGCACTGCATTCAAAGAGAAAGAGGGGGGCAGGGGGAAGAAGAGGGTGGAATTGGCTCACCTCACTTCCTCCCTCTGCCACCTGCATCAACGCAAATTTTGCTTCGCTGCAGGATCCTGCCCAGATGCACCAACAGCTGAGATTCTGATGCGATTGAAGCCCAACTATCTCTCATTTGTGATGGCAGAACTTGGGCACTAGTGGTTCCCCCTTGTCTATGCATAGAAGTGTTTTTTTTTGGGGGCAAGTTTGTGTTATAGCCAAAGTGATGATGATCCACATAAAGATTTAGTCAAATTTTGGCTACAAGTTAAAATATGAAAATAAAATTGTTAAAACATCTTTCTATATTTTGTGCCAACTACTTGAACCATGTATGAAAAATCTGGGATTTTTGCAAATTTTTGGTCTAATTCTGGCTATTGAAATTCTCGTAAAGCACATGATTTTAGTTAGCACTTTTGATTTTAAATCTATCTTTTTGGCTATATACAGCCAGGAAAAAATTATGGCTGATGCCAAGAGAATGTGTGAGATAGGTATAGACAATTGACTCATCTTTACAGTAGGAATCATTATTTGTTGGCCTTCCATTCTACCAAGGCAAGGATATTGTGTTTAGATTCATTATAGAGTAGAGTAGGTTAAGGGATTTTGGCCCCTAGGTAATAATAATAGGTCTATTTTTATATGAGGATTTTTGAAAGATGATATTTTGGCTTGTGTTGAAACTTGAGATTAGTCATAATAGAGTTATAATATCTTGAAGGATTTTGGTTTTTTTTTTTAGAGGATTTTTTGAAGATTATATTTGTGCACGGCGAAATATTTGAGTTTTCATAATTCTTCTTTTGCCTTAACATACCTTTTTAATGTAAATGGCAAGGCCACAGTGTGGCACACCCCTTGTTCACACTTTGAAAGACACTACAATATGGTGCAAAGCCCCATGTCCCAACTCAGTGACTTTGCACAAATTTCATAAAGCTTGTTGTCTTGAGGGGTCCCCAGATTTCTTAGATCTGCTAAAAATGATGGAGACCCTAAACCCTAAACCCTAAACCTAATGATGATGACAAACAACAAAAAATCTCCACAGCCACCACCACTCTTTAAAGTATCCATAAAGTCATCCTATCTTTGGACCCTAGTTTGACCCTCTATAGTACGCATTTGCTCCTCAATTTATTGTTTCTCCTTTTTATGAGGAGAAAAGAGGGGCCAGAGATTGAGAAGTTTTTGCTGGGGGAGCTCCAAACTTAGAAACATGATGATTTGAAGAGCAAATGATGACAAACTCCACCCCCTTTTGCCTTCACAAACACACCTGGGGTGCATCACTGAAAAGCATAGGTAAATTATGTTTCAACAACTAGAATACTTGGGCTCCACGTTGCTAGTGCGCAACTACCAGTGACAATTTTTCTTCTTAATTATTATGTTCTCATATGACTATCCATAATTCATCATTATCAATGTCAAATTTAATTTCAATTAATATAAATACCATGGAAATTAAAAGGCATATGCTAATTTTTATTTTCATATCCATGTTGGTGGGTAATGAAAGGGGTGAAATAGTTATAAAAGTAAGAGATAATTATTAAGAAAGAAGCAAGATAGTTATACAAAATAAGAAATAATTATTAAGAAGAAAGTGAGGTAGTTAGGTTTGAAAAATGAGATAATTATATTTGAAAAATGTCTCTGGAATTGTCCAGGAACGATCGTTCAAAGGGCAAAATCAATAAGGAGCGTACAAAAATTTATTAAAAATCACACACACACACACACACACACACATAGATATATATATCAGTTCCTCGAAATTCTTGTTACCGGAATTTAATCCGACACTATCTTTGGGGTCCTACCACTGAATGTACATGACCCAAAAGCATAGGTAATGTGCTTCAACCGACTCGAATATTTTATCCTGAGATTGCTTTTTTTGGGGGTCTGCAGATAACTATGCATGTGTGCGCGCATGATTTATTCGAAAGATGCACAATCGAATCGAAATCTTTTGTGTTTTTTTCAAACAAAGAGAGCAAAAGAATTTTACACACTAAAAGAATTACATGTTGAGGCCAATGTTCAACTCAAATCAAGCATTCCTATTGGTGCAAAACTTGAAAATCAGCCCCAAGGGTTTTTTACACTTGGAGTCAAGGCTGAAAATAGAAAAAAATATTTTTCAATCTGCCCCCAAGATACTAATAAATGCTGAAATTTATGGCCTTGTATTGGTCCCCAAGGCTGAAAAAAGGATACCATCTAATTTTGGGAAGCCAATTTGCAACCCTTGGGGGCCAATGTTCCAGCATTTTATTGGCCTTGCTTACCAAGGCGATTAGGATATTGTTGTGTTTAGATTCATTATAGAGTATAGGAGCTTAAGGGATTTTGGCCCCTAGGAATCATTCTCAAAAAGCTTGGTCACGAAGAAGAAAAAAATTTGACCGATATTTGTTGAAGTCTTTGGGAATCAAACTCCCAATCTAAGGGACACCAATGTTTGTCTGAGCCCACACCGGATTGTCCTGGCCACTAGATCACTACTATAAATCCTAAAAAAGTGAGGTGCATTTTGAATATTTATTTGCAAAAAAATCAAATAAATTTTTAAATATTCAAATTGGGACTTCCAAATCCCTTTTTTTTTTAAAAAATAATTAAATATTTGAGCAAAAGACTATGGATTATCCATTATGGATATCCAGTTAAATCATGGGAGAACACTTGTGGTCTCTTCTATGGTCTCTCATTCAGGTTTACTATTCAACCAATGTTGGGCGGTTTTTAACTTCTATGGAGAACCTCTAGTTCTAATTCTGAAAAATAAATTGGAATTGTTTTAGCAATGCAAGGACCTTCAATTGCCAGAAAGGAAGAAAAAATGTACCCAAACTCCAAATGCCAAAGTAGTCTGAGGATGTAAAATCCTTCAAAGTTGTTGAAGGATTCAACCTGCACTAAATCACCTCCCTTAACAACCCCAATTTCCAAACCAGAACAATAAGAAGTTAGAACCATTCCTAAGCTGCAAATCAAACAACATTTTAGCAAATGCAAACCTAAAAGAAAAATAGGGGACAAATCATATTAGATGTGATAATCCATGGGTACATGGTAGACACAAAAAGATGGGACAACATCCCCATTTTCCACTACCCAACATTTACAAGCAATGAATACTATGATCTTTGGATTGTAACAATAACTACCACCAAAACTTATAAAGCAGCCATGGCCTCAAAAAACTAGATGTGCATCTACATAATCAGCGTACATCAATGAGCTGATGAACAACATCCAAAATGTGTGCCATTGTCAACTTTCAAGGCAAGACCTCTCCGCGTCTTCTCCTCAATCTAGGTCATGATGGCATCATCACATGAAAAAGTATCCACATTGCAAAAAGGTGGCACATACATATGAATCATCAAATCCAAATGTTCACAAAGCTTGTTTCCAAGTCATGTTTTCATGAATGTCAAGGTGGAAAAAGTCTTTTCATCTTCCATAGATCCCATGACTTGAACCACAGCTAGTTCCACAACCTTCATGAATTCATTGTGACAAGCACATAATAATGCATTGGAGGACAGCTTTTTCCGAAGCTAAGACAACAAATTTAGATCTAAGGGTTGATCCATAGCCCATTGTGCATTACACATCATAATGATCTTTTTAAAAAAACATTACAAATCCAAAGTCTCCTAATCAATAGTTGTTGGGATCCAAGGTTATGTTGATCCTAGTTGGCAATAAAAATTCAACACAACTAGATGAACAGGGAAGGTCTCTTCACATGATAATTTCAACTAGTACTATGGGTAGACTAACCCTAAAACATCCATCACATCTTGAGCAAGAAACATGCATAAATTAGTTGTACTATTAATGAGAATCTAGATGAAAAAAAAAAATCAAATGATGAACTATGCATTTGTCGGGACATTTTTTTATATTGATCTACATTGTTTAGTACATAAAGAAATACAAGCCATTGGATTTAGGTTGAATGGCTTGTTTGAAATTTGAAAACCAAGTGAAGGCAACTTGTTGCATGGATTATTTCTTTTGTGGTGTGTGTGTAATTTTTAAAGCAATTTAACCAAAATGTTTCTTGTCACAGCTGAACCTAGGTGAAGCTTCAAAAACCATCCCTTAACATTGGTGATTATGAAGAAATACAAGAAAAAAAAACTTTAAATGAGTTTGTAAAGTAATGTGGAAAACTTTGAAATTAACTAGCATTCTTGAAAAGGTAGAAGAAGAAGACTCAAAGCTTGAGGAATTTTACATGTTTTCCCAAAGTCCTAAATAGTTTGTGGGATGCAATTATGTACCTTGTTAGATTTAACTTGGTTACTTAGTTATAAGTTATTAAATTAAGTAGGTAATAGGTTAGTAAGCTAAATACAACATGCTAATTAATTAGATATGTTAGCTATGTAAGTAGCCTTAGCCTAAATCTACCTAACTAATGTCAAATCAATATGTTTAATTTGATTAAGTCATGGTCATCTTGACAAATTTTTTAATTTTTTTTAATCTCATTTTATTAGATGTTCCATTAACACCTAATCAAAAATGTCATTTTTTATCAAATGTACTAATATAAAAATAACATGTGTTTTTCATGTCCCAACCCACTAGTCAATGAACATCACTTTTAATCAAAACCAACATTTTTAGTTGGACCTTCTAAAATGTTGTGATTTCTTGTATTATATCTAGGTTCATTATTATTAGTCCCTTGCCTAGTGACCAGTGACTATTTTATTCAAGAAATAAAAAAATATTTTCCTTTATTTTCTTAAAGGCCTAGCCCCAAGAAACTTGTTCAAGAGGTATCAATATTTCAAAATCAATAGAAGCCCTTTTATGAAAGGTGGTATTCCCCCAATTTTCACGTCAGTCTAGCTAAACTTTACAAGGTAACAAAAGTTTTGGAAGAAGGGTATGTATACACATATACTATATATGTATGTGTATGTGTAAATATGGTACACATGTATATGTGTGCATGCATATTTACGCAAAAAAAAATACACATACACATATGTATGTATGTGTATGCAAATAAAGAAAGAGAGAAAGAGAGGACAAATGGGAGATAGAAAAAGGTTGAATGGGAAAGAAAGGCCAACCCATAGAAAGAGAAGTTGATCGAGAGGAAAGGGAGGTGGAGAGGATCACAATGTGACAAAGAGGAAGACAAAGGTTTAAGAAAAAACAGTTTTTTTTCCTAAGTAGGAAAGGTGTGAAATGCATTAAAAACCCTTGGTTCGATTAGTGTAGAAGGTCTTCCTTTTGTTGATTTTATTTTCTTTTATGAATATTGATTTTTTCTTGTATTAAATATGTAACATGTTTTCTTTCAGTATGGACTTTTTTCTTGTCCTAATTTGAGGTTATTGCAATTCATCTTAGGGAATGAAACTAGATTTCATGTAACAAATATGGATGCCCAAGATCTATCATTGGGAAACCTCAAATGTGAGGTGAGAACTAGACTACCACCACCAAGTTTTTCGTGTTTCCACAAACACACACACACACAAAAAAGATTATAGTATGTCATGCATGTTTCCAAACACACAAAAAAATTGATTATTGTTTGTCATGTTGTTTTTTAAACATTCTACTTTCATTGATTGTCTACCTTCTCAGTTATTCTAAAATTTCAACAATTTAATTTAAATTGTGTTTAGAATTAGTTCTCCATGGAGCTATATTCCATTTAGGCAATCTTTATTCTTCCCTTTGTAATCTCACGTTTTGTGCAAATTACATTTCAACAACTAATCCATCCAAATTCCCTCCCTTTGTCCTAATGGTCATTGCTAACCACAAGCTTTGGTGCAAGTGTTTAAGATTGCATAATCTTCATATCACTTTTGTATAACAATCCTGAAATCCTTAATGATTCATTTAGGACAACAAATTTCAATCTTCATATTCAAAACATAGCCATCATAACCTTATTATGCAATATTAAGATCTTTACATATATAGAATCTCCCTTTTGTGTAACTAGCATTTGTAAATGGTATCATGCTTGTTCCATGCCAACTTCAAATCCTTCATTTATCCTCATGCTTAGTGCCATCCATTGAAATCTACCAACATATTTTATTTCCCTTGAATATTTTGTTTATGTTTCCTAGCTCTTGATCAAACTTTTGATGGGATCTTCCATCTTTCCAATGGGGTTTGAATTTATGACAACTAGCATAAGCCTATGGTTTGATATGCCTCATTATATTCCTATTTAGATGAACCTTTGTATGTAGGAATCTTGGAATTGAGACTTCTCACGTTCTATGTCAAACCATATACGAAACCTAGATTATCCCTTATGGTCATTGCTAACCATAAGGACATTTCCACTTCTCTTATTTCACATGAATATACATTTTTTATTTTTTTTCTTCTTTCAACCAATTCTTTATTGTTTTACTATTCATATTTTGTGAGCAAGTTAGTTATTTCTCTTGGATAATATTTTATGGTTGGCACCGACCATAGGGATGTTGTCACATCTTTTATTTCACATGAACATTTATATTGTGTTTCTAGACAATCCCTTCTCCCTTGTCACTACTCAAATTGTGTGTCCAACCATATAACAATCTTGGACTATATTCCCTTAGGGTTGGATTTATTTCACATGAATATACAATTTTTTAAACCAATTATTTCTACCTTTAAATATTCATTTTTTTGTGGTGAAGCAAATTATTATTTCTTGGATGATCCCCTATGGTCGGTGTTGACCATAGGGATGTTGCCATGTCTTTCATCTCATATGAATTTTCATATTCAATTTTTTCTGATTTTTTTGGACTAGGGTTGGACATGTTAGTTTGAAAAAAAATTAATCAGGTATATGTTTTGTGGAATAATAATTTTGAGGGTGAGGTAGCATTAGCCATTTAGTTGTTAATTTTGCAAGATGTTTCAAGTCTGCAGTTTTTTTTAATTTTCTTGGTTTAGGCATGTGGTTGATATTAGGTGGTACAATGCTAAGTAACTAAAAAAATTGATTTTGGGCTATGATCAATTGGATCTGGTTTGGAACCGAAACCCATCTAAGATTATTTTTTTCCTGAAATATTAAGAGTTTTGAAAAGTGAAAAATTGGGTTTGGAAATAAACCAATGTTCTATCAAATTAAGAAAAATCCTTCAATTGGAATCGACGGTTCTTTCAAAAAAATAAAAAAGTTGGATAGATCTAGCAAGGGATTTGCATCTAAGGTGTTGTAGCATGTACTATCTATCTATGAAGGAAGGTAGTATGTTTGTTTTGTTTTGTTTGTACTTATGAGATCCACTGAATCAGGATGCTTTTAGATTCTTGGTCTCTTTGGAAAGCTCTGGAGGAGGAGGGGTGCATTGGCTTGGTTTCATGGCATTTGGACTTGTGGTGCAAAAGTTCTTGAATATTGAATGATTTCTTCACTGAAAATTAAACTAAATCATAGCTGAAAATTTTGGAGGAACTGGAATGTGCCTTTGGTGTTGCTGGAAAGATGTTGATGAGCAAGATTTAATGGAATTTATTTGGTAAGATTTGGATTCAGAATGTGGGAGATATTGATTTTGAAGTGATTTCTGCCGCTGAAAATTCAAATAAATTCCAAAAAACCAGGTTTTGGAAGGAAAAATCAGTTGATAACATGGTAACACTTGAAGGCTTACCCTTCTTCAATTCAAGCATGATTTCCTTTCATATTTGGTTGTTCTTAAAATCAATAGATACATTGCAAAACAATGTTCACATGTTGAGTTTCCTTATTTTGTAATGGGTTCACACTTGGTCCAACAGCATAGGCCACACTAGTAGTTATTAATATGCAAGAAATCAATTATGAGATTTTGTGGACATACGTTTAAAAATCAAATTTCCCATCTTTTTCTTCTATACATTTGTTTTTTCCCTTGGCAAACTTTGTACAATCTAGGTTAGCTTTACTAGTAATTTTTTTTATGAGATGGATTTCATTCCTCACCATTCAAGATACAAATACATTTTGAGGGTATTGCATTTCCCTTAGGCATTTTGCCATTGTTGATTGAAGTTTCTAATGGCAATGAAAAGATTATAGTCACATTGCTATGTAACAATTTATGATTCGAGTTCCCCAAAAAAGGAAAGTATTGTTTTTATGGAAGTACACCAACTATATATACTAATGGCAAATCATTTTGAACATACTCAAAATGCAAGTTTGCAATACTCGTTTGTACATCTGATGCAATACTTGTGTTTAGAGTTAAGTATAGGTAAGTAAAGCATTCAATAGACTACCCAAGTTAGCCACGGGGCAAGGTTTTTTTTTTTTTTTCTTCCAATTTTGTGATGTAGCTGAAGTGGCAATCATCCGTAAGACAATTTAACCAAATTTGGCTACATACTAGATATGAAAGTTTAAATGTTTTTTAAAAAAAAAATCCTCCTATGTTCTTAAGCTACTTATGGAACTTATCTTTAAAAGCTGGCGATTAGGGAAAAAAAATTCTTCAAAATCTGGCTAATTTGGGCCATTTTTTTCATGAAAAATCCTTTGTATATAGCTTGAAATCATATTTTTCAGGTTAAAATTTGGCTAAATTTTGCCCCCAAAAAAAACACTGGGCCCAGGGGTGGTGGTTAACGGGGGGACAAGAACCCCAATAACACGCAAATCAGCCCAGCACGCACAGCACGATCAAACTTTCAAACCAACAAAAAAAAACGTGCCCCCAAAAAATGAACTCACAATTCACCATAAAACCCGGCAAACACTTCGGTGTCAAAAATGTGGGGTCAAATGAAAAATTATATTTGTTCCATTGTCTCTCTACCTTTGCAAAGAAAGCTGATAAATGGGGTACGGTAATAATAAATTATAATAAATATTAATGCACATGCTGAAATTAAAAAGTTTTTCTATTTCAATTTTGGGAGATAAATGGGTTGTGGTAATAAATTATAATAAATATTATTAGTGCATATGCTGAAATTAATTTAAAAAAAGGTTTTTCTTTTTGCAATTTTGTGAGGTAACTACTACATTGCCAATTAAATTAATTCACAAGAGGAAGTAGCCAAAATTGGGCTACTGGTTAAAGAGAAAAAGTGGCAAAACTTCAAGAATCTTACTATAATTAAGGAAGCCTACTTACTACCTATTGTCTAAATCTGACAATTTCAGAGAAATTTCCTCAAAATCTGCACACTTTTTTTTGGCGCATATTTTTTGTTTCCATAAAAAAATTGTTTGCATGAATCAATCACACTAGAATTGTTTTTGGTGGCCAAGTGGCAAAAATTCGCCAAAAAATTTTAGGAAAAAAACTCATCGCTGATCATTTCCATGACTAAACGAATTTTCCATCAATTTGTGTTCAGTTTTTGATAGCATCATGGAATGATGGCCTGTTCGTTCGTTCGTTTGTTTGTTTGTTTTGTTCTGGGCTTTTCTTTGGGTTTTGTTTTTGCAATCTCCTTGCAATTTCAAGAGAGACGAAGAAGAAGAAGAAGAGGAGAAAAGATGAGGAGGAGACGAAGAGTCGGTCTATTGATGATGGGTTTTTTCCACCCCTTCTTCTTCTTTGGATGATGCCATGACGTAGGTAAGAATTTTTGTTGTTTGTTTCAAGAAAAGCAGCTTCCCTGATGGTGCAAGTGTTGTTGGTGGTGATTGTGGAGATATTTTTGTTTTTTGGGAATCATGTAAGGAGAGAGAGTCTAGCTGCCTCGTCATGGGATTGGTTTTGCTCGTCCTGTGTTTTCTGAGGTTTGTGTGTGTGTCTGTTTTGTTGTTGCTGCTTTCTTCCAGATGATTACCTTATATTTGAGTTGAGGATTTGGTTTCTTGGTTGGATCTAGAGGGTTGTTATGTGTTGTTGGGTGGCGGGCAGGTGAGGAGGGGGCTTTGTGTGGTAGAATTGCAGTTTCTGAAGGTCAGTGGTTTCTTTGGGTTTGTGAGATGATGGGGTGTATGTGGGTGGGTGGGGGTTTTATGATGGGTTTTTGAAGCTTTTATGGTTTTTGATGTTTTTGAGGTTTTGTAAATTTTTTTACTGGTTTGAATCCATGTTGTGGGATTGTATCAGATCTTGTGGGATTTTGGAGCTTTTCAGGTGGTGTAGTGTTTTTCAAGGACACTTGTGACAACAATCTCTGAGTGGCAATATTCTCCCAACCCCCCCTGTAGTCTTGCTCAACCTGCTTGTTGGGTAAAAGCTTCTTGGTATGTGCAAAAATTAGCTTCTTGATAGGTACATAGCTTCTTCAACTGCTATCATATCACTTTAACTTCATGCTCTTGTCTGTGAGCACTCTTGTTCAAGAAAGTAATTTTTTATGTAAGAAATCTGATGCGCAGAGAAAATTTTCTTTATTTGTGCCAGTGGAAATCAGGCTGCCTGGCAAAGATGGGGCGGAAGCTGGAGACAATTGAGGAGATTACATCTGAGATGACGAGACTACAATCTCTTCTTCCAGCTCGGCCCAGTCCAGAAGAATTGCAACTCGCACAGCAAACTCTGTCAAAAGTGGATGTAAATCTTCCAGTGAAGTTGGAAGAGCTTTTTTTACAGGCCAGGCCTGCTGGTGTTCCACCCCCCATCTTTCGATCATTTCAGGAGATGTGTGAGGATGTCTTGCGCACACAGGTAAGATTTTTTTTTGTGCAATTTCCATAATCAGACTTGCCACTTTGTTACAAGTTTGTAAGATGTGTTTTGTCTGTAGTTGGATTCTTATCAGAAATCTTCACCGAAATTGATGTGGAAAATTTGACACAAAAGTGAAAGAATGCATTGCTTATGATACAGGCCCAAGTTGATAAGCAGACTGCTATGGCCACAATAGAGATTGAAAGGCGGCATTCCCACTATGGGGCACTCTTGCAGCGAGTCAAAATTGTGGCTTCTCATCCTCTGAGCAAAACTGGAATGGGTCATGCTGTTGGGCCTGAGCGGACATTTCACGGCAATCCACTGGTAGATGGAAAGCTGAGCAGTCTTCCCATGGTTTCTGAAGACAGTGTCATAACACAAATATGGCCAGAAACTTTGGAGCGAAAAATTCAGCCTTTGAAAAATCGATCATTGAGGTTCTCTTCACAAGAGACAACAGCAAAGAGTGCTACAACAACTAACAGAGGTGGGATAGCATTAGAACAGGAGTCCTGCAGTCAGGTTCTCAAACATGCTCTCTGGTCATGAGAAACTCTACTTTCTATGTTTCCTTTGTGGGGGGAGAAGAGTTTCTGAAGAATTGAAAGGAGGAGGGTGTTGATCTCAAAATCCTGAGAAATTGTGTTGATTAATCGTTGTAGACATTGCGTTGGATGGTGATGGTGTGGGAGGTGCTCGTGTTTTCTCCCAGCAGCTAATGAGGACTCTGGACACAGCTGTAGCAAAAAAATATGAAGTCTTTGATCTCAGCAACATGTCTTTATCCTGGCTTCCTGAGTCCATTGGCCTTGTTACAAATCTGACATCCCTTGATTTATCTGGTACTTTACAAACATCCTGAAAACTTTGATGTGGCATACAAGACTAAGTATATGAAGCATAGGAAGTGTGTGTCCTTCCCATCCCCACTTTTCCTTAAAAGTGTTTGTCTGTCTATAAATCACGTCTCTTTGAGCAGTGTGCAATTTTTTGGCAGGGAATGAGTTGCAAGAAGTACCAGAATCTATTGGTGAGTTGGCAAGGCTGGTCCTTCTTGATGTCCAATCAAATCAACTAAAGAGATTGCCAGAGGCTCTTGGATGCCTCACCAACTTGGCCACTCTGAATATTCAAAAGAACTCAATTGAGGAGTTGCCATGGACAATTGGGCTTTGCACCTCACTTGTGGAGTTGAATGCCGATTTCAACAAATTGAAGGCGTTGCCTGAGGCAATGGGCCATCTTGTATCGTTGCAGCGTATATCTGTGCACCTCAATAGCCTGAGAAGCTTGCCAACTACCATATCCTTGCTTACCAACTTAACGCAGCTGGATGTGCGTTTCAACCAACTGGAGAGTGTTCCTGAAAGTTTGTGTTCACTGCCAAACCTGACTAGCCTGGATCTTTCATCCAACTTTACAGAGTTGAAGGAGCTTCCAAAGTCAATCGGTCGATTGCAGAGCTTGCGAGAAGTGGACATCAGCTTCAACCATATTACAGAGCTCCCTGCTTCATTTGTTCTGTTGACAGGACTTCAGAAACTCACGTTGGATGGCAATCCCTTGCGCATGCCTCCACTGCAAATTGCACAGCAAGGAAAGGAGGTACACCACATCCCCATTCCTAGATCTATCCCAAGCTCTCTATTTAAACTGCTTACAATTGTGAAACTTGAAACTGCAAAGCTCTTTCCTGGCTGCAGCTAATTGCAGGAAGGATGTCAAATGTATTGCAGGCTATATTCAACTACATGAATGACATGCTGCAACATCTGGAGGCAGAGGAGAAAGTGCGATCACGAAAGATGGGCATGGCTTCTATGATGACCGTTTTCAAGAAGAACAAGATTGCAAATTTCAGGGTTAAAGACGACCCAGATCTCAGCATCAAGGCATGATGTGTGCCTTGATTGATCAAAGCATCACAAACGAGACATTTTCCAAAGGCAAATCTTTTCATACTTCTGGGAGGTCCCTCTGCTCCAATTTCTTCATTATGCAGACCAAAAATCACACACCCCAGAGTTTAGGAAGTTGTCAACTGAAAGCAGGTTTTGTAAACTGTTGTATGTATTTTTATGTAACATGTCAAACTGTGTGGAATGTACATACAGCCTAGGTCAGAGATTTCACAATTGCCATTTCTAGACAGTTTTGTGCAGTGTACAAATGTTCAGTAATTTGCATCCCCTTCCTCTTGCAGACCAATTTTCTGGTTCAGGTTTTGGGTTCCAGCAGGAGGCCAGTTGCATTTGGTCCAGTTAGTTTCCCCCAGCACCACAGTTTGATAGTTCAATGTACCCAATGTCCCCAGGCTCACCTGTAGTCAGAGAAGCCATGGCAGACTACTTTTTCTGATGATCTTTCTCACACAAACAGATGCAAAACTGCAAGATACAACAACTTTGGTCAATAAAACCAACAATGAAATCTACTAATCAACAACGATCTTCCTGCAATTCTAAGATTCCCACACTGAAGCCATCAGTAATGGCAATGCATGACAAACCCTGTGTTTAAGCGTGTGTGTGTCTCCCGCTTGCTGCAGAACACAATCCTTGCAGATAAGTCCAAATGTAAGATAAGAGTGCAGAACAAAAATGGCTGACGAGATAGATAGCAGGAAAAGTTTTGGATCTCTGCTGCTGGAATGGCGAGGCCTCAAAGATCTCCTCTCTGATGAAACCAAAATAAAATAAAAATCAGATAAAATATGAGCAGATTAAGAAACAAATGTTTGCGGTTATCATCGCAGCGATGTGGCAAGTGTCTCGTTTGTGCGCGCCTGGAATGCGGAAGTTGCAATCAACAACTCTTCATGACCAGAGGGTGGTTTGCCAAGAACTCTCTGTGTTAGTTTGCCGGACGTCTTGCTCATCTTCCTTCGTATGTGTACCGGGGAATGCCTTTTGTCATTATTCGTCAAGAGTTTACCACGCTTTTCGAGCAGCGAAAGGGCTTTGTAAAATTTGTCTGTACAGGAAAGAACGGTGTGCAGTTTGCTATGTCGAGCGACTAGAGTCCCTCTCAGTCTTCGCGAGGAATGATCGAAGCTTTGGAACGTTTCAATGTCCCAACGCGCTGGTTGTAGAAACATGCAGATTTAGCAGGCGGAGAGTATGCCGATGTTAAGAAAGAGATGTCTGCGGTGCTGTGTATGAGAGAGCGTTTTTTTTCGGGGGGATTACAGAATTGCGTATCCGTTCAGAGGATGGAGCGAGTGCGGCATCCGAAGAGCTTTACCATGGATGTCCGCGACGGAGAGGACGAGCGTCGTCATTTACACGCTAGGAAGGAAGCTAAGACAACTTTGTGGAACTCGATATATCACTCGTTGTCATCCAGTTTTGTGAACGGACGCTCCGAATCGGCAGTGGTGAAGATGTGGGAGTGCCAAAGGTCTGTGCCACTCGGAGTTGCAGTGCGGACGTCTGCGCAAGCTGAAGACATTGATGAACAAACACTTCTGCAGTTGATGCGCAAATCTGTCGTTGAGCTCGATCCTCTTTCCAAGGCAACTGAATGTCCATCTGAAACAAGATCGTGAAGAGAGTGTCGCACAATTGCAAAAACGCAGCCAGTGCAGGTACTATCATGTACAACTAGTTGTGAGAATGAGGGATTGCTTGCAGATCTACAGATTCGACCGGCAGATAAGCAGCCCTGCTCCTTCACTACGGCTTCAAAGGTCATGGCTCAAGCTGGATTTCGCCACTAGATGTTGATGTGTGTGTATGTATGCAGGGGAATCTCAGTCGTCTGAACGTTGCTCTCCAGGATAACCTTGCAGGGTGTAGACGATGCAACACTGAGAAGGTTCTTACGTGCTATACTGAGGAGCATCGTCCACCTACCTTTCATGTGGCTTCATGTATTCTATGCGTTGGGGGCTTGACAGGGATAATAGTCTATGCCTTAGACAAGCTCATAGCCAGGCAGGCTTCTCTTGGGCTTCTTGCACCCAGTGTTAGGTCAGGTGATTTTCCTTTGCTGTGAATTCTCTAGTGATAGAGTTTCAAGTCTAGTAATGCAAATGTCCCTGGTGGTCATGACTATTGGAGAAGAGTTTCTAATTTCAATGATGTTCTTCTAAAGGGTTTAATCAAGTGTACACCACAAGTGTTCTTGCTTGCCACATCTGACTTGAACTCTATATCAAAAGGAAGAGGGATTTGGTTGGAAGTATCACAAAATTCAATCTTTGGGTGAGATGCATCATGCCTCCTCCAGGAACAGAGAAATTCACATTCATTGTGGACTTGCAAGGAGTGAGCTATTGCAACATGGACCCTGCTGCCATGTGTGCTTATTTTGATTTCTTACAGGTATAGCTACTGGTACCAGTGTTTATTAACTAAATGATTTTTCACCTCAATTAGATCAATTTCTTGTGATTGTGAAAGTTGCTGAACCCCTTTGTATTGTCAGTAGTTTCTTCTTTTCTATGTTGGCACTCTGTCTGATGTGTCCTAAGCAGAGTCAAGAATGAATGCCCTATGACTGTATATATTTTAAGCCGTAGATTCTGCAAGCAAGGGAGTGCTCTACCCATGGTTGGATTCCAGCTTGCTATCTATTTCTCCATGCATAGCACACAACCAGGAACTTCTACTATCAGCCATGCAGCCTCTCACATGTTTACATTACTAAACCTTGTGGCCATAGACCCAGATTTGCTGGCATTGAGGGTCATTGGCCTTGTACAAGGTGGGGCTTGGTTATAGTGCATTGCAAGTCTAATTCAGAACCTTTGTTGGTGGGCAGGTATATTACCCAAGAGGCTGGCCAAAGCGTTTGCTGTGCATGTGTCTGTTATCTTCTGGAGAGTGTGGTACATGATATCTCCATTTGTTGGCAAAGTCACAAAAGAAAAGGCCAGCTCCATCACATGCCAGACTAGAAGATCTTGACTGGAGAGCTTTGGATTTTCAAGTTGAATGGTAAAGCTGAACAAAATTTGCAGAAATTGCAATACAGCTATACGGCATGCAAGTCTGAATTCATGGACTAGGAATCTGGGCTGTGCTTGCAACCCATAAATTTATAATCAGTCCCTTCACTACCAGAAGACCATAGAGATACAATCATACACAATTGGGTTATGGATTTCTGACTTTTCTTGTAACTCCAGAGAGAATATAGTTATCCTATTTCAGTAAAACCTGAAAGTTATCCAGTCTGAACATCTGCAATCCATTTTCTACAGACATTGATGGTACAGGTTAGCCTCAATCTATCCAAGTTGACGTAGAGCTGAGTGCGATTACCTGTTTATCACTGTATTGGTGAGGAATGGGAGCTGCGTCAAATGTTGTTCATCTGTCTCATACTAAAGAAACCCAAAGCTCCACAAGATTGGTTACTGCTAAGCTCATCATGAAACATCAATTTCAACATGTGTACAGATCATATTTGTGGAGGACAGGGCCCTTGACATATATTGACAAGGAATAGCTGCCAAGTTTGTATGGAGGTAGAGGCCACTAGCAATCCATGAGACATATCCTCCTCCCTGTCTGATTTCTTCCAAGAGTGCTCAATATATTTGCTTTCAGTTTGGTACTCAGCTATGTGAGTACACTAGATTCCTGAGCTTGCAAATTTCCTACATGTTAGCTGCCTTGCAAATCTTTGAAACTGAATTTCAATAGCTGTATGAGCAGTTGAAGGCTACTGACCAACCATTCTAACTGGGCCTGTCACATAGCAGCTCCCTGAGTGCTTCTGAGCTCCATCTTGATTGTTTGGCAGTAGATGGTTCCATGAGTGGCCATGTGCAAATGTGTGAGGCTCATGTTGGACACTAGATCATATGTGCCATTTGAGATTTTGGTCTGGAAGGAATGGATCAGGCAGTTAGATGCCTCTATTTTAAGAAAATTTGACATTGATCAAGGACTTCTGCAATGTGGAGATGGTGCTGAATGTAGCGCATTCTGAATCACTGTGAATCATTATGCCAGAAAATTCTCATTGATCATACAACTTGAGCTTCTTTGTTGGCAATTCCAGAAGTGATGACTTTGTCTCAACCTGGCCTCAGGCTCCATCAACTTCATGAGGATCTCTACTCAATGTTTGCTACACAAAGGGTTTATCCTTTCAATAATGGTAGGGCCCTAAAATGTATACATCATTGCAGGCCATAAGAACAAACCATTTGGAACGACATACTGCTGCATTGAAGAAATGTTTGATTACCTGCGAAGTATTCCTTAATGAATTTCCAAGTCAAAAGAATAATATCAACTCATACATACTTTGCCTGCCGCAAGAGAACCCTCTGTCTGAAGTACATCATCACATTGGTACCATCTATTGAATGTTCCTATGACCTCACACCACATTAACACCAACTATGGGGAAGATTCAACAAAGCAAACACAGCACCACTGTTCTGGATGCTATGGTACTTGGATGCCAATTTCTCAGAAGTACATGGCACTGAAACATCAACAATTTCTTCAACAATCCCAGAAGCCAATGCTGTTGTTTAGTCTCTCTATCCTTCAGGACCAAGAGATTGCAAGCATAAAACATATCTTTAACACTATTGCAGAGAAAATCCCACAATGGTATCACATATAGCACTTAAAAGTTATATCAGTTTTGGTCAAATCCTAACAAACACAACAAGAATGAGTGGTTATAACAACCCTGTGTGCATCACCCACAAAGGTCTCAGATTTTGGAAACAAAAACAAATGATAATAATGATTGGGTTGCACAGAAACTCAACTTGTATTCCAGTAAATTGAGACGGCAATTAGCAGTGGGTGCAATGGCATAGTGGTGCATGAAAATCTCTGTGTCTAACCAAAATTGTTGCGAACAAGAGAAGAAATAATGTACCACTCCTCAAAAAAGTCTTGCTCACTAGAGGTCTCTTTTTCTAGTCATACATTATCTAGGGTCAACAACAATAACCTTGTCTGTATGATAAAAGATACATTCCTACCTTTCAAGTTTCAAGTTAATTGAGATGAAGAAGGCAAAGACAGACAGACAGATTGTGTACATTCCCCCCAAACTCATGACCCTAGCTTGGCATTATATATATGAAGAAGACTAGGAAGTTTGACCACTTGTGGTAGTACCTCAAGAGAGTCACATACTTTCCCCTGCCCGACATCTCCAAAGGCTTGCTCCTGCCCCGCACTGCAACACACAAACCAACAAACCACATTGGAACTCCTACAAATGGACTTTACTTGTCTGCTTCGTTTCTAGTAAGTCAAAATACGTTGTTGCACGGGCAAGCTTTTGGTATCATAGACAGCTAAAAACGTTGCATTTCTTTCCACATAACTTCTGATGAGGGAGAGAGAGAGAGAGAGAGAGAGAGAGAGAGAGAGAGAGAGAGAAAGAAAGGCTTTAGGGTTTGCTAATCCATGTTGCATAGTCAAAGAGAGCTTAAGAAACCACATTGTTTGGTAGCCAGTTTTTTTTCATAAATTTTTTTACTAAGCAATGAAGAAAGCAAGGAAAGATTTGGATATAAAATTTTGATCAAGAAAAACCTGATCAGGATACCTGCAAACGGCTTACCTTATCATGTTCAGTTGCCTCGCCCACTGCTGTACAGCATCCAAAGGAAGCCTGACGGGATAGAGTTCGTAAACATCTAAAAGCCATCGGTCAGAAGAGTCCGCTATATCCCTCTTGACCTTTCTTGGATAAAATCTGATTATACTCCGGCCGTGCCGTCTGCCACAGCCAACAAAAAAATTTATCAAGGATTCTCTCAGCAGTTCAAACCATCTCTCAACCACCCTCCTCCTCGTCATCATAATCATCATCATCGTAATATACCGCCAAATACCAGTGACAAGAGGCCGGAACAAATTGGACGCAGAACCAGGACTATGCTATTATCGAGCAGGAAAACAACAAAAGTTCCATAGATAGGTAACGAAGGCAGACTCGAGAGTGATAAACAATACAGCCACCATACCAAGTCCTTGAACAGAAGGAAAGCGATGACGAAGAAGAGAAAGAAGAGGATCTCGAACTCGGCGTTGCGCAACATAGTGAACACCCAATCAACAACCCTAGTCACCAAAGATGCCGGAGGCTCACGCTGCCGTCGAGGCATTTGAGCCCCCCTGGTTTTGTTTTCCCTTTTCCCTCCCCCACGTCCTCTCTCTGTGCAACACTCTCTCGTCCTGAAACACCACCTTTTCTTTCTCCCCAAACTTCTGTTCTTCACCCCGAAGATAAACCAAAACAAGAAATGAGGTTGAGTGTGAGTTTCCTCTCCTTCTCTTCAAACTCCTCAGCAGTTACTCTTTCTCGATGCAATGCTTATCAAGGACAGCAACAAGCAAAAGAATCTTCTTCGCGAACAAATCGCGCCTCAACAACAAGGGCTGTTGTTGTGCACAAAGTCCGTCCTTCTTCACACATTCTTCACGAACGGAGCAAACCCTAGAAAAAGTGTCGGTTCGTCGTGCAGCAGCCTTTTTTTGGGGCTGGCTACATATAGCCAAAAAGCCAAATTAAAAATTAAAAGTGCTAGAATCCACGTGGTTTTTGAGATTTCCAATTGCCAATAATTCGATTAATTATTATTTTTTAATTCCAGATTTCTGTACAGGCTTCAAGTTGCTAGCCACAAATATAGAAGGATTTTATTTCATATTTAGATTGTAACCAAATTTGGCTAAATCTTCCAATGGATGATCGCCACTTTGGTTACATCACAAAATTGACCCCGAAAAACAGTATTGTCCTTCAGCACGGCCGTACGCGGATGGCACGTGTGGGACACGTTGGAAATGACCGGGTTTGGGACAAGAACTGCTGAGCCATGATTGGTTAGATTCGGATCTTGGCCTGTGAAGAACGTCAGTTACTGGATCAATGAGAACGGGACTCAACTCCGCTCGCCCATTGCGCCCTTCTTCCCCGCCCCGCTGCAAGGCCCCCACCCAACCGCTCATTAAGGTCTGGGGAAATTCCTGTTTGGATTCTTCCCTTTCTGTGCGACCTAAATTTCGTCGTCGTCGTCGTCGTCAGAGAGACTTACGTACGTTGCATGAGTTGTTGGCAGAAGATTTGCTGGTCGGATTCCTCTCAGTACATTCCTTTAATGCTTTGGTTTTATGGAAGAAGGGAGATCTCTTCTTGTGTGTGTGTGCACTGTGCACTGTGCACTGCACTGTGTGGGTGGGGAGCACAAACTTTGATTGTGAGTAAATAGTGGAGCCTCAGATTCCTATTTTTTAAATCATTTTCTGCATTCCTTTATTGTGGAAGGAATTTTGCTTGATTGTGTGGGAGACAAACTTGAAAGTGGATCAGAATACAGATTCATAAGATCAGAAGATATCCTCAATTCTCATCTAAAGATCTGTTCCTCTATTTCAGTCCCTAGAAGATCATCTCACCGTGGCGATAATGATGAGGATGACAACAACGAAGATGATCTTTTGATGGATGCTTGCTCGGATCAAAAGGGCAGTGGACTTGTTATCTGCCTGACAAGAATACAAAGGCACGTTTCTCTCTCTCTCTCTCTCTCGTCCTGTTCATGGACTTTGTTGGTATTGCCATGTTTTGAGGCCCTGCTTATGGATTTGGTTGTTGTTGTGTGGTGTTTCTTTTGTTTTTGGGTTGATCTTCTCATGGCCAGTGTTCATGCAGAGGATTTGTAATCTGTCGGACAACAAGAAGTCTGGTGTTTCCCTTCTCTCTCGCTTCTCTGTCTCTAGTCCTGTGCGTGGATTTTATTTTGTTTTTGTTTCTCTTTGGTTTCCTAAAGCGAATTTTGTTGCAAAATTGCAACCTTAAAAGTTAAAAAGGAATATGTTGTCACTAATTCCCTGTTTCTTTAGAAAAAAAATCCACATTGTTGAGGAATGTTTTTTTGAAGAAAAACTTCACCACATTTTAACACAGTTTATAAAATTGGGGCAATTTTTGTAATACCTAGTTCACCAGAGTTTGCACACTTTTGTACAACCAGTAATTATACAATCAATCACCAGTCAATGCTAAATCTTTTTTGGGATGATTGCTAAATGTTACATCAGAAAATATTTGCATTTATATATGAAAAAAAAATACATACACACACACACACACACACACTCTTCTTGTGGCTTTTCCCTAAAGCTTTAGATTTTATTGGCCTTGCCTTGGTAGGCAAGGATATTGTGTTTAGATTCATTATAAAGTATAGTAACTTAAAGGAATTTGGCCCCTACTTAATAGGTCTATTTTTATATGAGGATTTTTGAAAGATGATATTTGGGCTTGCATTGAAACTTCAGATTAGTTATAGTGTTATAATATCTTGAAGGATTTTGGCTTTTTTTTAGAGGACTTTTTGAAGATTATGTTTTTGCATGGTGAAATATTTGAGTTTTCAGAATTCTTCTTTTGCCTTAAGATACGTGTTAATGTAAATGCCAAGGCCACAGTGCGACACAACCCTTGTTTTCATTTGTTAGATGGGGGTTACTATGCATTATATGTATATAGTTTGTTGCTACAGAGGAGGGGCATTCTTATCACAAGGATGACACTTAATTGTTTGTTGTGCCTGTAACCTGGGGAGAGGGGAAGAGAAAGACGACTTATAGGGAACCATGGGGTTTTCCATTTGGTTGCACATTTTGAGGAATGTACATCAAGTGTTATTGTGAATTAAGAGTTCATTTTCAGGGGAGCTTCACAGAACATTTCCTATATTAACTGTTGCTGGTTTGAACTTGCCATAAGGCGCCGATCTGCATACCCACAACATGAATCAGACTGTTTGTAGTTTTGTACTGTGCCTCATTTTGTTTCTGACCTATTTTGTTCCGAAATTTTGCCAGGACTTTCTGCCAAGAAAGGCCTTCTTGTGCAGTAAGGCACAAGGACATGTACATTACCTGAAAAATGGACCCCATGCAAGGATGGCACTTTCCTATTCTATTTAACAGCAAACTTTTTGCCAATGATTTTATAATTGGGGGTATTGCTGAAATTTGTGGCCTGGTAATTTGGATAGGTCTATAAGACCCTACATATGTAAAACACAATCACAATAAAATGTCTCAATTCATAATAAACAAGTTGGCCCAAATGGGATGATCTTCAAAGGCTCCAAGGGATACAACTTTTTGAAAAAACCCTCTGCAAAGCTCTAAGGGGGTATGATTCTTTTAAATTAATTGTGAAAAAATATTATTGGTTCAAGTGTGAACTCAAATGTCATTGTCCCAAGTGTTAAGGTTTGGGATGTGAAAGGACAAATAGGATGGCCAATGAGAGATTCCTAATGAATTTCCTAAAACATTACATTTTTTCACATCACATTAAAAGGTAGTGATTAGTTGAAAAGTTTAATTTTGTAATGTTAACTTGAAGTTCAACAACTTTTGCTCCATTAACCGAAAAATTGTGAAACATGGAGAGGAATGTGAAGGGTAGAAACAATGATGGAAGTTGTAGTGACAAGTTGGGGGAATTAATTTTTGGCAAGGATAAAGAGAGTGTAGGCGAAGGAAGAGGTTTTGAATTTGAAAAATCTAGGGACAAAGTGGTGCAAGAGACTTGCATGATGAGCCAAAACATTTAAGAGGTTGAAGAGGTGACCCAACACACTAGAGGTGAAGAGATGACCCAACACACAAGAGGTGAAGAGATGGATGTGCCACATGAAAATAAATTATTTAACCATTTGGAGGTTCAAATGAACTTGAATTGAAAAAAGATGTGACCTCATATGGAAGTTAGTTTCATTCATTTGCAACAAAGCAACTTGAGTCACAAAAGCAAATTGCTCGTTGTCAATCAACACTTTCAAGAGCCAAAAACATTTTATGTATTGGCCATGTTATATGTTTTAGTTTGGAAGATGAAGTGGTACGTTTATATTGGGTTGTTCTTGTAGATGAAGAACATCTACATGTACACTACATTAACATAAAGGCATGCATGTGAAAATGAACATGTGCAATTTGTTCTAATTGAACTTGCTAGTTCAAAGATAATGGATGTTGAAGAACATCATAAAGACCTAATGGATGATGACAATTGCAATAGGGTTAATTCAAATCACAACTCAAGGTGGTTGAGAAGCAAAAGAACCATATGCGGGTGATGGAGCAATTAGAATATTTGAGTACCTTAAGCACACACTATGAAATTTATGGTACAAATTGTGAAACAATTGATTATGTAAAGAAATAACTAACAAAGGTCCATCAACTACTTGAGGACATATTGTGACAACTAAAGCCATTTGCTTAAGCACAACAAGAGACCTCTAGAGGCCAAGGATTATACTATTACATAGAAACAATTTGCCATGGTTGTGTCATGGGCACGAAAACCACCAAGTTTATAGGATATTTTAAATTAATAAAAGAACAAGGGTAGGCCTAATTCTAAATCTAGATCACAAAAAAATAAAAATAAAAACATAACATAACATAACATAACATGTGCAAGACAAGAATCCAATATGATTTTATTGCAAGAAGGAAATAAGAATAGAACAAGGTTGTGACAAGAAAATATACCCAAAATTAATGTTGAACAAATTGAAGGTAATGGGAAATTCCATTTCTATTTATACCCATTGAGCACCTAGCTCAAAGCATAATTCATGTTCACCCATATGCACTAATGTGTGACCCATGTCCACCCATGTGTGAACTATGAGTGAATTAAAATTCAACTAAAAGTGAACTTTAAAATATCAAAAAATTAACTAAGAATTAACTAGAAGTGAATTAAAAGTGAATTAAAAGTTAACTAAAAATGAACTAGGATTTAACTAAGAATTAATTGGAAATGAATTAAAAGTTAACTAGAAATGAACTAAGATTTAACTGGAAATGAATTAAAAGTTAACTAAAAATTAACTAGGATTTAACTAAGAATTATCTGGAAATGAATTAAAAATTAACTAGAAATGAACTAAAAATGAACTAGGATTTAACTAAGAATTAACTCGAAATGAATTAAAAATTAACTAAAAATGAATTAGGATTTAACTAAAAATTAACTAGAAATGAATTAAAAGTTAACGAGAAATGAACTAAAAATGAACTAGGATTTAACTGGAAGTGAATTAAAAGTTAACTAAAAATGAACTGGGATTTAATTAAGAATTAGTTGGAAGTGAATTAAAAGTTAACTAGAAATGAACTAAAATGAACTAGGATTTAATTAAGAATTAATTGGAAGTGAATTAAAAGTGAATTAAAATTGAACTAGAAATGAACTAGGACTTAACTGGAAGTGAATTTAAAATGAATTAAAAATTAATTAGAAGTGAATTGGAAATGAATTAAATTTTAATTAAAATTTAATTAAGAGTGAACTGAAACTAAATTAATCTAGCTAGGTACAAATTCATTACAATTCATAGATGAACATTCATATGAATGAACTCCATAGCATAAGCATAAGCATTTGTGACATGTTAAAACATACATGATACACAAGTTGACTTCATCTAAAATTGAACAGTTCAACATATTGCCATTAACTAAACCCACAATGTTTTGAATAATTTTGATTTAATACAAAACTTAGAACATAGACATAACAAAACTTTGGTATAGATAAACTTTGACTAACATATTATGAAACATGAACAACAAAATTGGAATTTTTTGACCTCTTTTCCAAGAAGGAAACAATTGTTAATTTAGATCCTTATTTTTTTCTTGTTGTACATGTGTTGAATGTCTTGTCTTTGCTCTAATTTACATATCTTTCCAATGTTGATAACCCTTTTGCCAAATAAAATTTCCTATTTTTGAACATTTCCCTTCGCACCCACATTAAAGTTATTAAAAGCACAATCACCGACCTTTGCCATGATTTGCAAATGACAAATCAAAAAATTACTAACTAGAATGATCTTGGCCAATGAGATTAAATAAAGAAAACCATACACAATTTTCAAATAAATCATCCATTTTCAAGACATTGCAAGTTATACTAACTAAGTAGTTGTTTTTGTTTGGCACTAGTAACCAAGGATGAAAGGCAATGCTAACAAAATTAGGCAAGCTTCCACATAACAAAATGTTAATGGCTCCCATTTTAACTTCATAATTAGTGACACCAAATACAAAAGTTTGATGCAATTTACAAAGACTAAGAATTTGAAACTTGAAAAGTTCAAAGATTTAAAGTAGAAACTTTTTACTAGCCTACAATATATTTATAGGTGACAATACACCTTGTAGTGTAGCAAATTAATGAATGTTAGATAACAATTTATTTGTTAGAAATGCTAGAAATTTGCGTACTATGGGTTGTGTACCCTTGGGAATTTGTTCAAGTTTGTAAACCATTTAAACATGGACAAACGAATGGTTGTGTTTAGATCTTGCATATTGATTGAATTCCAACTTAAATTATGAAAAAATAACCTTACTTTAGTTATTTTTGGAAATTGATGGAATTGAATTTTTTTCACAAAACTAGGAGTTTACAGAAATATTAAAAGATGCAATGCCAAAGTTTGGTGCATGATAATAATATTCCATACTGCACATGTTTAGTTGCAAGACCAAAACGTCCAATTTAATTTTTTTTAAATCCCTATTTGGTCACTACACCCCTATTTGTCTACTAACTACATTTTATTTAAATTAAATTATGGATGAAAAATCCTTGCATCCAAATTGTGGGTAAAAAACCCTCCACTTCGATTCAAGAAATTTAAAATTTTAAAAACCTTGAAATTCTTAACAAAAATAAAATGGAGGAAAGGGGAGGCCCAAATTGGACTTGTTTTTGCCCCTTATTTTGGACCTTGTTAAGGAGTTTTAAATTGAACCCCTTTTATAGTATTATCCTAACTTGGCCCAAAACATTCAAACTTTAGTTTGTGCCCACACTTGGTAGGTTCAAGGAGGAGTTTGAAGCCCCTTGGAGAGTTTATTGCCACCACCAAGCTCCTTTTCCCCCACATGTTTTTCTTGGTTTTTGCTTTGTGTTCATTTGACAAGAACACCGTTTAAAGGTAAGAGTTTGAAATTTTTATCAAAATAACTCTTATTATTGCATTGCATTGCCATTCTTGGGAAGGAAGAGGACGAAGATAACAATGTTGTTGCTACATAATGAAGGTGACAAAGAAAGGATTGGTTGTGCTATTGAAATTTTAAAAAATTCCCTCCTTGTTGCTATAACCAAACAAACCACAAAAAGAAAGGAGGCACTTCTATGCAAAATGGTAGGGGCTTTCTCTTCCTTTTCTTTTTTTTCCCTCAACATTCTAGATTACACAAACCCTTGGTAAGGTTCAACTCCTTAGTGAGTTTTTTGCCAACAAACTCAAAATCACCAAAACCACCAAGTGAAGCAAATAATAACCTTGTAGTTATAATTTTTACCCAATTGCAAAACACAACTATGCAAGAAACACCCTAAAACACACCCACACCACGTGACATACATAGTAAAACTCAACTCATTACAATCATACCACATCGTGCATACAATAAAATTTTAAAACCATAAGTTTTTTTACACTTCAATTAGTTTGCATAAAGACCAACTATTTAACTAATTCTTGTTGTTTCAAAATTTTACGAGTCAACCATTGTAACTAACTAGAACAAAATACAAACTACCAATGACTAGCAACCACATCCATGACATACCTTGTGAAAAACACAAACAAAACTAATGCCACATAATGAATCTAGCTTTAGCAATTTCAAACTATACTCAAATTTTTAAATTCAAAATATTATTCACCTAGCACAAAGAAGTACAATTGATCCCTTGCAAATTGAAAACAAACTTGCAGAAACTCTTGCAAAACAAGCACAACACAACATAACATAACGGTGTGATTTCAAATCCAAAAAATTGAATTGAAACACCACACTCAAGATCTTATCACGTTCCAAACATCTAAATATTTGAAACCATATTCACATTGGAATCAATTCCAAATCAATTTATCCTAGTCTACTTACTGTAACCAAGACATAATCATCTAAACATAATAAAACACCCAACAAATGATGAAAAAATGTTCATATATTTAAAAAAATTATAATGCATTACCATATTAAAACATATACATTCATGTTAGATGCAAGTTACAATGGCTCACTTTTTGCATCTTCATGAACTTTTTGCAAAGTGTATTCTATTCAAATGTCACAAACGCATTGTAAAATCATCAATTTGACAAAAATATTTATGGATTAAAATTGCCAACTTGAATAAAAAAATTTATTAAGGGGTGAAATTCAATAAACATACACCAATCATATAGTAATGAACTTTTAAAATTGACATATGTACTATAATATGGGTTTTACATTAGCATTCAAATGCATTTTTTGTTATGATTTTATTTCAATATTTTATATAATTATTCAATATATGATACATGATGCAAAAAAAAATATGGATTGAAAAAATTTACATCAAAAACTTTAACCAACAAATAACCATGGATATTTGAATGACCAAATTTGGGCCTTATTTTCAAAAGTCCCAATTTTGGTCATTTTTTGTTGGATTGATTTTTTTTTCCCCCTAAAATGTATAATAAAAAAAATTCTAAACAGGCAGCCTTTCATATGGACTTTATTAATTGATTAATCACCACATAGGGCCCATTCAACATTTGTTTCTAATGTTTGTTTCCATTGTAATGTTAATTTCTTCATTTATATACACTTTTGGGACTAGGACTCTTCTTACTTTTGATCCACTGTAACTTGCATCTACCTTTCAAGTTTCTTTATTATATTAGGTTCTCATAATCATCAATACATGGTCATCCATAAAATTTCAAGATTAATGGTATAATAAAGGATTTTCAAAATGTCAACCCCTAATTAACATTGAACTATCCATTGTTTATTATTTACTTGATTCCAATAAAACAAACCAATTTTTTTTTATCATTGAAATAAAACTAAAAATATATGAAAATTTCCAATTATTTTAGCACATTTCAAAACATACATTCTATGTAGTTATTTAAAAAAATCATTGAGGTGTAAGATTTTATCCAAATCAGCAGAATCCTTGGCTCATTTTATAAGGCTTTCACCTCGTATCCTAGGTAACTAGCTAACCTTGGTGGATAAGTACCTACGTAGATAGGTAGGTACTTCAAATCTACTTACCACCAAGGCTACTTAGTGAATTAATTGAGTAGGTTGATAGGTAGCCTAGTTAAATATGTAGGTACATTAGGTAGTTGGGTAGGTAGCCTATGCAAGCAAGTAATTAGGTTGATACATCACATAAAAAGATAGGTTGCTAATTGTAGCCCCTTCTTGCCTCGCCCTGCCCCAAAGAGAAAAGAACAAAAACACATTTGAACAACAAAGTTGCACATTGGGTAGCCAATAATGAAAGAAATTTGAAAATCATTTTGCCAGCTTGCAAAATGAAGTCAATTGGAAAGTTGGCAATGTAGCATTGGAGATATGGAGTTGATGATTTGGCATTGTGGGAGTTGGCAATTTGGCAATTCTTGGCTGCTTGTTGTATTCAAAATTATAACAAGATACCCCAAGGGCGATGACGCGGTGCTATAGGCCTTGTCTGGGACCATGGGACTCCAAAAAAGGTTTTGGGTTCCCTAGCATGCAGGGCCCTTTGCCACTGAGATTGATTTGGGGGTGGCAATGGCTTGTGGAGTTGGGCCTGTTGTTGTCAAGGTTTCTTTTATTGGTGAATTTTGAACTGAAAATTTATGATTTTGACCGGTATTAAAAATTTAAAAAAATTCAGGGAAAAAATGGTCCAAATTTGTTAGATCAAAGGATAAAAAATCCAAATTGCCAAATTTTAATGATAAGTTCTAGTAAGTAGCCAAGAATATACAAGGTTTCCTTTTTTCTTTCTACTTTCATATCTAGTATGTAGCCAAATTTGGCTAAATTATTTTTTGAATGATCTCCACTTTGACTACATCACCAAATCCCTGAAAGAAACCCTGGCTGTTGTGCTTCCAAAAATATATATAAAATAAAAATTATAACAAGATTTTTGAAAGGACATTTTTAATAACATGTCACCATTTATTCCTAAATTCCTCTTGGGATTCTCAATTTCTCACTATTGATGCTCCAGCCTATAATTGGGGAGGGGAAAAAAAAAAAAAAAAACCCGCCAAGCAGGCATTAAATTTGAAAATCCCTTGTGCTTCTTCTTCACCTATGAAAACAAGGGGTGTGTCACATTGTGGCCTTGCCATTTACATTTAAAAGTATCTTAGGGCAAAAGAAGAAGAATTATGGAAACTCAAATATTTCACCATGCAAAAACATAATCTTCAAAAAAAACCTCTAAAGGAAACCAAAATCCTTCAAGATATTATAACTCTATAACTAATCTCCAGTTTCAACACAAGACAAAAAAATATCATCTTTCAAAAATCCTCATATAAAAATACTAGACCTATTATTATTACCTAGGGGCCAAAATCCCTTAAGCTACTACCTTACTCTCTAAGGATTCTAAACACAATAGCCAACAAACAGATGATCCTACCATTCGCATTGGAAGCTTGACCTAGAAAAGTGCCCTTCACAATTTAGAGTGAAGAAGGGCAAAAATATTGAAGAGGCATTGAAGCTTTCAAAATGTAAGACCTGACACTGAGATAGTATGTTTGGTGGCTCAGATCCCTGAATTGTCCACTGGATAATACAGTGTCTTCATATTACTGTAGTACCTAGCCTCATTACGCACTAATTTATTTATTTTTGGGTGTAATTGTTGAAATTTTTGAAAAGCATTTGCCTAAAATCTAAAACAAACTAGCTTCATTGTTTAGTATAATGCCAAATTTACAAAATAATATTATTTTTACTCCTGTACATAAATGACCCCAGAAAAAACACCTCATTAGAGAGCTTGATACCAGGCTAGGCTTTAAGTAGTCTGGTGGTAGGCAAATGGAACCCCTTTTTAGAAAGGATTGGTTCCATATCTATTATCAAGACATTGAAAATATATATCCATTATCAAAGAGCTGCCCGGGGGCCCCCTTTGGGTGTTGTCCCTTGGTTCTGGCCCTGTGGGTTGTGTTTTGTTTGGCCTTGCGCCTACCAAGGCAAGGATATTGTGTTTAGATTCAATATTGAGTATAGTAGCTTTAAGGGATTTTGGCCCCTAGGTAATTATAGGTCTATTTTTATATGAGGATTTTTATATGAAAGATGATATTTTGGCTTGTGTTGAAACTTGAGATTAGTTATAATAGAGTTATGATCTCTTGAAGGATTTTGGTTTCCTTTAGAGGGGTTTTTCAAAGATTATATTGTTGCATAGTGAAATATTTGAATTTCCATAATTCTTCTTTTGCCTTAAGATACTTTGTAATGTAAATGGCAAGGCCACAGTGTGACACACCCCTTGTTCTTCTTCTTTGCAATGAGGATTTCCTTGTTTGCTTCAATATATATATATATATATGTACACAGATAATATAATATAATAATTTATTAGGGTTTTTATAAGTTCATCTCACTATTTCTCAACTCAGTTGTGGATGAACCTCAACTGAGTTAATATTTGGTTTCACCTTGGTAACCAATTCTGTAGGAAATAGGTCTCTCAAATAGGTAGATAGGTAATAAAATAGGCAATTGCTAGGTACGTAGATGGTATATAGATAGGTATGGGCTGTTTTTACTACCTACCTACTAACAACCTGCTTCTGGGCTGTTAGTAGGTAGATTTAAAAAAAAGCAACTGAGCTACCCACCATGGTTAGCTAGGGAACTGGATCCCAACAGAAAACTGTTTCCGGACCACTGACCATTCATCCTTAGTGGTGTGCTGGTGGGTGCTGGTTCACTGTGGTTAATGCAACTAGCCACAGTGAACCAGCACCCACCAGCGCACCATGAAGGATGGATGGTAAGTGGTCAGGAAACAGTTTTCTGTTGGGTTCCACTTCCATAACTAACCATGGTGGTTAGTTCAGTTGGTAGGTTGTTAGTAGGTAGGTAGTAGAAACAGCCCTTACCTATATATAAACCATCTACTTAGTTAGATTTTAACTATTTTCCTACCTATCTACCTATATATGAGACCTATTTCTTACAGAATTGGTTACCAAGGTTAAACCAAATATTAACTCAGTTGACGTTCATCCACAACTGAGTAGTAACGGGCATCCCATGGATGGTGTGCTGGTGGGTGCTTGTTCACTGTGGCCAATACGACCAAAGACCAAGTGAGAATACTTTTGCACTTGTACAACGGGTTTTTTGAGGTAATGTGACCGACATTATTTGTTGATCTGGAGAAAATCTCCAGATCTGAGGGCAACCACCACAACCAGTGGGAAATCCATGAGAATAGTGAGCCAAATATCTCAACATTTTACATAAAAGTCCCAACTATTTGAGTGGGATATCTTAGTACAACTAATGTGCCAGTAGAAGATTGTGGAAATGTACCCATATTGGACCTCACATCATTGCATGGCACCAACAAGATAAGAGTCTATCTCTTAAGGAAGGTAGTTTGTCAGGTCCTCAAAGGGGGGGAAAGGATTGTCACTTCTAGCAGGTCAGCATTGGTTGAGATGTTTTGTGATGTTAAATTGTCGTGTTCAAAAGGGGATGGTTGAAGATTTTATTCTTCGGGTTGCGACATTCACATTGAGTGTGGGTTGTTGATAGTGGAATTACTCCGTCCAGACCAGGTGGGTGTGAGCTTATTGATTTTAGGGTTAGGTTTTGGTTTGGGGTGGTGGCTGATTTTGTGGTTGCAACAAGAGTTTGTTGCGGAATTGATGAACATATATGTTCAAGCGATTTGTGTGAAATGTGTAGAGAGAGTATATTAGATGGTGCTATGGAGAGGTGCTTGAGGGCGTTGGTTGCTATTGTTTGTTGTCTTCAATGACTTCCTTTGTTGTTCTCTTGACACCAAAAAAAAGTCAATAATAGCTATTGCTTGTTTCTTTATATCTTTTGTATTCCTCCTTTTATAGAAACAATGGTTGACTATGGGTATGGTGGCGTTCTATTCTCATCATTTCTTGAGTTGGAGGTTGTCGCATCAACTTTTGTGACTATTTTATATTGTTTTGGTTGCTAGTTTGATGATTAGTCTAACAAGAAGTTTGCAAGCATCGTCTTGATTTTCCATAGTCACCTTTTAAGGTTGTTTTCCTTAGCACACACTTGCTAGTGATGCCCTACGACTATTCCATGAGTCATATGATTACTATGCACAACAAGCACAATAGGTTAAGTTTTTTTGCAATGTATCAAGTTCAAAATTGTTGTTTGTGTTGAGTGATTTAGTTGGTTTCACATTAATTCTACACCCTTGTTTCATATGTACAAAGGTGAAGTTGTCATGATGGACATTACAAATCTTCCTCTATTTATTTTGATCAAGAGATTGAGATGTCTTGCCATAGAGAACAAATAGCCCTAGTTGGAGCCACTAGCATTGATATAGTTACAATTATGGTCAACATAGTTATTATGGAAGCACATGAAGCAAGATTATGGTTATGTTTAGCTTGCTAGTAGCAAGGATTTGCTTACGATCAACTTGAAGCAAGATATATTGTTGCACAATGAATTGAGACTTAATTTTATTTTTTTCAACTTGTTAATAGTCTAAAGTTGAAATTGTTTTTGTTTATTTTTTTAGCAACCCGAGATCTAAGTATGCATTCAAAGGAATCCTTAGGATTTAATTTCATCTTTTGTTGTTTATAGTGTTCTCAAAAGTTTCTAAAATAAAAATTTGCTATTGATAAGCATGACCGAGGTCTTGAAATTTTATCATGGGGTTAGTATCCAATGAGGAATTCTTACATAAGATTGTTGAAAGTGTAAGACTTCTATAACAAGACATAATTTTATATATTGGACATTTTTTAATTCCAAAGTTGGCGTGGCTTTGGAAACTTCTAGAATTGATCCACTACATTTGGAAGTTATGAGGTATTCTCTAGGTACATATTCACTTATATAGTTCGTAAGATCACTGCATCACATTTCTTTGTACTACATGTGTAATGTATGAAAACTTATATATTATTTTACAATATTATTTTGTTCTAGAATCATTGTTACAGTGGATGTTTGATGGATGTTGAGTGAAATGCATAGTGAATTGGGACATGTTTTGTAATAATGAATTTTCTCTTTTGATAAAGATGTTAAAATTATGTCATATGATGAAGAGGTTACCATGTGCGTAGCTTCTTTTGGGTCAAAAATTGTGTTGGTGGTGGCCTTTTGTAGGAGATGAAATTGGGGATGGGTTTATTTAGTTTAAAGTAAGTTAATTTTCTTTTGGAATGAATTTATTCATTGTAAGTTGGATTTTTTGCAAAGGAAAAAAGGAAGAAAGGACATGTTTAGGTGGTTGGTCTTTTTCTTTTTGCATATTTGAACATTGAATTGGATCTCATCATTAACTAGCACTAAAAGCAAATATGTTATTTGGAACCAATTGAAAAAATGTTATTGCAAACATATCCCAATTTTTTAGTTGCAAAATTTGATTGTAAATGAAAAATGTTTTATTCTAGTGTAACCATGGTTGAATGGACTTCACACAACTTTCTTACTAAAAGTGTTCATTTCCATTTCATTCTTTCATTGTAATCCCAAAACTTTGTTTATGTAATGTGACCAATGATGGTTTTGATTTTCAAATAGTCATGAATATTAATGTAATTGAATTGGTCAAAAAGCTTGGACATAAAGATCATAATTATGGACATCAAGATAGCTACTCATAATGATATGTAATTAAAGGTTGAAATTAACAAAAAATTGCAAAATTGGGGTTTTCAATTTTTTTAATTAAATGTTTGTCACAATTTGATCTCCCAAACTTTTATCAATTGGTTGGTGATAAGTTTTCTTTTTAATTTTTCTATAGATGTTTCTTGCAAAAGGATGATGTTTAACTACTAGGGAATTGGCATAAATGGTTAGTTATTTGAAAAAATGCAAATAAGATAGTGAGGTGTTGTAGCCCTACTAAACTTTATAGAAAGATAGCACCCAAAAAAAAAAAAAAAAAAAAGAAAAAAAAAAAAAAAAAAAAAAAAAAAAAAAAAAAAAAAAAAAAAAAAAAAAAAAAAAAAAAAAAAAAAAAAAAAAAAAAAA
>Ga0116227_10000832_pt1 | contig 64424 bp, 55 predicted proteins | sample S1TSphgellanicum_FD_89693 | JGI IMG/M metagenome (GOLD analysis project Ga0116227, IMG submission 89693) | Host-associated microbial communities from peat moss isolated from Minnesota, USA - S1T2_Fb - Sphagnum magellanicum MG | ecosystem: Host-associated > Plants > Peat moss > Unclassified...
GCAGCATTTGCAGTCTCGGTGGCTTTCTCTTGTGCTGCTCCTGTGGCTGAATCGGTCTGCTCCTTTGCTGACTTCAAAGTCGAATCGGTTTTGTCTTGTGCAGTTGCAGCTGTGTTAGAAGCTTTGTCCTTTGTTGAATTCCAAGTGGATGTGACACTGTCCTTAGCTTGTTCAGATTTCTCCTCAGCTGCTCCAGCAGTTTCATTTGCTTTGTCTTGAGCTGTACCCAAGAATCCAGAAGCTTTCTGCTTCACCTGATCCCATGTCAAGCCTGCAGTTCTGTGGTAATCCCCACCTTTGTCCTTAGCAGCATTTGCAGTCCCGGTGGCTTTCTCTTGTGCTGCTCCAGCTGCATCAGAAGATCTATCCTTTGCAGCACCCCAACCGGAAGCTGCAGAATCTGTAACTTCACGCGCTTTCTCCTGGGCACCACTTGCTGTCTCAGAAGCAGTCTCCTTCGTACTCTCCCATGTGTCTCCTATCTTCTGGGCAGCGGCATCCGTTGTGCCTCCAACCTTTTTCTTCGTGGAATCTGCAGTTTGGTCCGCCTTCTCCTTCGCACTCTGAGCGGTATCGCTTGCTGTCTTGTTCTTGCTCTGGTCAGGGGTCTGCTGTGCACCTATTCTCAATTCATTCAGCTTCTCCATCGCTGCCTGCGTATACTGCGACATCGTCGGGTCGGTTCGGCCTGCTGCCGTCGTAGTCGAGTCTCTCGGCGCCTCCTCCTTCTGGCTCCCTCGCGCCGTGGCAGCAGCAGCATCCTTGGCAGCTTGATACCGCTCCTGAGCCGCTTGTAAGATCGAGAATCCTTCCTCCTGCGCTGCACCTCTCGCCTGCGCTATGGATTCCTGCGCCGCATCCACCGCATGCCCACTCTTGTCCGCTGCTGCACTCCTGGCCTTTTCCGATTCCGACGCCATTATTCCTTACTCTCGTAAAACCAAAAAAAATGCCTCTTGCTCTACAGAATTTTTTTTCCCTTGCAAGTTTCCTTCAAAAATCCTTGCGACTTCTCAAATTTATGTCAATTATTTCTCCCGAAAAACTTCTGTCGAGGATTTGTAACTTCTGTCGAGGATTTGTGACTTCCGCGACGATGACGCTCCTTGTTCTGCGTAAGCGGAGGAAGATTTGCGGCAGACGAGAAAACTCGAGAGGCCAAGAATCGAAGGGCCGAAATATCCACTTCCCAGATATCGACACGTGTAGGAATTCAGGCATGCCCAAGTGTAAATGTGACGTGTGTCGAAGAACAGGACACGTGTAAAACTGGGCAGTCGTGGTCGTAAAACGATAATGGGCCACTCGGTGTTTTCACCTCACATTTTTTCCACGTGTCAGGTTACGTATGTGGGTTTCCCTGTTGTAGGTGAGCTATTGCCACGTAGGTTGATGTTCGATGTTTCCCACGTGTCAGGTTATGCATGTGGGTTTTACCCATTAGAAGTGGGCGATTGCCACGTAGATTGATACTTGGATGTGGGTTTTATCTCTTGGAGTTGGATTATTGCCACGTAGATTGATACTTGGATGTGGGTTTTATCTCTTGGACTTGGATTACTGCCACGTAGATTGATACTCGGACTCGGGACCTGTGAGCCAGGAAAAAGTGTAGGACTTGGAGATGGGAGGGAGGGGGCAAAAATTTGACACGTGGAAAAAAGGCATCTGGAGCTTTCTAGGGTTTGTTAAATTCACTGCCTTTTTTTAAAAAGCATAAACGGAAAACCCTTTAAAATGAAATTTTAAAATAAACTCCAACTTTTTAATATGTTTTTTAAATTACATTCACCCTTTTAAATAATTTTTCAGAAATTGTTTTTTGTCCTCCATTTTTGGTTTATAATAAGGCAAAAAAATTTAAAAAGGTTGACACCTAGAATTAAAATCTTAAAAATTAGATTGAAAAACAATTATGTTAGGTGACATATTAGTGTTTTGTTTCAATCGACAACTATGGAATATGTTTATTAGTTTTTAAAGGCCAACACATCAAAGACTAGTTGTCACAAGTTTCAACAATATGAAGTTTTGAAACACAACTTAACATCACATTCATCATCCAACTTCTCATTGATTTCAATGATAATTAATTTATTTTTTATTACATCTCAATTTCCTTTCTAAGTCTAATCAATTTGTTTACAAATTTTAAATGTTGTGAATGTTCAATGTATTTTCGAAATTTAACTTTACTAAGTGTTGTGTGAATCTTGTGTGTTGTGTGACTTGAGTCTTGTGTGAAGCATAAGTGCACTATGTCAAAACCTAAGTATTTATATTTGTTGTGCATACCTAAGTTGTTTTATGGTTTTGTCTCTTGACTATTGCACCCCTTCAAGTTTTGATGAACTTTAAATTTCGCCTTTTTTTCAAGTCCTTTACAACCATTAATTCTTATCATAGCAATGCAAATCTCAATTCTTTTAGATGCAATAGAATGTGATCCTAGATCTTATTGTGTTTATTTCTATGGGTAGTGTATCTCAAAGGGGAAATGAGAAGATTTGTGAAGAAATTGTTGCATGCTCTTTTGGAGATCCTACAAAACCCACACCCAATGAACCAAAAAAAAGAAAAACTTAAAAAATCAAAGTGGGAAACTAATATGGTTTTCTAAGATCGACGAAAATCCAAGGTTTACTTGGTTTAAACCTATTTGTGAATGGATGACGAGGTGAGGTGAGGTTTGCTTCAAGATTGAAAGGAGAATAAATTGCTAGTTGCAAATCTTGATTCTCTCATCAAGCATTCAAGTGTAACTAAATGCACAGTTATTAAACCTAGAATGGCTATTGACGCATATATTATGTGAACCCTAACAATGCACATGTTATTAATATAGTTGAAGAGGCCTGGTAGGTGAAGAAGAAGAAACTCGGTTTGATGAAGCTTAATTGCACAAACATGCTTTCAAATAGAGAACAAAAACCAAAGATGTAAATTTTGTATGATGGTTTGTATGTTTTTTTTTTTTAATTGTGCATGGTTATAAGACAAAACAAGCATAGGTTGACAACTCCTCACATTCAATAATCACAAAACTCCCCATATTGAAACATTTATCAACACAATGCTTCATTACTCAAAATCCAATAGCCAATCAAATTTCAATATTAAAAAAATATTTAATCACTTGAACCTACAACATTTAAAAATTTGTCACCAACAAGTTATAAACATACACAAATTATGATAGCCACATCTAGAAAAAAATATTGTCTTTGTAGACAATTGAATCCACTTGCCCCAAGAAAAAACAAACTTAACATACAAGCACTCACAATTTGTAACACACCAACCTATCTAACAAATTTGAAAAAAAACATTTGGGTGGCATTATCTTTGGTTCTTTAGTTTTAGATGTAGCAGTCCACACAATATTTGAACTCAAGTTGGAGCATATTTGCTTTACTTTGTTGATTTTAAATTTATAATTTATAATATTATTCACCCATTATATGTTAAAACCTCAGGACTAAGAAAAAGACTAGGATTGATTTGAGGTTATATATTGTCGATTCAAAAAATATACAATTGAATATAATTCATACTTAAACCCTAAAAATATCCAAATATTATGATGCCACTTGCATTAGCTCCTATTTCCATTATTTATATTTATGATTTATACATTGTAAAAATGAATGCATCAAATAAATAAATTATTATTCTTAAACATCAATAATGGCATAAAATGCATTGTAACATTTAAAATCTTCTTACATGAAAAATATTTGTAATGTTTTTCAGCAATATAAATTTTATAATCATTTATAAATTTTAAATTTTATAAATTTTAAAAAATTGTAGAATGTATTCTAATCAATGTTTTTTTTTGGAAGTTTTTCACAACATTTTGGGAAATAAAAAAAATTAAATAAACAACATTTACATGTAGGCACTTCCTAGGTCATCACTTGTAGTAGCACTTTTGTAAAAACGCTACAACCCATTTAGGATAGTCTTCATTTAATGTTAATTCATGTTGGGAATCCTCACTAGTGGACACACTTGAAAATTTTGAAAGAAAACCTTTAATTCTCACAATTAAATTAATCTTGAGATTTCTAATTTTATGATCATGTGTGTAATTATTGAGCAAAGTTTCAAAATTGAACAAAATCTCCTAAACCCCCTTTCCTCCCTTTTTATTCTTTCATATGTTTCCACATGATTCCTAATACTTTATCATTATTTATTACAATATCAAATTTGAGCTCTCTGTTGCTATGCACTTACCAATAACAATCAAGTTTTTCTTCTTCTTATGTTTTCATTTGGTTTCCAATAATTGTTCATTATTTATGTCAATGTCAATTTTAATTTGAACTTATATAACCATTCCCTAGTACGTTGAGGGTTTAGAATTTGATATGAACAGGCACACAACTATCTCAAAGTGTTGGACCTGATCTGCAACCAAGACATGGTCAAGGACAAGACTCTGCAGCAGATTTGGAAGATGTTCAGTATCAGGAGGAGAAGAGCTAGTAAAGTAAAACCAGGTTGGCATTGCTAATCCTTAATCTTCAGTAAATCCCATAAAGCTATACCAATAGTATTTTCTCTCAGAAATAGTACACCCACAACCTTGAGTTAATGAAAATCAGAGTACATGACAATCTCGAGAAACTGTAACTGCTAATTGGTTCTGTATCCAAACAGCTGCATCAGGTGAGAGCTACAAATGGTAGAAATGAGAAACACTGACTGCATCATTGCTGCTCCAGAAAAAAGCGAAGTTCACATACTGTGCCATTGCTGCTCCAGAAAAAAAAGCAGTTCACAGAATGTGCCATAGCTGTTCAAATGAGTTGCAGATTCGTGCAATGCACCACATTGCACTCAGTGGGTATTCGGACACTGCCAATCACCATCCACAAGTTTTCAAACAATTTTCAGCCTTGAACTAGAGAGTACATATCTGTGAGAAAACAGAGAAATCTGCACAACAGCTTTAAAATGATTGTAGTCCTGAGCTTATGAGAGTAGCTCAGAAACTGTCAGCCCATTTACCTTCACCATAAACAGCAGTGACAAGCTGCCATAACTACCCACTGACTTGAACCATATTACTACAATGCAAAAGATTGAACCTTATGTTTTTCACCTCTGAATACTGTGATGGTTCTTATTGACTCACTCTGTGGATGCAAATTTTGACTATAACATGTCTTAAAAGAGGACAATTGAGGCAGAAAGGGGTAAGCAAAAAAATACCAGCAACAAGATCATCAATGTAGTCAGCATCAATTTTGCCATGTGCCATTGCACCCACCTGCACTTGCATCAAGGATACTGTCCCTGTCAAAACCTAGTTTCTACTACTGGAGCCTTTTACTTGTACTGGTCACTCTCATTGACATTACATCACACTCAATCAACAATGGCCATATGTCTAGAAATTAAAAAAAGTTGCACATTACTATGTCAGACTGGACAAGAAATAATTTGAAACATGAACTTGGGCTGACAAATCTGCCAAACACAAGTTAAACTGTGTCATACACACAGTTTTGTGCATGTGAACTATCCACAGACAAAATTTCTTTAGAACCAGTTTTCATCACGAGCAAATCACGGGGTTACAGAACCATTCTTTTATTCACTAACCCATTGAAATTGCTATATTCCACAAGCCTTGTTTCATGATCAAATTGTTTCTATTACATACCACAAAAACATATGTGCTTGATAATCCAGCAGCAGCCACATAATCTGACAGCTGCACAACTTTGGGAGCACTATATGACATTCCTGCAAAATAGAATTCAACAGAAAGTATTCAAAAACAGATCCAAACACCTGCAAACCAATTCAAAACGGAAAGACTACTGACCCTAAACCCTTAACCCAGTTCCAAACATCAGCCATCCTGCCACCCTATTATAAAAGAAGGGCTAATGACCCTAAACCCAGTTTCAAATGCCAGCCATCCTGCAACCCAGTTAAAATAGAAGGGCTACTGACCCTAAACCCTAAACCCAGTTCCAAACACCAGCCATCCTGCAACCCGATTAAAATAAAAGGGCTACAGCCCCTAAACCCAAAACCCAATGTTTACTAGCATCTCATTTTGAGTTGAAGTACACTATAGTAACAAGGGCATGAACTTGAGCATACTTACCAATACGTCGAGCACCAAGAGGGAGATAACGAGTCACAGGCTGTTTCACAATCCGCATGAGCTTGTCAGGTCCATTGCTTGCTCGAATGCTTAACTTCTGAAGCAACTGCACTGCACACCATCTCAAAAAACCACAATCAATAATAACCAAGAACAAAGTTGATTTACACAAAACAACTGTCAGAGTAAGTAACTACTATATCAAACAGGATTGAAACTCAAAAGAGTAAAATCATTCTCACTGACACATAAGACCACAGAAGCGCTTGAATGTTCGTGGGATGCGGATATGGGGATTGATCTGAATCAGCACATTCTTCTCCGTGTGTACATACAGCCCCTTCAGTCGCCCTGCTTTGTTCAATGTGCTATCTAGAATCGCCAAGAGCGCCTGTCAACAACAGATTGATTTACAAAACTCTACAATCACTGAGAAACACATGCACAAGGCAAAGAACCACATATTTTCCAATTGGAAAGTTACAACATTGTGGGAACATTTTCGATGGTTCAGCAATAGCAAAAAAGCATTGTGCAACAGAAATTCCATGTTTCCATGTTTTCCTCTGCTTGACATTTTGCAACCAAAACTTAATATACTTGTGTGATTTCCACATGCACTGTAACTGCAGTAAGTGCAGCAGAAAAGTCATGAAAATAACTAACAAAAAAGACATAGTTGCAAGAATTGTAGTCAGGAAGCTCCTGTTGCAGATGTCTGCAACAAACAGGTCAATTGGCCGGTGGCAGTACTTCCAGTGTTAGGTGCTAGGTAGATATGCAGAAGGCATGTTTTGACTTTGAAATCCTTATGGTGAGCGATTGCTGACGATCATCCTGCAGAAACTCTTGCAGAAAGTCATGAGAGTTTGGGATTTGAACCATTTATCTCTAAGTGCAACCAAACCTGGTGTAAGATGTCGGGGCGATACAATGCTGGATCACGTTTGTGCTTCTTCAGAAATGTTGCATGGTCATCACAGTTGAGCAGCTGATAATTCTGCAGTATGCCACGTCCCACAGTTTTAGGAGTTGAGAATGTCCATAGCCCTTGCAAGTTGCAACAACCCTCGAAAGAAACACTCCCCACCCTCCCCAAAGAGAAAAGAAGAGGGGATTTCTTTTGTTTTCTCTACCTTCCCCACTTTCGCAGCTTCCAGAGAGGCTTTCTCCAGCACAAAGATGACTCCACCATCCTCCGCAGATGGAGCTGGAACTGGAGCTGGAATTGCTCCATCCGGAACACTGCTAGGTCCAGGAGCTTCCTCCTCTGCAACATCTTCATTCCTGTCCTCTACACCCACCATCCTAGAACTCTCCCAAAAAACACCAGACAAGCTAGACCTAAGCAGTTCTTTTTCTGGAAAAGCAGCAAGCAAGCAAACAAATAAGGCTCTGCAATTCTTCTAACAAAGCCCAATCTGAAAACGAGAAATTGTGCACAACCAAGAGAAGAGGGAAGGAACTCCCTTTAGGGTTTCCAACGCCGAGGTTTAGGGTTTCGCTTAGAAGCTCGAGACAGCCACCGAAGACCACGACGCTCTCCCGCGTTCTCCAATTGTGTTTGAAAAAACGCTCGCTGGTTCCGAAGATGTTGCCAAGGATTCCGGAAAGAGCAAACAAAGCTGCCGCCTCTAATCCAGTAAATTAGAGAGTATTTTTTTGTTGAGATATGCGAGAAGAGATTCTTGAGGGTTTTGGATTTTTGCGTGGGAGGGAGAAGACGGAAGTATTTTGGCGTGGGTTGCGGGGGTGGTACAGAGAGAGAGAGAGCGGCATCCGCATCAGCAACCATGTCGTCTTCTCTCTTTCGGTTTTCTAATCCGCAGCAACAACAGCAACAGACGCAACCGCAGCAGCAGCAGCAGAATGTATCAGCGCTGCAGCAACCACAGGGAGGAGCAGGGCATATCCATCTTATGACCAAGGAGCGAATGCCAGTCTCGTACCAAGCCAAATGGGCAGACCTTCATCCCGACTCACAGCAGCTTCTTCTCCATATCGAGTGAGTATCATCTCAGCCTTACCCCCGGTTCTCGTTTCTTTGCACTAGTTCTGCGCACACATTGTTGAACATCTCAATCAATGGAGTCCACAAGCTCCATGCTCATGGCTGTGGGATTCTCTCTCGGCATTCATCTTTTTGCTGGGCGACTCTGCATTGCAATCTCATATCATCCTAGAACACGGCCGATAGTTGCTGTGTGGATTAGGGTTTCGGATTTAGAGCTTTTTTTGCTTTCTTCTGTTAAAACTCTCACTATCTGAGCTCTTTTCTGCATCCTTTCAAAGAGTTGCAAAGGAAAAATCAGCTCATAGTCTTATTGATGTGAAGTTGTTGAAATGTGTCTGTAACTAGTCCTACAGATTCTCATGTTGTAAGGCCTCCAAAACTCTCTGTGAACAACACCGTGAAATGAAATCAGAACGTTTGCATGACAAATGTGTACACAGGTGGCTGCCCATGGCAATGTGTGTTGTTTTCCTTAGTAGTCGAATGTGTGTCAACGTCATATCATGTATGTGTATGTAGGTGACCACATGTGGCAGTGTGTGTTGCTTTCGTCAGTATTCAAATGTGTGGTGATGTCTTATCACAGATGTGTACACAGGCAACCACATGCAGCAACATGTGTTTTTATCAGTATTCAAATGTGTATTGATGTTATATCTTTGTTGCATTGCATGAAGCAATCATGTATGCTGTTTTTCCAAAATCAAAATGTGTGGAGATGTTGTATCTTGTTGCATTACATTGTGTAATCATAGATGCTGTTTTACCAGTGTACAATTGTGTGTTGATGTCATATCTTGTTGCATTACATTGAAGCAATCATGTGTGCTGTTTTTCCAGTGTCCAAAGGTGCGGTGATATCATATCTTGATGCATTACATTGAAGCAATCATGTGTACTGTTTTTCCAGAGTCCAAATGTGTGGTGATGTCATATCTTGTTGTACTGCATTGAGTAATCATATGATGCATTGTTTTTTCAGTGCACAGATTTGTGGTGATGCCAAATCTTTGTTTCATTGCATTGAGTAATTATATGCATTGTTTTTCCCAGTGTCTAAATGTCTGTGGATTTTCATATCTCGTTGCTTGCACTACATTAAGTAATCATGGTGTTTGTTTTCACAATGTGCTCTATGGCTGTTGCATGCAAGGTTCTTGCTGATCATCATTTAGCTCAGATTAGTAAGGGTGGTGGTGGTTAAGGTTTTCTCCAAACACTGAGAGAAGTAACAGGACCATGTGTTATTGTTCCTCAAAGAAAGTTGTAGCACTGGTGAAGTTTTCTTTGCATTTGATTGGAAAGACCAAGTTCAGTGCAATTGGGTCATCTGTTAATTCTTCTTCTGTTTCTATTCCAAGTGCCCAATTGATCCAGTTTCTATTGTTGAAGCTATTTCCTGCTGCTATTCCTCATGCAGCTCTCAAAGGATTGCATCTCAAGCAAGGAGAAATGGCCTAGGTGGATGGCACAAATTGGCAATAGTATGTAAAATGGATACTTTGTTTGTGGTGCAGGGAAAGGGTCCGGGAATACAGAGAGGAGAGTCGGCGACTGGAGCAAAGGGAGTGTGTCTCTGATTCAAATGCTCTCCACAAGAGTTTTGAATTTGATGCTGCTCGAATAATGCAGGTAAAATTCCCCATATCAAGCAGATCCATTTGTTTGAAGATTTCAATTGGCATCTTAGTAGTTTATTTCTATGGACATTCCTTTCTGCCTTCTCTGCTTGTGATTGCATGATCCTCTCCCTCTTTGATGTATGAGAGTCATGGCAGTTTATCACTGCTATTTGTGAGGAAGGTGATGGGCTGACACTTTGTGAGCAACTCTTCTAAGGTTGTGACTGCACTCATTCTCGTGAAACCTTCAAAAGTGTTGTTCTGGAGATTGTTCTCCACTCTCATAGATATCTCCCTCTCTTATGTTGGGTTCAGGAACTAGGTGCAGTTGGGGATGCAGTGGAGAGGGAGGCAGCTGGAGTCAGAGAAGGTCAAGGGGAGGCCAGTCTCCAGCTTTTGCGGCATGCAGAGGTGGCAGTGCGCTCCTTCCTTCTTTTAAGACCCCGGTTTGCTGCTGCTCAAGCACAGCTATATGACTTCTACAGTGGCCCCCCTGCAAAACCTTCCATGTTCTTACAACAAACCGTGGCAAGATTTGAGCACCAACTGTCAGAGTATCGACAGCGGGTTGAGGAGCTTGAGCGCCTTCTTCTTGCCAGCTCAGATAAGGAGCCAAACTTTGGCTCCCAACTCTCACTACTACAATCTTTGCCAACTGTCATGACCAATGTGCATGACTTTTTCATCCATGTTGCTGCAGAGGTAAACATTGCACTTCTTTGGGTGAACTTATGAAGATATAATTTTTGTGTGAGCTTGATGGCAGGTCGCCCATGCTCAAAGAAAACCTATTATCTGCATTACAGTCATTGCTACTGATGTAGATCCATGCTAGTAAAAAATTTGTGGAGTTTTGATCACCACTGTCATGGGTGTTCCAGTGGTAAAGTTTATATGCTTTAGAATCGCTGTTCAACTGATTTGGTGCTATTTTGATGTCTGTCCTCAAACCTGAAAAGTGCCTGGGTTGAAATAGGTGGAGTCTCTCCACCAACAGACTGGTGCAATGACATCTGCATATTTGGTGGAGAGGCGGCGACATGGAGATGACAGCAATCCTTTCATTGAGGCTGAGCGACGAGCAGTGGCCCAGCAGGATGCTGCAGCCAAGCGAGTCCTTCACCCCACACTTCACCTGCCCCCTCCTCAACCTGCCTCCACCCCAGCAGCCACCTCTTCTTCTGCCTTTGTAACTTCTTTTCAGCAGCCAGCATTGACTGCCACCACTCCAACTTTGTTTTCCACTCCTACTACTCCAGCTCCTTCAATTTTCAATACCACTGCATCCAACACCACTCCTGCTGCTGGTGCCTCATCACAGTCATTGTTTGGATCGTCCTTTGCTCCTGCATTACAAGGTGCAATTATATAGCTTCATCCATGTGTATGTGATGCCAATCTTTGACTAGGATTTCAATTTAATTTGGAACTGTCATGTAGGATGAGCTTGCCCACAAGAATATCACTGATATTTTGTTGTGAACCAGGTTCAACACCCCCTACAACACCAGGTGGATTATTTGGCACTTCAACAACCCCCTCTACTGGGTTATTTGGTGCCTCTTCAGGGGCTCCTGCAACACAGACACCCTCACTTTTCGGTGCTCCAGCATCTACATCTTCACTTTTTGGCACTCCTGCTGCTACATCCTCACTTTTTGGTACTCCTGCTGCTACAAACTCACTCTTTGGCACTCCTACTGCTACAACCTCACTTTTTGGCACCCCTGCACCAACATTTGGTGAGTAAAGCACTGGCATGAAATGCCTTTGTTCATTCATTGTGCAGCAGTTTACCATAGCCTCTTCCTTCAGCAGGTGAAAGTGCTATGTCTCATGTTGGATCATCCTTCTCCTTCACATCTCTTTGATCAAGCATTCCTGGTTGTTTTGCAAGCTAAGCACAAGTGCAATGGCATATTGCTGATGAGTTAGGCAGGTAATTGGCATTGCCTTTGAGAGACTGATGGGGTGTGATCATTCGTAGGATCTAGTGCAAGCTGTTTGGGGCTTGTCATTATCAACAAACTTACCAATCACATGTGTGTGGGTATGGGAATGGCAGGTGCAGCTAATACAGCTCCTTTGACTGGCATGGGCTCAACAGGAGTAAGCTCTCTTCTCATCACATCCATACAGCAAAAGATATAGTGATCACCCATAGTAGTGGATCAAGCTGAAATTGTCCAGCGCATGGGTTCAATTTGTCATTCCAATTATAGTAGCTTTGTAAGTAAGAAATGGAAGAGATGGGCGAAACCTTGATTTATGGTTGTAAGAATGTGTCCACCTTGAACAAGGAGGCATCAGCAGCCTTTTGAAGAGACAAATTCAATCCCATTGCAAGACATGGCCTCATTCATCTTCTTGAAATGTTTGTTATTTCTTTGATTTGGAAATACTTCTAAGCTGCTTGCATTGTCGTGGCCACTAGGTTCCTCAGATATGATCTACTGAGATTTCTAACTGGGGCATCAAGTGGTTTGTTTGTTTCTGACCACGGTGTTGATACTAAGGGGTTATGTATGGTGCAGGCGACAGCTGCTGCAAAACCAAAGCCCCGAGGGGCTAGACGGAAATAGACATGTTGGGTAATTGCCTTCTTCCATCTTCCTCGTAGCAGCAACATCACCAAAAATTGAGTCCTACAGTGCGACTTTTCAATGTGACATTGTATGGGTTTGAGGTTGTTTTTATACATGTGCATGGAGTGGGATGTAAGCTATCTGACTGGGCCAGAGTTCTTCCTTTTAATTGTGATCCTGGTTTCATGCAGAGGACAATTTTTTCTGTTCTCCAGTGTAGGTTCGTCATTCTTTTATATTGGGGATGTAGATGTTGTGGCAGTTGCCTCCGGTTCTGTCACCATAGAGTCTCCAGACAACTCTCCATCCAGGTCAGGTGCTCTTCAATGCTTTCTTGTGGTTGGTGTTCCTGAAGACATGAGCAGATGATAGTTTTGTCAATACAGATCATATGTTGTAGACTATGACATTTCTGACATATTTACTTTGATTTCAAAAGGAAACACCTTTTGAAGTTTTCACTATGGCTTCCATCCTCATTGCTTGACTTTGATACTAACATGAAACATTTCGTCAGTAGTCATTGGGTTTATAGCAGTGATGACCCATTCTTCCTTGTTTATTCATAACTGGTGGGGTCCTACCAGTGTTGGCCTGTTCTTCCTTTTTTTCATACCTGTGGGGGCAGGGTCTTTGTGAAATTATTTTTTTTGTTTGCATAAAAACATTGTATCAAATATTCAGATTTTGAGTTTTTTTGGGACCAGCCTTTTATCTATTATTATCAATGTGCTTTTTGTTCAAGGAATGCTCCCAGTTACCAATTTTTGCAGGTAATGTTTTTTATGAAAGAACTGTACTCATGTTTTTGACTGGTATTTCCACACTACTTCCACATTGACACCCCTTCATCTATTAGAGTTTTCTAGGTGTCTCTAGGAGGCTTTTCGATGCTAATTGGCATTCTTCCGAGTTTTCTCAGCTATGTTTGATGTTTTTCAGAGTTTTTTCAATGTTGCTGAATGTCCCTCAACATTTCACAGTGTTGCTCAACATCTGTCAACGTTTTCATAATGTCCCATCATCGTTGTCAAAAATAATAATATTATTGTTAATAATTCTCCACATCTCCCAATATTTTGTCAACATTGCTTGACACCCTTGTTGTTCAAGGGTCTTTGGCATCTTCTTGGTGTTGCCTAGCATCCCTCGGTGTCTTCCAATGTCTCTCAGATAAAATACCAAAAATACAAAATTCTTGATGTCCTCTAATGCATTCTGGACATTATTGAACATGTTTGGCGTGACCTCAGTGTTGCCTGGCATTGCTCAAGATCTACTGGCGTTGCTCAACATCTTTCAATGTTTTCTCGATGCTACCCTTGGTATCACCTTGGTGTTGTTTGATGCCCCCCTTGTGCCTTAACATCTTCTTGATGTCTCTTACTTGCTTTTTAATAAAAATCAATGTCCTTGGCATCACCTTGTTGTTTGATGCTCCCATTGTGCCCTAGCATCTTCTTGATATCCCGCAATTGCTTTTTGTAAAAATTCAATGTCCATGGCATCACCCATCATCCTTGTTGTCACCCACTACCCTTTGGTCGTCCCTTGAACTTGTCCCCATGATTTCCCAGGCTTAAACACTATGTTTCAACCCTTAAAAAAAAATCATGCCAAACCTAAAAATTATTAAGGATGTTCTATTCAAGATGTCCTTTTAAGTCCCAACTTCCAAGATTAGATACATTGTTTTTTATCACTAGTTCATTTCATGGCCCTTTCTATAGTAAAGTTTGTCTTCGAAAGTAATACCTAGTTTGACCTAATGAAGGGATTACACTAATTAACAAGGTGTACAAAATTCAAACAAACATCACACTTTTATCAACAAGGATGATGATTTGAATACATTATATAGATCTCCAATCAGGGTTTGATGATGGAAATGGGGCGATAGAGCAAGACTACTTGAAGAAAAAAATTGAGTGTCTACATTTCTATTGAAAATAAAATGCGAAGTACATTATGGCCATGTCTTGGTTTTTGCATGCAAATATTTCAATTATTAATGCAAAGGTTTTTATCAACATTAAAACATTAAATTAATGTTAGAGAAATGAAATAAGGGGAGATGATCCTATAATCTAAATGAAATGTATATAAAATTATGGTTTGTCCAATATGCTTGTGCACCTCCCAATAGTTAACTATACATAATAGCATCAATTCATATGTGAAATTTTTTTGATTGCATTGTAAACGATCTATAAATTGTTGCAACATGCAATGTTTTTCAAATATTCAAATTAAGTGAACTCAAGATTCATCAAATGTGCATATTTCATGTTATGACAAAGTCATTTAATATCATGCATCATCATTGTACAATAATAGTCATAACATGATAAAACAATAAAATTTTCAAACTTTATCAATTGTGCAATGTGACCATTCTATTGAATTTCACATGAAGCTTTTGGCGCATTTAAAAACAATTTTTTTTCAAATATTGCATTACACTTTCCTAATGTTTAAGGAAATAATACCACATTTCAACAACTATGCTACTGAACCGAAAAGATGATCCTTACCATTATAACAATAAGAAACGTTTTGCTTTCATGCAAAATTTTCAAGTCTATATTAATCAATTTAGGTTTGAAAACTATTATTTAATCTTTTGTTAAATAATTTGAGGACCAAATAAGTGAAAAAATTTCAATTTTTGAGCAATATGTAAATCTAAAATAAACATATTTTCAAATTATGCAATGTGATGTAAGAAAATGTGGTAATGAAACAAAAGATTAAATTATGTACATCAAATAGACATACAAATCAAGAGAAAAAAATTTGGGTAATTTTTTAAAAACACGAAAGATCACAAAACTTATCACTAAAATTAATTTGTAATTATGAGATTTGAATAAACATATGACCAAAAAAAACATTCAATAAAATTGGGTTCATTTGATTTTCATCATCTAAATTGCAAATTCAAAAATTAAAAGTTGGCACATAAACCAATGTTAGATTTATGCATCACCAAAATTGTTGCCAAAAACATTGAAATTGTCCCATCATAATAAGATGTATTGAGGAAAATATGCACCACTTTAGAATTCAAAATTATGTAATGTTAAGCTCACTTTACATTAGGAGTGAAAGCCAAGGTTGAACTCAAAATTGAACATTCTTATTGATGCAATCATTGAAATCAGCCTCAAGGGCTTTACACTATGAGTCAAGGCTAAAAAAGACAACAATAGTTTTATTCTACCACTTTATGGCCTTCACTTGGCCAAGGGCCCCAAGGCAAGAAAAGGATACCTATCAATTTGAGAGGCCAATTTGCAACCATTTGGGCCAAAGTTGTTGTAGTAAAATATTGTTGTTTTGATGAAATCCATATCACAAGATCAAAGTAATCCCTAAATCAAATCTTCTTCCTTTTTTTTCTTTTTTTCATTTCATCTTTCTCCATTTCCCTTATTTCCTTCTTTTCTTGTTGAACATTTTCATAATGACAACAACCATCATCACCATTACACTATAAATTGAATGAAGTGCAAGTTGTTGCAATGCCACAACTATAGGAATAGCATGTTGAATCTTCATGAAAAACACAAGAAATATTTGTGTCTATGTTCATCCGTGGTGGTTTAACTTTTAGAGTTTAACTTGAAAAAGGAAACAAACATGAAAATAATAATAATAATAATAATGAAAACATATGACGAGTTAAAACCTTATTCCTTAGTTTTTGGCCATAATGGCTTTACATGTGAACTCATTGACCCCAAACTAAATAACATGTTATTAATAACCCAGGACCAAACAATGAGCCAAAAAATGTTCAAATTTCTCATATTAACCCCAACTCCTACTCTAAAGTGGGCTTTCGTTGACAACTCTAATTCTTATACTTTTAACTTAATGGAAAAACTACTTCGCAATAAACAATCCATAGATAGTTGACTACCATTATACAAATAAATGACCAACAAGTTTTTGAAGATAAACAAGATTTTATTCCCATGTGTTTCAAAAGGGGGCTTAATATAAACCCCACAAAATGGTTATATTGGCATAATATGATTTTATCAAACCAAAGTCATTAACATATTCAATTGATCCTAAATTTAAAAATATTGATAAAAATCAATTTAACTAAAATGAAACCCTAGTGTGGAATGTTGCAAGCCTTAGCTATTGCACACATGAACATTATCTCATATTTCTAACAAACATAAAAAATTGAACAAAGTTCCAATGATGTTAAATTTTTGAATGCTACCAAAATAAAAATCTTACTACATAAATTGATATTTTTTTCATTTCCTTAAGTGATTTCTTCTAGGATCAATTAACCAAAGTTTCAAGAAATAGTGAAAAGATCATTCTTGTAACAAGTCATTGCATCAACAAAAGAGGATTTATAATGAACCTCATGATGTAGCTAGGGAATCAAAATATGCTTGACTTGAGCAACTATGCACCTCCTTATCATAAAAATTTGCACTTTGTCCTTGCAATAATGTATTAAGAAAAAAAGTATAAACATGTTACAGAAATGGAATGTAGGAAACATGATGAACCCAAAATGAACAATTCTAATCTTTGAAAGATTTTCTTGATTTGACCAAATATATTAATAGATGGTAGCCAAAATATAACCATTGTACATGCAACTATTAGTCATTTGCAACTAATTTTGAAAGTATTTTTACTTATGTGATAAAAATTTAAACTTTTAGTCATTCTTGCAACTTTGATGTGACTATGTTATGACAATTTATGCCATCATCCTATGAGTTAGATGATTTTTATGTTTATATTCATGCATGAATAACTTACATGTCCCCTTAATTGCAATGGTCACCAAGTTAATTGCACCCTTAGAGGTATATTATGGTGTAATATAACAAAGATATATCCCTTTGTATGTATTAAAGTCGTATTTAAGATATATATTTCATTTATGAACAAGTTGCATCAATTGCAAAAGTTGTAACTCGCCATATATATAGTGCAACTCCATCCAACTCACTATAATTTAGTTGCAACTTTGTTGAAACAATTCATTTTGTAACTCCACTACAACTACAACCATAACGTCATGCTAATGTTATTAATTTTCATCCATCCATTATAATTTGACACATGGCACTATGAATTTTTTTGTATTTTAATTATTTTTGGAAGTATTGATCTCCATCATTTGTTATGAATTGTTAGTAATGGTCTAAAATTATGACACGTGGCATAATAAAAAATTTGTCACATGGTTTTTTTTAAATTTCAAAAAAATATTATATATATATATATATATAGCTAGATAGGTTGATACATAGCTATAAGTAGGTAGATTAGTAGGTTCTAAGACCTATATATCTACATTACATACCTATTTACCTACCTACTTACATAGGTAGGTAGAAAAATTGAACTTATTTATTTATGTGGATAAAAAAAAGATTAAATGAATTAAAAAATAATCATCTAAATATTTTTTGTTTATTTTATGTTTTTATTTTAGGGTTAAACATTTCTAAGCTCTTCTCAAAATGACAGGTGTATTTCAATGTGAAAACATAAGAGAAAACACCTTTTTTTATATAGTTTGTGACATGGGATTTAAAAACAAAACATATGGGTTAAATCCTTTAGTTATTTTTTAGTTCCAAATTGAGTTGTGACTACAAAAAAAATTTCCCACATACTTCATGTTTGTTTTCATTACGTAAGTTATACAACTAAATTAATAATTATTTAATACTTATATATTTGAATTAATATTTTATTATTTGGAATAATTACTTAAGTGAATTAATTCAGATAATTAATTATCAAAATCATTTATCTGAGTTTATCTGAAATAATTATCAAAAAAATATATTGAAGTACATATCTAATAATTATTTATTTGGATTGATTATTTGAATAAATTAACCAATGAATTAATTGTCTAAATTAATAGTTAAACCCTTACATTACTCAAAAGAAAGAAACCACCCTCACTAGCTTACTTTATTACAACTACTAAAATAATAAATACGAAGTAACACAAAGAACAAAAAAGAAGAAGGTAAGGTTTGCTGTTTAAAAAAGATCTATTATTCTATCTATAAGTTATTCCAGAGGTGTCACAAGAAGGAAATATAGAAAGGCAACATGGGAAATGAATATAATTGGACAATAGCTACTCTCCATAGCTCTACATTACCTTCAAAACCCTTGGATGTTACCTTAATGAATCTATAGGCCTCCCATAACTACTATCCCACCTTAAAGTGCTTGTAGACCCTTTGGTAACCATGTTTACCATGTATAACACCTTGAAATGCCTCCTCAACGCTACTTACCATGTGTAACAAGTTGCACCCACTCATGGTTATTACCTATTATTTGCAACAATCCCCCTTAGTTTGTAAACAAACCTTCAAATGTTGCCCCTTCTTCCTATTGCTACATACTAGCTACTACCTTCCTATGGCAACTAGTAGCTTACTACTCTAGAAGCTACCACATGGTATGCCTTCTTACTGTCTATTCTATAAGAAATGCAGCACTACCATGGAAAGGGTAACATACATTGTATATTCTTAAACTATTATATTTCCCACACCTCTTAATCGAATGAATGCACACATGACAAGTAAAAGTTCCTTAACCATTTTCCATTAAATCCCTACACAAATACAAATACATTTCGTCATTATTCTTTCCTTTCTAGTGTTACAATACACATTCTCCAAAATAGTCCTCCATTCCCAACAATTGACTACCAAGGTATTGAATGTTTTAAAAGTTTTCCAAAACCTCTTATAATCCTCCTTCTCCACAAGGTCACACAAGGCTCACATTGACCCCATGAAAATAGGGCCTTTATCTTAATCTTTTCTTAAAAATTTCCTAAATGATTAGGTAGATTACCCCTAACCACTCACTAACATGAATTACTTAATCTTATTAATTTCACCCCTTGGATAAAAAACGATAAGTTTACCACGAGTAATTATTAATTACTAGGAGGCATAAGGTATTATCTAGTGTAGAGATTTTTACCCCTTAAAATGTATTAAGTGTAGTTAATATTTAATAATCAAACTATTGAAACCTTAATTGTTTATAAAATATTACATATGAATTTGTATCCCTATTAAGTTATAAGTTGTTGCACAATAGTCACAACATAATTGAACAATAGTAGTTCAATAATGGTGCACTAGTGGTCCTACTAGATTTATTAATGGGAATCATAGTAAAAAAAAAATTGTAAATGTATCCCATAAGGGGCGATGGAAATGCAAACATGTGGCATGATCACATGTATGTACATCATACACTAATTGTAACATAATTGTTATGTTAGAAACACATTCACAATAATTTTAAAATAGTTATCACATACAACTATAGTTCAACTCCTCAAAAAATCAAACATGGTTGATTATGAATGTATGTATGATGTGTATAGATTATTATATAGAAGACCCATTTTCAACTCACTTACAACTATATATAACTAACTAATTTTCTGAGATGACAATTTATTTATTAATTCCCTATATTTCCAAGGGGATAGTTGCATAGTAATTGTAATACTAAAAGGATAGTTGCACAATAGTGGTATATGAGTTGTTGTTTGAGTTTTAGTTATATGGCAGTGTGGTTTCGATAGACACAATTTTTTATAATGAAGGTTAAATAAAAAATGAAATAGGATTTAACCTAGGTGTCACATAATCTATTGGAGCTTTAGGCTACCTTAGGTAAACATGGCATAAACTTAGTCTATGTGCCATGTGACATAACTTATTTTAAATGTCACATGGCATAACTTAACCTAGGTTTTATGTGGCATGACCTAGCCTAAGTGTCATGGGGCCTAGTCTATTTGAAGCATTATGTGGCATGACCTAACCTAGTTGTCATGTGACCTAATTTATTTTAGGTGCCACATGGCATGACCTAAGCTAGGTGCCATGTGATTTAATTTATCATAAGTGCCACATGGTCTAACTTACCTACTTAGGACTACCTACTTATTTCATAGATTGTCATGGGACAAATTTTGATAGATTATCAAAATAATTACAACTATAATAAAAAATTTGTGCCACATAAGTATTTATATGATTTGAATAAAGGTCCTTTCTATTCATTGATCACATTTTTCATCCAAAAATTGATGATGTCATCATTAACATCATATCATCTACGACCGATTGATGCTTGCAACTTATTTTAGGCAATTAATGTGAAAATAGTTACAAAATATCATTTATGACTAAACAATAATCATACTAATCACAAATTCTGGTTTTTCTTCTAATCATACTTGTTCAAAACATGTTAAAAATTTAAGTTCCAAAATTAGGGTTTCCAAAATGCACCTCCTCAATGTTTGCACCATTTAAAGATCTTACATATAATGAAATTGTGGCATTGATCCCATGGTGATGTTCCAATCTATTGCCTTGTTTTTACAAGTATGCTTTCATTGCTTTTTTTCTTCATGTTGTGTTGTCTAGTTTGGCATGCATTGCTATCTTATAAAGCATTGTTTTCTCCTTCATGTTATGTTGTCTAGTTTGGCATGCCTTGTTATCTTCTAAGAGAGGAACTTTGATTTGGTCATGGTCAAGCATTCCTCGAGTGATAATTTGCCATATGTTTATTCTAGTTTTATTTTTATGATTATGGAATTCTAAGTTTTTGCAAAGTGTGCAATTTTTTTGATACAACAGTCTTTAAGGATGGTTGGGCCTAACTCATTTTTAGTTCTCATTTAATTACAATGGTAACTTTTTTCAATCCTTTATGAAATTGCTATTTCAATATATTAGTATTAAAGATAATAAACAAAGTCCTTCTAGTTTCCAAAAAGTGTTTCAAGACTACTTAATTTGACATTTTTGAAGGTCATTTAATTTCATTGGTCAAGAAATCTTACAATGTTTCAATTTATACCATTGCAAGATGATGAATGATATTTGGGATTTTAAAGTTGTAATCACATCCTTTTCACTCTACATGAACAAGATTGATGTGCAAGATTATGATCTATATAATTTGATTTCTAGCATCTCCAAAAGAAAGAGAACTCAATATTCTAGTGCCGTTGTCAGCCTTGATGCTCAAAAGAATCCAAGAAAAGGAAAAGGAAATCCACCACCAACAATAGATCAACCAAAGATTGAGAGAGAGAGAGAGAGAGAGGAGAAAAGCCAAACCTGATTCCATTGTCTTTGACTCTGATGTTCAAAATCATCTGATGATGGAAGAAACGAGCAACTCATCACATAATGGCTCCACCCCTTCTGGCAAGTGCAATCTTCAAACCAGCAACACTGAAAATGGGAAATATTCCATGAAGTTCCCCGAAAATGAATTCAGAGTTCACAATAACAACCAGTGAACATTCCTTTCTCAATGTGTGACCAAATAAAGACTGCATCAGATACTTCACCATGCAAAAATATAATCTTCCAAAAATCGTCTAAAAAGAAACCAAAATCCTTCAAGATATTATTATAACTCTAGAACTAATCTCAAGTTTCAACACAAGCCAAAATATCATCTTTTCAAAAATCCTCATATAAAAATAGACCTATTATTACCTAGGGGCCAAAATCCCTGAAGCTACTACACTCTATAATGAAGCTAAACACAATATCCTTGCCTAGCAAGGCACGGCCAACAAACCACGAGCAACATTTCATCATCACACAAACCTTCCAAACGATTGTGCGAAGTCCTTTTGACGAGGGAGTTGCTTCCTTGTTCATCACGCTCCCCGTGCCGTTCACAGTTCACACCTGACTGGGCAAAGGGTTCCCGACGGCGTCTCCGACGACATATGATCGTCGTTCCTGATGCGTGGTTCGTCGTCGTCCTCGTTGTCGTCGCTGTTGTTGGATGCTAACCCTACACTTGATGGCGTTCCCGACACATCGTTCGTCCTCGTTGTCGTCGCTGCTGTTAGATGCTAACACTACTCTTTGTCTACTTCGTCGTTCCCGAGTCATCGTTCGTCCTCGTTATCGTCGCTGTGATTGGATGCTACCGTACTATCTGTGTACTTCGTCATTTCCGGAGGCATCGTTCGTCGTCGTTCTTGTTGTCGTCGCTGTTGTTTGGATGCTACCCTCCTCTCTGTGTACTTCGTCGTTCCCGAGGCGTGGTTCCTCGTCGTCATCGTTGTCGCCGCTGTTGTTGGAGGTTACCCTACTCTGTGTACTCCATTGCGCAGATCGATCGCACACCCTTCCCCGCGGCATTTCTCCTCTCTGGGATCACGAATCCCCCATCATCTGTCGAGGCAATGTAGAGAGATCACACACTGCCACTGTCATCTCCGCTTGCCACCATCAGTAGAAGTCCTTGAAGGAGGAGTAGTGGAGCATAACAGCGTAAGTAGAAAAAAGGGCGAAACAGAAGGGAGAAGGACAAGGAGAAGAAGCCATTCGGTCGTGGGAGTTGGAGGCAATGTGGTCCAGGACGGAAGGATTCTCGTTTATGAGACGGGTAAAGGCGCAATCGGTGGCGGAGGGGATGGACACTCCTGCTGCCAGTTCTTCGCCACGGCGTGGCTCCCCGCCTGGATCCAACAAGTCAGGGATTACCATGCCATCGGTGCGTTTGAGCTTGGACAGAAAGGGATACAGGCCGGGCGATATGGTGGTGGCGACTATCGAGGTGGCTAATGAGAACCCTTCCTACTCCTCCGCTCGTCGCACTCCCAGAGCGAGCGTTGCAGATGCTGTATTGATGGAGGATTTGTCTGTCGAGGTTAGGGGTATCGAGAAACTGGATCCTCAATGGCTGGTCACTCCTAAGCCAACCTCCGGGTCAAAGCAACGTAGAGGTGAGGATCTCTTTTTCTCTCTGTCTGCCTACTCTCGTGTGTGTGTGTCTCTCTCTCATTCTCGCTACAATGTCAGATATGAGGTAAAGCCTCAGCAGGCAAAGCCTCAAGGACGATCTTCTCTGTTCTCTTACATCAGATTCTATTGCGACTGGGGATATGGAAGACAGTAACTCTAGAATATCTGTGCCTGAGCTTCAATGTTTTGGATTTTTCTTTCGTCTTCTCTCTCGACATGTGGGTGACAATGCTGCAACGATTTGGGCTTTTAGCAGCCTGCTTCTCTTTCTTCTTTGCATGAGATTGCTTTTAAAGCCAAAGATTGGTAAAATGTGAGATGCTGCAACAATCAAAGCTATTACAAGCTTTATTCTCGTTCTTCTTTTGCATAAGGTTGTTTTCAAAGCAGATGATTCGTAAATCTGAGATTCTGCAACAATCAGAGCTTTTACAAGCTTGATTCTCTTTATTCTTTTGCATGAAATCACTTTTGAAGCCAAAGATCAGGAAGATCTGAGACTGGGTGTACAGGAGACTTGTTGCTAGAGAGTAGAGCTTTAAGATCTACCTTTTTTCCCTCACTATCCTTTTGGGTATTTGGATTTTCATAGAAATTAGGGTTTGGTGTCCACCAGCACTTTTGTTGATTGCTTTCCAGGTCTGCTTCTACCAGAAATGTGGTGCAAATCTGCAGATCATCAAAGTTCTCTCTTCTACTCAGTTCACTGGGTTCCAGCATTCTGAAGCATAAGAACCTCAAAATTAGGGCTTTTCCAAGGAAAGAGATTGAGGATCCAAGGTGATGAGGATCCAATGTGCTTTTTTCTCTTTACTTCTTTGAGAAAGAGAAGAGATCTTGTTTCTGATTCTGCAAGGTGACATGTCTAGGTCTGCTCCACACAGCTTGAACAAAAGCAAGATCACTTGGTAATTCATCTGGGATTTTGCTTCTCTCATCATCCTGTCCGAGGATTTTTTGTTGGGATACTCATTTGTCACCTTACAAGTAATCATGAGTTTTGGAAGCTGGGGGTTTATGATCAAGAACAGCCTCATGATTTGAACAGTGTAAAGCTCTGCCATCTTGAATCCTGTATATATGGCATTGGAGAATAACCAACAGCATGACTGAGACTTCCTGTCACTTCAGGAAATGAGAAAGACAGAAACTCAGAGTGCGGATTTTGTATAATGGTTTGTCTGAATCTTGGCTGGAGTATTGTACACATATTATTCACACCTCCATTGGGAGCTGATGAAGTCAGTGGGTCATATTTACAGCCACTCATCATAGCAGCTCATCATTGCTATTGATGATGAACGTGGCTGTTTGACACTTTGTGAGCACCTCTCACAAGGTTATGACTGTTATCTTTGTTGTGTTGCCTTCAAAGTGTTGCTGTGGAGATTTCTCTGTAATCCCACAGGTATATGGGACAGTAGGTTTTGGGGGACATGAAGCAGGTCTGCATTTTGAAATACTGTGCAAAAGGTATGAAATCCTTATACAAATGGCTTGAATTTTGCAGGGGAGCGAACAATCTTGGAGTCATCCTCAACATCAATTGTTTCAAATGTTCTCATAGGACATGGCACTTCCAAAACCTGTATGCTCCCCATGATAAAACCCATCAGCAATCAATATTAACCTCTTCTGTGCTATCATTTCTCTCTTTCTGTCTATTTCCTCAGGCACAAGGGGGACACAAGGCTAATGGACATACTATGGTAATGGAGAACAGATATGGTGCGGATGATGCTTCCCAAGATTTTGCCACCAACTTATCGTGGCACTGCTGTTCGCTATCTTTATTATCTCTCCTCTACTTTACACTGGTCACCTGCTGTTGTGGAGAATGGGAATGGTCATCATTCAGCTTCTGTCTCAGGACTTGAGCCTGTGGTATCTCTTTTCTTTCTCAACTCCTTCGGTTGGCTGTTGGCAATAAGGCTATGGACAGCACTGTCCAATTCTTTTTCACTTTTTTCTTCTCTTTTGTTAGCTTTCATGATCCCCTTTTTTGAGGGGCATCTCCTCAGATGCACAAAGTTTTTTTCTCATTGCCAATGCTCACATTGTTGGAACTCACATTTGTGAAGATCATACAGATTTTTCCTTAAATTGGTTGGATTGGCACTAGGTTAATGCTTGATTTTTGTGCCTCTGGGCTTACAGGAAGTACGAATGTCAGTTCCAGTATGGACAATGCCTAACAGCAGTGGCCTTGTGTCTGAAGAACTTCAAGCTGGAGATCATTATGGATCCAATGGTGGGTGCTTAAAATTCCCTAGTCCAAAACATGCTGACTTTATAGATCCTGTATCAATTGAAACTGGAAGTTGGTGGAGTGTTCAATACGTTCCCCAGGAATTAATGTAGAAAGTATGGCTTACACGATTGTCATTGTTTTTGTAGGTCAGTACATTAGACAACAAGTGAAGGTTTGGAGACTGACTTTTGTATTAGTTTGTGAATTAACATTGATAGCTTTGTTTTTGTTGGGACTTGATGCAGGCATTGTTCCACCATTCCCACTAGAGATTGAGATTCAGTGGAAAGAGAAAGGAGATGAATACAGTTGGGTGAGTAGTCTAACCTGTACAGCATGCAGGAAATTTCATATAAGGGCTGTCCGTAGCACTGGCCCATGAGGAAACTGGTTTGAATAGACACAAATGGAGTTTCTTAGTTTCTGCAGCAGCTCCTGTAAACCAATTGTGAATGTAAAATAGAAGCTTTCCTTTTTAGGTGGCAGCAATAAGAGAAACTGTATGGAACAACGTGCTATAAAACCCATCTTCTGAATCTTAACTGAAAATAATTGGAGGATTGTAATTATCTATCTTCTGTGTTTCTTGCAGTGAGAGTGGGAGTGATTATCCCTGCTAACTATACCTTTTGGATGTTTAAACAAGAGTTCCTCTGCATGACAGGCTTGGGCTTCAGACCTCAACTTTGGATATGAAGACAACAGGGGGAGTGGTCATGATTCAGAGAGTTCAACCATGACCAGCCCTACAAAGTCTGGGTCTCTAGAGCCAGCATTTGAACGTGCTTTGTCTTTCTCATCACAGCCTGCTACTCCTAAAAGCCTGGGGAAGGACACTATGGAACCAGCACTGCCAACCCCACACTTGAAGAAAACGGATGAGTTCATGCCATCTTCTTCACAACTATCTTTTGACTCTGGCTCAAGTGCGTTGCTTCTTATCTCAATTTCTCAATGCTTTACCCTTTTTGTGTGATAAGGTGTTGAGGGTTATGTCCATGTAAAATGGTTTCCACTGCTGATATTTCTCCATCATCTTGGATACTTCCCCTGATAAGTGGGCTTTTGCAATGATGTCAACATTGGGACTTCTAACCAAGGTCTCAAAAATCCTTTCACATGTTTGACATGGTGAAGAATGATGGCAATATGTTTGGTCATCTTTGTACATTTTGGATTAAATAGTGAGCTATTATAGAGTCAGCTGCCTTTTTGACTGAACTGGCAAATCATATTTGGTAAATTCTGGTTTTAAGTTGAAGGGATCTTTCACTCCATTTCTTACTACGAGGTTGTGGTGCTATGGAGGTGCAAACAAGTAACATCCTCTCACTTCATTGCTCTGATGTCTATTCTCACACTTGTAGAAGTAGAGTCACAACGTTTTCAAAATGGTCGGGATTTTTCCGAGAAGAGAGTGCGGGGTTCTGGAAGCTTGGCAAGTGAGAGCTTTCACTCAACAATGAATGGTTACCACATGAATGGCATGGAAAGTGCCTATGTTGGTCGAGCTGAAGAAGATGTAGGCATTGGCTCACCACAGTCACCAGCTGGTAATCCTCTGCCATGTCCATGCAGAAATCCTTCTGTCTCCTTTGAATATTGAAAGTGTCAGATGAGTCAAAATGGCATCAAATGTGCCCTCATCAACCGATTGATTATTTTCATTTGCTTGAATGTGGAGAAGGGTTGATGTCTGTACAATGACTGTTAGATGCTTGGAAACATATCTGATTGGGGTTATTTCATATGCTGCTGAATGTGAGCTTTTGGCAGCTCCTGTATTTCCAGTTCACAAAGTGGTTTATGTAACAATGGGTCGTCTTTGTGTGTGGCAGTCACCTACAATCGAGGCCGTTCCTATAACATTAAAATGGATGACCAAGTTTTGGTGCGGTTTTCCCCAAAGAATGTCACATCCACTTACTACTTTGGGGATATGGTGTGTACACCATGTTTAAGCTCTCACTATATTTTCAGAGTAGTCTACTTTTGATGATTAGAGGAAGGTTTTCATATGAAAATGACATGGCCTCAATCTTCACCATTTACAACTTAAAAATGACAAGCAGATTTGTCTTTAGAATGAAAAATTTCATTCAGGTTTTCTGTTCTTCATGATGAAAAGTTGTATATTTGTACCTCAGAAAAGTGGCTCACATGCCATGTTTCAGGTTGCTGGAACACTGCAGTTCTTTCATGATGAGGGCCCACGACGGTGCTTGGAGGTGCCTAACTCTTCTACTGATTTGCATTAAGTATCTCTGTGTGTAGACATAAATCTGCTGAATGCTGGGAAGTTTTTAGAAGACATATATCCTGATAAAGACTCATCATATCTGTTTAAAAATGAAAACTTGACATTGGTGCTCTGGTTTTGACAATGGGTTTCAGGCTGTAGTCAGGGTTGAGGTGGTGCTCCTACTGCTTGTAGATTTCTCTGTAGTTTTATGTTTCCTTTAAATGATGCAGGTGTCTGCAGTGCTAGAGACACGGGAGGTTTTGAACCCGTCATCAGTTCATCCCTCCCGGAAAAACTCGTCAACCATCACTAAGGTAAAGTAATGAGTTCTAGCTCTTTCTTCCAAACTGAATCCCATCTGTTGATGCCAACCTACTACTAATTTTGACATCCAGCTTCTGTTGGCTAGAAAAGTCTACCAGTTTTCTTTTTTTGAATGGAGAAAGAAAGATTTTTTGAGAAAAAAATGCTGAGGTTGGCTTTTAACTTTCACAGGTCCAGTCAGAGTACTACGAAGTGGTGTGTGACATGACAAACACGCATTTTGTTTTCTCAGTGCCCATGGATGGGCCTCCATCCTTCTCAACTCCCTTGTTAACAGTCCAATGGATTCTTCGGTTTGAGTTTGTGGCATCACTGCCAGATGTGAACTGGAGTGAAGTTGAGCATCCAATGTTGTTAGAACTTGAACAGCGAAGGAAAGGAGAATGGTCAATGCCACTCACTGTGCATGCACCCCTTCCACGCACACACACTGCTGGTGCAGCAAAGAGCAGAAAAGAGAGGGGGGGAGACTTGTGGGCTGGACCCACTGACCGGACACTTCTGAATTCATCACCCAGTGGTAAGGTCATCACAAATAATAGCTCAGGGCAATAGTCATCCGCATTCATTTGCTACTGGACTCATTGGGTGGGTCCCTCTCCTTGTACGTATATTGTTTGACCCACTATGCGGAAACCTGTTAAAATGTGAGGATTATATTACAGTACTAATTTCTCATGGATGCCAATTTTTTTTATGGTGGGGTTGTTGTGGTGTTCTTGTAGCTAATATCATATAGTGTACTACAATTATATTTTTGTCTCTCATACACACATGGAGAGGAAGATGACTCAATTCTTTGAGGTCAATTGGTGGCTATTCATGCCACTTTGGCAATACTGAGGTTGTATAGTAAATATGATCTTTGATGGTCTTGTATTCTTGTTTCCTCTGCTTATACCAATAAAGCCCGTGCAAAAGAAACAGCCCTTCATTGGCTAGTTGCACCGCTTTGTAATACTGGAGTGTTAGTTTAGGGATGTGCATCAGTTCAAGATCTTCATTGTGAAAGGATGACTCTCAAAACCAGGTTTCATCAAGCCCTGCTGTGGTACTACATTTATGGTCTATGACAACAACAGCCATTCAACATAAAATGGAAAAATTGGTCACCTCAAGAGGAGAAAGATGATGTAGAATGTTCATTCTTAAGTAGTCAAGTTTGGAAGGTTTTAACCTAGTTGTAAAACTAACAAAACCCATTTATTGACCCTGCCTTGATATTTGATCACTTTTTTTTTTGACAAAAAAATCATTAGATTTACAAAAAATTAAAATTCATGATGCAACATTTCCTTATTGGTTTTGGTTTGGTAACAAAAATTTTAAATGTTTAAATAGGTTCTTATAACATGTCATCATTTAATGTGAAATCCCTTTTGGGTTCCTCATAACTAATGTAATGTTAAAAAATGAAAAAAAAATCACAATTTTTTTTTACAACATGATGTATGTTAAAATAGATTTTTAAGTTTTTTCCTTTAGCTATGACCAATTTATCATAAATATCATTTGTTGATATTAAATTGATGGCATGGCCATTATGTATAATACACCTTGTCCTTTTTTGCATTTCATACATCACAAATTTATAAGCTTTATAATTTCGTTCCAAATGATGTAATCTCAACCTCTTCAAGAAATTCAAATTTGAGTCTAAAATGAAAACAGCAGAAGAATAGGAAGTTGGGGCACGATCCTTGGCTCGCAGCACTTCGAGGGTAAAAGGGCGTGCTAGAACTTCGAGATGAAACGAAGAAGATTGAGAAGCATTTCAATCACTCACACAGACCAGCACAAACCAAACAACAAGTTGGTTAGCGCATAGTTGGAACACTTTTGGTGCTAAAACGAGCCATGGGTAAACCATGGCCCAAACTTGGGGGAAGCCATCACCTTCCCCCTTATAATATACTCTGTGCCTCTCCACAAATCCCACATTCAAATGACATTTTGTCTGGAGTGTTTCGAAATTCCCAAAGTTAGGACTCTCACAACTTTGGGGCCCCATAACTTTGTGTGTAAACCTCTGATTGAGATGAGGTCTAAAGAAAAGTTGTAGTCCTCATTGAAAGCTTTTCAATGGTATGTCACACGCCACTTGCACGCAAGGAAATTGGGGCGATTCCTGACTTTTAATGGTCGGGAATCAAATTGTCAATCTGACTCCCGGCCCTTCTTTTGGCCATAACTTGTGTTTTAGGTGTCCAAATAGGTGATGCAAGCCCATCTCTGACATCTAAGTTCCAAGGGCTTTCTAATGATATAATGAACGTTTCAATCCAACGAGTTTTGACCCCTACAATCACCCTTTGACATTCGGGAATCCATTGGGATTTCAACTCCCAAAATGGGAGTTCACTTAGGAGTGTGAGGATTGATTCCTTCACACTCTTTTACACTCCTAAAAGCATGAAATGTGACTCCCGGGCTTAATCTCGGCCTCACCATTACAAACCCTTACCTTGGTCGTGAGCCCAAAGCTAAGGTTACAACACCAAATTTGTGTGAAATTTGTTATTTCATGGGTTTGTATTGTTTACACACGAATGTCATGCATTAGTTAAACATGAAAGCCGTGTGCACAACTTTCATGTGTAAACAATACAAATAGACACATAACATTCGTGTATAAACAATACAAACAAGCATATGACATTTGTGTCTAAACAATGCACACAATATCGATGTTCAAACAATACAAATATATGAATGACATCTATGTTTATTACATACAAACCTATGAAAAGCAAATTTTGCATGACTATTATTGTCAAATTATGACCCATGAAGTTTATGATGTAGATTTAGGAAAACCTAAAATCAAAAAATTCTACGATTACTTGGATTAGTTAAATCATTATTAAAATGTTATGGATGATGTACTGACAGAGAAAAAAATAGTTGTAAATATTTTGAATTATTTATGGTATTTTATTTGTAATATAATATGTTATGTTAAATTGTTTTAAAACATGAATGGAAAGGTAAAGGTCAAGAAAAGGAAAGAGAAATTATGATGGGCTTTCATTTACTTAAGGATAAATCTATCCTAATGTATGTGCATTGTGACTAAGTAAATAATATTGAAAAATAATTAGTTTGTTATAGAAATATGGAATGATTGTTTGCAAACCCAACTATTATTTTAGTGTAAAAGAAATCCTTGTTCATTTTTTATGGAGCTCCTATGGTTCAAATATCTTGGATTTGCAAAGTTTACAATCAAAACTAGCATCTACATGTGAACAAAGTTGAAGTATTTTCAAATTATTCATAACAAAAAATGAAATAGATTGAATTCATAAACATTGGAAATTAATAGCCAATCACTAAGAGTATAGAGATGATAAAAACATTGATTTTTATTGCAAGCTTTCCATCCAACCTTAGGATCACAAAAATGTTGCTACAAACCTTTGATCCACATGTGAGCTCTTGCCTTATCTACATAAGAGTTGAACATCACATGCAAATGTTACCTACTTTAGAAAGGACATGGACAAGGCCATAATCTCATGCATTAAAATATTTCACACCAAATTCAACTAAAGATATTTAAATTAACTTACTTAACATATCTCATAGTCCCAAAAAAATGTGCATGTAACACAAATATCTCAAGTAACTAGAACTTGATAAAAGTAACTTAAGTAACTTGGTAGGAAGTTGATATCCGATAATAAAGAGCCAATTGATTTAATATTTGTTTATAATAGCTTATGATTGAAAGATTAAAGGAGTTTCATCCCCAATTTTTTACCCTATATTATTTCCCCATTTTTAAATTTCATACCCAATTTTGATGAAATCGGGCTACTAATTTTAGGGACTTTACAAACTCTAAAATAAGGGTAACCTTGAATTCCCAATTTCTCTCTCACATATTGGTATTTAGCTTCAATTGTTTGAGATGAGTTGAATAGTTGCTTCTAATACAATTGATTCATATACTACACCTCAATTTTGTTTCTTTCAATAGTAGTTAGATGTGACTAGTTTCAATATTTTGAAGCATCCACTTATATTATTTATGTTCAAACTCAAGTGTGTGGCATAGTAGATAGTTTGGAACATATGCATGCATGACCTCTTTCAATTTTCAACCATTGATCTTGACTCTCACACTTTGCTCTCTCCTCTGCACATGATTTTGCACATATGTAACAATGATCCTGGATCTTTGGGGATGTCTTATCATTTTTTGTGAATTGAAAATCAAAACAAGTTAATCCAATGTAGAATCATCTGACAATAGTTTAAATTATTCATGTCATTTGAGTGATAGGTGAATAACTATATTCTTCCACAAATTCCAATCAAAGTTCCATCCACAACTGCAAATTTTTTTATCAAATGGCATATATCTTGTCGGCCATGCTAAGTGAAGGTGTAATTTAATCTAAGGTTACCTCAAATGAAATTAGTTAAAAAACACACGAACCACAAATTATATGGCAATAGGCACACCTTGATTATTGTTGTTAAGGGAGCTATGTATGATCTCGGATCTACTACATTGAACAATTTGCTACATATAGACTAAATACTCAAGAACCTATTATGGATTTTGGGTTCCTTCTATTTGGATTTAATTGTACCTAGTTTTGTCTAAACTAACCATTTTAGGTAGATCAACAGTACCAATAGGATAATTGCACACACTCATGGAAAGAATGTGTATTATTGCACGCATGACTCAAAACTCTTTGTTATGAAGGTGGTTTCCCATTTGCAACTTAATACTATGGGAAGCATAGACACATTTACAAAACAAGGCACTGAGTTGTACAATTTAACAACTAGAAGAAATAACTGTTGTAGATGTTAATGATATTGCATATCCACCATTCTGCTGCAAATTTGTATTTCCACAAACTGTATTTCCAAGACAAATATATACATATCAACAACCCCATTGAAACATATAGTTATGTGAAAATTGTTTCCGACATACTTCATTTACTTAGACATTATTTTGGTACCTTTCATTCGTTTAATACACAATTCTATAGTGCTTGTCATACACAAAGAATGACATGCAAACATGCAAAACATAGATTGATTGATCATTGTCATATCCATATCATGTTATTCTTCACATTGATGTTAGGAATTTGTCCGAAGGGAATAACAAAATGCTTATAAGCTGTAACAATAGCATGGCACAAGCTCATTAAAAAAAAACATTTCTAATGGAGTTGTATAGGAGATGTGAACTATTTTTGTTGCGGGTAATGGCAAAAACAAATGAAAAACAAGTTGCAAAGAGAATTATCCAACCTTCTTTTTACAATTTTTTTTTTGTAAACACAAACTTTATTCCAAATATGGTCAACCACAACAAGATTTTTTGGAGGTTTTAATGTTGTATGTTGCAAAAAGTTATCGTCCTTGGTCATTTGTTGAAAATCCATGGCTACAACGTTTAGTTATTCATCAATGCAAATGGATACATTAATTTCCATCTTGTTAGTGAATGAAATCTTCCAAATATTATGACAAAAACTAGGGAGAAATATGTTGTTAAAGTTCTTGCTTCTTGCATTACATGTACATCATCTTTTGATCTTTGGATGTTATGCAACAACAGAAACACATTTGTTATGGTTATTAATTTTAACAATTCTTGGCAGCTCATCCATTGATTGTTAAAGTTTTTGAAGTACAAAATACAACTATTGCAACCATGGCAAACCAAGTATTAAATTGATTACATTCATTTGGTTTGCTTGATAAAGTCATTGCTTATGTCAAAGACAAAGGATTGAATCTTAATGTGTTAACCAATGCCTTGAAATTTGTAATTTATTATTTTCCCCTTCAATTACATATTCCATTTGTAGGATGGTTATGGACATGTACGAGAACTATGAAAATGAATGACAAAAATACATACCCAATTTAAATTCAAGCAAATAACATAAAAACCTAGACAAAATCACAAGATGCTAAAAACAAAAACATGAAATATGTAAACAAAAATGCAAATAAATCTTTATTTTGATAAAATATGAAAACACAAGCACAAAAGGAACAAAACAAGGCTATATAATAAGATCGTACCTCAAATTGATGTTAAACAAACTAAAGGTAATGGGGGGTTCTTATTTTTATTTATACCCCTTTAAGAATTTAGTTCAAAAAAGTTTCCATAGAGGTTTGCATGTGCCCACCAACCAAGGAAGCTTTTTAAAAGGCTTCTTAATTATAAGTGAAAAACAAATTAACTAGGACTTAACCAAGAATGAACTAAAAGTTAATTATGAATCAATTGAAGGTTAATTAAAAATTAATTAAACATGAACTAATAATTAATTAAAAATGAACTATGAGTTAACAAAAAGTGAATTAAACATGTGTTATAAGTCATGGACAAACATTCATATGAATGAACTCCATTCACCTTGTGAAAGTGGCGTTTGTGACATGTAGTGTCAACGGTAGTTTAATATGCCATTGATGATGCCAAAGTTTGTCAAGGTTTTTCAAAAATTAGTTTGAAGATTATTCAAACATCATTGCCGAAGACCATTACTTGGACAAAAAAATTAGGGAAAAGGAAGCAAGAATGTAAAGATGTTTATATCATTGTAGGGCTACCAACGAGGATGCTCAAAACTCCAATGAAGACACAATTTGCTTCAAAAGTTATCTTGTTAGAAAAAACCCATGAATACCAAAATGCAATCTCTATATATTATGGATGATAATAGGTTCTACACTCATTTTCTAGAATGCCAATCCTAAGGCAAATTTGTGTTTGAGTTTGCATGTTTTGTCACAATAAATATTTGTTTGAACTTTTGTTTGCACATTTCATGTTCTTGTCTTAAGCCTCTTGTAATTTTTTCTTGGTTTCTATATTTTTTGTTTGGATTTAAGTTTAGATCTATCATTTCATTGTTCATCTTCATATTTTTGTGTCCATGACATGAGGTGTTTGACATTGTGGGGTCACAAATTGAGATAAAGTGAATCTTTAATGTTGTTTGTGTCATCACAAACCTTTAGTAGTCATGATTGGGGATTGAAAATTTAGAACACCTCATTTTGGTGATAAAAAAAAAACCTAGTGATGTTTGTGTTGGTTATGATGGGGCCAAAAACCTATGAGTATGATTGACTTTCCTACCTTAAAATCTATTATAATTGAAGAAAACAATAAATTCATTGAAGAGAAAGGCCTTTTTGAAGAGAACTTTATTTATACTTATGATTTTTTGTATGTATTCCTATTCAATTTGATTTTTTTTTTCTTGTTTTCTTATTTCATGTGCATTTTGTTTCTATAAATGTTTTGATGGCGGGTTTGTGTTTGTAATTAAGGTAGAGAGGCACATGTGAATTGTTGGCAGTGCATATTAAACATTCAACCCTAAAACTAATTGCATTGGAAAACATTTTTTTGTTTTTCTTTTTGGCAATAATCCAATGATGAAATGGGGATGATTATGAAGAATCTTGATGGTCTTCAAACATGGTTGAGGAATGCGGGTTAATTTTCTTTTGTTATTTTTTTTGCCATGTGCTTTCTATTGAGTTCAATTACATTATATTGTCAATGTGCAAGTCATTTGATGGCATGGTTTTGTTGCCTTTAATTTTGTCATGTGTAAGTCATTGGATGGGACTTATATTTATGTCATTGCTACTTGCCATGTACACATTTGTGGTAAATGTGACTTTTATTTTATTTTTCCATTGTTGCTATTGTGTTTTGTAAGATTTTTTTCAATTTGACCTTTCTTGGTTGGTTGGTGAATTCTGCTTTTCATAGTTCTTTGGTTGATTTTTCCTTTCCTAATTAGTTGGCTGATTTTGCATTTCTTGGTTAAATTTGTAATTATGCTTTTCATGGATGGTCAATTTTATTTTGCCACTCTTGGTAGGCATTTTGTCTACATGTCAATTGTCTATTTTGTCTATTATTAGTCAGTCTAACATTTCATTTTCTATTTTGGATCTTGGTGAGTCTCGAATATGTTTTTTTGATCTTTGTTGGTTTTTTGAGTCTTGAGTTTTTGTCTTATGTCTTGGTTTTTTATACGAATTTGTTGTTTATTCATGGTCCATTGTCCCCAAAAAGCCATTTTTTTGGGGAATTGTTTTGCAAATATGAAGGTGGTGGATTCAAGTACAACTTTGAAAACAAAGTCATGAAAACCAAAGGAAGCTAAGACTTTGATCTTATACATCATAAATTTTATGACTTTTTTTTGGTAACAAACATATTATGTCTTTTTTTTGTTGTCTTTCTATAAGTTTTGGGACAATGTGATGGATAGGAAAGCTAGATGATGGAATATATGCCAATTTGAATCTAATTAGCACTTTAAAAATCTTAATCACACTTGGAATTGCATGCGCTTCAACAACCTTAAACCCTGTACCTGGTAACCTCCATGAGTTAAGGAAAGTAAATTGAAATGTAATTGGAGGTTTTTTTTTAAAAAAAATTAATTTTCAAAACCTTAACTAGAAGGTTAATCATAATTTATAAAATATACAATAATTAGGATTGCAATGTTCTCTTTAAAACCAATACCCACACAACATTGGTTGATATGTTACCATAAATAAATAAATAAATAAATAAATACCTAAATCAAGAGATTGAAATTTGTAGTTTCCATTAGGGATCTTAATTTTATGACCCCAACTGCAAAGAGTTATGAACTTCTACCCAACTTTTGTTTTGTTTGAGACCATATAAAATTCCGGTTGATGATTATACATCCCTCAAATGTCAAGTTCTATTGATTGAAAAATTTGTTTTTTTCTTTTCTTTTTCTTTTTTCCTTTTAAGATGAGATTTGTATGAGGATGTAGAAATAATATACATGACATGGATTTTTGGCTTGTTGCTAATGGAATATCATTCATTTTTGGGCTTTTGAAAGAAGTGTTGGGGTGGGGGGGAGGGGGAAATTGGGGAGGGTTATGTTTTCATGCCAAGCACCCCTCTTCATTAAATGATTTTTAAAAAATTCATTAATTTCCTTCCAACATTGGCACCATGTTACATGTTGAAACTCTAAAATTAAATAAATAAAGAAAAATAAAATTCTGGAAGTGTAGTGAAAGTGTGAATGAAAAGCCAAGGGATTGGATGAGGAGCTTCATCCACCACAGATGGGATGTAATTTCCCAACGTGGCCAGCAATGAGTAGGTAATTCCATTGGAACAACCCCATGTCTGATGGATTCCTCAATCTTACGGCTAGCACTCTGGGGACCCCATCCCAATTTGTGCTTGTGAAGCTTCTCCACATTCCAGGACTATTTTTGCAGATTTCAATTTCCCAAACTGCCCAACATCATGGTGATCCTCTAAATCTTGTACATTGGAATTGAAGTCCCAGCAGGACACTCTCTTCAAGAAATAAATCTCTTTTTGTTTGCTTCTGACAAACTATGGGTTTCAACATGTTGTACATGCATGCTTCAACATGTGAATCCACAATTCACATGTGGATCCACATATGTTGAAGCATGTGTTTTTGCACAATCTGTATTGCACTTCATTGCATTGAGTGCCCTTTCTCCCAAATTATTTCAAGCTTCTGATCTGATAATTTGTTGATGATGTTTGTGCACCCATCTGTTTGTTGTGTGTGGAAACAGACCGATGTGGAGATAGCCTTAAAACGCATACTCAGCTTCAAGGTACTGGAAAGAGCTGGAAATTCTCCCTTTGAGATTGAAATTTGTGTAAAGAGACACACTGAGATGGGGAGAGGAGGGAATGGGCATTTGCAGGATGTGATCGGCCTTCTTCTAATTGATGCTGATGGCAACATCCTGCGCTCTACCCTTGCTGAGGTTTGGTCATGTCAACAACCATGTTCATCTCTCAAGTCTATCTTTATCCTTCTTGTCCTTCAATCAAGATGAGGTTGGCTGCATAAAATCGATTTTGTTCAAGAAATCTCTGACAGGTGGAATGTCTGTATCATATGAATGATGTGTGCATTTCTGAGCACAAATGGCTCCTCCTCTCAACAAAGTCTTTCATTCATTGTAACTAACTAATCCCAACTTGAAGCAGATATTGTTTCTGGTGTGCTTTGTTCTTCTTGTAGCGATTCCATTTGTTGCTTTGCTTGTGTAAATGAGACAAAAGAATATTTTGCCACTCAAATGTCAAGTGGAGAAAATCTAAAAAAATTATGATGTTCATGGCAGGAAGAAGAGGTGGCAAAATATGCACAGGAAATTCCTGATTTGGTTATTATGTCCCGTAGTGCAGTGCGGGAGATAGATCCCAAGAATGACCTCAAAATGCTGCGCATCAAAAGTAAAAAGCATGAGATCATGGTGGTTGTGGATCCACAGTTCACTTTGATGATCATCCATGAATACCCAGGTCATTATGTGGAGCCTCCTCCTCCGCCCCCTCCTCCTAAAGATTCTGATGATGATTACTCTGATTAATAGTAAACCCGTCCCCTGTCCAAGTTTGCATTTCAGATTACATTTTGATTGCTGCTTCATTGTCCTATACCACTCACTTGCACAAAATAGGGACAATTTTGATGACATTCTGGCACCAAGTCATTGCAACAAAAGTGCTGAAAGGTGTCAATAACATGATTCCTCCTTGTGACCCACAAGGATCAGGAAGACAAAAGAGATGAAATCTTCTACTTACTCATCAACCGGTTGTATATTGTCTTGACATTTTGCATCTCCAAGAGTAAGTTCATAGGAACATCTTCACTTACAGGAAGGAAGCTCTGTCTGGCCCTTAATCTCTAAGCCCCAGTATCATGCAAGGAAGTCCCCTTGCCATAATCCAAAATCTGCAAAATTCATATTTTTCAACTGCAATGCCTGGACAGAGTTTACATACAAGTAGTGCTCACAACTCTCAAGACAAGCTTTGAGGGCCTGTTATGCAACAACTGCCTCCTCCAGTTTGTGTACCAAAGCTAGACCCTACTCTGTCCTGTGAGTTACAAGTCTAATTGACATTTTTCTTCACATGGATATGTTTCCATTTCCTTTTCTGCTTCTCCTGTTTGGTAATAAACTTATCAGCTTTATAATGCTATGTTGAGAAAGTGGGAGCTATCTCTGCTTTGCCCTTTTCAATTGCTTACTTCTTTCTCTCCTCGTGGCACATGTCTTTCATGCATCTAGTCAAGTGTTTACTATTGTTTCACTCTTCTTTGCACAGTGATTTCTGAACAGAAGATGAGAGGACCATCATACAATACCCTGGAAATTGAACTTTTTCTTTGAATGCTTACCTGCCTGTCTATGTGATGAGAAGACCAACTATACCCAATTCAGTGCTGTCAACCAAACCTATTGCCAACCTTCACTGCAGTCCAGACCAGTACAACACCATCACTGTACAAAATTCTCACTTCTACACCATTGAGGGTATCAGAACCCTCCAAGACCACATGAACAGGTACATAGAAAGCTTGCCACAGATCTGGTACCCCAAGGACATACATCATAAACACAATCTCTTGGAGATGTCAGTTACTGTTCAACATCACATCAATTTTCAAGTAAAGCCCTCCATCTCTATTACCTGCTATAGAAACAATCCATTGAAATGCCAGAGGGTTCCAGCTGATCACTGCTGCACTTTCAGCTTGCTACTGATTTGAATTCAGCAATTAGGTGTGAATGTCTGAAGATTCAAGCTTGATTAGGGAAGATCAATTTGGTGAAGCTGTGCCTTGTTGTAGGTAGATCATTTGAAATTGGAATTCAGTTTACTTGAATGTTTTTGTTTTAATCCAAGTTTTACACAAGTGGTAGCAATCCATGAGGGAATTTGAGTGGCTTTCAAGTTTCAGAAGCTATCCACTTCATTATGGATGAGCAATCCTTAGCTGGTAACTTGAAAGTTTGATTCAGGATGATCACAAACCAGATCCCAACCAGGTGCAAGGTCAGAAAATGGACAATGTCCAAGCAAGTAAATTTAGCAATAAGTGCAGCTCCACCCATACTCAGCATTTGGCCCTGCAAAAGTTTTTCTCCCATCCGAGATTACTTATTTACTGATTGCAAGCCCCGCACATAAACATGAACCTGGGACAGTAAAAGGTCAGAGAACCTATTAATAACAAACCACTTGGACCAATCAATACATATGACCAAGCGAGAGCAAGTGTTAGACTGTGCTGCAGCTTTTGGCAGGCTCAGCATATTGAGCAAAAATGCTGAGCCACAGTCATTTTACTGAGCTTGTTAGGCAAATTATTACTGATCTTCATCTATGCAGTGTGTAGGTGGAGATGCTCTAAGCATTTGAAAATTTGATAGTCTGGATGAGCTTGTACTATGTTGCATGTTGCATACCACTACTGGAGTCTGCTGGAGTTTGTTAATATGGTTCCCATCCTCAGTTGGCTTTGTCCTCCTCCTTTGCTCTATCCAAGCTGGGGGTGAGTCTTTGTCCCAAGGACTACATGTGTGAAGACCATCCTCAGACTAATGAAATCCATTTGTTTTGCATGATGTGGAGAAGGTCTTTCAGTCATGTCACCATAGTGAGAAACTATGGCCATTACATATGGGCTCGTCAGAATTCAGCAAACTTCCTGGTGCTCCACTCCATATTTTCAAGAATCTGTGGGTCTGCCATGACTGCCACACTTCCACCAAGCTCATTGCAAAGGCAGCTGGGAGAGAAAACATATCATCATTTTGAGGATGACATTTGTTCCTGCAGAGATTTTTGGTGATACCAACAGTCCATCTTATGCACAGATTATTGGTGATGGGTGTTCCTATAGTCAAAAGCTTCAGGATATGCAGAATGAAAGGAAACTGTGCAGCAGAGTACATGATGCACATTTGCAGAAAGTACTGCTGGAGCATCTGATTTTTGTCAGGGTGTACAATAAGATACAGACACTTAAATTGTCAGGATGTCAATGGAGAGAGACTCCCTTCATAAGGCCTAGCAAAGTAATGAGAATAGCAACTGGCTATCAGCTTGACTCTAAGGTAATGCACACCAAACTGGAATTCTCAACCCTTTGATAGACAAGCACTTGACAGTGAGACAAACTTATCTTCAAACTTGCAGGATTTGGCATCCTAGATTCAATGAAATGCAAATGCACGCACAAAAATCATACAGAAAAATGACAATTAAATCTCCATGATTTAATCACAATCTTGTCTCTAACCAATAGCTGACAAAAATGTTCTGCTGAGGGTGAAGTGGCCGGCCCTGTGATGACCAGCACAACTTCACTGAACTCTAAACAATTTCACAAAACAGTCAATCTGACTGAACAATAAAACATTGATCTAGTTGCAGCCAAATTCTTCTCTGCTAAAATCTCATACAACTCACCAATTCAAAGTGTCTGGAAAACTGTGAAGTCAATGGTTTTTGGCTGTGGATTTCTGAGTGCAATTGTGGTGAAGCTAATCTGGTGAGTAATTGTGCAACTCATGTGATGAATGCAACCCATGTATCATCACAATTGCTTGTTTATAACAGAGATAGGGATATGTACTGTGTGACCAAGGCTCCCTTTGAACATGATATTTCCAAAAGAGACAAAGGACGAAATTCGTGTAGCTCTTAAGGTGAAGGTGATGACTTGCGTCTTCTGACTACCAATACCAATGCTAAATGTTGTTGGGTTGATTGCCATCACAACATCAGCCGGATCAGTCCAACTTATTGTGTAATTCTCTGGGTGGTTCGCAACATTTGTAACTGTTCTTGGGATGACCCGAATGCCAGTCAGATTGGCAAGTGTGATGGAAGGTGTGTTCAGATCTGCAGCTCTTTGTGTGACTCTTGGGCATACGCCACCAGTAAATGCATTAACTTGCCATGCCCTTACACCCTCAGACGCACAAAGAAATCCAATGTAATCCCCATGTTCTGCTCAGAGAGGTTTGAATAGCACATGTTAAAAGGAGTCAAATCAATATCTATGAAACTCATAAGCTTTGTCCATGAAACCAAAGATGAACTTTGAAGTATTATACAAGTATTCATTTGGTTTTGTATGCCTTTTCCAAACTTCAGAGCTTCTGAGAGTCTCATTTTGCACTTACCAGCATCAAAGACAATTCCAGGATTAAGGGCAGCATTTATGTTGAGAGCTCCACTTCCCATATCAAATGGGGTAGCTGGTTCCAACAATGGAGTGGTGCCGCCAGAGAGCTGCTGGGCAAGGAGGGGTTTACCATTGCGGTCAAGAATATCTGCTGTTGTCATCATTGCAGAAGCCAAGGCAGCTGGACTCCACAACGGGTTCTTAGCTTTAAGCAAGGCAGCAAGACCTGCCACATGCGGTGTTGCCATACTTGTTCCTGATATCATTGCCCACCTCTGCCCTGCATTCCTTGTTCAAGAACAAAATTTCTGAAGTCAGGATCCTGACACTAGTTGAAGAACACAAGTACAAAATTTTCTAAAGTCAGGATCCTGACAGTAGTTGAAGATCAACATACAACAATGATCTTTCAAGTGTTTGAAGGCACAAGCAAGTTCATCAAACAACCAAATTGTTGTTGTGATCATTTGTAGGCAGGAATATATTGATCTACAAAGAACATATGGAGTCATAAATACATATGGGGAGTATAGAGGGAGCATACATACCCATATAGTTAAGGTTGTCGATGGCAAGAGGACTCCAAGCAGCCCAAATGAGGTAACCAGGAGCCATAATGTTAGGTTTCAAAACATCAGCGTTATCAAACTGGAAGTCTGCAACATCTGGGCCCCTTGATGAAAACAAAGCCACTTGCTGTGCTTGACCACTACATCTTGCAATCTGGCCATCACCGATCTTCACCTCTGCACCAAAAAGAACAGGCTTTCCATGTGCATCTTTCTCTGTGTACTTGTCATAATACCCAAGTAGCACCTGTTACACAAAATGCAAAATAGAGATAACGACTCCATATTAACACAACCCAACACATGATGAAATGCATGAGCTGGAAGAGAGACTACAAAAGGCATGACTGGACAAGAGAATCAGACCTGTGAGTCACTGGTGACAGTTAGGACAATAGCAGGTATGGGAAGGGGAATGGGATCAAATTTGCTTCCAGCAATATCAGACTCGACAACCATGATGAAACCAGCACCTCCAAGTGCCCGAACTGTATTCACCACTTGTTGCATGGTGCTCCCACCAAAAATGAAATTGAAAGAGTAGGTGCATACAAGGAGTCTGTTGTGGACAAGCGCAGGGTCAAAGAGAGAGGGTTCTTGGCAATCACTTGGAGTGTAGAGTGCATTGGTTTCACCCATGACTGCATCATTTGCTAGTACCATGCCATACAGCCTATCTCCTTGTGTAGGTGCTGCAAACATACAAGGATTGCACCCCAAGATCCTTTCAGGAAAACTGTGTTGCAATGCATGACAAGGACAACAAGACTGAACAGAAAGGTAAGCAGTTTTCACATGTGTAAACCTAACACTTTCTCATTTGCACTTTGCATGAACTAAGAAAACAGAAATACACATAGTCCGAGCATAAAATCACTATCTTATTTTCACAAAACATCAGTATATCACAGCTGTGTATTCCAGGTGTGGACGGAAAAAAACATACAAAACAAAAGTGCAACAGATTTTTTCCTTACGTGCTAAGGCAATTCCAGGAAGGACTGTTTGGTCAGAGAGTGTGATGGTGTTCGGGTAGGAACGATCATCCACTCCTGCTGCCACAGACACAACCCAAGGGCTGAATGATGTCATGGATTTCTCATAAGGACCTCCATTTCCTGCTGCTTGAACAACCAACACATTTGCCTTCACCGCATTCAAAAGTGCCAGATCCAAGATGTTTAAGAATGTGCTTGAGGATGCTCCTGGTGGACTGTTGGGCCCCAGTGAAAGACTCAATATGTCCACTCCATCTGCTACTGCCTGATGCTCAATTCCACAAACCAAGTAAGGATTCATGAAATTGCAAGTCTTCAAACCCTAGCAGGATGTCAGTGTGTTGAGAAAGACCTGATCGCATGCTGCAACAACATCTGGGATGAAGCCTCCAATCATGCGGTACAATGCCTTGTATACTGCAATCCTGGAAAACAACAAGAGTTGTTTCCTCTTATGAGATATCCATCAAACTGAAAGCAAGCCATCTCTAAATCACAGAACCAAGAACCAAATTGAGAAGCAGTTTCTCCAACAAACACTTGAAGAAATAGAACAAAAAACTGCATTTCAATACTATTTCCCCATATATATTTCCTGCACTATGTACAAAGCTTTTTCCAGTCAAAATATATGCATCTTCACTGCACATTTTGCTGCACAGTAATGTCCAACACAGTAAAGAATGTTGAACCTGGAAATTGAAAGCAGCAGTTCTTGGGTGGTGGTGCACACAGGTACTTACCGGGCTTGTGGTGCCACACCACTTGCATTGCCATAGAATACACCATCCACAATCACAGGTACTCCATGATTTCCAGCTGCTGTCGAAGCTGTGTGACTGAGATACTAGCACAAAACATTGTCTGAGAAACAGGTGCTCCAAAGAAAGTAAGAAAGAAAGGAAGAAAGAGGAAATCCTTGCCATTTGAAAGGCTCTGCATGTTTCTCTTGCCAAGCAAGAAGATTTCAGGAATGGCATACAATCTGTGAGAAGATTTGCTACAACATTCATAGTAAGAAAACAATCTGCATTTCAGAGAGTTCAATTTGATGCAAGGATGTCTCTTCTCTGCAAGAAAAATGTCTCTAATATTTTCTTCAGGGTTCATAGGGTTAGAGAGAGAGAGAGAATAGAGTACCTACCTGCCATGGCCATCTCCATCCAAGGGAGAAGCAAATTGAAGAGAGGCATTGAAAGCTCCATCTTCGATTGCAGCAGCAGCAAAATGTCGAGCTCCAATGATCTTTCCATTGCAAGAGCCTCTTGGAAACTCTTCAGCAACTTCACAAATGCCTCGGAAATTTGGCAGTGGAGTATACAGCATGTGCTGCTGCCCTCCATGGCCCCCAGATGCTGCAAAGCTTGGATGCGTGGGATCTATACCTGTGTCCACAATCCCTATGATCATATCCTCCCCTGCTTTCTCTGGTCCACCTTCCTCTTCCCATATCCCCTGCACTAAACCTAAGTACTCTGGTGTATGCACCGTTGTTTTCTTCACCTTGTAGCTTTTCTGGATTGCAATCACTCCAGTTGTTTTCTCGAGCAGCTCTGCCTGCACCGATTGCCAAAACAATAGACTGATAACACGTCACATCAAGCACCAAAGCACCAACACCTCAAGCATCATCAAGCATCATCAAGCACCAACACATCAAGCATTGCCACCACATTTGTGGAGGACGTGATCTTGGTGATGCTAAAACAAGGCAAGGGGAGAGACAGCTTTGTAGAGAAAGAAACAAACAGGGTTCAAACCTGTTTTGCAGTGAGCTTCACCGCAAACCCATTGAGAAGATGATGGTAGCTGTAAAGCTTGGTATACTCTTGGCTCTTGAAAAAGGTTTTCAGTAGTTGATCTTGTTTCTCACTCAAATGGTTCTTATACTTCTGGATTGCATCCTTGACATTTGAGCTGCAACCAAAAAAACAACAAGTACCAGATCATCAGCCAAAATGATGGTTTCAACTTCTCAAGATGATCCTGCAGCAACAAGAAGGAGGCACATGCATGATGAGCTTGATCGAGGAAGGAAGAAGAAGAAGAAGATGGCATTACCTGTGATGATGAGCTCTCCAAGCATGAGAGTAAAACTCGGCAGTGGCAACAAGACCTGGAAGACTTCCATTGTAATTCACTACAGAATCTCCTTCAATCACAACTATGTAGATTTCAGAGTCTGTTACTGTGGAATTCTTGGACTCAATCTCTGCTGCTGCTTCACACAGCACCAGATCAAGCAGTACTACTACAACGAATCCTAGAAGAAGCAAGTATGTTGCAGCAATTCCAGCACCAGCTGGTGACCATCTCCTCGACATCCTCATGATTTCTGCACCCATTTTTTTCTCGATCAGCACACTCCTCACCATGAATCTCTAACCCATGTACAGCACAATCTTCAGCAAAATCTTCAGGATAGAAATCTCAAAACCAGCTATTCAAACATAGTGATTGGCGATGCACCTCACAGAGCTGCAAATGTTTCTTCCTTTGTAACTCTTTTACATCATCATGACTGCATCATCATTAGTGATCATACCGAGGAGAAATGGATTTGCTAAACCAATGTTGAGCATTGTACTCTGGCATAACTCTAATCAAACTTTCAAAAAATCAGCTAGTGCTGCTGCTGAAGAAGAAGATGACGATGACGATGATGATGATGATGATGATTTCACAAGAGAGATCATCACACAAAAGATGAGCATTATTACTACTAGAACTAGAGCATTGATCAGCAATAGTTTCTCATCATCCTCATCATCACTGTACTCAGGTATGAGCAAGCAAAGTACTGTGGGATGGATTGATTCATGGATCAAAAAGCTCACAAAGAAACGTGGTGATCATGAGTAGGATCATCAAACAGCTAGCAGCAGAAGAATTAACTCCAGCTTTCTACAGCACGATCAGCTCCAGTTTTGTCTCCTGCCATTAGTTACTGAGACTTCAGAGCTTCCAAGCTTCACCTGAAGACTAATTTGCAACAACAGACAACATACTTGAGCCTGGAAGCAGCTGCGAAGTGGTGATGGGTGTGGGCATTGTGTGCAATGCAAGCTTGTGGAATGAAGAAAGAAGAAAGAAGAGAGCCAAGACAAGACACGAAGAGCAATCAGGGTTGGTGTGATAACTGTGTGTTTGATCACTACTGCAACAGTGCACAAATCAATTGTACATGAAATATGCCCCCTCCAATAAACCCACCCCCTTTTGTGTTTATGTACAGACAAGGATCGTAGGATTAATGTAGAACATATGCAAATCTCAGTTTACCACCAAAATTGGTGGAAAAACTAGTTTGGGTCCCAGTTATTTCTTTTTGTAAAATTTTCATTCCCAGTTACGTGTTTGATGCCCTATTATGCTGAATCTGGCCATTCTCGCCCCCTAATCACCTGACTTTATGGATAACTCTAATGTATGGATGGGGTCTGTGGAATAGGCTTTTGCTGAGGGAGGAAGAAAAGCTAAATTAGCCAATCAAAATGTTAGAATGAGAGCCTTGAATTGTTTTGGGGAGAGGACTTCCGTAAACTGGCACTTCAATGGTTGTACTAGCATCATAGCCTTGTCCCCAGGTGCAAAGAAAAAAAAATTGTGATACAATGAGATTGTTCAAATCTGTGCTTTGAATTGTTTTAATTAAGAGTTACCTTGAGCCCACTTTACACTAGGAGTCAGGGCTGAAAAAACTTGGGGCTCACCGTTGAGCATTTTTGGCTTGTTGTTTGGCCCCAAGTTACTAATAAATGCTAGAACATTGATGTCATGATATTAATAAATGCTGGAACATTGGTTGCAAGGGTTGCAAATTTGCTTCCCAAATTCGATGGTATCCTTTTTTCGGCCTTGGGGCCAATACAAGGCCATAAAGTTCAGCATTTATTAGTAATTTGGGGTAGATTGAAAAGATCTTTTCTATTTCGGCATCAACTCCTAGTGTAAATCCCTTGGGGCTGATTTCAACTTTTGCTTGTTTGAGTTGAACATTGGCCTTGACTCTTACTCTAAACTGGGCCTTCGGGAACTTGTACTTTCATGTTACATCCAAACAACATGCAAATTAGGAGGAGCTTTGAATAAGAATTTGGAGTTTTTACACATCAATGGCTGATTTCACTCCTCAAAGGAACAGACAGCATTGTAGCAAATAGGAATGGGCTGTCTGTTATTGGCCCTGCCTACCAAGGCAAGGATATTGTGTTTTAGATTCATTAGAGTATAGTGGCTTAATGGATTTTGGCCCCTACAGAATAGATCTATTTTTATATGAGGATTTTTGAAAGATGATATTTTGGCTTTTGTTGAAACTTGAGATTAGTTATAGAGTTATAATATCTTGAAGGATTTACGCTTTTTTTAGAGGATTTTTGGAAGATTATAATTTTGCATGGTGAAATCTTTTTGTTTTGATAAACCTTCTTTTGCCTTAAGATACCTTTTAATGTAAATGGCAAGGCCACATTGTGACACACCCCTTGTTATTATGAGATTCCAAGTTCCCTATAATGAACCAAGAGTTAGTACCAGAGGGATGGAGTGGCAAGTCCAATTTCAATTTCAAAATGCAGAATCCTAGTTTTAAAATTGCAATGAGATATTTAGAGGACTTAATGAATTAAATCACTTTTGATTTCACAATTGTGGATTTAAGGCAAGGCTTCAACCATATTGTGCTGGTTGTGAAGAATCGCAAAAAACAGCATTCCATGAAAGCAACAAGTTGTGGGAATGGCTTGTGATGTTTTTTAAATTGAAGAATGCACATTTTTTTTTTAACGAATCATGGACCAGGTTCTTGAAAGGGCAGATTTCCTGAAGTGTTACATAGATGATGTCTCAGTGCATAACAAAGGACTCTTGCAGCACTTGGCTCATCTTGAAGAGTTATTCAAGAGGCTTCACGAAGTCAATATGAAGATCCATCTTAAAAAGTGTGAGTTTGTTGTCACCTCAGTAGTCTACCTTTAACACAAAATTTTGCCAAATGGTATTATGGTCCATTGGGCCAAAGTAATAGACATTTTGGAGATGCCCAATCCTACTGATGTTCACACTTTGAAAAATTTCATTAGACTATGTAATTATTATAGGACTTATGTTCAAAATTTCAGTACTATTACTCATCCTCTCTGTGCATTGTTAAAAAAAGATGTTGTTTGGACATGGAGTGAAGAGGCTTAGGAAGCTTTCGACACACTCAAGGAAAAACTTTCAAAGTTCCCCATTCTGAAAAGACTTGATTTCAGCAAGGTCTTCATTCTACACACTAATTGGAATGCTCTTGGTATTAGTGTTATTCTTGGCCAACTTGATGAGGAAGGCAAGAAATATGTTATCGCCTATGCATCTCGAAATAATAAGGTTGAGAGCAATTATTCTTCATATGAAGGGGAATGTCTTACTATTGTATGGGTCATCATACATTTCAGGCCCTATCTTTATGGCACTGAGTTCACTTTGTATACCAACCACCAACCTATCAAGTGGTTAATGACCAACGACAAGCTTACTAGTAAGTTAGCTCGTTAGGCGTTTATACTTCAAGAATATGAGTTCAAGATTATTCATCGACCTGGTGTTACACATCAAAACGTAAATACAATGTCGCAGAGACCCCTCATTACCTCTGAAGATTTTTCAAAAGCTAGGCAAAATTTCGACTAAATTCTAGCAATATATGTATCTTATGCATTTAATTATTTTGCATTACTACAATGTACCCTAGTTGAACATCCCATTGTGGATATATGGGAAGACTTGGACATTCTGGTTACATCAAGTCATTGGAACGCATACAACATCGGTCCAAACGCTACCCATGGAGGGACAATCACTTCGTCCGATGTTTACCACAAGGCGACAAAATGGTTCCTCCACCACATGCACGGCCTGGTCTTATTTAGAAGGTACGCTTGGAGCTCAGACACTTTGGAGTTAAGCGTACTTATAGCCTTCTCGCTCCTCATTACCATTAGAGAGGTATGTATGCTCAAGTTTGAAATGTTATTGTTAGGTGTGAACAATGTGATAGAGTGAGAACTTCTTTTTCCATTCAATAGCTCACACTTTCTCCACACCCTATTCAGGGCATGTTCTATCATTGGTCATGTGATTTAGTTAGAGAATTACCACAAACATCCAAGGGTAATGTTTACATCATGATTATGATTGAGCATTTTTTAAAGTGGGTCAAGCTTGTGCTGCTGCTGGACAAGTCATCACACAGCACCAACCAGGCTTTCTTACAACATGTCCTAAGTAGGTTTGGGGCTTGTGCTAAGTGCCTTACTGATCAAGGATTAGAATTCAGAGGAGAATTCTAAGACCTACTTGATCATGCTCTCATTGACCATCGTTAGACTTCAAGGATCATCCCTAAGCTGATGGCTTTGCAGAGAAGATGGTTTAGATATGCAAAAAGGGATTTCGAAATATTTGCTTCACTGGGAACAGGGAGGATTGGGACCTGGCCCTACCTTACATCGCCATGGGTTACATGATGTCCAAACACACCTCTTTGTTTCATTTCTCTCCTTACTTTTTATTTTTTGGGAGACATCCCATTTTACCCTCTTCGATTGTTGCTCAAATGGACTAGGTTGTGGATTTAGACTCCCCAGCCACTTAGGCTAGGGTCATCATAGAGAGGGTTATTTTATTCAGGAGGGTTATGTCCATGGCCATGGAGAATTTTTCCATTGCATAACATCAAGACACCTTACGATATGCACACACATGAGGTGGTGGTTACAAACTTAAAGTGAGACAATTTGATGTCATTGTATATATGTGTGTGTGCATCTTTTTTTGGTTGATTAGTTTCTGCTTTTGATGGTTTTAGTCTTTTTATTCAGTTGAGTTTGCTATGGATTTACACCCTTACGACACTGTATATCATGACACTACACATCATGACAAGACCCTGATTTGGTTAAGCATTGGATATTTCTAATGTTTAGAAACAATTTAATTAAATTTTGAGCTTGACATTTTTTGGGCTTAATATGACCACTAAAAGGCCTCACTTTCTATAAAAAAGGTGAAGGAATCAGTGTGGGTGTGGGTTTGCCCAATGTTTTCTTAAGAATATATTTTATACAGGAGACATTACCAAGGTGAAACCTGACCTCAACTCAAGTGGAGTTCAGCTACTACTGATTTGTAAGGGGCTTCCAATTAATGGTGCGCTTTGTGCACGGGTAGCTCCAGCGAGTTTGGATGTGGAGTCTTGAGATGAGACATTGAGAAGACATTTTGCTATTACCAACATAAACAACGTATACTCTAGATAAACAAACCGAAGATATCAAGAGATGTTAGGATTATTGAAAAGCTTCAAAGATACCATTTATGGTTTAACATACTTAATTACCTTACATTGATAAGTAGTAGATCTATTAAAGTTGGCCCTTAAAAAACCTGTTCCATGGCCAATTTTCTTAAGTGATTAATTTTCTGGAATCCAAATCATTCGATTGCAATATGATTGGTATGATGTCCTACAAATACGCAAATTTGTAGGCCCAAGGGTACCCTTTTTTGTATTTAGAGTAGCTCCACCCATATGTGCTATCTCTTCAAGAATAGTTCTCAAATCCAAAATTGGCTTACTTAATTGTTTCTCAAGCCTCACCCATAAACATGAAAAACTGAGACTGTAAAAGGTAGCAGCATTCTGTAAGGTTTAAGAATTAAGATTTAGGAATGCACCTCATGAGTTGGTTGAACTAGAGAAAACTTGACTTTCAACAAATGTTACATGCAAGTGTGATGGTTCCTGTGAGCTGCTGAAATGGTAAGTAGTTTTCCAACAGGAAATTCCGAGTACAGGATTTTGGGGTTTGGATGTGGGACAGAGGACAAGGGGGCGGGGTGTCACGATATGAATTTGAATTGAATTGATGAGAGGGGGAGCGGCTGGGGCAGGGGGGGTGGTTGTATCTTTGATGGTCCTCTTGTCTGCTGCTGCTTCATCTATGAAGCTCTCATCTCAAAAAGAAATGGGTGGTGAAAAAATGCATCCCTTGTCCTGTGAAGTAAGTGATTCTGCAAATGAAATTAGTATGGATGCAGGCAGTGAGTGACTGACCATGGCAGCTGGATGGTCCTCTTTCTCTTGAAGGTAGGTGACAGTTGGATCAAAGCTGGACACAAAATTTTGAAAAACAAATTTCTTTGGTCTCCTTTACACCCATTGCCTGGTGACTACTTAGTAATGACTGCTGCTTAGGAGTCAGACCAGGGTGGAGGAGGAAATAGAAGTTTAAAAACACTCTTCCTTGACCTTTTTACTTTTGTATCCAATTCAATTGCCCTCTAAACCACCTGCAAACCTAAAAGGGCTGTTGTGGATAAGAGAATGTCAACCCAAATCACCCAACCCATTTTAGGAAATTGATCATCAGCCTGATATTTTTGCAAGCTAGCTCTGTCTGGAAAAAAAAAAATGACAAATTCATGGCATCCAGAGAGCAACTTTTAGGCTAGTGTACAATGTGGACAATGCAAATGTGAGGTTTGACATGGAGAACGGGTCTAGGGGAGTAGTTAACTTACATAATAGATAGAAATTTGAGAGATAGATGATTCATAGAACCGAACTGAAATTTATATTTTAAATGAAAACTCAACCCATGTAGTACTTACCTTGGATAATTTGCAGGCCATTAGCGTGGTGAGTACCTAGCTTGTAAGTAATTCTGACACCAAACTCATAAACTCTTTTGTGACAGGTTGTGAACTTCAATTTGGGAGTGCGGGGTTTTGAGCTTGAATTTCTAGTTAACTGAGTGGAAATAGTCTCCAGAGTCCAGGGCGATGAAGTAAAAGAGCAGAAAGAGATTGTATGTAGGTACCCAGACACAGCTGGATGCTGTATATGTTACAGAAATGCAGATTTTGAAAAATCTTTTCTGACTTTGTGACAAAGTTGCGGTAATAAGTAGAAGAGAGAGAGTACATACATACAGCTGCAGATGAGTGTTGTTGGCTGCCAAATTTTCCCAGTGATATTTTTATTTTCCCCATAAGAAGAAGAGAAGAGAAAGATGGCAGCACCCCAGGAACATGATGCTGTAAAGTGGGTTAAGTATGATTGTTGGTCTTGTATGTAGACCTCTGTCTTGTGTCAACACTGGTATCTAGGCCTTACCATGCTGGTATTACCTGAGGCAAGACCAGCCGTTTACTAGTATCAGCCTGGTAAGCACCAATATTGGCCGACTATTGAGTTTTGGCCCAGTTATCAATGGGGTTATTCATAAGCTACAAGCCCATTTTTTCTTCTTTTTTTGATAACTGGTTAATAATCTTAACAACCAATTTTAAAATTTCAAATTCTAGTACTCTACCCAGATGACCTGGTTATTGATTATCATCCAAGTAGATTATCAAATTTTAAACATTTCATATTTCATTACAACAAAAGGTTTCATGTACGTCAAATGATTTCATTGGATTATGAGTGATTCATTGATTATAATGAACAAAACCTAGTGAAAAAATAATGAATTCATTGGTCTAGTGAATAGAGACTAATGAACTGCATGCACCCACATTTTGCAATTTGTAGTAGTGTTTTTACGATAAAAATCAAATTAAATAATAATAAGAATAGTAATACTTTTACCATTTAAAAAACCCTATAATCAACTAATAATTAATGGTTATCAATCAGTTATTTGATACCCACCTTTATGCATAGCTGAAGATAAATGCAGCAGTTATGGAAGAAAAATCAATCACCGGGCAACACTGATAAACAGCTGGGGCAATTCTAGCATTGTACTAATATCAACTTTGTACCTATCAGTTCAAATACAAGTTTCAATTAAAAGATACATAACTGACTCTGTCCAGCCAAAAATCCCACTACCAGAGTCAGGCTTGTGCTAAAGTTTTCATTACTACTACGACTAGGTTGGTACAAAACTTTGAAAAAGTATGCAATACGAGGATCAAAGTCAATACCAACCCAACACTAGCAAGTATAGTTGGTAGGTAAGTAGATCTTAAGGAATGTAAGTAATTGCTATGTAGGTAGGTAGGTAAGTAAGGCACTTGATGATTATTAAGTAGGTAGATGTATGTGGATGGTTAGTGCAAGGCTAACCATCATAATTACCATGGTTAGTTATGGGACATGAATCCAGCATAAAAGTGTTTCCTGTTCACACCCCATGGATCCTGCATGGTGGGATCTATGGTGTGATAGTGGGTATGTGAGAACCGGTTCTCTCTAGCCTTGAGATTTGACATGAACCTATCAAACTTCATTAACATGAAAGGTTCCGCATTTTCTGGCAATGCAAATGAAGGGTGCCTTATGTCCAGTAATGAGCCATCAGGAGTGAGCAAGCATTTCCCAACAGGTACCCATCTAATTAGCTCAAAGTAGGGGGGAGCTAATTTGAGGGTTGTAGCCCTTAGGTGTGGGCCCAAGAATTAGGGTAGACCCCTCAGAGAAGGCCTTCCCCAGTGTAAAGCACAAAAGGTCTTTTAATTCAAATGGTGGAGGGTCTGCATGTGATAAGGAGGAGGCTCCTTTAACTGACAACTCAATCTTGTATGCATGGAGGTGTGTACTAATACAAAAAGAAAAACCTTCGAGTGCTTTATGTTGCTGGTTGGGGTATTGCACGAGGGTAGATGAGAGGGTGATGATAGAGATTCCCTTAGTGCGTAAAGAAGATGAAGAGGAAAACTTAAAATTCATCTTCTGTGCTGGACTTTCTCATTGGCCAGTGACAAAGCTTTGGCTAGAAGTGGGAATCTCAATTGATTCAAAGACTTCTGCGCATAATTGAGCAGAGCTTACAGAGTGCTACATACTTAATACTTATCCACCTACTCCATGGGATTCAACACATTGATCTGGTACAGGCTCTTCATTTTCTAAGCACATTCTGTGAAGGAGGGTCTCTTCCATCCTCAGCAACCAAAATAATATACTTACCTTTAGCATCAAGACCTCCTTTTGGGAACCAATGCCTCATTTCATACTCTGATAGAATCTGATATAGGTAAAAACTAAAAACCTCGATTTTAATTCTTAAGCGAAAAATTTAAATGGATGTATCTGGTTGAATTCAAACTTGAAAAAATGAAGTATAGGAGAAGGGCCCTTCATAAAGCAGCACTGGGATTTTTTCACTTTCTAGAAATAGTGACAGGCTGGCTGGTACCTTCCGCTGTGAAAGGTCCTGCGTGATGAAAATAGGTTTCTTTAGGCAGTAAGGGACCTGAAAATACAAAGGAAAAATCCAGGCAGTCTGGACAGAAGCATTTTAGCAAATGTGTTTTTACAGTGTATAGGTTTACACATGGATGTAAGTAAGGGTCTACCAGCTAGTGCTGTGAAAGAGAATGGTTTACTCACATTTGCAGCACTTTATGCTATGTAGATAAACATCACTTTGGAAAATTACACTACTATTTCAATTTTTATTTTTATTTTTGTTTTGTGTTTGGTTTCCTTTCTACAATGGACTGCAAATGGAAAAGTCCATTGTAGGAAGGAAACCAAATATACAACCTGCCCACCAAGTAAAACAAAGTGAGACTAGTTAATCATACTAACCATCCCAAGTAATTGAGCCACAGGGAACCAGCACCCACGAGCTCACCATCCACTGGATACCTGTTATTACTCAGTTGTGGATGAACCTCAACTGAGTTAGTATATGGTTTCACCTTTGGTAACCAGTTCTGTAAGAAATAGGTCTCATATTTAGGTAGGTAGGTAGGAAAATAGACAACTACTAGGTAAGTGGATGGATTATACATAGGTAAGGGCTGTTTTTACTACCTACCTACTAACAACCTGCTTGTGGGTTGTTAGTAGGTAGGCAGTTAAAAAAAGCAACTGAGCTAACCACCATGGTTAGCTAGGGAACTGGAACCCAACAGAAAATTGTTTAAGCAGTTACCCCATCCATAATTGAGTGGCCTACCTGATAATTGAACCATATCTGGTTTCTAAAAATCATCTCCCTTCTTTCTATCCACAAAAGTCCATACTACCACACCTCTCTAGAGTGACCATATTGGTGTGAAGGTTCTATATAGGCTTGTGAGAGTTTATTATTTAATAGGCATTGCATGATGTCGAGCCCCTTCATTTTTACCTCAACCAAGCGATAAGTGTTTGAGACAATACAATATTGTAGTTGCCCATGCCTTCACTACACTATGGCATCCATAGAATCTATGAATTAAAGTTTGACGGATGATAAGATCACACATGTGGCAACCAATTTCAATGTCTTTGTTATGCTAAGCTCTCAATTCATTGATTGCTATGGCCTTATGGTAGAAGGACTAGAGGAACCTCGCATCTTTTTGGGCTCAATTTTTCCTCCATGCACCATTCCACTTGACATTGTATGTTGGGATCAATTGATTAAGCCACTTCTTCAAGATTTTATACTTTAGAACTTCCCTTCCGTTGAGCACATTTCATCTCTTCTTTATTATGTAGTCTAGGAAAGGGGTAACCATTTGGCCACCTCCAATGATTTGGGTCAAATATTAGGGTTGGACACCATGTGATGCTAACTTCTTGTCACTTGTAACTAAGTTTTTGCTTTTATTTGTTCCATGAGTGTCCACATATTATTTCCTTTGTTAACCTTATAAATGAGTAGGTTTGGGGGAATGCTAAAATTGTCTTTATCACCTAAGTAGGTCCATAAAAAGTCCTTTGTGGTGCAAACCACAAGCTGTGGAGTTGTTTGAAAGTTGTTAATGTACATAAAAATCCATTCTCCAATGACCCTCTAATGATCCTCTATTGTGAGGGGGGGGTGCAATTCAACTTTTCATTGGTTGGACAAATTTTCAAACAACCTCTCACAAATGCAACATTCATTTTTTTCAAATTGGTAAATTTTTTTCACTTTCACCTAGTTTTTGAATTGGTGGGCTTGGGTGTCCCACATGTCTCCAACCAGTTGTAGACTTAAGCAATGAACCTACATTGCCCTCAAAATGGACACCCCCATTTATAGCTCACAAAACCACACCAACCACTAGATCCTCACATTTTTTATGGATTCAACAAGTAGAGGTGGATTAGGCTAAAGTGATTTGTTCATGCAATTATTGACCTTCGAAATTTTGCTTTAGACTCTTGAACCAAGTGTGTGTCCATGGACTAAGATAAAGTGACCTTTAAAGGTCATTGCTTGTGCTTTGACGGTTGAGCTTTAGTAATGTGTTGGTTTAGGGATAATTTGAGCTCATCTTTTGATGTTCACTTCTTGTGGTAGTTCCTCAACCAATTTGGTCCAAAGCTTGAAATTTCATGTCAATACACTAAGTTTTTCTCGTAATTAAATTCCAAGCCTAAAATTTACAAATCTGATTAAGTAGGTTACCATATTTTCAACATTGTCCTCCCCTCCTACTAGTGATAATGCAATATCATCTACATTTGGGAGATGATTTGAGCTTGTTTCACCCTCTAGCATCAAAATTTCTTGTTTTCACCCTTAACAATTAGATGTTTGACCATGAAATTGAGGATATCTCCTATGTAGTCATAAAAAGGTAAGGAGCAAGTGGGCAACCTTGTTTCACCCCTCTCCTTATCTTGAAAGACTTTGTGATGTTGCCATTGAAATAGATGGAGGATTCTACATCCTAAAAAAAAATCTAATCATGTCAATGAAAGAACTCGTCATCCCCAATTTCTCCATAGCTATGAATAGAAACTCCCATGAGACTTTGTTGTAAGCTTTAACAAAATCCAATTTGAGGTAGATCAAATTTTGTTTAGTGCAATTCCCTCAATGTACAGTTTTGTGTGTTGAAATACATTATCTAAAATGTACTTGATGGGAAGGAAGGTAATTTGATCATTGTCATTGCCATTCAATGATGACTAACTATACACACAATTGCAAGGCTTTTGTGTAGACTTTGTATGCCACATTCAACTTTGACATTCATGAGAACTAACTATACACACAATTGCAATGTTTTTGTGTAAACTTTATATGCCACATTCAAGAGAGATGGGATGCTAGTTTCCCAATTGTTCTTTATCTTTTATTTTAAATAACAAAGTGATTAGGCCATGCTTGACTCCCTTTGAATTTTATTTTTCTTAATGAAGTTTGAGATCATGGTGAAATAATCGTCACTTATGATGTTCCAAAAGCAAACATAAGAAATCGTAATAATGCCATCAAGCTCAAAAGCCTTCCCTTTGGTCATGGTGTTAATAATTCCTCAAAGCTCTTGCTTAATGATTGAGGTAGTTAAGGTGTCATCCATGTCTAGGTTGAATTTCATCAAAATTGAAGCAAAAACCACCTCCCTTTACCTCACCATCTTTATTGAGTTTGATCATTTAATGTATAAGCTTTAGTAAAAATTATAGCAAACTTCTTCCAACTCTTTTGAAATCATAATACTGCCCCCATTTAGTTTTTTGAAAAAGGTGATGGTTGCCTTCATGTTCTTTTCTTTAATAACCTTGAAAAACTATTTCAAACTCTAATTACTTTTTTCCATCCACCTTGTTTAAAAGTGTTTACAAATACCTTCAACTATTATGTCTTCCATCACCTTCACATGGTCCTTGAGGTCCCCAACCACTTGCTACTAATTTTTGTCTAGTGATTATTTTGCAACCTTTCATATGCAATTCAAACTCATTTGGTTTTTTCTTTTACCACCTTGAATTCAACAACTTGTTTTTGAAAAACATTTCATGTGATATTTAATTACTTGGCACATCTTTGCAAAACATGATTTATGTTTGCATTATTTTAGCTAGATCAATGCAATGTTTTTCTTTACATGGTCAAAGAAACATGTGTTCATCTTCTAGTAGGATTTTCTTTATAGAATGACCTGACATATTTCTACGTTAGTGTAGACTAGATAGTGGTCTAATCTTACATCATCCCCATGAATGACATATTTTGTAGTTATAAGGGCAACTTGTGGTTGATTGGTAGTAACTAAGTAGGTGTGATCTAAGTGAACCAAACAATAATATATTCCTTTTCTAAAGTTGTCACATGAAAAGCATAGGTTGCCATTAGAAGGGGCATGTTTTTTCACATTTAGGGATTCTTTTAAAACTTTCCATGTTAATCTTTCTATACCTTGTAACATCCTCCCACAAGTGAATGAATTTTCTTCTATTGCTTCAACCATGTTGAAATTTCCACTTAGGAGCCATCTACAATCCTTTGGTAGCAACATCTTTAAGTGTTCCCATAGTTTGGTATTTGCAAGCTAGAGTGGACCAATTTTCATTAAATTTTCAAATCCAAAATACAATTTTTCACAATGTATTTTTTTATAGGCCAAAAATTTAAACTTTCGTATTTCTAAAAACATTTATCTTTTTCGAAAATCAATGTCACCCAACCACATAATATATGTTAAGTTACAACCTTTGTGAAAAAACTTTTCTTAAGTCCACAAAATCATGAGATGAGGGACTTTGTCATTTTCACTAATTTTTGGTGTCATTAAAAGTCCATCAAACTTTCATATGATGTTGAAATAGTTTAGAGAACCTTACTTTGAATTGCAACCAAGGCTCAAATTTTGGAAGAGTCCATGCATATTTTTTTATTACAAACCATGATTATATTAAGTCCATTTCCAATTTCTATAACGATTGTGACATTGCAACATATTTTCAATTAAAAGTCCCCCATTTGATATAAAACTTTTGGTTAAATGATTTCATTTTGGTATCACATTAAATTATATAATAATCATATGATTGAGTCCCTTTTCATAAAATGAATTTTTTTTTGACATGAGACACATTGGAATCCATAAGGGTGTGCAACATTCAACAAAAATGAAGTTATAGCATCCAAGAATGGACAATTTAGCTTATAAACACCCAATTGACAACCTTCCTAGTTATCATTAGGGGCATAAACATTCAAAAGTCATAAAATCACCTCCTAGCAAGCCCCTTAATCTAAACTATTGGTCTTTGTTATGAAAAAATGTACCATAATGCACCACCAAATTTGCCCATTTGTTGTCCAATATGGTACGAATGCCTTTGCATCTTAAACCTTGTTCTATCCAAAGATTCCCATGATTGGGTGATGATTCTATTGTCCAATGTAGCAAGCATCCCTCTAAACCATTTCCCCCAAATTGGAAGTTTTTCCCCTCTAAGCTTGTGTTCTTGAAGAAACATTATATCAACTCAAGTTGTTAACCCATGAGTGTATAACTTGAATCTATGAACTTCCTTTTTGAGATTCAATTCATGCACATTGTATGTTAGGAGGTGCAACTTCATGGCTTAACCTTTTATTGTTGATAAGGAGATTGTCCCATGATCCTTTCATGTTGCTTTCTTAACATGGTCTTTTTGAAGCCCCAAAAATCATACAAACATTGTTGGTTATTGGCATCTTTTTTTTGTAGGAATGGGTGTTCCTTGCCCCTTTGTAGTTCTCTTGGTTTCATATAGGTTTCTTTCCCTCTCAGATGATGATGGTCCATATGTGTTACTTTCCTTGGGTGAATTTCCATCTCCTATTCAATCTACGTCAAGGCCAATTTTTTTTTACCATTAAGATCTTTGAATGCTTGTTAGTTGTTAGTTGGATGTCCCAAGGAGCAAAGGGTTATTTGTTGGTTGTTTTGCCATGTGATGATAATGGAGATTGTGAGTGTTATACATTTATGAAGTTTTCAAGCTCCTCAATTTCCTTGGGTGGCTCAAATTCCTACAAGATTTGTTGTTTGGTTTTTTAAAACTTTCCTTGTGTAAGGACTGTAATGGACTTGGCAAGTTGGATCATTAAAGGTTGGGGGGTTTGGATTCCTTGATCTTGTTTGGTGCGATTAGATGTACCAAGATACATCACCTAGTTATTTTCCCCATTATTTTGGTTATTATGGCTTGCTACCACCTTGATGTGGTCACAAAAGTGACATGTTCAAGAAGGATTTGAGAATTTGGAATCATAATCACCCTTAAATCATTTGAATCATGGCATTCTTCTCCTATCTTAACAACAATTTTTTTTGTGCCACCAAATTTTCCTAGGTGACAATACCATTTTATATGGTTAGGATGGTTGAACTTGGAATTACTTAAATTGTTGGTTCCTAGATTTGCTACTTTAATGTCTCATTATCAATGTCATTGATGACATCAACATCTTCCATCTTGATTTTTGGCACGTGAACTTGGAATTAAGGGGCATGGAAAACTTTTTTTGACATGACATTATGTAGGTTGCATAAAATGAGATGACAACCTTTTCAAGATCTAAGGCTCCATAGAAGCATGGGTCATGCTATTTTTGTTGGTGTTGTCAATGTAAACATAATGCCGATTTGGGCTACAATTGCAACTTCTAAGGGTTGGTACTCTAGGGGCAACATGCATAGAGTGATGCACATGAGGAGTTTTAGTTGTTCAAGAATGTCCAAATTGAATGTTGTGGTCCACATGTAAAATATCATATTGCACCATCAAAATTTGAATGGAGTCAACATCGGGATGTGCTTAGTAACTTCCACATTTGGTGAATAAATGTAATAGAAGCCTTTTCTGGCATCCATTTTGAAATTCACACCTCTCCCAAGATTTTGTGCATTGATTACAAAATGGTTAAATTTGCAATGTGAAAGTCAAGTAACTTGTTTCCCAAAAGATTGGATATGAGGGTCAAAACCTATAACTAGGAGCCAAAATGATTACTTTGGAAAAGGTCTACAAGTTCTTTTTCCCATAAAAACCATTTACATGCAAATAAATTTTTGAATGAATTTTTTTATAACTTTTTAAAAAAATTATTTAAATTTTCCCCAATGCATCACTTTTTTTTGTTAATCATTATTGAATAAGTATGAAAATTTTAAAATGTGCAAATCCCTTATAGATTCAGTGTTTCATATTGAAAAATGATCAAAGTTTTAAGTCGTCATCAAAAATTAAAATTTCACATTTTTCAATTTTATTACAATTTAAGCTATAAATTCTCTTAATACATCATGTACATTATAACTCATTTATATGTGGTAAAAGACTCTTGAAGTTCTAAAATCTTGAAGCAATTTTGAAACATTATTTGAATTTTTAAATTTTAGAATTTCACATTTTAAAAAGTATGAGTGTTTTTTGAGTGTGGCTAATATGTTTTTATCATTTACATTTTTTTCATTGAAAATTCTTTTATTATATGAATCCTTTTGATAGTCCTTTACAAAATTGACTCCATTTGACAAAATAGGTGTACATTTTCAAATGTCATAAATTAAAACCAAAACTTAAAATTGGATCAAATGAATTTTTACTTTAAGTTCCTTGACATTCATATGAGGGGAAAAAAAACTAACTTGCTATGACTACTATGGTTTTAAATGATAATAAAAAATTAATGTTTGATTTTGATTGATTACGTCTAACATTTGATGCCCTGTTTTGGTTCCAAGTTACGTGTTTTGACCCGTGACAATATATTATGTGTGGTATAATATCTCATTTTAAATTACATTTATGCCTAAAGTGATTATTGTTATGATGTTTGAATAACATGTTTATAGAATTCCTACAATAACCTTGAAGTAATTTTTCATTTGATTGGGGTTGGAATGGGTGGATCTTACTTAATCTAATTGATTTAACATTTAACATTTTAAAAAAACAATATGCCTTTCACATGATTATATCCTCATTGTTGCAAATTATTTTTGGGATTGTTCTTAATGTTAATGACGGCAGTGGAAAACTGAAGGACTTTAAAACGTCTCGTAAAATTGATGTGCCATTATATTCGATCTATCAAATATCACATTAAAGGGGGAAATGTTTAATTGATTTGAACTTTCAATATTGTTGAGATTGAAATAGGTAAGCAATCTATTGGTGAGTTTAAAGAGCAACCTAATAACACAAAAAAAAATCAATTGTGATTATCTTTAATACAAAACTTATAAATAATTAATAGTGAACATTGAATTCGAGATTACATTAGGATCCTTTATCCAAAGACAAAACAATGAAAAACTTTATTAAATCATGGGACATTGTGTAAGAAATGCTCATAAAATGTGAGTTTCAAAGTATATTTGTTAATCAATGATCGATATTACAAATCAAAAACCATGGTGAGACTTTCATCTCCAGTAGCTTTTCCCTTTTCTCCATGTCATTGTTCATCTCAATCTACTATTTCAAAATTTTGGTTGAAAAATATAATTAAATAATAAATAATAAACCATATATTTTATCTAATAACACAACAAGGTACAAATTTGGCATAATTGAACTTAACTTGATCAAATAGATTTTCACTTTTGTTACCCTAAGCATATCATTGGCATGTTGCATAACATATTTTAGATGAAGAATAAGAAATATATGTTGGTTGGGGTAGTAAAATAACTTTGGGTTGGCATTTATGCATAAGATGTTATGATGGACAAAAAAATATTACATAGTCTATTGCATATTATTGATTGACCAAATTGATTGATTGGTCTAAGTGGTTGATAGTTAATAGTTTAAAATCAATGTGAATTTTTTTACAATCTCATTTTGTAACGTAACATGTGTTGTTGGCCCAAGTGTGAATTGGTTACCAAACTAAAATTTCCTTTCAAAATCATTTCTTGTAATTTAATTGAATTTTCAATGAAAAAATTCAAAATTCAATATTTTTTGCATCTCAAGTCTAAAATTTCCAAATCACCTTCATTAGATCCTATCCATCAAGGGTTTTCCAACAATACCAAGTTGGAAATTGTGCCTAAATTCCCCAAGAAATTTTAGTTTTGATTTAAATGAATTTTCAATGAAAAATTGTTCGATATTCAATAATTTCTCCACCATAGTTAAAAACCTTATGAAATTAACTTCGTCAACCCCTACTAAAGCAAGAAGTGCCGTGGTTTCAAAGATCTGAAAACAACTTTCCTTAATAGATAGATGGGTGAGCCATGGGAAACAAGTCAGCCATCTTGGATGTTAGATTTGCTATTGGGGACACAAATATGGAACGTAGTTGAAACTATTCTAAAGGTCACTTTTGACAAGGGTTCAAGTAGATGGTCCAAAATGGAACAATCCTATTGTTCAAAAATCATAAATTGGACTCAAGGCCTTTAGATGAGGATCCAAGATCAGTTGAAATCAATTTGAGGTGGCATGTATATGACACCATTTTAGAGGGAAATCCAATTCGTTAGGACCAAAAGATGAAGCTCATGGTTTGGAGAACCAAAAATGTAAGCTAGGGTTCAAGGTTATTTCTTTCATTGTTATTTTTTTCACTTGGTTGAAATTGTGCAAGAATGGAAAACATTTTGTGAATTGAAAATATTCTTTAGTGCACACCCACCACTTCATTTTTGAACATGGCTGAATTTGTAAATCCACACAAAGTTGATGCTCAAGAGAACACATCTCCAACCTCTTGGTGGTATGCCAACAAACTTTTAAAAAAATAGCAATGGACACATCATACTCCAATGTTGTGCAATGGCTATTATTGCACTAAGACCAATTGTGCAACATGACTTGATGCATAACCATAGTAAAAACTAGGATCGTCGATCTCTTTTGCCCATGCTCATCCATTGTATGTGAAATAAGAATAAGAAGCTAGAAAAAGAACATGAAAAAAATGGAGAGAAAGAAGAAAACCAAAAAAAAAAAAAAAAAAAAAACCTAATCCCCTAATTTGTAAATCCCCAAATTTTAAAATTAAAAAACACTCCTTCTACCTTACAAACCAAAAACTTAATTTGAAAAAGGGTCCAATTAAAAGGTTAAATTTGCTTA
>Ga0116227_10000833_pt1 | contig 64368 bp, 31 predicted proteins | sample S1TSphgellanicum_FD_89693 | JGI IMG/M metagenome (GOLD analysis project Ga0116227, IMG submission 89693) | Host-associated microbial communities from peat moss isolated from Minnesota, USA - S1T2_Fb - Sphagnum magellanicum MG | ecosystem: Host-associated > Plants > Peat moss > Unclassified...
AGTTTTGTTGAGCGCGAGGGGGGGGGAGCAGCTATTGTGGTGGGTGGGGAGGTTCCTAAAACAACAAAAAAAAAGAAAAAAGGAAGAAAGTAAAGAATATTGTGTGGGGGGGGGGGGGGGGGGGGAAATGGGCTCAAGTCCTCACATTATGAGAGAGGGAAAAAAAAAAATCTGAAGTTGCCATATTTAGATAATAGGTTCCAACATGTTGCAAAAATATAGGAGTCCTCAATCCTAATTTTTTTACTTTCCTCTTTGACTTGTAGCCAAATTTGGCTAAATCCTCTTGTGAATGATTGCCAACCTGCCTACCTCACAATTTAAAATTTAAAACATTGGTTGCAACCATAGTAATAATATCCAACCAAAAATATTAATTAATGTGTAATTCAAGACTCAGTCCTTTTACAAGATGATTTAAATATATGTTCATGTTCTGTATATAAATTCTGCCAGTTCCACTTGTGATTTCAATCAATGGTGAGGAACATTGTAATGATGTGAATCAATAGAGGGGACTCTGGAACAGGCCCTAGTAGAACTTGTTACTATGGTAGACTGGCCCATCACCAATTACCTGCCTATAGTCATACAACTTATTTATATCTTCATCATATGTGCTTCATTTTGAGTGATTTAAAATGTTATGGGAGCGCTACATCAATCAAGCTCTACCTCAAGCTCTAGAAATCATCTTTGAATTGCAAAGGAAAAGAAGTAATGAAAAAACAAACCAACAAAAAAAAAAAAAACATTTCAACTTATAAAATGTGTTTTTTTTTTCTTTCTTTCTCTTTGGACCCCTCCTACCTTCAAACCTGATAACTTTCTTATTTCTTATTCATTTTAAATGATTTAAAGTGATATATATACAAGGAATTTTTTGGGTGTTCAGGAACCAGCCTTTGTAGTGTTTGGTGGTTTGCTTTTTAAAATTCTAAACGTGGGTGGAACTCTATTGCTACATGCTTAGTGGAAGGAATTCCACTAGTTCATGATGCTTTGTCTCTGTATCTGTACTGACAAGTTCCTGAAATCTCATAGAACTCTGCTGTTGGAAAATCTCAAAAGAAAGAACAGGTCCAGAGTCGAAAGATACAAACACCAATCCACCAACTATATACCTATATAAGATTTTCTTTTGACCATGGATTTGATCTCTTTGTAACCAATTCATTCCTACAGTGACTACATGAGCAGTTACCAATGCAAAGTGCTTCCCATGACCAGGACATGTACGAGTAATGCATATTCACGTTTCCAAAAAGATTTTACCTGTTGATCAAGTGGAAGGTTTTCTTCTAGGGGAATACAGGGTCAAAGCACAGTAGAACTTTCACCTGGAAGGATTCTGTTGATGCTCATTTGAAAGCGTCAGCTGTTTGAATTGCAAAACCTGCAATTTTAGAATTGAAGGAGAATCCAATGGTATTAGAAATCATTTCTGATCAAAAGAAGAAAGTACCAGTAACCTCACTCATATGTGCAGCTCTGCATCAGGCTAATACTTAGGATGTTAGCACATTAAGCTATGCAGTTCCTCAATCCCTTCATGAAGATGACTTAAAGATTTCCCATATTTGATGGCTTAGGTAGACAGCAGGTGTTGCATCCTTCCATATAAAACATTTGTAACTTGACCTTGCACACCAGGAGAAAGAGATTATTCAAAATTTGAAACAAGACAAGTAACCCATCTTGACAACGGCAAAACCACAATGTGCCAGAAGAACGAACCAAATGGATGGAGATTATTACTTTGAACATGGACACAGGAAGGAGGAGGAGAATGACTAAAATCAGTACCTACCACCAAGTGACAACAGCTTCATTTCTTTGATATAACAGATCTTTTTGTCCATAACCACCTTTGATCAGCCACAAGCAGCTCATTGTGGCTTCCCAATATTGGACATCCATGTGTGTCTTGCAAGCTGCACTAAAGTCAGGTTGGTTTTGTACAACCCGAACCCTTTTAACATCTCCACCTTTCTCTCAAACTTCATGTTCACTTGTATTAGCAAGTGCTCCACTCTTTCACTTAAATCAAATGTCAGACAACTGATGTAATTGGCAGAACTTCTGCAGCCAAGTCTCCGGCTGAATTGAGCAACCTACATCGGTTTCCTCTACTCGACTTCACCTACCCCAGTTCTATTAAGTATAGCACCTTTCTAACTAGCTTAAGTTGTAAATTTCTTCTAGAAATTTGTTGTCTCCAGCTGAAATGATTGACCTACATATGTTTCCTATGTTGCCTGATGAAGCACCTTTCTACCTACATTAAGTGGTGTATTACTTCCAGAAATTACGTTTTATGATAGAAGATTCTAGAATTCATAAGTTTCTAAAAAAGATTTCTGAACTGTTGGTCTGAGCAGACATCACCCCCAGATAAGCAGCTATTGAGGTTCTCATCAGGATTTCATGTCTCTGTACTTAGAGTTTGCTGCTAACAAAAATGCCAGATCTTTCACTGCTATTGAAGGCAAGGACCTACAATACTCACAGGCTCAATGTGAGCAGGATTGAATCATGAGATTGGATATGAAGCAGAAGGCTCAGGATTGGATATAACTAGTTGAAAATACACTTTCCTGATGCATTCATGACCCAGAAAACCGTGCAGCCAATGTACATAATGGAGGTTAAGGACAAAAAGGACTGGAAAGATCCCAAGCACTCGATGAAGACACCTACACCCATGGTACTGACAATGGCAGCTACCGTCCCTGCTGTGTTTGACATGCCTGCAAGAACACCACAAATTCCTTCATCATTCACACACACAGCACAGAAGATGTACAGCAGTTACTCCAACCTTAAGTACCAACAGTCAGTTCACAGTTGCATTTCCTCCATGAACAGAATAAAGCTTTCCCACTTCTTTGGCTCTCAGACTGTCAGTACCATCCATTTCTTGTTCAAAGAGAGTAGGTGGGTAGGTTTTGCCAGAAACAATCAGGAAAAATGTGGTTGACACATTTTTTGCATGGTTGGATGTCTGTCAGAACACAGCCAATTCTCCTCAGTTCATTATACTTTCTCCTCTTGTTGATCACTATTGTTTTGAGAACAGGAGACTGGAGTACTTGGCTGCCAAAGCCTAATTAGTAGACCCTGGGGGTCTAGGGATTTTGAAACCAAATTGTAGCTGCTGACAGGTGACACTTCAGAAATTAGCAGCTCAAACACTAAGAAGCAGGATCAACATGATTCCTCACCATGCAGTACACCTGCATATTTTGGCCCAATTTCCTGCAGTGTTCACAATCACCCCACCCTTCCAGTTCAGTAACAGATTCAAAACATGTGAGAACAAACTTGGTATTGCAAGATGAACCATCTCTGAATATCTGCTGTAGTAGGTTTACTATCCTGCACCTTTTCCATCTGCTAGTTGGTTCAATCATTATGAGTGAAGAAATAGATTTGCATCTAGAAAACTCATCTAGTGCTACCTGATGGTTGACAAGAAAGCCAGCTTGACTGAAGGCACTTAAACCAACAGCAGCAGTCAGCCATGCAGCAGCCACAGTAGGGTTCTTGACAGCATTGAGACCAAGTAATGCAAATGCTGGACCCAAAAATCCAATGGACTGCAAAACAACAATATTCTTGGTCAGTTTTCCTGAGGTCAAGTATTAAATGCCTCACATTTACTATAGTAGTGCCACAGTAAATCAGTGGGGTTGGTTGATTGCAAATTTGCATATGAGATTATGTACAAGAATTCTAAAGATGAAGATGTGGCTGATGATGTCTAGACACATGTATTCTGTTGGAAACACACCTGCATGATTTTACGAGTGGTGGTGACAGTGACACCTGACTGTATAAGAAAGTCAGCACAAGCACCAGCTATGAATCCAACAGCTGCCATCATTGCCCAGGGCACAGCACTGAACCATGCTGCATCTTTCAAGTTAACACCCAGCACCTGCACCATAGCCAGTTTCCAACTCCTTTAACAACTTTCACCAACAAGCAGCCACGCAGGTGTCCGTATGATTCATACCTCCAGCGACAACATTGAGCTACTCAACAGGATATCCAGAAAAACAAATCTTCATTGAGCAGAATAAAATCCAACCAGAAGAAATCAGATCACAGTGCTTACAGTGTTGAAGTAAACAGGCATCCAACCCAGCAAGATGAAATAGCCCTGCAACCAACCAACATGACAGAGTACCTTGTTTTCTGCTCAGAGGCTTCAATTTTCAGAAGGACAATGCATTGCTATAACATGTTAGGAGAAATTGCTGAGCCATGTGTGACTTTTCATAAGTTACTGATTCTCTCCATAGCCTCACCATGAAATCAGCTCCAGAACAGCAAAGACTTCCATGATGAAACCTCTTCATCATTCCAAGATATGTCACTTTCAGCAAAAGAAAAATGAAAAACTTATGTGTGCACTTAATCCTTGCAAAGGGATTTGTTAGCCTAACCATCTCCGATCTGGAGAATTCCCCTCAACACATCTGAGAGTGACTGCTTGCTCATGTTCTATCCTTATGTGGTCATGAAAATACAAGTTTCTTGTCTATTGACAAGTCATGTACACAGACAGATAAGCAACAGAAAAGAACTCACCCAGTTGTTCATGAAGTTGGCAACTATGATGGCCCATGTAGGAAGCTTTGACAGCAGCATCCCAAAAGGTGGTGTTCGACCACTCGTGTCGCCTTCCTGTGCCTTTTTGAGCAATCCATGAATCAGATTCTCAGATCCTCCCAGGATGTGCTGATACTCTTTCCTTGAGATCCGAGGTTGAGATTGTGGGTCTTTGGAAATGAAGAAAAGCCACAAAAAAAGCCATACAAACCCCACCAGTCCAAATGCAGCAAATGGTGCTGATAACCCAAAACGAGACAACATAAGTGATGGAGTGAAGACCAATCCTGCCACACTACCTAGGTGAAAACCAGCCATTGTAATCCCTACAGCTCTTGACCGCTCTGACTGAGGAAACCACCTGTCATGCCCACGATGATCCCTTAAACGATGCAAGTGTGTTCATCCTGATCTCTTCAAACCCTATCCATTATGCCACTGGTGTCTCACAAATGATCTGCTTCAATTGAATAAAAAAAACTGGTCACCACTGAGGATTGTGTACACGCCTGACTGCATATCCAGAACAACTGAAGAAGTGAGAGAGGATTAGATGAGAGGTACTTGTTAATCATGTTGTTCATGCAGGGCATTGCAACTCCTTCAGCAAGGCCCATAAGTACACGTGTGGTCAGCAAAGCCGCAAGTGAATGTTGAGCTGCCCAAGGAGTGAGAAGAGTGGCTAATGACCAGACAGCCACACCTAATCCCATCACACTCTTGCCTCCATACTGATCTGCCAGAGCTCCTCCTCCAATTGGTGATAGCAAGTATCCCCAAAGAAAAGATGACTGCCCAGTTTCACAAAAAAATCATCATTTTAAATGTCTTCTCAGCTGCAAGCTCAATGGCAACAAAGCAACAGAGAAATTATGGGCATTCAAAGAATAAAATCAACAAGATCAAGATTTTATCCACATATCCTTTGAAACTTAGGGCCAAGGGATTGATTGATTGTTACGGAACCTGGACAATTCCTGAAAAGCTGGTACTCCAGTTATGCTGAACAGAGAGAGGCACAATGGCTACCGACATGATGACTCGATCAGCATTACATAGAGCCATTGCAATGGCCACCATCATAACCACCTTGGCCCTCTCCGTTGTCCAGAATGACATGGAACCGGATTCCTCTTCTGTTGTCATAGTAAGCTCATACTCCTTGCCGGAGGTCGCTACTTGACATGGCGAACTTTGTCTGCTTCCCTTGCCAGGGCTTCTTGTTGTTGTTGTTGTTGGTCCTATGCAGCTTGCATATCTACGGGTAGGACCGCGCGTGGTTTCGGGAGAAGAAGAAGAAACCAATGACGAATCGGAAAACAAATTTGCTTGAGGAGCAGAAGATACACAGAAGCTTGAGAGGGATGCGGTAGAGTGCAGAATGGCAGCTTGCCCAACGACGTCACTGCCAAAGAAAGGAGTGGAGGCTGGAAGTGTAATCTTCCGGGAGCACCCTGATCGCATGAGACAAGAAGAAGAAGTCGTCGTCCTTGAACTCATCGAGATCGATGCATTTCTCTTGGAAAGAAAGGCAGCATCAGAAGATGACGATGATGATGATATTCTCATAACTCCTGCTCGGAGAGGCCATAAGTCTTTCCTCCAGCAGCAGAGACAAGAATCCATTGCGGACGACGACAATAAATGCTCCAATTCGCGACCAACCAATGCGACAATTGCGAAAACCACAAAACTCCAACTCTCAACTCCGCTGAGCTTCGTTCGTCTTCCAATTGCTGTACTGAAAAAAAAGTACAAGGCAGTCAAAATTACTGCCTTGTTCGATCCGTGCGCAAAGCAAACAGACTCACTCCAAAGCACCCTGTCTGTCTGTCTATCTCTGAGCGCAAGAAAGCTTGATCAGAAGAAAGATTTCGGTGATCACCGCCAAGCAAAGCAGGCATCTATTTCATGAGATTCGTCTTCGTCTTCCTCTTCTTCTTCCTTTTTTTCCCTGTTCCTTGTCCGGATCTACGTACTCGTTATTTGCGATGTGCATTCTCTCTCCCTCTCTCTTGCTCCATATCTCTCTCTCCTCTTCACCCGGCCCCCGTCTCGCTCTGCTCTCGATGTCTCTTCTTTCTCGTCGCCCCTTCTTGCTCGATCGCGCCGTCGCTATAAGAGATTTCCGCCGAGACGCTTTCAAGCGGACATATGTAACACGGAAAACCAAATAAAACAAAACAAACAAACAAAAGCCAAAAGCCAAATTTCTTGTGATTCAAACTGCACACAAAACACACACACACACACACAAGAAATAAAACTCTAGGTTGAAAGTTTGAGAATCTTGTCAAATAGATAACCTATTGGAGTGACCAAAATGCACCAACACGTCAAGCAAATGAAGCAAAGCGAAAGAAGAAAGGGGGGGGGGGGGATTAGGGGAGGAGAATGGAGCCAAGAAAATTGAAAACTAAGTAGGGAGTTTCCGACAAAGAGATTTGAGTCCTCCTCATAAAGAAACTGACTTGGAGCTCGTCTTTATTCGTTTGGTTGGTTGGGATGGGATTTTGTTGGTGGCATTTGGGTTGGTTGCTTGGTTTGTGGTGGGGACCCCTCCTCCTCTAAATACCTACTACCCTAATAAGTGTAGGGTAAAGCTCGAGGTTTTGGGCTCTAGGGTCAAGCTTGAGGTTGTGGGCTCGACTAGAATAGGGCTCTAGGGTCAAGCTTGAGGTTGTGGGCTCTACTAGAATAGGGCTCTAGGGTCAACTTGAGGTTGTGGGCTCTACTAGAATAGGGCTCTAGGGTCAAGCTTGAGGTTGTGGGCTCTACTAGAATAGGGCTCTAGGGTCAAGCTTGAGGTTGTGGGCTTTATTAGAATAGGGTTCTAGGGTAAAGCTCTAGGTTGTGGGCTTTATTAGAATAGGGTTCTAGGGTCAATCTTGAGGTTGTGAGCTATACTAGAATAGGGCACTAGTGTCAAGCTTGAGGTTGTGGGCTTTATTAGAATAGAGCTCTAGGGTCGAGCTTGAGGTTGTGGGCTTTATCAGAATAGGGCTCTAGGGTCCAGCTTGAGGTTGTGGGCTTTATTAGAATAGGGCTCTAGGGTCGAGCTTGAGGTTGTGGGCTTTACTAGAATAGGGCTCTAGGGTTAAGCTTGAGGTTGTGGGCTTTACTAGAATAGGGCTCTAGGGTCAAGCTTGAGGTTGTGGGCTTTACTAGAATAGGTCTCTAGGGTCAAGCTTGAGGTTGTGGGCTTTACTAGTATAGGGGCCCATACGAGCCCGAGTGGAGCTGAGCATGGGCCTGATTCTTCTTGTAAGGCCTGTGGCCAAGGGCTTTATTATCGAGTTTAAGGACATGTTTCAAATTTTTCAGTTTTTCTTGTAATACCTTGATGGATACCTACTCATTAGGTAGCAAAGGGGCCAAAAAAAAAAAACCAAAAGTGGGTGTTTCAAAAAACAAAAGGCCCACATAAGTGAGCATTTATGTTTTCCAAAATGCTCACCCCCTTCATGGAGGATAAATTTCAGCTTGTAATGTGCCTTCTAACTACACTAGGAAAATTGGTGCAATCCTTATGCTTAGGTGAAAACTCTCTACCTATGTTGAGAATTGAGACCCCCTTATGGTCACGGTATTGAGTCTTTTTTGAAAAATTTCATACCAACCTCATTCTATCTACTATTAAAGTTGGTTGTAAAGTTTCCTAAACATGACATCAAAAGCTTGTGTCTTAGCAATACATCAGGCGATGCCAAACACAAAGTGAAAATTTCACACCATGGTTCATCAATAGGGCACAAAATTCATTTTTGCACCCAAACTTAAGCTCAAGTGAGTTTGTTGTCAAGTTGATGCTTATCGCAAAAATATATGTGACCATTGCATTTTAAGGAGCTCTGCATTTTTGTTTTTATTTGAGCTTAGTGGGAGGAGCATGCAAGGTCTTTGTTTTTGTGTGAGCTCAGAGGGTTTTAGGTGTGCAAGCTCTATGATTTTGTTTTCATACAAATAAAGCGTCATCATGGTCGTCAAAGAGCTCTATTTTTGGGTTTTCATGTGAATTTTTAGGGGGAAAATTAAAGGGTTGAAAAAGAATGCTTGGAACACATGGAGCATTGGAGAAAATTGCATGAGCTTGGAGCAAAGCTAGTTTGATATTGGTGTGAAAGTGGAGTTGCAAGTTCAATTGGTGCAAATTAGAAGCAACAATTCAAAAGCCCTAAAAGTTCAAGGTAATAAACCTTAAAACCCACAAATCTTTTTGCAAGTTTTTATTTCTTTTCTTGAGAGTGACAAGCTTAGTTTGATGCATTTTCTTGATGGCATTTGTTGAGGTCATTATAGGGCTTGATATTTCAAGACTTTGGAGTAGTGCTCCATATAATGTATGTTTAAATAAGAGGAAGTGATTAAGTATTCAAAGGTTGTAGTGGGGAATGAAGTGCCTTTGTCTTTTTACGTTTTCAAAAATTTGCACATTCAACAAGTTTTAAGCCAATTATTAGGACAAAATGCCTCTTGTGCATAATGCAATTTGTGAGATTTGATGTTGTTGCAAGAAGTAAAAAAATGTAACAAGGACAAGTTGATCATTTAAAAGTATGCCTAAATGAATCTCCCAAGACCACTAATGTTTTGAGGCAAAGAGTTTATAGACAAAGCTTTAAGAGCTCTATTTTCATGAATACATCTAATTTACTTACTCATGAGCTACCCCATGTATCACCTTTGCCTTCTACCATGTCCACCATCTCAAAAAGCTCTCCTCAAGTTTCTTCATGATCATCACCTCCAAGCCTAGGTGTCCAATATAGGATGGAATATTTTTCATTAGGCGGGGGATACACATACGCATGGGATTGTGCCCCATTCATTTTTGGTTGCTCATTCCTTTTGATGAACACCATTCCATTGCTTCCAATTGTGAATCTTTGTATCCTGCACTTAATATTTCATGTGGGTGAAAACAACACCGTATCTAAAGTTGTGTATAAGTTTGTATTTTGTAGGATTAATTCTAGGGTTGGTGAATGCCATTACATTCACATTTGGTTCTTGAACATTTTCCTAAGGTTTAAATTGTTAAATGCATGTCAATATCAATGTTAGAAACCTAGTTTTTAAAAAGCAAATGTGAAAATAATATTTGCCTTCTCGAATCTCAACTATGGAATATCAAGCTTGCTAAATATTAGTGAAGTTTGAATTTCCAAATATCCCTTCATCAAGTTTGCACATTGGGACCATTGATTCTAACATCACTTTCTCATGGGCATATCATCATTTGATTGTGCAACTCTAAAAATATGTGTGTGTGGAAGGAGAAAAATTATTTCCACAATATCAAGTTTCCAAGCATCATGCAACAACAAGGTTGTGTCTTATTTGAACCCTTTGTAGGCATCAATCATTAACAACATTATAAATGCAAAAGAAAATTTAACATCAAAGGATGATGGTTTCCTATTTTATTATCCTAAAACAACAAACCTATGCAACTAAATCTCACCTCTAAACATTCAATACTAAAAGCTTAATCTTAAACCCTAAAACCTCAACCCTAAACATAAATTTCAATTCTAAAACCTAGAAATAAAACCTTATAAATCTCAATCCTAAATCATAAACCTAAAATCCTAAAATCTCAATCCTAAAACCTTAGACCTATAACCCTACAACCTAAAGAAACCCATGTAGCATAATTTTAAATTGGGCAGCTGGAAGTTGAAAGAATAATTTGTGCTTGGTCCTCACTTTGTGAATACCATTTTAAGGTTTTTTTAAAAAAATTTAAAAATTTATTATTATTATTATTTTTTGTGGTCGTGACTTTTTGAAACTTTATGGATAACAAATAAAGTGGGCATGGGGAGACCAACAAAGGACCAACTAGGTGTGAAAGAGAGGTTGGACTAGGAATGACTTTATGAATAACTCCATTGGGTCAAAGATTTGTTTTATTTTGCATGCCATCATAGGTTTGATGGGTAGTAGACTATCACCATACACTGTAATTTACATTACAAAATTGAATTTTTTTTCATATTTGATTATTGAAATCCTGAAAATTCAAACAAATGCTATCTAATATATCTTTTAAAATAACTACATATTTTTGACAAAATTTGTTCCTTTATCAGTCGGAGGTATGATAATAAATTTTTAGTCCACAAAGCCACTTTTGTAAAGTCTCTTTGCTTTCAGGCACATACATAGTCTTGGTCCACAAGTTTCACAACTTTGCTAGCTTTACTTGTATGTAGAGCAAGACCCAATTGTTGGTTACCTCAAAGCTTTTGACACCATGAAAAGTGGTCAAAACTACAAATAAATGAGAACCCCCCATTTGTACTCAGAGAGCTCTCTTTCACCACTCCAGTTTGAACTTTGAGCCTTTCACACTTTTAATGTGTTAGGAGCATCTCCAGCACATTAAAATTGGATGAAGAAAAGTCAAAATATGCCGGTTTGGCTCTGGAAAATGGTCTTAGCTCAGCATAATTGCACACTTTGCGGTGGCCGGTAAAAGGCGCAGCAACATCGTGCACCTCCAAAAAAGAGTGTAATAAATATCATCTGACTGCTGCTCAATGATTCTCATTGCCCCCATCATACTGATTGGTCCAGGTGGTTTGCTATTAGTAGTCCCCCACCTATTTGCTGTCCCAGTTTCAGTATTATGGGTGGGGTTAACAGAAAAAAAACTAAAGTTGGATGTGAAAAATATTTCTGCAGGGTCACATACTGAGCACCGCTGGAGATGCTTTTAGAACAGTTGATTATCAGTCTTTATACAGTTCTTGTAATTTTCAAAGTCAGGGAGTCATATGAGTTTCTAGGGTTTGGGGTTTTTTTGGGGTTGTTTTTAGGGTTTGGGTGGAATGTAGGGCTATTTTTAGGGTTTGAGGTTTTCTTGGGCTGTTTTGAAGGTTTGGGCGAATTTAGGGCTATTTCCAGAGTTTGGGGTTTTTTTAGGATTATTTTTAGGGTTTGAGGGAGTTTTGGAACATTTATAGGGTTTGGGGTTTTCTTGGGCTGATTTCAGGGTTTGGGAAAGTTTAGGAATATTTTTAAGGTATGGGGTTTTCTTGGGCTGATTTCAAAGTTTGGGGATTTTAGGGCTATTTCTAGGGTTTAGGGTTTAAGGCTATTTTTAAGGTTTGGGGGAGTTTATGAATGTTTCAAGGGTTTGGGGTTTTCTTGGACTGTTTTAGGGTTTGGGGGAGTTTATGAATGTTTCAAGGGTTTGGGGTTTTCTTGGACTGTTTTAGGGTTTGGGGGAGTTTAAGAATATTTGTAAGGTTTGGGGTTTTTTTGGGGTTGATTTTAGAGTTTGGGGATTTTAGGGCTATTTTTAAAGTTTGGGAGAGTTTAAGAATATTTCTATGGTTTGGGGATTTTTGGGCTATTTTTAGGGTTTGGAGAGGTTGGGGTTGTTTTAGGTCCATGGCATCTTATGATAGTGATGTTTTAGTGGACATGGGTGATTAGGATAGTTCCTCATCTAATAGTAATGAAAAACTATTTCAAAGGACGGATGCGGAAGGTCCATCAAATGGTGTTCATAATTGTGATTGTCAACACTAACACATTGGACTTTGTTCAACTACAATGCACTAGATATGGGTGGAGGCCAATTGTTTGACCATGAAATCAGTAGATATGTTCGACACCATGTGAACCACTCCAAGTTTATTCAGAACTTTAACAAATTTTAAGTTGTCAAAGTTTGAGGACCTATGTGTTTAGTGGTACCCACCATCTAGGCCCATGCGAGAGTCACATTGTGTTTGGGTGACCAACTAAGCTCACCCCAAATTAGCGCTTGCTCCAATTCATCATATACATGAAACATCATAATGTAGTCATGTAGGATGCCTTCATGTGGAACTGGAACAAATTTACTATATGTGATGATATGGTTTTCATCGCCTCATGCATTAATGAGGTGGTAGGTGATGAGGTTCAATGGTTGAGTCAAAAGGAATAGGTAATTTTTGTTCAACATATGTTTAAGTTTGTGTGTTGTATTGAGCGCATCAATGGGATTCTCATTAAGATTCATAGACCTTAGAACAATCTCATTCATCAATCTTGGTTTGATGAACATAAGAAGATGTATTACATGAACAACATAGTGGCCATTGACCATTGTGGATTGTTCATCTACTTGGATTTAGGATATTTAGGTTCATTCGACAATGTCAACATCCTACGTGAATGAGTTATACAAAAATTGGTGTTAGTTTTTTGTACACACAAATGAATAGTTTGAGTACTTATTGGGCAAACCAAGTTATTTGGGTGAAGAGATGTTCATTATGCATCAACTTAGGGGGTGAAAACTTGCTTCTAGGCATGACCTAAATGTAATTAGCGTTCTAAAATTCAAATGGAGGCAATTAATGAAGAGATTTGATCCATAAAAGGCAAGTACATTCTTTTTTTTCATCAATAAATATTTTAACTGACTATTTGCATAGATGCCACTTAGATTTCACATTTGAAATCATTTCGTGACCAAATTTAAGACCTAACTGAATATGAATGGGATGGGGACTTTTAGTTACATGTCTAACAACTATTTAACCTTGGCCTTAAACTCTACATCTATCAAGATGCCCATATCTTTAATTGCCTTAAGATTGGCTAGTTTAATTTGTTTTTTTTTCTTTATGTTAACTTCCATATTTGGTTTGATTAAATCTTTTTGGTCATCGTTGTTCACTTGTGTCTTTCGTCCCATGGTGGTAAAGTTATTGGATTGTGTTTATAACACTTCAACTTTTGTTTTTGGAGTCCCATTTGACTTCCTGGTGAATGTAGGCTTAAAGGTAAATGATGGAATAAAAGGTCTAGATGATAGAGTAGAAGGGCCTTTATACATAGAATTAATAGTGGGTGTAAGAGTTGTTGACCTTGGTACTTGACGTAGACTACATGATGTAGCTTCAATGACACTTTATAGCCTTTTGAAAATGTTTTAGGTGGCAAATCCATTTGTGGCCTTAAATTGAGTCAAAATTTCCTCACTTTGCAAAACCACCCTTTCATTCCTTTCGTTATTCGATGTGCCCATCTTCAATTCCTTTAATGAATATCGAACATAATCCTTCAATGTGTCCTTTGGAACACCAAATTAGGATAAATTTGCTTGTATTCATTATACACCACATTCCACATTAGGCTAAAAATTAATTGAATCACTTGTTTTTTGTCCCTAAAATACAATGAAAATGTTGATTATAATTAGTAGACATGGGGATTCCACAATTTGACATGGCTTTTTTCCCTTTCTCACCACCTTGGCCCTTGGTTGGTCAAGCAATGCATTGCTTTCATTTAAATCATGGAGCCATGATTAAGGTTCATTGTGGTCATTTGCCATCCCCAGTAATCAAACTTTAATTAGACCTTAAGAAGACCTTGGACTAGAGTTTAAACATAGTGTAAACATAAAGCAAACATGCCATAAGTAGTTAGGCCAGGGGTTTAATTGAGCCATATTTAGTTGTTTTAGAGCTTAATCAAGGCATAAATGAGTAAATAGTCTTTAATTAGAGCATAAGGAACGTAAAAAAACCATTTAATAGCCTAGGTAGTCACCAATTAGGGCATATGTAGGTAATAGAAGTTACTTAGGGTTTCAACAAGCTAAATAGTCATGATTAGGTTCTTTCAATTTAAATTTTTTTTTAATTAGGGCTTGGGCAAGTTAATCAAACCCCATCCAAGGCTTAAATAAATTGAATAGACCTTAATCAAAACATAAGCATGATAAATAGTCATTAATGAAGCATAAGGAAATTAATCCATCCTTAATGAAACATAAGGAGGTTAATTAGACCTTAATTAGACCATAAACAAAGTACAAAATGTCTAATTAGGGCATAAGCAAGTTAATAGAACCATAATGAAACCATAAGCAAGTTATTATGCCCTTAATGAAGCATAAAGAGGTTAATCAAACCTTAATCAGACCATAAATATGTTAAACAATCATTGATTAAACCAAAGGAAGTTAATTAGGGCTTCATAAAAGTAATAAGAAGGTGATCAAACCATAAGCAAACTAATAAGAGGTTAATCAGATTATAGGTAGGTTAATAAATTAGAGTTTAATCAAACCATAAGCAAATTTAACAAATGTAATCTAGGTTAAATAAAAGGTTATTTAGATCATAAACAAGTTAATAAAAGGTTACTCAAACCATAAGCAAGCAAAATAGACATAAATTAAATGTTAAAAAAGTTTAACAAAACCAATAAGGACTCATGATCAACCTTAATCAAATTTTAATTTGACCATAATCAGTTACTTTAACCATAAGTAGGTTAATCAAAAGTTACTTAGATTACAAAGAAGCAAATTAGTCAATAATTATACCCTAACACTACAACAAAATGCATCCTTATACACAAAATGATTTCACTAGATTTTGAATGAATTCACTAATCTTAGTGAATGGGACCTAGTGGGGATGCCATGAATTCATCAATCCATTGAATGAGGATTAGTGAAAACTTTATCAAAATTTTATCATAAATGACTAATTTATTTTGATTGAAGACATTTTTGTTTGTTGTTTATTATGATTGAAATTTTAGTCATTAAAACTAACATAAAAGTCATGTTATGTAATAGTGATATCAATTGAAAACCTTTCAAAGATTTATTAATTTTGTACCCACTTTCCCAATCTTAAACTCAAATATTTCAACATGTTCTAAAAGGTCAAGGTAAAATCACTTCAAATTCATGCAATGGAAAAATTGTCCTTTCTTAGATGATGGTGTGATATATGTTATTTATATCATTGGCTTTAGTGAGATGTATTATGTATATAAAAAAAGTGTAACAAGAAGGTAGCCCTCTTGGCCCTTCCATATTTTGAGGTGCCTAGGTAGGCATGAAGGTGGGAACTTGAATGGTGGGCATTGAAAAACATGGAAGGTCCAAGAAGGCTAGTTTTTCTTATGTAAAAACATTGATTTTCACTAGTAGAAACCTTTAAATATATGACTAAGTTTATAACTGGTATAGTCATAAAGGACAAAAATGACTAATAGCCCTAAAGTCATTATGGACTAGTTGTTTAGAACAATAATCATTTAGGACATGATGTGAAGTCATTAGTGATAGTTCAATCGTTGTTTAATTTTTTTTATTATTACAAATTGGACCCAAAAATTTGGGGAACATTATTTTAATAATCTATATAAATAACAAGATATATTTTATTTTAATTATTCTTAATGTCATTATTTTCCATCCTATCAATTGTTGACACATGTCACCACCTAAGGTAGGTTAAGAACCTAATTTAAGTGGCTAAGTAGACCACCTAATCTATTTACTTAGATTTGTTTAGATAACCAATTAACCTAGGTAGTTTAGGTAGGTACAAAATATTCAATCAATATTCCAATTTTGACCATAATGAATCATTTGTGAAATTTATTTTTTGGACCTCAAGGATGGAGTTCAATTCCTTTATCACTAAATCACCCCACTTGTTGTGTAAATAATCTAATGTTTATTTTATGTAGACCATGTTTCATTTAAACATAACATAAAATCTCAATGTATAATAATTAATTTATTCACATTAAATATTTAAAGGATTATATATCAAATATATTTAACAAAAATGTAATAAAGGTTCTTATACTACCTATACATATAATATTAATCAAAATTAATTCCTTACATGTTGTAGTTCATTATGTCCATTTATGTTCATATTAAATTACTAATAGTCGTTTTTGAATCATTGTAAAATAATTGTATGAGCACATTGTCTATGTAATGACACATCATATTGTCCACATCATTTGCATAGTTATTCTTTAATCATATTTGAAATGGTTTTATCCTAATCAAGTTTTCAAATGATATCTTGAACATTCATGTTACTTTGTCATAAATCATGGATACAATATGAATAAAAGCTTGGAATGAAAAAAAATGTCATCCTTCTTATTATCCCATCTATTCAAGATTTCATAAATTCAAATGGGAAAATAGTTGCTATTAAGTTTCATTTTGTTGCCTTCTTAATGAAAGCAAAATGGATGAAAATCCTTGTTTCTTTTCATCACTGAAGTTCTTTTTCATGTTGATTCAACAAGTCTATTTTCTATTGTGAACCTCCATGTCATCATGCATTGTCCTTTGTAAGCTTTATACGATGTGATCTTTTCCTTTAATGGTTTAAAAATATTAGAAATATTTAGATCAAGATTTATTTGAATATAAACAACTTGCTAAAGGTTTGCATGTCATGGAAATCCAAAAGTTTTTGTGATTATTTTAATTTCCAAAGTTTACTTAATCCTAATTTTGATCATATATTTCAACTAGCCTAAGAATTTTTTAGGGTTAAATTTAATTGATCCTTTTTTCCATATAGGTGGTGAATTTAGAAAATCTTTTGAAAACGGTTTGTAATTGTGAAAGGCTAGAGTTCATAACAAATTTGTTGTTGCATAAAAGTGCATAAAATTTGTGAATGAATGGAAATCAAAAGCCTTGGTTTAAAAAAAAATAATGATTCCATCTTTGGCCCTTAGCCATGACAACACTTTGATTTCTTTTTCTCATGTTTATTGCCAGCACATTAAAAGATTTCAATGCACTTCTATTATCAATTACATGGATAATTGTAGTAATACCTTTTGTGTTTCTTTCCAAGAAGCATTATGTTACCTTGATTTTCAACATAATTAAATCTCTTAGAAGGCGCTTGTTTTTTTAAATATGAAGTCTTAAGTTTTCATTGTCCTTTTCATTGATCCCAAAAAGTTTAAAACAAAGTATGACCCTTGGGGTTAGTTCTCATGGCGTGCTTCAAAAGTTCCATAAATCGCATGAAGCCGACCATTATTATTGTAGTTAATTCTACTTCTCGCTTAAAAGTTTCTAAAAGCTAAGCTCCTTTTATAAAGCAAGCTTGTTAAGTGTCTAATAGTAAGTGGATTGCCAAGTTTATACAAGCACATGCTCATGTTAAGAACAATTGAGTTCTTGAAGACTCCTTAGGAATAAGTGAAGTCATCGCACTCTTAACCCAACCCTTATATCCCCTTTTGTTGGTTTGATATCTCAATTGTTTCTACCAAAATCAATTTATCAAAATTTGAAGACTAGAAGAAAAGATTTTAACAAATAATTTTATTTACAAGGGCATTTAAAAACCCATTATTTCAATTTGTTGCTTCGAAGATCAAATACATATGTTTGGTTGAAAGATAAGGAGGAGATTAATTTAAAGTCTACGGAAATGTCTCCATAGCTTCAAGGTAACTAGCAAGCAACAAATTTTATCTTCTTAGGTACATTCATTATTAAATGACTTTTGTGACTACAACCCTAAACCACTCCATTAGTTAATCTTAAAGCCATCAATTGATATTCCAATTGATATTTTAACTATGAAGTCTATTCACTAATTTCTACCCATTCTTTTGCAAGTCTTGGTTTGATTCATAATAATAAGTCTAACTCTTGTCCAATTTTGCTTTCTACAACTAGCCTATTCCTTAGCAAGAAGAAAGTTTGTAAGCAACTAACTAGTTGAAGAAGTTAAACCATTTCTAGTTGGAGTAATCATCCATAATTTCTCCAAACTTCATGTATCTAGACAAAGATGCTTGAACAATGATGTACAATTTTAAATCATTTCGTAAGTTTCATTGTACTTGAAATATATTCTTTTTTGAAGAAAAAATTCAACAAATTTTGTCAAATTTTGGACAAAAGTATTTGGGAAAGTTTTGTGAGAATGTGTTTCTCTAGTGTAGATTGGATTAATCTCGCCCTTTTCTGTGTGAAAAAATCATCAAAATTTCAATATCACAAAACTGGAAAAAAATATAAGAACCCTGATCCCAATATGCCGAAGGCAAAACAATTATTGACAAGCATTCTCATCTAGAATATGTCGGTATTAAGATTGCTTCAAATGACACATGTGAATTCCAATATGGAAAATTCTATGAAATTTGGAGAATTCAATCTAGAACAAATTTGTTTATGCTAATGTATTCTTTGAAGAAAAGTTAGATTCATGAGTCTGCTTATACTTTCATTTCCCGTTTTTTTCAACTTATGCAGTGGCTGCTACAATAATGCAACATTCTAAAGCACCCGCTTCTCGAAGAATCTTAACCAATTGTGCCAGGGTTGAACGTTTCTGTCCATTGCCTGAGTCTTCACAACTGAAACCCGATGATGTATTTTTACAATGCAGATCAGGCAAAGACTTGAGACAAAGTTTGTACAATATTTTCCCCTTGAACTGAACTTATCAGTGGTGGGTTGGGCAGTTAATAGAAACAGGAACAGACGACATACCCCTCATGGTTATCAGGGCGCTTCTTAGGATCCATAACCACAGATCTGAACAAAAATCAAAGACCCAGTTCTGGTATATAATCAGAGTTCTCAAAATTTCTGAAACATTTAAATAAGCAGCTGCCATAAAACTGCCAGTTCATTGCCAGTTCTTTCATGAAAATCACCGTCCAGATGTCCTTTGATTTCTATGATTACTACAAGAGCACTGAAGCAGATGTTTTAACAAAATCAAAGAACCGCACAACACTTGTCTTATGTATCACACACCAACACTGCAAAATTTTGCACCGTGTCTTGTGGTACTAGCCAGGAACAAAGACTTTAGCACCCTTTTCTCTCTCTCTCTCTCTCAAGTCAGGTCTTGATATGCAAAAGTGCAGCAGATCTGCAATTTAGCCTGTCAAAGATTCACATACTTACCAGCATGAAACTTTCAGATGTAAAATGCATGATTTTCGTTGAGAATCTGCACCCATGAAAATCCTTGGAAAAGTGTAATGTGTGATTCAACTCCAGAGGATGCCTCAGCCTTCCATGATTCTCATGTGTTTCTGGACACAGTCCTAAAAATATGGTATGCAGAGATATACACTACTGAGAAGTTTGAGTGAAACAAGAGGGAAAACTGTGAACCTGATATGTACAAGATACTGGGAAGGTGGTTGAGAGAGGATGGTCGCCATGGTTCTGGGAGAGACTTACATATCAATTACAGTGTTGAAGTCTTGAAACAACCAGTAAAGCATGATCGACTGACAAGTGATGCTCCCCTGAGCAGAATACTCCCAAGTTCACACATTGTTGCAGCCTGAAGAAGATAACCATCTCTGAACATAATTTCTCCTGATTTCATGACTGATGTACACCAAATCCAGCACAAGATTTGAGGACATCAAGAAATGTGTTACATCTGGTCATTGTCATAACCCTTCCATCTTGCCAGACCTAGACTTCGCAATCATAGAGCCACCACGAATATGAATCTGCTTGTCAGTTGCTCCCACCCCAGGCCTGGAGTCAGGATATGAATCTGCCTCACCAGTGTCCTCATAATCCATTGCCTCTGTCAAGAGCTCTTCATAGTCCGTTCCATCAGCAGCAGATGGTACCATACTGTCAAGATCATCTCGGGCATCAAAGCCCCCAGCATGCATGAGGTCATCATTTGAGATGGGTGCTTCCATATTGACATCTCCTCGCTGTGCCCCTGTAGCATAGTCAAAAGGGATTTTGACATTTGTTGAGGTGGCCAATGGTGCTTCCCTCACCCTGAAAAACCAAGAAAGGGAGCTGCACATAAGCTTGTAAGTTGGACCCTGCTCCCTGATTACCAATCACTCACCTCATAGCAATCAGACATTTGCAGATATATACTCCTAGATACTGAAAACTTCTCCATATTTACAATTTTAGTCAACCAGAATAGGCTATAGAGATTTCAGATCTAATCACATATCAGCAACCAGGAAAAAGTGCAAATCTAACCTTAAAGTCAAGATGAAAAACCAAAGTAAGGGTGTTTTGAAAAACAGAGACCATATCACACACACATGTTCACAAACCATCAACAGCAATACAGATGGTATTGACCACTTGCTATGACATCTCCCACAGACCCCATCAACTCCTGGTACCCAGTCAATGTCATAACTTAACCAAATTACAAGACCAGCTGTAATGAAAAACTCAGCCATGATGCTGGCTAGCTTAAGAAAACCTGAAGCTAAGGAGAGGACTAAAGAAACCAAGAAAATAAGAGGGCAGGAACAGAGAGAACAGAGAAAAAAAGAAAGGAAGAAACTGAAATGAGAAAAGAGGACAAAGTGGGCTTTGAAAAGCTCCTGACTTAGAATTTAAAAGCCCTTAAATTAATCATTTTGGCAGTTTTTAAAGGTGGAGATACAAACAGAAATCTTTCTATGTTAAGCAAACCTCTACTCTGATTTAATAGAAACATAGAAAAGTAACCTTTTCTCTTCAGCAGACTAATTCACTTCACCATTTGAGCAGCTATGAAGAACTCTTTTGAGCTGGAAAGCCATAAGAAACAATACAACAGACTATTGACTACAACAAATTTGGCAGAATCTTACATATGGAATCCACATAGGCATACAAATCATGTTAATACCTACATATTCTGGTTAGAATGCTTGTCATAAATGTCAATATTTAAACAATTGGAATCTTGGAATATTGATAAATCCAAGAAATTGCACAAGAAGCCACTAGAAATGCAATGGAGCTCACAAAATGAATAAGGTATCTGCCACTCCCAAAAGAGTCTTTGTCTAGTTACATGAAGTCAGAGAGATCACAGCTATCAGGAACTGACAGACTGCCTACAAACCTTCTTACTAATGATAACTTAGAAATGAAAACTAGAAAAAATGAGACTCAATTAGACACTCAAAAAAATGAACTGAGAGAAGTAGAAGTTAGGCAAAAAGACTGCACAATTAGTACCTATTGAGGTGTCAACTGATCAAATGTGAGGAACAGGTTATGTTAGTAGAAATCCAGCCAATTAGATACGTCTCAAGCTTTTGCCACCTTGAAGCTATGCCAGTAGGGACTCCATAGACCTTAATATCTCATCCATATCCTTCAACCAGACATATTTGAAGTTACAGGCTGACCTCTGAACCAGCTAAACACCTGAAACAATGAGACTCAACCATGCTATCAAAAAACTTTACTGACTAGGACTTCATTCTTGCCTTCAAATCTAATAGTGAAATTCACATAAAGAGTTGAGAAATCAAAGAACAACAAAAGAGGAGAAGATTTGTCAGAAGATCTTGAGTAATTCAAAAACTTGATGACTTCAAGTACTCTCTTGAGGAGTCCTTCAGAACCCAACTATTCTAAACTGGCAAGATCAGCCTCCAACAGCTTTGGCAATGTGCAAGTCAATGGTCACCATTCAGATATAAAAGACACTTAGAAAATTCTGAAGGACACACAAATCTATGAAATTGCTGAGAAATCTCCACAACACTTTTGAAGGTAACATGACAAGAATGAGTGAAGTTACAAAACCTCATGGGTGTCATTCACAGAAAAAGTGTCAGACCATCACCTTCATCATGAATAGCACTGATGAACTGCCATGACTCCCCCACTGATTTCATCAGCTCTCAACAATGGAAGACCTTCAAAACTTAGCAACTCAAGAAAAACAAAAGACCAATTAAACTAGGCACCTGTGGGGTTTCAGTGTTTACATTAGAACAGTCGGACTTTACTTGGACCTGGAAGCATGTCTTTGTATGGGACTTTTCTCTAACCACAAATGGAAACCCTAAACTATAGCCAGGACCCCAAAAATGACTTTCACTAATCTCTCTATACTTAGAATTTCCACAGATTTGAATGTTTTGGAAGTAAAAGCTTTAAAAAAGAGACATTGCTAGGGTAGATAGGCAATTCAATACTTAGTCACTCTCATACATTGGCTAGGGAGATTGTATACAATTATCAGTGCAAAAATAGGTTCTGCAGTTTTAAACAAAACGGATGCATCCCTAGTGTACAAGTCTCTTCACAGCATTCATGTGTTTGGATACCATTTTCTCTGGGGTTGTGTGTATGGGGTTTGAATCAAGTGCACAACTGATGAATACCCATCCTCAAAATCTCCATTCATTCTCAGTGTTTAGAAGAAGCAATTTCTCTTATTAATTTGCAATCCAAGCAAGGAATTGGTACTGAGAAGCCCTGCTAAATGCAAGAACTGGTACTGGTTCTAAAATGTGAAAGAGTTTTGGTCTTTTATTATTCTTCTTCTCTTCCTCCAGATGTGTTTCTCAAAGGGCCAGATCTCGACAGAAAAGAAAGAAGATCGGAAATGGGATACATCATACCCTTGGAATGCATGGAGAGATGTGTCAATGCCCTTTAACTGCACCTCTGAACGCTCCATATCCACTGTAGTTGTGCTCGGCAACACTGTTGCAGGAACGGCTAGATCAGACTCTCCACCTGAACCTTCTCTCAAGCTCTCTGGCAATCCACCTTCCAAATTGGTCATGGCTGTCGGTTCCTGCACTCGAATCTCCTCTATCTGCAATGCAAAAGGACAGCCGTTGTAATTTCCTCAACTCTGGAAACCAAACAAAAGGAAAGGAAACGAGAGCAGAGAGTCCCTTCACAATATATCAGGGTCACATTCCCGGCTAGAGCTTCAAGGCTCTTGCCTCTGAACCTCGCAATACTAAAAGCAAAATTGTAGTTGCTCAGATCTTTCTTTCTTTCTTTCTTTCTTCCTTCCTTCAGGGAAGGGGCTACCGGAATCGCTTCTGAACTACTTCTAGGAAACCAAAAAAGAGTCAACAAGAAAGAAACAAAACAAACTGCCATTTGCCTTGCAAGGAGGGAAGAATGACCTTTCGAGGTTTGATCAAGAAAGAGAAACAAAAACAGACTGCCGTTTGTTTATTTGCGTGCGACGAGGAAAATGTTACCTTCGGAGTTTTGATCAAGAATTATACAGTCGTGGTAAAAAAACGCTTCTTCGATGCAACTGAACAAAACCAAAACAAGAAACCAACTTCCCGCTGCAATACAATAAGACACGCTACTAAGGCTTATATTCTTCTCAAACGTGAGTCAGCAGTCAGCGGCAGCAACAGGAGAGAAAATTGCAAAACAGAGAAATAACCTTGATCTTAGCAGTCAGCGACAGCGGCAGGAGAGAGAAAATTGCAAAACAGAGAGAGAATCACGATCTTTTGCATCATCTTATAAAGACGTTGATAGCAAGAGAAGAAGAAGAAGAAGAAGAAGAACAACAACAACAACAAACAGCTAAAGAAGAATCTTCACAGCGATGCCGACAAGTGACAAGAAACACTAGCAAAGCCGTTTATGTTATGTTGTTCTCAAACGTGAGTCAGCAGCAGCAGCAGCAGCAGCCAGCAACAACAACAGCAGAGGAGAGAAAATTGCAAAACAGAAAGAGAGGAGCTGGATCTTACCAAAGACCACGTCGATGGCAAGAGAAACAAGAGCCAAACAAGAATCTTCACAGCGATGCCGACAAGTGACAACAGATCTGCGACGCCAAGTGTCGAATGCTCTAGAGATAGATAATCCCATCCAGCAGTTACCCTCGCTTGCCTACAAACTGCAACAACGCCAACAAAGCAACCTCAAAACCCTAGTTGGTGGAAGGAGGCTAATAGGCCATGTTATGTGGTAGGTAAAGGCCCAAGGTCAAGGGCCTTACTAGCATAAGGGTAGCACCCGAGGCTTAAGGTCAAGGGCGTTACCAGCATAAGGGTAGCACCCGAGGCTTAAGGTCAAGGGCGTTACCGGCATAAGGGTAGCACCCAAGGCTTAAGGTCAAGGGCGTTACCGGCATAAGGGTACCACCCGAGGCTTGAAGTCAAGGGCGTTAATGGCATAAGGGTACCACCGCCCAAGGCCTAAGGTCAAGGGCTTTACCAACATAAGGGTAGCACCCAAGGCTTGAGGTCGAAGGCGTTACCCATCATAAAGGTATCGCCCAAGGCTTGAGGTCAATGGCTTTACTAGCATAAGGGTAGCACCCAAGGCTTGAGGTCGAAGGCGTTACCATCATAAGGGTATCGGCCAATGTTGAGGTCAAAGGCGTTATCATCATAAGGGTATCGCCCAAGGCTTGAGGTCAGGGGCGTTACCAACTTAAGGTTATTCCTTGAGGTAGTAGCCAAGGAGGTGCTCACATTTTGGTTATGCCCTTGTTTAAAGGCCTTACCTTACCTAACATAAAACAAATTGCCTCTTTTGATTGATTTGTATGGATGAACATTTTCATAACGAAATGTTCCTCCTTCAAATGTAAGATCCCTCCATTGTAGCTAACCAAGTGGATCTTACTTGTTGCTTAAGGTGTGTTCCAAATACAATGTGAAAATTTTGGTAGTGCTTTACATATTGCCTCCCTAGATCAATTTGTATAGATGAACATTTTCGAATGAAATGTCCCTCCTTCAAATATAAAATCCCTTTAGTGTAGTTAAGTGAATCTTACATGTTTAAGGTGCATTCCAAATCTTAAACATTCCAAATACATTACATTGTGAAATTTTTGGTAGTGTGCTTTGCATACTATCTCTGTTGATTGATTTGTATGGATGAACATTTTAGAATGGGATGTTCTTCTTTCAAACATAAGATCCTTCTAATGTAATCAAGTGAATCTTACGTGTTTAAAGTGCACTCCAAATACAAATTTCTAACAATGCTTTATGTATTAGAGAATGAACTTTGCAAACAACGGATTTTGTTAGGTGAGCATGGCATTGGTGAGCTTGTGAGGGTGAGTTTGTAGTGTGTGCACTTGACAAAATCTCTTGTCTATACCCTATTCTTTTGAGCACTGAAGGTGGGGAACACCGTTGGAACATTGGAGATTGCAAGGGGGATGTTGTAAAATGCATGGGAAACAAAATTGAGAAGTAAATTGGGCCGATTTTACAATAATGATGAGTAAAAACAAATGGTCAAACTAGCAAGCCTTAACTTTAATGTTGTTGACGTCCCTTTTTTGTTGGATTTCTTATAGGTTTAAGGTTACATTAGAAAATCATTTGTCTTTGCTTATGTGGCAAAACCCAATTGGTTGTTTTACAACTTATTTTTCGTTGTAGGTCATGTGTAATGATAAAAGTTTAAGCAATGAATATGAACGCAAATGATGTGTTAGATTAGATGGTAATTTAAATTAATGTAAATAATTATTCTAGAAGTTATTGAGCAAAATTGATTGCTAAATCAAAGGAAAAGATTTAGGAGCCAAAGTAAATAAGATGAATTGTTTTGGGTAAGACTTTCTAGAAATCAAATAGTTAGGTGCATGTAGTCCTTATTGTAAATTAAGCAATGATAGGTGGTTACTTGTTGAAAATCAAGTACCCTATAATTATTTCATCTATGCATTATGGGACTACCCGTATGTACTTAAATGGATCAATCTACATATAAGGGGGCAATCCACTATTTGCAACTTTGATCTTTCAATTTATTATTTATGTGCACTTCTTTTCAACTACATTATTTTCTTCATGTGTGTTTCAATTTTCTCACCATCATTATGGAAGAAATAGATTGCTCACAAGTAATGGGCCCATAGTACATAATCATAGAAAAATTCAAGGGAAAAAAATTTCATGTTGTGGAAATTCAAAGTTGAAACATTGCTCAAGGCAAAAGAACTTTGGGGACTAATCAATGGAGAAGATTGATTGAAGCCATATTGATTAGATGTTCCTGGACTTTTAACTTATGAGAGGAAGGAGAGATGAACTTTAAATCTTTTCATTCAATGCCTTTTTGATAATTAATTCGTGGATGCTAGATGACAACCAAAGGGATCTGGGAGATTATTCAAAAACAACATATTGTTGGCAAGGGATTTGCAAACAAAAAATGTCTCACACCAATTTTTTTCATGTTTTGGATGGAGTCCTTTGATGCAATTGATCCACACCTAAACAGGCTTAAAGAGATGACTAATGAGTTGGATGCCATCGAAACAACTATTCGTGAAGAAGTCAAGGTGATGTTCTATCACCTTGATTATGATGTTATTGATGAATTTATTAGATAATTATTAAACATTGATCACTTCTTTGGAGTCATCCAAAGTTGAGGATTGTAAGTGGCAAGATGTGAATACTAGGTTACTCAATGAAAAATTCATGAAGAAGGGGAAGGGAGAAACTTCATAAGTTAGTGGAAAGGCAACACCAATGACCACACCTTAGACAAGTTGTAAAGGATGAAACAAAAGCAATGATGTTTGTAACTATTGTGGCAACTAGTATTATTGGGCCAAAAAGTGCAAAAAAAAGAAAAAAGACTTCAAAAACTAAAAAAAAGAGCAATAAAATATTATTGAAAATGACTTTAACAATGCCCAAACATTTGTGTCCCAACATTCGTGTCATCATTGTTAGCTAATTTGGACCATGATGCATGGTACCTTAACTCATGATATTTTATTCATTTTTTTCACAAGAAGGATTCATTTAAGCGTTACATTGAAATTGTGCCCATGTGAATCTACTTAAGAGATGACACAATATTAGAAGTTTTTAGCACGAGAGACATGGAGGTCACCATGACAATGTGAAATGAGAATGTTGACACTGTTTTCAATGGTGTTTCATACACTCCTAATATCACCAAGAATTTTTTTTCCTATAAATAATGGAATTTCATTTGGCAACATCTTCCAATTTGGTAACAAATTTTGCATCATTAAAAATAATTAAAAGGTCATAGGGGTTGGTTTGTAAAAGAATCGTGTCTACAAATTAAATTGCAATGTGAAATTGCTTAAAATGAAAAATAATACCGATGAAACTTATCAAGTTGTAACTACTTCAACAAGGATTTGCATAGAAGTCACTCAAACCGTAGTGTCCAATGTGCATGAAAATGTTCATATGGCAAAATTGAATGATAGTGTTGGCATCAATTTGTGGCACCAACATCTTGGCAATTTGGGTGTTGAGGATGTGAAACTTCTTGCACATAAAAATCTTGTGAAAGTAATCATTATGAAATTGCATGAAAACTTGACCTTTTGCAAAGGTTATCTGTATGGTAAAAAACACAAAAAACCATTTACAATTGAACGAGCTTCAAAGGCCAATGAACTACTAGATTCATGCATTCAAACATATGGGGATTAACATGTGTATACATGATTGAGTGGACCAATTTGAATGTAATTTGACAAATTTTGTGGTGTGGTTTTCATTAAAATGTTCATATTGTGTTATACATTTTGAAATTTACTTATAAGGACTTAATTTAAGGAATTTAACTTGAATATATATATATATGTGTGTGTTTGTGTGTGTGTGTGTACAAATTGACATTGCAAAATTTTGAAAAAATAAGAACTATGGACTTTTAGAAGCAAAATTATGAAATGTAATTCTTGAAATTTGTTTTGGATATGGACTTTGAAATGGTCCATTGATTTATGTTGCATTGGTCAATGGTTAGTGATTTGAAGTTAGGTAGAAAATACATATAATTTTTTTTTCAAAGACTTCATATCATTTCATATGTTGGTTATGTTTTATGAATTTTTTGGTTGTTGAAAACAAGTGGTTTTTAAAAAAGTCCATATTATTTTGATTTCATCTTGGATTTTTGCACACACGTACCAAATAGTGATATATAAACGGGTTGAACATAAATGGTTAAACTCTTAACTATTTAATCATTCAAAGGTTTTGAAAAAATACAAAAGAAATGCACTTACATATGTAATCATGTGTCACTTTTTTATTCACTCAATCATCCATTCACCTTAGCCAAAGTCATGTTCTTTGGTGGAGCTAGATAGTTTGTGACATTCAAAGATGACTGTTCTTAAAAAACATTTTGCTATTTCTCAAAGAGTAAATGATAACGTTTCACAAAGTTCTTAGAGTTCAAGTCACTTGTTGAAGGTCAAAGTGGGAAGAAGAGTAAAGCTTTAGAAATTGACAACTATGGTGATTCACATCAAAACTCTTTGCACCTTTTATCACAAACCATGGAATTCAACATTAGTTCACAACACCATACATGCCACAACAATTTAATGGTGTTATAGAAAGATTGAATTAAATGAGTATTGAAACAACTTGATGCATGTTTTATGATGGAGGAGTTCCTGTTAAATATTAGGTAGAAGTAGTGAATACAATGATCTATTTTTGAACTAAGTGCATGCACAAGGCAATACTAAATGTGACCCCAAAGGAATTGTGGAATGGAAGGTAACCAATAGTGAAACTTTTTGAAAATTTTGGTAATTTTATGTATGTGTTCAAATTAGAGCAAACAAGCCAATCAAAGCTTGAGCCAAAAGTACAAAGTATTTTGTAGGCTATAATGTAGATTCCAAGTCATATAAATTCATCAATGTGGCTGTAGGAAAATTGATTTTGAACCATGATGTGATCTTCAATGAAATTGTGACTTCTACTATCCATCCACCTAAGAAGACCACATAAACAATTGGAACTATTCACCAACATATTGACATTTTAGATCATGGATTTGAAGAACTATTGAAACATGGAGGTTTTGTTCAAGTTGATAATGGGGAACTTATTATCCATCCAATGTTAATGAATTTGGTGGTGATATTGTAGTGGATTTACCATCATATGGAAATATGATTACATTTTTCCACCAAAGGCACAAATTTGACTTGCACCAAACCAAGAGATACATTAGATGCAAGATCACAAGTAGTCAAAGAAACATCAATAAAGGGAACAACTCAAAGAAAATCCTCTCTTGTCAAACAAACACCTTGAAGTTTTTTAGACTTCACATGCATGGCTACCATGGACAAATGACTAAAAATTCTTAAAGCTGTACATAAAGAAAATGGTTTGCTTCGGAAATAAGTAGCAAATGAGGAGTATAGTTCATTGTTGGAGAACATAATTGGTCATTGATAGAACTTTCGAAAGGGAAGAAGGCCATATGAAGCAAGTGAATTTTTTAAATCAAGTAGAAAGAAAATGATGAAGTGGATAAATATAAAGCACAATTGATAGTAAAAGGATTTGCACAAAAAAATGGCATTGATTTTTTAAAAACATACACTCTAGTTGGTAAGTTTGCATTTATGAAAACTTTATTAGCTCTTGGAGTGATTTACAATAAGGAAATCCATCAAATGGATGTGAAAGGTGTTTTCTTGAATGGTGAATTGATTAAAGACATGCATAAGAAGCAACTAAATAGATATAAACTTTATTATAAGAGAAATTTGGTTTATAAATCCAAAGGGGTGTATGGATTAAAACAAGCATAATGTGTTTGGAATACAAAAATTAACATTTTCCTTTGAAAAAATGATTTTAAAAATGTGAATTCGACTAGGTTGTATATGTACTTAAAGTTGAAAGAGGTGTGCAAATATTTCTTGCATTGTACATTGATGACTTGTTGATATGAAGTGAAAGTATTGATTTCATAAATAACATCAAATCATTTTTGAGTGGTGAGTTTGAAATGAAAGACCTTGGAGAAATATAATTTTGTCTTGGGATATAAGTCACTTGAAAAAAGGAAAAGAAAACCATTAGCTTAGGTTACAAAAACTACATAAAAGACATTTCAAAAAAAATTTGCATTGAAGAATGCAAACTAGAAAACACACCACTTGATGTTAGTTATAGGCTTTATAAGATTAATGAAACCATGACATTATAAAAAATAATTGAAATGGAAAGAATATCCTATTAAAAAAAAATGGTTTTCTAATGTATGTTAGATTACCACTAGGCTTGACATTATTATTCCAATAGGAGTTTTGAGTAAGTTTGTTGAATTGTAGCAATTGCCACATTAAAAAGGTGTGAAAGAAAAGTTAAGTACTTGCAAGGCACAAAGAACTTATGGTTTTAGTATCCAGGTTTGGATTTTGATGAGTTATGGTCTAACATGATTATTTTTGGATCTTGTGAAGCAAATTGGGTAGGAGACATCAATAGTCAATGATCAACTACTAGGTTTTTGTTTCTATTAACTAATGGTGCTATTAGTTGGTCTAATAAAAGATAATCAACTATAACACTTTTGACTACATAAGCATAATACATGTCAACATTGTAAACAACATGCGAAGCCATGTGGTTGAGGACATTCCTTTTTGAACTTGATTTCAAGTTGAAAGAAGCAATTGCCATTTTTATTAACAACCCATGAAACAACTCCATTACGAGAATCCAATGCATCACAACTAGTCAAAACATAAATTGATGTATGGCATCACTATGTTAGAAAACTAGTGCATGCAGGTGAAATAATGTTCAAATATTACAATACCAACAAGATGAGCGTTGATCTATTGATGAAAGGAATCCCTAAATTAATACATCACAAGTGTATGCATAGGATGGGTTTTAGGATTTGGTATATGCAATGGGAGTGTTAGATTAAATAGTAATTCGAATCTAATGTAAGTAATTCTCACTAGAAGAAAAGTGTGTTTTTGCAACTAATCATTTTGCAACTACCATACTTTTTAATAATTGGATTTGGCAACAAATTGATGAATGATTAATTAAATTTAAATCTTAACTTTGGCACTTGGTTTTTTACTTCTGAAAATTTTGGTAGATAATGGTTATAATAAATAACAAACATTGTTTCTTGAAGTCTATGGGGTAGTCTAGTGTGTCTAAATTGTTTAGTTTAAGGTTCTTGATCCAGAAGGTCTATGGTTCAAACTTGATTGTTGAAATTTTGTGGATTTTTAATTTTATAAAAATTTCAGCATATGAAATTACTAATTTTTCAAAAAATGGGGGAATTTTAAAAAAAAATTATGTTGAAATTGTTTAGGTACTATTGTAGTTATCATTTGCAATTAAATTGCTCATGTTTACAAAATTGGCACCATATAATGTTTGTTGTATATGGTTGTGTGTGCAACCAACATGCAACTACTAATGTATAAAATTGACATATGTCATAAAAATAATGCCTTAAACTAATACAACAAATTTTTTAATGAATAATAATATAATATATAACTTAAATTATAACATAGAGCTAGTCTAATAATTAATTAAACTTATACACCTATAACTAACTATAGGTTATAGTAATTAACTACATTATTATTAATAATTCCTTAGTTTGGCTTAGTTTAACTGAACTAGTACTAATTAGCTTGGCACATTATATTGATTATTATAATATTATAATAAAATATAAGGAAATAATTATTAATTAAATTAATAAAAATATTTTATAATAATTATGATTTTTACTAAATATTATTTCAATATTAATATAATAATATTAATTTGCTAGTATATCTATGGCTAATTTATAATAACATACACTAACTAGCCTATAAATACCAACTAGCTACAAATGATAATGAAAAAAAATGTTATTATTTTTTCACAAGGATTAAAATTTAAATGAAATATTTTCTTATAATTAATAATATTATTATATTGATAATAATTTAATACTCATCAGTTGTAGTAATAAATAAATATTAGTAGTAGAATAATATTATGTTAAAAAAACTATCAATAAAAAATAGTAATAATAATATTTTTATTCAATATTATTTTAAATTATTATTGAAATATAATTGTTAATAATAAATATAATATTAGTTTCATTATAGTATTTAGTAGTAATAAATAAATAAATAAATATCAGTAGTCGAAAATTATTATGCTAAATAGACTATTAATAAAATTAATGGTAATAATAATATAATTATTTAATATTATTCAATATATTCAGATTAATAATATGATAAATAGTATTGTTACCTATTAGCTATTATTTTGTTTAATATAATTACTATAGCTAGTATGTAAATTAGGTTAATATACATAGGTATTAGGTAATAGTTACATCTAGCTTGGACCTAGGTTAGTCATGTTTGTAACTGAATTGTTTATCCCATATGTTTTGTCTTTCATTCCAATTTTGCACACTATATAAGTAGGTGCAATAAACATGTTTACAAACTAAATACAAAGTGCCATTTGGGATAAGCCAATAAAAGAAGGTCACCCTTATTGTTAATCACAAAAATAAAATAGGACTATCGTAAACCTACTTCTTTAGCCTAGGCCTAGCTACCTATTTACATACCTAGGTGTAATTATGTAACTAGGTGCCATGTGTCAACATCTAGTTTGCCTAGGTGGCCTAGTTAGCCTAGGCTATTTATGTGACCTAAGTGACGTAGGCCACCTAAGTGGCCTACCTACCTAGCTCTTTAAGTACTTATCTACCTAGCCATGTGTCCAAATTTGATTGGTCATAGTGTTAACACATGTCATAAATTATATAGTCATCAAAATAGTTGCATGTGCAACTAGAAAGATGCAATTAATCATATGTAAAACTATATAGCCATATTGTATAAATTATATAACCACACTGTATATACAATCCAAATATTGTTGCATGCAACTACATGTTAACTACAACATGTCCAAAGCAATCACAAGGAATTTTAGTTGCATGTGTCACATGCAATTGAATTTCAATTGCATGTGACAATTGCAAAAACATGATTTTTTTCTAATGTCTTCTAAAAGTTTTTTAAAAAAATTGATTATTAGATCAAAGGAAAAGATTTAGGAGCAGAAATAAATAAGTTGAGACTTGTTTTGGCTAAGATTTGTTAGAAATCAAGTAGTTATAAGGTGCACATGGTATTTATTGTAAATCATGTAATGATAGGTGGTGAAAATCAAGTTCTTTATAATAATTGCCTCTGTCCACTATGGGACCATGCATATGTACCTAAGTGGATTGATTTAAATACAAGGGAAAAATCCACTATTTACATCTCTTATCTCTCCATTTATTACTTGTGCATATTTCTTTTCAACTCCAATATTTTTTTCTTGTGTGTTTCAATTTTCTCACCATCATCATGGAGGAAGTAGATCACCCGGAGGGACACGTAGTGTAAAGTTTGGGACATATATGCATCAAACGACCATTTTTAAGGGGTGTTATTAAATAATTGTCCAACCTATTTTTTATCACCCTATTATAATCCATTATTTTAAATTATTACATGGTCTATATTATAATTAAATTGATTATTTGAATAAAATGTACCATATCTTGTAACTAATTAACTTATTATTTTTACCCAACAACCAATATATTGCACCCTATATTTTTACTCATTTTTTTTTTCTTTTTTACTAGCGCCCCCCCCACCCATCTGCTGGGTAGATTGTTCACATGATGCATTATTGTCATTCCTCTGAATATTCATATTACAACCTTCACTATTATAGAACATATTATTAACAAAAATTTAAAATTATAATGATGATGATCCATTGAAATTAGTTTAAGTAAGACCACTTTAGGTTCCATAAGTCGTTATTCGGACAATTCCAAACTAAAATTTGTTTAACAAATTCTAAAGTAAAAAGGAATGGAAAGGTGTCTTCTTTTTAGATTTGTTTATTTTTAAAGTTTGTTTTTCAACAACATAGTCACAAACAAAATTTGAATACATTCTACACTAATTTTCATCCCATTTCTTTTCAATTGACTTTCCATTCATTGAAATTTGAATTCAATCCAAATTGCATGCATTGCCATTTAATAAATTTACCTTCAAATGGAATTAACTTCCCAAAATTAATTGATTTTATTCATCAATTGATTGTCACTAATAGTGTGTAGTGGTGTGAAGCCCAAGTAACAATTTTGTTATAGTCGATATGAAATGGCAGCCATTTTTACATTGCCACATACTTTATGGTGCAAAAGCACCTATTTTCAAATGGTTAATCATATTTTAAACTTTGATAATAAAAGTCTAAAGAAAATAAATTGTAGGGAAGTTTTAATTAATTTATCTTTGGGACAATATGAACCTAGAAATGAGAATTACGATACAAAACATTGAAAGAAAATTTGATGCCAATTTCCCCATGTTGCCTTAAGGTTGATAGAAGATGTAATATATCATGTAGAATCTAAGCATAAATAGGTTCATCATGGAAAAACAACTTATTGATTTCATTAAGACAATGTAACAATGACGATATGATAGATGTCATTGAAGGAATTGAACAATGTTTCATTGAAATTGACCATTAGGTGTCTAGATACATAAGTACATAACTTTGTTACATTTTTTCGATCAAAGTTTGAAAATGACTTATTTTATGGCATTCCAAATGAGCACAACTTTAAATTGAAGATACACCATATATAGTGTATCATGCCATTCATCTAATGGAATGTTTATGCACATATACTTTTCATTGTGAACTATGTAGTACCTTTCAAAGTTTTTAGCTAATTATTGAAATTGGACTTTCCCAACAAACTTTCTACAAAAGAGCCCATTGGAGGTTGTTGGAATGTTGAAACTTTTGAATTCATTTGTTCTATATTAGGAGTAGGTGAGGTCTAATGAAATGAAAATTCCAATGATCTTCAAATTAATGTGAAGTTTGTCACTTTCAATAGTTTGTCACACATGTTCACCTAAGTGCAAATGCCTTTCAAACGTGGATTACAATGTTTGATGTAATTGTTGTTCCATGAACTTATGTCTAGTCATGGCATACACTAAAACTATGGGAAAAGATGTTTTGTAGTAATAAGCTTCATATATGTATGTATAGTGAAATGTGTCTCATCTAAAGCATAATTTTATATGTAGTTGTTATCACAACTTAGATGCTTGTGATAATTGTAGTTGCACCATTTTTTACTCCTTTACTTATGTTTACAATTTTCATGAATATTATTGTTGCACCAATTTTCACATCATGTATGTGATTGAAGGTAATATTATTTAGCCATGCTACAACATGTTGAACATTTGTTGCATTGGTGTCCATAGTGACATGGAGAATTTCAAATTTTGGGAGTTTTTTAAGAAACAATGTTGTTATATTCATTAACATCTATTTTATGGGATCAAGGAATGGTGATGTGCTTTAATGTGCTCATCCAATTGATCATTGCCAATGAAGCATTGTGATAACACATATTGTATTTCATCCGTTGTTGGTTCTCTTTTTTCGATTATATTAAACAGTGGTAGATATATTAATTTAATGTCATATTGAAATTGAAAGAAAATGTTGTTTGACTAATGACCAACATAGAACTTTTTTAATATTACAACTTTTTCTTGTAATCTTTTCATTTTGTAATGTGTATCTACATATTGTAGGGTAGAAGGATACTATAATGAATTTTTTTGGATGTCACAAAAGAATTTTTTTTTTAGTTAGACACATATTATTATATAAAACCCATATGCAAGTTAAGGCTTCTAAAAAACTGGACTCAAATGAGCAAAACGATTTTTTAAAATTTTAATTAATTAATTAATTTTATTTTTAAAATAAATTTTGAAAAAAAAAGATAAAAAACATTAATGTTCAATGAAAGATGGACTTTGTAATCTAGGCAACTCATGGGTCACAATCCACAAAAAAATGTGTTATGGATTCAATGCATATTATGGAATTGAAGATTATTTCCACAATTTTGGGACGTGTTATATTCTCAAGGGTTATGACATTTAAGATTTAAGATTTTTTTTTTTGGAAATATATGATGGAATTTATAATTGCTTATTATGTGCAATAAAAGTTCAAATTTTTCATTAGTCATTACATATTCAAAATCATTTTTTCCATGACTAATACTTAATTGAGGTGTTAAAAAATATTCAAAGTAGTGCATTACTAATTTGGACATGGAAAAAAATGTCAACACCATTTCAATTGTTTTGATTTTTTTGTCTAGTTTTCTATGTTTAAAAATACATTTGAAAACTCCTAGAATGGAGTTTAAGGTTACCATATTTGGTACACCATATTGTGTTTTCACCTTACCAGAAGTTATGCAAGGTTTTAGGGGAAGTTCATCTTTATATATTTTATGGAACAACTAATATAACAAGGTTTTTTGGTATGCCATGAAATAACATAATATTAAAAGAATATTTTATTAAAATTTCAAAAATTCTAAATATATTATCCAATTTTAAGCATCTTATATCTTTTTATCAATAAATTGCACTCCATTTTTTCTTTCATAACATCATTTGGAAAAAAATGGAAGTAATTTCTTTTGGGTGAGGTCACCAAACAATATATTGGCCAATTTTCTTTAGTATGTATTTTTTGTTTCAAATGTTGTTGTGTAACACATCATGTTACTTGTCATCATGGAATTTCATCAATGATTATGATGATTGTATTATTCAATTTTGCGTTGATTGTGTGTGGTTCAAGAAAAGAAAAAGAATACCCATGTGTAAGAATTTGAAACATTGTGTGTATTGTGGAGGCAATAACTTAGATAATTGTAATCCTAGGGAAGTCGCTCATATATTTTAGGAAGCATGTAAGGTAAAAGGATAATTTTAATATGTTATGAAATAATGGTATATTTGAAGTATATTTCAGATATATTTTCATACATTATAGGCACCCTATTTACATTTAAATAAATTTAAATAAATAATTTTAAATAAGTTGACCCTAAATTTTTTTGCATGCCATAATTTGGAATAAAAGAAAAATGACTTCCCAAAGATTATAATTCAATAGTTCCCATGGTTTTTAAATTAAAAATACATGGGTGAATCCATGGTAAAAAGAACCATTGTCAACTTTTTTGTGCAATGTTTAAAAGCAATGGGTTAACTAATCAAAATAATGTGGCAACATTGGATTGATTATTCAATTTCTTTTTTAGAAATGTGATTCACAAGTTGAAAAAAAAATAATTTAAAAGGTATTGTATTATATTAATATGCACATATTTAATGAAAAAAAATCCCATACATATGTCATCTTCAATTCATAAAAATTCATTTAAAAAGTCCATTAAATAGTTAAAACATTGGTTACATTGTTTTAAAAGTGATTTTGAGTGCTTTACTCTCACTATATATTCATTTAAAATTCATTTAAATGTTTCCATAATATATTAGGAGCATTATTACATAAGTGCACCAAAAATATTTAACCTAAACTTGACATACCATTCAAAAACATGTAAATTAAGCATCAATTAAACATTTTGTGGCTCATTTTATCATGGACTCGGTCACATTTCTATTTCATAGTTGGAAATATTTTGTAATGTATTTAATGATTTTTCCCCACTATTAAGAGTGCTTGTGTTAATATGCAAATCATTACAACTAGTGGTAACCTGTGCCTGCAAGGCACGGCACGACACGAACGCATGCTTTCCCATCACTGTGGGGCACTTCTGTGAATGAATGAATGAAAGATGCCTTCCGGTTATCATACCAGGTATGCACCACTCACCTAGCGGCCGCTTTTTAAAATTTTCAAACAATCGGTGTGGCTATATAACCACGGTTCCCAAATTTTCAGGAAAAAAAAAGAAAGTCTAAGAATTAGTGCGCTTTTTTACCGGTTCTTTTGTAAAACCTCTGGTTTTTCTTTTGAAAGAACCGGAATCGGTGATTCTTTGATTATGGGGAAAAAAATTCAAAGAATCGGAACCAACACTGGAACTAACCACCATTAGCGGGTTATTAGAAGGGTGGTTCTTACCATTCGTACTCATGGTTCTCAAAAAATCAATGAACTAAAAAATGGAACTGGCGGTTCTTTATATTTTCCCAATTGCTGCTAAACAGCGGTTTCCATCGGATCACACTAGGCCAGAGTGATTCAGCACCCATTGATGCACCATCCATCCACTGGATGCCTGAACTTGTTGTGGATGAACTTGAACCTCTCTCGTGCCTAGCCTGCCCGTGCTGGCCCACTGTCACAGACATACAGACAGACAGACAGACTTGCTGAATTAATATATTAGATTTTGAAAGATGGAATAAAAAAACATGTTCATTTTTTGAAAATCATGTTTGCAATGTCATTGTCAAATACGTGTTTGATATGTTTTGAGGGATGATGCTCATGCAACAAAACATGTTGATGTAGAGTTATTTTGAATTGATGTGATGGTGGTGATAATTGGGATCCAAGTATGGGTAATTTTTTAGGACTTTTTTTTAACAATTGGGTCTTTTTTTATTTTCTATTAATTTATGGTGTGTTGTTACAACAATGTATGTCATTTCACATTACTAATCATATTAAAGTCACATAATATTTAATTGCATAATACTTGACATTTGAAAACACCCACAACGGCATGCAATTGAAAAACAAGATCAACTTTCAATCAATGGAAGAAGTTTTAAAATACTATTATGATTAAACTAATCATAGTTAAAGAAATTAGTTGATATAATAGAGCTTCATGAGTTTTCAACTTCAAGCTTTCAAAACTATAACTTAACAAAAAGAAAAACAAAGACAAGGAAGGAGGTTTTATAACCTTCATTCAATCTTCCAAATGTTCCTTGTTCATGCTACATAGGTTTAACAAATAAATTGAAATGAATGGTCACTATGTTAAGGATGTCTAATTATGTCTACTTAGACTAAAATGACATTGTGATCTTTGTACCTAAGTAGGTACTATCATTTGTTTGTTAGTGCATTGAAAACATATTTGCATTAAATGTGTAAGGAATGGAGAAATCCATATTTGTAGTTGGTTGTTTTGTATGTGCATTGTGGTGCACATGTGTGCAATTGTTTCTTAATCACCATTTTGAATAATTTGGTTGCATGTTATTGATGGGTTTCATGAATTCACATGTTTGTTCATTTATAATTGTAAGAACATATGCAATAATTTCATTTGTGACCCTATCAATTAGATTTGTCTAACCATAAAATATTCATTTTTTACTACAATTTTATGTTGAATTTATGAACATATATATGCATTCAATAATTGCAAATGCTACACAACCTTAAATATGGCAAGAATGCAAAAAAGTGATGCTGGGTTTTCGATTGCATTACCTACAAGTTAAAGATAGCTTGAAAATTTGGAAGGCCAAAAAGATGTTGAAGGTTGAAATTGTCAAGAGACATTTGGCACAATTTCAAATCTATTCAAACATTGGGATTTCTGATAGTACACCCATGTGGTATGGCTTTGGATCAAGGTGTTTTTCTTCAATTACTCGATGTTTGCAAGTTGGTTACACATGTTGGGTGGGGAGGCATTATTGACAATTGATGTGATTTTTTCCTAGGTATAGTTGGCACCTTGCATTATTTTGAGCTAGGATTTTGGCACCCAAGAAAATAAATGGGTAGCATAAAATGTTGATATAAAAAATTGGGATGTATAGTAAAAGGGCTACATGGATTTCTCCCTTGTAAAAAATTGGCAACTCATTTTGCATCCATGTAGGTGAATTGGCTAACATGTCTAGATTTTTGTATAATATGTGGCGATGCAACAATTTTTAGTTGATGATATTTGTACCCTAAAATGCCATAAACAACACTTTCAAAGTTACAAACAAGGTTCAAGGGGGAGATTGAACCCAATCCTTTTGGATCCTACCCATTGCAAGAAATGATATTGCACACTTGTGGGCTTGCAAATGGGTTTTTTTATTCACATAGGTGAAGAAAAAAATGATATTGCAAGAAATGATAATTCACACTAATGGGCTTGTTGGTGGTTTTTTTTTTCCCCACATAGGTGAAGAAAAAAATGATATTACAAGAAATGATAATTCACATTTGCAGGTCCATAAGTGATTTTTTAAAATTCACATAGGTGAGAATATATATATATATATATATATATATATAGGACACTTGGGAGCCACACAAATGAGTTTTTTGACTCACACATGAGAAGAAGAAAAATGATATTGCACATTTGGGTCCAAATGACATATAACAAGCCAATGTGTTTATTTTTCATTTAGGACTATTATCCTTTTTGGGGTCCTTTTCCCCAAAAAAATGCTTTCCTCAAAAGGAATTTTCAAATGAAATGTTTCAAAAAAATTTATATATTGTATTTGTAGTTGTCCCAATATGTCATATGTTTTTTTACAATCAAATTTGAAGACATACGAGCTTTTGAAAGTGCACAAATTTTGTTAGATTTTGTGTTTTGTCTGGAAAAATTGTCATAATTTCAAATCATACCAAAACATGTTAACATTTTCAAGTTTTATTTTTTTTAATGTTATAAGTTACAAGTTTTTTTTAAACAACATATACATTGCATCACATTTACATGTCAAAAAGGACTCATGAACTTTTTTAAAACCTTCATTTTTTAAAAACACAAAAAATAATAAATATGAAAATTTAAATGCTTTTTAGATGTGTGTAATAGTACCCTATTACAATAAAAAGAATAAAGATGAAATAAATTATATTATGAAAATTAAGGGGCTCTTTATGAAAGTAATGTTATTGAATGAAGTTGTTAAACATTTTTTATTAAAACAAACTTTGATATTGACATTTTGTTTGATTTAGTTTAGATTTTTCAATATCCATATTATTCAATAAGCACAACTTTCCATAATTCACATGCCATTAAAGTGGCACCACATAGACAAATGTAACAAGAATTGCAGAAAAGTTGATGTTTTAACATCAATTTTGACTTGTTTGAGCTCATCCGCACCTACTTGCAGGCCCGCAAACAGTTTCTTTCATTCACATAGGTGAAGAAAAAAATGATCAATAAACAAAAAACACAGACCACAAAAAGAAAAACCCTAAACCCTAAAAATTCACTTTAAATCCATACTTTGCAATTAAAACTAGAAACATGTTTTTACTAAAAAACCCAACCTAGTTCCGATTAAAATCACAACTTGGAATTAATTCAGTTCTGAATTAAAAAACTTTTAGAACATCAGTTCAACCCTAGTTCGAGAACTTTGATGAAACTTCCCAATTCTACCAACTGAAATTTTGCCCCCCAAAAAAGGTTGCTTTGGATGCAATTAAAATGCAACTAATTCATTATTACATAAACATTATAATTTATTTAAATATAAATAGGGTGCTTCATAATTGATTATAAAAAATGTTTAAAATCTATTTAAAATTAAAAATTTTATAATAAAATATTCTTGCAATATTCTATTGTTTCATAGCACACCAAAAAATACCCCTTTATCTCTCTTTTTCCATAAAGTGTACAAAGGGTGGGCCCCAAAGGTATGAGTGGAGATCATCTAGCAGCTCACAATCCCATTCAAGGCAACAACAACAATGCCATGTCTCCTCATCTCTGCAAAATCCCTAACCCTAACCCTAATCAAACCAGACCATTTCATTGCAAACATAATTGAAATCAAACCCAAACTCTTTCATGTTCTAAACAACCGTCTTTAGTGCAACACCCAAAAAAAAAACACTTCCAGGATGTGATAGTAGTCCCTCCTCCCAACAAAATACACAGACTACTTACTCATAACAATGGTATAATTTTTATCATGTGATGCCCAAGTCTGTGCATCTCCTGCAAATCTGTTTCATGGGGTTGATTGATGTCCTCAGTGCTCCACATGGTTGTTGTCAGAAATGCAATTGTGATGAGGAAAGTAAGAATGAATCTATATATAAATATATATATATCCATGTGCTGCTGAGCATAACTTTGCAGCTTTTTGTGTGAGGGTACAATATGTCAATACTTTGAAACTTGTTTTGTAATGTTGGGCTAAATAAACACTCTAGTAGTCCAATCAACAAGGCACCAACAGGATATTCATTCATAGCTCTAGCTCTGGTACTACTAGAGCTATAGTTGCTGAACTTTTCATGTTGGTGGTGGTTTCAATCTCAGGTTGAAAGAGGTCAGATTTTGCTCAGTACACTCCATCCACCACACAAATCATTTGTGCTAGAGTTTAAAAAAAAGAAAAGAAAAGACAGGGCCATACTTGTTTGTTTGGTGGGCAAAATGTTGCTGAACTCTCTATGTTGTTTGTTTTCAGTCTCTGAGGTTCAAACTTCAAAAAGGTCAAAGATTATATTGCCCATGGAAACCACTTCTGTAAAGAGAGAGCTCAAACTTGGGTAGACCAAAATTGATTCAACACTAGTTGCAATGAGGAGTTTGAAACCAATACCAGCAGTTGGTGGGCGTGTATTGGATTTTAAAGGAAAATTTTTCAGTACCAGCCTGGTATTCGGGTCTAAGGCTGATTTTTTGTTCTAGTATGAGGCAGTTAGGTGTATACCTAATATATTGAGACTGGTGCAGCGCGGGTATGAAGGCAGGTTTAAGTTCCTACCGAGCAATTGTTGGTAGGAGGCTGGTATGTACTGTCAGTTCTTTCATGAAAACTGCTGATGCTTGGTAACCAGAACTTGTTTTCCAAAGAACCAGAACCGACAGTTCTTTGATTCTGCAAATATTTAAGGAGCCAGAACTGGCAGTTCTTCAAAAATTCAAAGAACTGAGAAACACACACGGGTTTGAACTTTGAACTGACAAGGGGGGGGGGGGGGTCTCAGGTTAGGTTTTTGTTGAAGGGATCACCAAAGAAAACCCTCACCTCTTTACCATCTCTCTTTTTACCTGGGGTGAGTAGCAGGTGTAGCAAAAACAGAACAGGGTGGTCACCAGTTCATCTGTGGAGTTCTAGAATCAGACAATTCCTTTTTGCTCTGCTACTGACTGACTTGAGGGACACCTGAAGTTTGGGTTCACTGATCATCTGCATCTACTACACAAGCTTTTTTCTCTGCTATTGACCTCATGAGGTACACCTAACTAACTTTGGGTCACTATGATCTATGATGTATGGCCACTGCTAACTGCTACTTTCTTGATGTGCTTTTCTACTTACTGTGTTTTCCACATTTGTAACCAGTAGATCAAAGTTCACTGGCAGCTAGAAAATGGCCTGCCAACTCTACTTTGGATGAAGTAGCCTTCAAAGTGCATTAGTTTTGATGTTTGAACTTTGGACTTGTACATTTGCAAAGGATACAGTGATCTCCACAAGACCCAGTGATATAGAAAAATGACTGCTTCTGATTAGCTGGTCATAATGATTTAAGCCAGGTGATGGCATTAAAATAGGTAGCCTCTTTAAATACGTAGGCTCACACCTTATACTGCCCAATTTTTCATGTTTATAGGTGGGCCTGGAAAACAATTAACACTCTACTTTAGATGTAGCAAAACATTTGTAGAGGCTTGATTATTGGGTGTGGGTGGACCTGCTCTTTAGTTTGATCAATACGATTAAAGCATCTTCCTTAAATAAATCTTTCTCCAATCTTTTTTTGTTTGCAGACTACCTATCAACTTATGTTTCTCTTTGCCATCAAACAAACCTGTGCATCAGAAATTTCATATTCAGCAATAGGAAAGAGAGTTGTCCTAGCAAGAAACCCAAAACCTCTTTACCATCCTTGACATCACATTGACAAATTATCTTGTTTATATGCGTAGAAATGATCATCCCTCCTATTTTGAAGATCTGAGTGTGAGCAGAATGGCTACTACAGCTAGAGTGAATTAATTATATACAAGATGTGGCTATCCATTTTTTATTGCTACAGTTTTGGTTACTAAAAAGCTTACACTAGCAACTGCCTTTTCTTTTTTGTTTTTCTTTGGGTCACTGTTGCAACTTCTAGAAACACCCAATGGTCTGTATAAGTGTAGGCTATGTAAGTGCAGGTTGGCTATCATTGCACATTTAAGAATGTGCTTAACTATATTCTTTTACTAAAATTCTATCTCTTGCTGAAATTGGGTATATATCACCTTATCCTATGTTGGCCACAAAACCCGATGTTCTGAACATGCAAATATGGTATGTCTGTGAAAATCTGTGGCTCATGACTAATCAATATAATTCGAACTCATCAATTTCCATTTGCCCCATGATTGCAAACTTCATTGCATACCTCATTGCACTGAAAGAGCTCTATAATTTCACTTTGTCATGCACACCAAGACCCAAAGATTGCACATGTTATGCTCAAGATTATTATTTCATTTACAAGAACCCAAGTGTTGTTGTGCAAGGATAGGAAACATCCATCCATTGTGTGACAGGAAGGAATTTGACAGGGAATGACAGTGTGCAACAATAGGGGAATTGGTGTCCAATAATAAGTGAATTTTGCAATGACAGGGCCTTCAAGCGCTAGTCAATCGAGGGTTAAAGCTATCCACACTTGATAGCCAATTTACTCACATTGCTCAGCCAAGTGCACCATTGAGAAGTTCACCTTGTGAAAGGTCCAAGAAGAATTTGATTCAGCTTTGCTTGTATGCAAACATGTGCTTCAGAATAAACTTGATCTTACAAATTCTTGACTTTTGACCTCTACATTGTACAATATTGTGAGCTTCATTCTTCTACAATCTGACCACAGCTAACCACTAGCCACCAGGACAGCATCCCTTAGAAACCCATTATTTATGACTCAGTTGTGGATGAACCCCAACTGACTTTAGATTGCATCTCACCTTGATAAATAGGTCCTGTAGGTAGGTAGATAAGTAGGATGGCGGGTACCAATCTGAGGGTAGTTTTTGGTGGAGTGACACAGCAGTCTGTCACCCAGGCATGGTCCTAGGGGTCGATCTATTGCTGTATTGACGAGTGTTGGTCTGGTATCAACTTTTTATTGAGGTATTGGGTACTTAAAAGCATTTCATTCCAGGCCGGTCCTGGTATTGGGTACTTCTTAAAACTTTCCTAAGAGCCTGGTCCTAGTATTGGGTACTTCTTAAAACTTTCATACCAGCCTGGGTTCTAATCTTGGGTTCAAGACTGAATTTTGACTGGTATATGAGGCAGCTCTGTACTTGGTACTGAAACTGGTACAAGCCTGGTGTTTGTTACCTCAGGTGATTCCCCGACTGATATTGAAACAAGTCTGGTATTGTTGCCCCAGCTGATACCAGTCCGGGAGAGGGTCCTTGCTACCAGTGTTGATACTGGTGTTGACGCCAGATGCAGGCCTATATATCAGACGAACATCGGCATTAACCTTCTTTACTTATCAGCTTTTTATCAACCAGCAAAATTTCGCCAAAAAGCGAATTCAAAATTGAAAATGAAGTGATTGTTGAAGGTTTCAATTGCCAAAAAATGAGAACCAAAAATAAAATAAAATCATCTAATTTCTGTGGTTGGTTTTCAGCGTGTGAACATAATTATAGAAGCTTGATTAAAATATTGTTCTTCGTATCTGGTTTATAGCCAGATTTGGCTAAATCTTCCTCAGGATGACCACCACTTAGGCTACATTTTAAAAAATAACCTCGGTACCTATTGGGAATGATACTCTCTAACTACTACCCTGATATCATACACAGCAAAAGGCAATACAGAAATTTTCAATGTGCTATTTTACCATTCTGTTATGTTGACGAATCCTGACTGCTTTTGCTGCTTTTGTTGTTGCAATATCATGTGCTCTATGGGTGTGTACTACTTGCTCTGAACAGACTTACAGAAAACTCTGTAGCTGAACATGTATGTGCAGGAGAACTACTGAAATTGATTTGCCTTTTTATTAAACCCTTGGAAAGTTGGAAGAGATGGTGGTGTGATGCTAATTAGAAAGGACAAAAGTTGTTTGTGTTGTTTGTGAATGTGGTGGTCCTGGTGTGACTGTCTGTCACCCAACAGTGGCATGGAAACAATGATCCTCACAACTGCAAGAGAGGTCTGTCTATGTATGTGCAAGTCAGTGACTGATTCTGTCTGTCATGTATGCACTATGGACTTCTGGAAGCAGTGGTTTATTATTATTATTATTATTATTTAAAAAATTCAGTTTTTGACAAAAAATTTGGGAAATTTTTCTTTTTCAACTATGTATACATCGGACTAATTTTTTGGGAAAATTTTGCCAATTTTTTTGTCAGAAAATTGAAAAAAAACAAAAAACAAAAAAACTCCTGAAGTTTGTGAAACAAATACTTCCAAAACTTGGTTGTGTATTACTTTTCAAAGAAAGCAGCTACAATGTTGCCAAATATTTATGACCACTTGGGCAGTTCATTTATGGTGTACTTATGTGAGGAAGGCTTTTTATTTTCATGTTAATATAGTTATCCGTAAAGTCACCCTCTCTTTCACCCCCTATCCCCTCTTTGCGTGGTATCTGCAAAGTAAGGAAATTTTATTAAATCTCAGTATGAAATGCTGAAACTCAGCATTTAATGAACAGGGTTTGAGAGTAATTATAGTAGTTGTACAGGTAGGAGCAGTGACAATATATGTAGCAGCAGTGAAGGCGCTCAGGGAAAAGTAAAGAGGGATGAAACTCAGTTTACCACCAAAATTGGTGGAAAAACTAGTTTGGGTCCCAGTTATTTCGTTTTGTAAAATTTCATTCGTAGTTAAGCATTTGATGGCTTATTATGCCGAAACTGGCTGTTCTCGCCCCCTAATCGCCTGACTCTACGGATAACTTTAAGACCTGTTAGGTCTTATTCTCCCCTTTTTTTTAAGGAATTGACCACTCAGAATGGGTGCCAATTCCATTGACGTAATCGACAGGTCTTGCCAATGCCGTAAACCTAACGGCTGTTAATGTCAGGGAGCAGGCAGGCTTTGGCTGATTCCACTGAAAGCAACGGCTTCCGCATCACCTTAAATGTGGTTTGTATGCAACAAAAAAAATTCAACTGGAAAACTTGGGACACTTGATCAATGACAATACGGCAATTCAGGTTAGTTTCCTTTAATAAACTTATTTTTTCATTTTTTTACTAATTTAATCATCAATTGAAATTACTGTAAAAGATGTAAAGGCTGTTGAAAGTATGGTGTAATATATTGCTCAAGAATTTTTATTTGGAAAAAAAATTTAATTATTCCATTATTCTTACTATCATATTATTACTGAGTTATATGATTATCACATTACTCTACCCATGGGTCAGATTCGGCATTAATTAACTAATTAAAATCAATGTGCCTGGAATCCCTGGAAATTTTAGAAAAATGTTGAATTTCTGAATAAAGCTTTAAACCATTTGCCCTAATATTTAAGAAAATTTCAACATTGGATTTGTTTGCTTCAAAGGTGAATAAATCCATGAACTGATTGGATAGAAAACATGCAAGAGGGTTCTGTGTTCAAGAATTTCACATAAATATGAAAAATTGGAGTACATATTGAATCTACTAGAGGCAACTCTTTTGAATGGTTAAAGATCATGTTCACTATCATAGTGATGCTCTTAGAATCAGTAGACTAGATTTTTTATAAAATGCATTAAATAAAAAAGTCTAAATTAGTTGATCAAGTAGTCATTTATCCTTATTTGTTCATTCTTGACTAGCTTCAAGGGATTATCATATATTTGAATTAAATGGCTCTACTCAATTTTACATATTCACCTTCTATGTTTAAATATTTTCTAAAACATTAGGCAATAATTAAATTAAATTAAATTTCAAAAGATCTAAATGTCACAAATGCTCTTCACATATTGTTCATTAATTGTAACATTAATTGTAAATATATGAATGATACCATATGCAAATTATCATAAAAATTGGTGAATGAAATTATTTTCAAAATTGGTCCATCCATCTATGAAGGAAGGTAGTTTGTTTGTTTCGTTTTGTTTTGTCATGTGAAATCTCTCAAACCAGCACGGTCCTTGCCACATTCTTTGAACTATTGGAAAGCCCTTAATGAAAAACCCTCAACGAAAGAGTATAACATCAATGTGGTTTTGTAATGTTTAGAGTTATGGGACCTCCAAGAGTTATTAAATTTGAATAATTGTGTGATTGAATATTCAATAAAATCAAAGTTAAAGGGAAATTGGGTTAGTAGTAGTCTCTTGGTATTGTTTGAAATCCTTTGATGAGTATGTTTGCATGGAGATGATTGTCTAATTTTTAGACATAAGTTGTGAGAGATAGTGTTTTTTTTTCCTCGAATTTGAAATGTTGCAGCATATGCAAGTATCCCAAGAGGGATTTAGCATTAAACAGTGACAGGTTTCTACAACCTATATCTAGAAGTTAAAAAAAAGCTGGTACAAAAAAATTGTGGCAAACAAAAATAAAAATTCCAATTTTCTTTCTTGGAATTTGGTGTTCCATATATGACAAGATATTTTCATTGGAATTTGGAATTCTTTTCTTGATAAATTTTCTATGTTTTGGGGTTAAATTTCACCAAAATTTTGATATGGAAAAAATGAGAAAAAAAAACTTCTTGGCAAAGAGGGCTTTATATATATATATATATATATAAGAAAAAAGATCCTCCTGCATTCCAACAAAAAATAATTGAACTAATGTTTGTACAGGTGGGGTAAGTAGCCTAATGAGAGAATTGTACTCCCTTTTGTCTTACCAGTTGTAGTTACAAAACTGAACTGGTTTTGGTTCCAGTTAGCTCCCACGAGGTTCAGCTGCTTGGACCGACCCGTCCGCCCGTCCGTCGGACAGACCGACCGACGGACCGACCGTCCGGCCCGCCCGCGAGCCGAGCCGAGGGCAGTGCAATCGCAGACAATCTCATCTCGTCTTCCGCGTGCTGCTGCGAGGAATCAGAGAATCTGGAGCTTTGCAATGCAAGATTTGGTAGTACTAGCAATCAGGACTGATCATTTGATCTGTGGTTGTAGTGCTCTTGAAGCTGTGATCTTGAGATTGCTGAAGCTGTGACCAGTACTAATTGAGAGCTCATCTTCCAGTTCCTCTTGGAGACTCATCAAGGTCGACTGGTTTCTAGCTAGCAAGTAAATTTGCACTTGAGGCTGCCTTATGAGGGGAGGAGCTGGGAGATCGACTTAGTGTGGGGGGAGGGAGAATTCACTTTTTGGAAAGGGATTTCATGATTGCCGAATAGTTATTAGAGTACTAGACTGAATGATTCTGTTTGATTTGCAGTTAGATCGATCCCCGGTGTAGATTTTTTAATTCTTTTCGGGTACCGTTTTTTGGTTTTGGTTGTCGGAGCTCATGGACTGAATTGAAGAAGAAGAAGAAGAAGAAGAAGAAGAAGGAGAGCGGATTAGAACTTGGGGTACGTGGGAGAGGACAATTGCATTACTGCAGCCAGCCAGCCAACCAGCGAAGAGCGAGCAAGCCAGCGACGGAAGGCAGTTGTGACGTTGAGAGGAGCTGCATTAGGTCTCTTGGACATTTGCAGTTGCGGGATCGAGGTTCTTCCAAAGGGTTTCGACACGATCTTTGGGCCAGTTTGCATAGAATACACAAGTTGTGGTGTGAGATGACGAAAGGTGGATCGATGAAGCTGGAATGCATTCAGGACTGCATGACTGGCGTGTTGGGTGTTGTGATAGCGGTGTGCACTGGTTGTTTAGTATCCATGTCTACTAGTAGCAGTGCAGAGGCAGCTCATGAAATGCAACAGGAATCGCTAACTCCTCTCCATCTCAAACCCCAGATCAGTTATAGCTTCGCCAGCAATTACCAGATCATGTGGGCTGATGACTTGATCAAGGTATACGACGCTGGAAACACTGTGGAAATGGCTCTGGATCAAACCTCAGGTACCCCTCAGATCATTGCCCACTAATTACGTCCACAAGTATATGATCAGCTGCTTCAGCTTGATGATGAGATATCTATCACCCACAACAACCCGTAATATCATGCACAGGAATTTTTTCAGACACTTGAATTTTGTATAGAATGTACTGAGGAGCTTAATGATCTCAGCACCTTGACCTTGAACAAACACTATGGCTATAATGGATGCAGGCTCTGGATTTGTGTCCAAAAACAGCTATTACTATGGCAACGTGGAGATGAAGCTAAAGCTTGTCCCTGGCAATTCAGCTGGAGTTGTGACTGCATTTTATGTACACTTCTTCATCCTCTCCTCCTCCTCCTTCTAATGAAATGTTCACTGAATTCCCAAGTGTTGGTCACACATTTGTAAGAAGTAATTGTGCAAATAGAATACATACATATTGAAGCTTTTTTTTTTTTTTTTTGGATTTTGGGTTGAATCCCATGTTTTTCAGGAATGGTTTCTGGGGTTTATTCACAATTGGGGTTCATAAAAGGATTGTCTAACAAGAGAAAAGAAAAAGAAAAAAGGATGGTTCCATAACCCAAATGTTGATAACAAATTGTGTAAGAAATAATCATGCAATATATATATATATATATATATAAGTGTTCATAGTTCAGCTTTTTGAAACATTTTCTGATTTCAATGGGTCAAATCCCATGTTTTGCAGGAATGGTTTATGGGGTTATTATTCATGAGTTTGGTGCATAAAATGATTGTTTAACAAAAAGAAAAAACTCGAGAAAAGAATTCATAACCCATCTGCTAGTCACATGTGCAAAGAAATAATCATGTGCAGAAGAACATATAAAGTTGTCCATAGAAGCTTATTGAAGAAATTTCTGATTTTGCATTCAATTGTTAAGTCTTATTCAATTTGCGAAATCTCATGTGCAGATGTCTGGGAAGGGTGACACCCACAGCGAGCTTGACTTTGAGTTTCTGGGCAACAAGAGTGGAGAACCATACCAACTTCAAACAAACATCTATGGTCAAGGTGTTGGAGGACGGGAGCAAAGAGTTTACCTCTGGTTTGATCCAGCTGCCAAATATCACTCTTACTCTTTCCTCTGGAATGACCATCAAGTGGTGTAAGTCCTGTGATATATGCTCTGCTGATATGAGAACCATCAATTCTTTGAGGTTTTTTTTTTGGGGCGGGGGGGAAACCAGAACTGACCTGGTTCTTGAATTTCCAAATTTTACATTAAAACTGGAACCAGAGGTTTTTCAAAAAGAAATTCATAGAACCACCCAACACTGGAAATTTTTTAGCATTCAACAGAGGAGCAAAGGAATCTAGAAATCAAATTATTATAACACTGATCATCTGTTTGGGGAAGCATTCAAGGTTCTGGTAGTTTTTGGGCAGATTTAAGGTTGATTCTGTACCTGTGCGAGTGCTTCGGAAGACAGAAGAAACAGCATTTATGTACCCCCACCAACCCATGCAAGTATTCTCCAGCATTTGGGATGGAAGCTCATGGGCAACAAGAGGAGGACTAGACAAGATTGACTGGAGCCAAGCACCCTTCATTGCGTCGTGCAGGAAGTTTGAACTGGATGCTTGCCAGGATGATTCTAACATCCTCACCACTCCAAATTTCTCTTCTGAGTGCCAAGCCCAATTGCAGTCACACTGGTGGGGCTCAACTGCTGCCACAACTCTGAATTCTCATGAGAGGAGGAAGTACAAATATGTGCAAGAAAACCTCCTTGTGTATAACTACTGTACTGACACACTGCGATATCCTACCATCCCTCCTGAATGCTTGATCACACCTTGGTAGCCTAAATTTGCCTTGAATTTTCTAAGTCTCATAAAATCTCATACTTTACATAATGCCCAATTGCATTGTATGGGTAGCAAGATGCATACTTATATAAATCCTGCATCCAGCTTGATCAAACTGTGGTAGCCTAAATTTGGCTTGAATTTTCTGAGTCTCACAAATTCTCATACTTCACCTAATGCCCAATTGCTTTGTATGGGTAGCAAGATGCATACTTATATAAATCCTGCATCCAGCTTGATCAAACTGTAGTAGCCTAAATTTGCCTTGAATTTTCTAAGTCTCATAAAATCTTGTACTTCACATAATGCCCAATTGGATTGTATGGGTAGCAAGATGCATACTTATATAAATCCTGCATCCAGCTTGATCAAACCTTGGTAGCCTAAATTTGCCTTGAATTTTCTAAGTCTCATAAAATCTCATACTTTTACATAATACTCAATTGCATTGTATGGGTAGCGAGATGCATACTTATATAAATCCTGCATCCAGCTTGATTAAATCTTGGTAGCCTAAATTTCACTTCAATTTTCGAAGTCTTGTTAAAATGTTGTATTTTATATGGGTAGCAAGATGCATACTTTAAATATAATCCCACATTCACCTTTGATGTGCCCTGCTCAATATTGAGCTCAATGCTGATTGATTTTACAGACAACAATTTCAAAGTTTTGCCAATATCATCATGCTTCAGGGATTTTGTCTTCAGGGATTCACCCTCCCTGGACTGAGCAAACCAGTGTTGGGCAGGTATTTGGTTTTGTTAATAACCACAAGTTCTTGTTTATTATTTAAAAAACCTCAAATCGGAGATGCACCAGCACCAATTTTTCTTGTTGGTTTTCAATTTATGAGAATGAAAAAACCAGGTGGTTCCAGTTATTTGAGAAACCTCATCAAAGGACGGGCAGCTTTCATGAAAGAAGCACTAGAAGACAAACTAGTGGTCATAAAAGACGGTTATTTGATTCTTTTGAAACACCCATCCATGGTACTAGGGTATACCAGAACTGGTTCTTTGCTTTACTGAGAACCACACTGATAACCACGGGGGGGTCTATTCCTGTTTTTGATAACCCTCGGCCAACACTGGAACAAACCTGGCAGTCCAATGCAGATACAAAAGCCTTCAAAAGCATGGACCTCAAGATACACAACAAAAGCACACACCTCAAGATACAATCCCAGCTTCTCCCAATGAAAAATGTAGCTTGTGGCAAACCCTTCATCACAGTTGAATGACTTTGTCATGGGTTCGTAACCAATGAGAGGAAAGGTGATGCAAACCAGTTGTGGAGGAAATTATTGTGGAGATGGAGAGATTTTGACATCCAGTTGGTGCTAACCAGGCATCCTTCAAATTCTACCTTTCATTTTTCCTTTGTTTTTCTCTATTCTTTTGTACATTTTTGGATTCTGCGGTGTGTTTATAAATAAAGTTTTGCAGGGTTTTCTCAATTTATTCTTGATGACAACTGATGTTTGGCACTTGTTTGCGGAATATTTACTTGTTTTAGAAAACAAGGTTTGAGAGTTTCAAATTTAGTTTTCCAGAATGTCGATACTTGAGGAATAAGGCCCACTTTACACTAAGAGTCAGGGCAGATGTTCAACCCAAATCAAGCATTCCTATTGGTGCAAAAGTTTGACATCAGCCCCAAAGGCTTTACACTAGAACTGAAGGCTGAATTTTTTATTAAAAAAATCGATCTGCCCCTAGCTACTAATAAATGCTGAACTTTATGGCCTTGTCTTGGGCATCAAGGCTGAAAAAAGGATAATGTCAATTTTGGGCAGCCAATTTGCATCCCTTGGAGCCAATGTTCCTGCATTTATTAATATCCTGACATTAATGTTCTAGCATTTATTAATAACTTGGGGCTGAACAACATGCCAACAACAAGCCAAAAGTGCTCAAAGTTGGCCCCCAGTTTTTTTTGGCCTTGATTCTTAGTGTAAAGCAGAGCTAAGTATGCAAAATACATCTTGTGTTCTACATCTAAGTTATCCAGACGGTCACCCTGTCTTCACCCTGTCTTTGGGGCTGCTTTCACCCCCTATCCCCTGCTTTCACCCCCTATCCCCTGCTTTCACCCCCTATCCCCTCTTTCAGAGATATCCGCAATGTAAAGAAATTTTATTAAATCTGAATATGAAACGCCAAACCTCAGCATTTAATTCACAAGGTTCAAGACTAATTACAGTAATTGTATAGGTAGGAGCAGTGAAAATATATGTAGCAGCAATTTACAACCAAAATTGGTGGAAAAACTAGTTTGGGTCCCAGATATTTTGATTTGTAAAATTTTCATTCCTTGTTCTGCACTTGATACCCTACTATGTCAAAACTGGCTGTTCTCACCCCCTAATCATGAGACTTTGCGAAGAACTCTAATGGCTTTTCAAGTTTCAGACAATTTCAACAAATATCAACAAAAAAGTTCTTCTTTTCTCAGCTAGCTGTTGGCAAATTATTTTGTGTTGAACATCAACAGTAGGTACAGTAATAGTTCCAACGAGCTGATACAAACTGTTTTTCAAAGTTTGAAGTTTTACCCTTCCAAACAGCTTCTTTTTAAGACCATATTAAAAACTTTGGAATTGGACCTTGTTCACGGGATTAAGTTAATAATCATCCCTTCAGCTGATTTTGCAGCCAAGGAATGGATGCAGAATTTCAGTACAGGAGAAGGGTCTATCGTTAGACCCATTCTGGGATTTTCAGAGCCTGCCACTTAGCCAGCCTCCTGACTCCCATCTCAAGTCATGGAAGGAAGGGATCTTAAGATGGACCACTCTCCCATGTACAGAAATGCAAATTTTTAATTGTGTCAACAAACTGGAAGCCTGAAAAGAAAAGATAAACAAGATAAGAAGAAAAAGAAAGATGATGGAAGGTACTATGGCAGGTCTAGCTTTGCACTCTCTAGTAGCTCTGATAATTTGAACTTCTCAATTTTCAATGTGTGATAGGCTATCAAACTTTTGTCCGATTGCATTTGTTGGATAGCATGAGGATGTATGTGTGTATGGGTTTCGGCATTTCATACTGAGATTTAATAAAATTTCAAGATCTAAAAACCCTGCACCCATTCATACCTCGCCACCTCCATCAAATTGAATGCCAAATTCTTCTTCTCTTTTTGTTGTCTTTCCCCAAACCAAGAAGTAAAGATTTGCCTTGAAAAGAAAGGTCACACATATAAGGGTTTAGGGTTTAGTTTTTTTGAAACCCTAAAACCCTTCACATGGGGTCAGTGTTTTTTTTTCACCAGTAGAAAGTGTGTACCGATGTTGGTCTGGAATATAGAATTGAGCCTGGTATCAACATTGGTATCAATACTGGCAGCACAAACCTGCCCAGAACAAGGTGCTCACCCAAGTCCGTTGAGAACAGCACCAAATTCTGGTAATGCCCCTGTTCAAGGGGGCCTTCCTGTGCGTGTCAACTTGTCAGAGATTTGCAGAGACCTTTCATGGCACCAAGAACGAACAACAGCGGGCCCTTCCAAAGTGTGTAAGGCTCCATCCCACAATCGTAAGATGACCTCCCGATGTCAGGAGGATTCTCACTGATTTAAGGTCTTCTGTGAATACACTGAGAAATCTCTTAACAGGTTTGAAAAGTACCCAATCCCAGGATGGTGGTATGTTCAAATGTTGATACCAGACAAACACTTAGCCCTTATGGTACAACATTATATAAAGTGGAGAAAGTAGAAGAAAGGTACTTTTGGCAGATTGATGTTTTGAGGGGATGAAACATCAACCAGGTTCCTGACAAACTTCACACTCTTCAAGGATCACCAACTGAAATCATGATGGATGGGGTCCACAAACCAAACAAAAAACACTCTAGGCTCCAAACTCTCATGCAAAGCAGAGCAAAGCAAACTGTCTGCAAGCAAAAACAAAACACAATTTGTTGTTGTGTTTTTTATGGCCCCATTTCCAACAGTATATTACTTCTGACCAAGCAAAGCAATTCTCACCTGACTGATATGTTTGCGCTGTGCTCTATGCCCATTTCATAATTCTGACCCATGCATTTCAACCTGACTGTTTAACGCATCCCTTTAGTTGAGGTTTTCAGAAAAGTTCGTTGACATGGTGGCAGTAGTTCCGACCTGTAGGGGTCTGTTCTTATTAACCCCCAAAAGAAGCTAAGAAACTAGTTAGTAGCTAAGAGGTAGGTAGCAACCTCAAAACTATGTGCAATATTCACCAACTCTCAAAAACATTTATTCACAGAGCAACTGCTGCATACCTTAGTTGTTCTTATCAACTTCATAAAATACTTAGGTTTTAGGTCTACCATAGATAGCTAAAGAGAATTCTCAGTATATGTGAGAACACCTTACATCAAGCAACCTCAATTATTTACAGTATTCATTAAACTCATACATGCATTGTTCCGTCATCAAATTACATCTGCCTATACAATTCTACAGCTTACATTTGCAAATCCTTGCATTCAATTCGTCATGGAGGAAAAATAGGAAAGAAAAAAAACTTTGGAATTTGAAAAAATTGTCCATCTCAGAAAAAAGATGTTGAAATTACCTTCTTGCCATCATGGCAGAAGAGGTTTTAGCACAAAAGCTCAACATCAAAGCTCATTCTCAACTTTCCCAGTCTGCAGACCCAACCGCACAAGCTACAAATCCCTTGATCAGAATAACGAAGCCCTAAATCTGCCTAATTTTCCTCTGCTACACCAGTATTGTCACCTGCACATGTTCTGCTGCCATCACCCTTCCATGCAACAACAGTGTTACCAGAAAATAACCAAGTCAAAAGCTTGACTCATACGATCCATCAGGCAACACCACAGTTCTATCTTGGGAGGAAGAACAATAGGATGGATTGTTGAGGACTAAAGGAAGGTTAATGGCTAGTTACACAATTCAGTGACACACAAAAAACAACAAAATCACAATCACCACTCAACCCAACTCAAGATTGCAAGTATTTGATAAGAAAAAAGGGTTGGTTTACCCAGCTTGTTTACCTTTCACCCCTATACAAGGGGCTCGTATCAGTGATCTACATCTTTTACAAGAATTATTCCGTACAATGTCCTGATCTTCACTCCCCTCTTCCTTGCACCCACATCCCCCCTCCCCAGACCTGCCCCACCGTATTGTACACTCTGAAAATTAGAGACCAACATCCAGCTTTTTCTGGTGGTCATTGGCAACAAACTCCATCGGTTTGAAATTACCACTGATTTTATCATTTTGATTTCTTCTTTAAGTGCTAAAACATTAGCACTCTGCTGCTGTTTGCAGGCCAGATGGCTCAAGAGAAACTTCTGCTGGTCAAGCTTTCAGCTTCTTGTTGTTGCCTCAGAGCTTTGCCAAGATTGAGGAGTCAACTGATAAAAAAAACTGCTGAAGCAACATCTGGTCATAATTCATGGAGAAAAAAGGTCTCATCATCCTGTCAATGCTCAATCCCTACAGTCTGAAATAGGACGAGTTCACAATTGCATGAATCACTCCATGTCCATACAGTTGGAAAGAATGTGGAGATATGGGTTCCTCAAACTGACAGAGTAGGAGGAGATTGATTGCTCATCATCTCTGGATGATCATCTCCTGAGCTGAATTGATGAAGAATTCCCAGTTCTGATTTTGCAGCAGCACTATCTCTCCAGCCTTGTCTTTGTATAAGATTTCCCTTCCCTTTGTGAGCTCAAGCAAGTGATTTCTAAGCTCCTCAGTTGATTGGAATCTGAGAAGAGGAACTGAGATGGGTTCGGACATCTGCCAATCCAAGGAACATTTGATAGATTGCATCTCTCGTTCTGTTGGGAGAGAGTTCTCAAGATGGATCTGGGTATAGTTGGGCCCTTCACCATCTACAACAATGTTGTGATTCCCATTGTGAGTGCTAGATTCACCTCCATGTCCAAAACCTTGCATTTTCAGCGGAGTACACACAGGCGAACAATGCCTTTTGGGCATTTGTTCACCACCAGCAGGAGGAATTTCTAGTGTTTTGCCAAGTGAGCCTTCTCTGTAACTTCGGCATTGCTGTCTGGAATCATTTTCAAGGTGGTGGGAATCAGCATGTGCCAGAGTAAGAGATGTGTCTGTCTCACCTGTCTCACCACAAGTTCCTCCCAAACCTATCTTCCCTTTCAGAGACTCCAATTCAGAATCACCCAGAATCTTCTTCCGTTTCCGGTGATTCTCTATTATCCATGGGTTTAAGCTACTACTCTGCTCACAATTCACAGCTGCTCGCACATCTTCATGGATGAGGCTTTCATGTGCATTTTCATTTGCCTTCCAGACCTCCAAAGCAAGATTTTCAGCAAGAGGTAGGGAGCCTTCCTGAGCAGCAGAGTTGCCAGAACTTGCTTGCAAATTGACACAGGACCTCATATTTACTTGTTCTGAAGGTTGCTGCTGTGATTGTTGCTTGGATAGGAGTGTCTCAAAACCTGTAAACAATTCCTTGTGACGGAAGTGTGAATGTGACAAGTCACTGAATTGTAGACCTGCTGATTGCACAGCTGTAGAGGCAGACTTTCCAAACCGATCAAATGGTTCAATCTTTAAATGAGAAGGGGAACAATGCATCGCATGGGAAGAAGGTGCAGAAATCTCAGCCATTTCCAATGTTGCTGATCCAGATGGTAACAGACTTTGTCCAATTTTGGATAATGTTGGTGATTGCAAGAGTTTGACTTGAGAGGAGGCAATGGCTGTGTGTTGTTCTAGGTCTACCCCAAAAAGCCGTGTGCCACTACTGTTTATGATAGCTGGGACTTCACACTGGAACACATTTGTAGTGCTGTTATTGTTGGTGAAAGCTCTGTCCTGGGTTCTGTCTAAGTCCTCTGAACGGCCACTTTCTTGCCAACCTAACCTTAGCTCAATGGCTCCAACATAGTCTGCTCCTGTTGTACTTGCCAAAGGCCATGGTGGTGAAGCAGAAGAGCCTGCTGCTGCTGCTACCTGTGGCTGTGCCTTCACTGCTGTTGACAAACTGTGGCTGGTCATATCAAGATTCGTATGAAATGGATTTAGTGATGAAGATAACCGCAGCGAAGAGGAAGGCTGAAACATTTGGTTGTAGGCATTATTTCCATACAGCATCCTGTCTAAGCTTGGTTGCAGGCTTGAAGACAAGCTTGGAATCTGAGGAGAGGCAAAATTGAAAGGCTGCCAGATTGAAGAGTTGAAAGGAGCATGACCACCTGCGGATTTTGACATTATTGGATTATAACTGCATTGAGGCAGCCATGCTCCACGATATGGAAGTCTGTCAGAAGCTGAAGAAGATGGTGTACCTCCTGCTGCTGCAGCAACTTGCTTGCGCCGGAAATCAATGTGCAGCTCTTGGTTAGGTCCTCGCTCAAAAGACACAATGTCACCCGCATCCAGTCTTTTCTCCTTCACAAATCGGCTCCATCCTTTGGTGAGCACATAGCTCTGGCTGCTGTTCCAGTATGAATACCGAAACCGCCAATGCTTTCCTGAAACATCTTCAAATGACAATGTCTGCCCTGGAGAGTTTGCCGACAAATCTAGAGGGAAACATCTCTCTGCATGCTGCTTAGGGATCACAAGCCTGTTCAGCTTCCCAACATCACTAGGGGTCACTGCTTTGTCAAACAAGTGCTCTCGCACTGTCGCAGCAGCAGCAGCAGCAGCAGTTACTGCTGCATTGGAAACAGCACTCAATCCTGATGACAAAGATGGAACTGCTGCAGGACTAACAGTGGTATCCACCATGCTCTCATTCAGTGACAAGCTCAAAGAAGCTGCTGCTGCAGCAACTGCAGGAGCTAGAGAGACTCCTGCAGGAGGAGGACTTGATGATCTATGAACCACAAGAACTCCTCCTCCTCCTCCTCTATGATGAGGGTCATCGTCATGGCCTGATACCACTACCGCCATGGAACCTGCTTCCTGCTGCAAGCAGCTGCTGGAATGCTTCCGGCTCTGATCCAGCTCCTCATCGTAAGTGTGGTGCCTCAGCATATCTACTACCTGCTCTTTGGTATACTTGAGAAGAAACTGCGCTTCGAAATCGTTGTCTTGCACCGGCCGGAAATTGGTCATTGCGTCACGGCCGCGAAACTTGATAGCAGCGCGATCGTAAGCGCGCGCCGCTTCCTCTTCCGTGTCGAACGTCCCTAGCCATATGCGCTGATGCTTCTCGTATATCTGGGCACCCCATCTGCCGTTGGACTGCGGCACCACTCCACGGAACTGTGAGGATGGTAACTTGCTGCTGCTGCTGGGTTCTCGGCTACCACCTCGATCGTCTTCCTCCTCGTCGCCGCCATTCTCGTCGTCTCCTCCGGAACCTGACAAGCTTTGCCCTCCTCCACTCGGCGTCCGTTCCTCCAGGGTTCCTCTTCTCACTAGATCCAACACTCCGGTCGGCCACGATGATCTCAAATAGTCTCCTGCATCGTTGATGCTGCCATACTCTGCTCCTCCGCTACTTTGTAATCTAGTCTGACCTGATCCCGCAGCATTGCGCTGCTGCTCCAATTCCTCTGTGTATTTTTGTCGTGCTGCTGCTGGAACACATATAGAAGTCGGCAAGAAGGAGCAGGTTTCAGCCGCCGGGCCGCTGCTGCAACTCTGCAAAGCTCGTGTTCTTGTTGCCATCCTGCATCCAGACTCATGATCATGCCCGCCGCCACCGCTGCAGCTGTCCTCAGGCTCCAATTTCGGCGTCGATGCTGCAGCTCGGTTGAAGCCTTGAGCAGCAGCACAGTTGCCTGCCGCCAAGGCGACGGCAATCTTCTCCGTGATGCCCAGCAGAGCGGTCTTCTTCTCCATGGACGACACCTCCGTCGGATTCATCATGGGCTGCAGGGGCTTGCCAGGCATCATCCAGTACGTACCGACTTTGACGCAGCCGCCATCTCCTCCTCCGCTGCCGCCGCCATCCTCAGCACCTCCTCTTCCTCCTCCACTGGAGAAACTCTTGACATTCTTGGAACTTGACACATCGCTGTCGGAGCCTGACGATGCCGCCGCAGTCACCGTCTCCAAATTGCTCAACCGCAAGGTGACGTCCGGGCCATCGGCTGCTGGTGCATGTCGCTGCTGCTCCTGCTGATACTGCTCGCTGGATAACATCCGCGGTGACCACCGCGCCACAGCAGCTTTGGACCACATCTGGACTGTCTTCTCATCCTGCGAAACCACACCACCACGGAGCATGTGAAACCAGGCCAGATCATCATGCGCACACTGAGGAGAGCAATTCTAGCAATGCTCAAGACGGACGGGGGAATAGTCGGTACAACACAAGATGTTGTAGTTATTAGGCCATGAAGAAGAAAAAGAGGTAGACGACGACACACCTTGGGCAGCATGAGCGCAAGCTGAATGAAAGCAGTAGCAGCTGTCATGCTGCTGCACCAACGTGAACTCTCCCTGCCGCCTCTAGGACTCCAGGAGCGACCACCATTACTACCAATTCCTTCTGCTGCACTGATCAGATGCTGCTGCTGCAGCGGCTATTATTGTCGTGTTTGTTGTTCCTCTGTCTTCTCCCTGTTGTCTTTCTACCTCTTTCATCCCTCTTTCTATCTAAGCACGCTGGAGCAACAGATTCTTTAACTACCCCACGGAATTCTTTTCGAGCGAGCTGCTCTGTTTTTTTCTCACAGGATCATCGTCGGCACAAGTCGGTAGGAAGTTCTCAGCGACAACAGCACAGATCCAGAATGAGAGCCACAACTGCTCCTCGGACCACAACGGCAAACCCCGCAAGAAATCAAAACTGATCATCCGCGCATCCACAACAAGAGTCAGTCCGCAAGAAAGAAGAAAATCACATTGAGAAAAAACACAATCCCATGAGGAGGGGGACTCAAGCAAACATGATCAGCCAAGACAGCAGCAAGCACGGCAGCACGCGCGGCTGGAAGCGGTGGGCAAAAGGAGGTCGGATTCACTCCAAACTTCAGCTATAATATGAGCAACAACGTCTCCTGAGTCCGAACAGATCCGCAACATGATCCATACATGTCTCCCCGATGACGGACCAACGACCCGGCGGCGACGACGATGATGATAGGTAGATAGATACCTTTCCTCCTTTTCTCGCGGCAAAGCAGCAGCAGCAGCATCGTCAGTCACGAAACCATTAGCGACCAATATTCCTTCCCCATGCAAATAGAACAGAAGAAATAGAACCAGATCCAACCCTTTACCACAAAGCTAAAGGATGATACAGCTGCCGACAACACATGTAACACACGAACGAGAATTCAAAGCCGACAAAACAAAATCCACAAGAGGGGAGAAGAGAGAGGGACGGAGCAGCGCTGCGACGAAGGACGATATTGCCCGCGCGCGCGCGCGACAAGCGAAGAGAAAACGTCGCAAAAAGCGAGGACCACGAGAAGGGGACGGGACGGGCCGGGGCCCGGGACAGAACGGCAGACGGACACCGCGCGCTTCCGCCCGTCCAACGCGCCCGCCCGCCCGCCCGGGCCACGGACCGGAACAACTGCAGACCAGGTTCGGGATATCAACGAAGCTGGATCCTAGCTTCGTTTCCTAACCTAACCCACCGTCAGATCCAAGCCGAATCTAGCCGCATCCGTACCGTCCGATCAGGTTCCGGCGGAGGTAATTAAAACTGTGGGCAGGCGGGGCAGAGGCGATGTCTTAATGATTTGCGGATCTGGGCATTGGCATTCGGACCTCATTATTGATTAGGTAGTAGGTAGGTTACTTGGTAGGTAGGTATGTAGGTATTTACCTACCGTTTTTCAGCCACTTGCCCGGATTTTAAATTTAATTCCTTTTTTCGGGTTTGCAAATTTTTTATTCCATCACGTTGGGGTTACTGGTCCTTTGTTTTCTTCCCTGTACCTGCCCGTGACCTGATGCGCACGGGCATCTCTTTGAATTTCAGAACTGAATAAGTTACTGCCCTTTCTATTTGCTGCCTTTTTTCCCCTTCTTTTTTCCCCCTTAAACATTTACTGCCATGGAAATTGCCTTGTTGCGGGTGAATCAGCACTTTTTACAGTGATATATCTACCATGGTAAAACCTGAAAACACTTGAATATTTTTTTTCTGTAAGTTAAAGACCTAACTGTGGGGCCGTTCCCAAAATAAGGGTCCTAGAACAAAGTCCCGTAACCATGTCCGGCCCTTGCATTTTGGGAATGTCCCCCACCCACCCATGGTCCTAACCCATTGGGAAGCATGAGACCCAATGTCATTGTGACCTTGATCATGAGGTGTTGTAGGATTCTTCCGTCTAGTCCTTGACAGGATCTTACACCTACAAATAGGCATTAATTCCTTCTCACTTTTAAGGGCTCTAGGTGTAAGATCCTTCCTATGTCCAAGAAAGATATTCATGAATTTTAGAGGTGTGCTCAAAAATACATTAGAATATTTCTCGGAGTGATTTCTCGTTGTAAGCTCCCTACCAAAGGGACCCAAGGCATAGGGAACCCCAATGGTATTATTATTTTAGGGAGCTTACAACCATGATACCACATTCAATTGGAAGCCTTAACCCTTCTAACAATGTTGAAGGGCTTTTTCTTGGGTTCAAAGGCTGAACCAAGGGGTGACAAAACATTGAGGATGAAAATCCAAGAAAAATGGCTGAAATTTTGTTCCTTACTATTATGTGTAAAGAACGTTTCCGAAATTGGGATCTTCAATGAGTGGAAGGTCCATTATTTTTCAAAGAGAAATTCCAAAAAGTGGTTTACATTTATTTGTAGGCTTAAGATCCCTCTCACCCTTAAGGAGTAGTAGGCATAAGAACCCTCCATTGCAAGCAAACACATGCTGCTCTCCATATATTTAGGCTTGTCATAACTTTCACCTTGTGCCTTACAATGGGCAAAGTGCACGGGCGATGGACAATTCCCAAAATGCAAGGCGAGATGAGGTGAGACAAGATGAGACTTGACTTCACTTGGCAACTGAACTTGTCATAGGCCCTTCCTCTGGCAAATGCCCTCACCCTAGGGTTTTGCCTTTGATCTTTTTTATCCCCTTAGACGGGGTATTTGTTTACATAAGTATTGAGAATTGATTGAGAGTAAAGATGATACAAAAAGAGGAAGGCTACTTCCATAAAGTGACCATCGTAAAATAAAATAAAATAAAATAATAGCTAGGCGTCTGATAGAACAACCCAAAAAAACAATAAAAGGAAAAGAAAAGGGGAAACATGAATAAGAGTATATTTGTTTTTATTATTGCAAAAAAAAAAAAGGTCAATCCTTGTCTCCAAATCAAACAAAAGAAATGAGGGATTAATTATTTTATTTTATATTTGGGAGGAAGAAAGGGGGCCAAGCTTGGAAAAGATTTCATGTTCTTTGAATGTGTAAGTAAATTATGTACATTTGTTTTTCAAATATTAATAACAATGTTTCACACCAACAAAACAAACAAATAAATAAAAACTAATGTTTGGGCAATAAATATGTGTCACATGGTTCAAGTCTTGGAATAAAATATAGCATTTAACACTCACTAGTAGTAGCTTTGGGTCTTTTTCCAATGATAAATCTATTTTTGAATTTTTAAAATTTTTTTTCTCAGGCAAAAAACTAAGCAAAGATAAAATATATAAACTAGTGAACATTTAATAAAAAACAAAACCCCAAAAAAAAAAAAAAAAAAAAAAAAAAAAAAAAAAAAAAAAAAAAAAAAAAAAAAAAAAAAAAAAAAAAAAAAAAAAAAA
>Ga0116227_10000834_pt1 | contig 64248 bp, 53 predicted proteins | sample S1TSphgellanicum_FD_89693 | JGI IMG/M metagenome (GOLD analysis project Ga0116227, IMG submission 89693) | Host-associated microbial communities from peat moss isolated from Minnesota, USA - S1T2_Fb - Sphagnum magellanicum MG | ecosystem: Host-associated > Plants > Peat moss > Unclassified...
GGAAAAAAAGCAAAACTTTTATGAAAAGAAAAAAAAAAAATGAACTTGGAAAAAGGGGGGAGGGAAGGGTGGGGGGGAAAAAAAAAAAAAAAAAAGGGATGTTAATTATATTTTAATTGCTAAGTTCCAAAGGGGGAAGTGAAGGAAGATTGGATGTAAGTTAGATTTTAATTGCTAGGTTCCAAATCTCAGGTAGTTATGAGTAACAAACAGATCACAGTTGAGAAATGGGAGGTTAACAGTCAACCTAGCCCAAGCTCAACCTCAAAGAGTAACTGTAGTTGTCAGTATGGTCAAGTTCTTGGGTTTGCAGTGTTAAACCTAAACAGAGGGGTTTAAGGTTCTTGTGACCCCAGACCTGAACAAACACTCTCTTTTGGGAAGTGATGCACAAATCAAACTCTGGAGAACTACTAGTCTTTTCTTTTCTTAGAATTCAAATCAAAACTGGGATCTGTGAAAAAACATCTCTTGAACATACTAAGTTCACATTCTTAAGGTACATTCACACTTGATGTTAAGTCATTGTTAAATGAAAAATCTAGGTGGCATCTTAGGTGGCACCCAATGTTAAATGGGTGATTGTTAATATTAAGTGAATGTTAACATAACATAAAATCTTCATGGTAAATAGGTTTAGGTCCTAAATGACTAGCTTGGTGTTATGGGACTTAGTACTAGAATCCTTAACACCCAGTGTGAATGCACTTTTAGAGTAGTTTTACCCATTCTAAGTACATTTTGTCTAGGCATGAAAATTCTTAGATTTGAAAAAATGTACACAAAACTGTAATTAACATGATTTAAGAATTTGAAGAATTAGGCTCAAATTTACACCCAAAGAATGTACTGAAACAAAATTAACTATCAAAACTGGAATCAAAAGATTTCTTTTAAGAAAAAAAGAAAGGAAGAACAGGCCAACACTAAAAAGAACTTCCCTACTATTAAGAAAAAGAGAAGAGAGATTAATATATTTATCATATCCTAAATAAGAGTCTCTTCAACCCTAAACCCTAAACCCAACTCTAAACCCTAAGACCAGTACCCATTGACAGGGGGTGGGCTCTATACAAGTTACCAAAAGCACAAACTGGACCAACCTAATGGGTGGGTTATCATATTGGTCAATTGAGAAGAGTGGCTGGGGGTTGGGGGGCTTTGAGGGTGATTGGAATCAAGGGTCATGGAAATTATTAGCCAAGGTGAAGGAAACTAACCCTAGTGTTTCTAGGGTTTCCAGGCAAACACCCCCCCCACCTAGGAGACTGACTAGTAACCAATTACAATATAACAAAATGACATCTCCTTAAATTTCCAACAAAAAAATTTTAATGCATAAAAAATGCCCAGTTTACTAAGTAAAATAGGCCTCAATATATATAGATAGAGCCCACTTTTGTGTGTAGTTCAGGTTTGACAGCTTCTTTAATACTTAGCCCTGTTTCCGAGTGTTAAGTATAATGGTTTATTATTATACTTAACATTATTAAAATAATAATATAATAATAATTTTAATTATTATATTAGATTATTATATCGTTTCTCGCGGTGTGATTTGCATGTCAACCTCCTCCTGAACGTACTCGCATGTTGTGATTTTTTCAGCTCAACAAAGAGTTCAAGCCGCGACAACTAGAAACATCTAGTCCACTAGACCGACTGCAAAACAGTTGAACGGCACTAGACTTTCTATCCAATGGGAGAGAGAGAGAGTTGAACTTGTTGTTACCTATTTGACATTGGTGCCTGTTTGTAAATTTGTTTCATGAATTTTGGTGGCTCCAAAAATTTAGGTAGACCCGTTGAATTGTAGGTCTGAATTTATGAAGAATGAAATGGCATTTGTGTGCCATTGTTCCATGAATGAAAGAAAAGAGATTACATTCCTAATGTTAACATTCTACCCTAAACCCTAAAACCTTTGGGTTTGGATTTAACCCTTTTAGGAGTCCCGAAAACCCCCTTGTGCATTTCAAATCAGTTGCAAATACAACATTATTTTACTACCATAATCAATTTTTGTTGACAAAAAGTGATATGATATGGGTAATGATAATAATAATAATATATCCTGGATTCTGGCTCCGACTAGAGCTTTCATTTGGTCTTTTGATTTTGGTCACTTGATCCAATAATGTAGGTTATTGGTAGGAGCATCATGGGTGAAATAAACCGTGTGAGTAAAACCAGGTAAATTGGCTTCTCATCCACTTAAGCCATTCCACAAACATAAATTATAAACAGAAAAAGGCGAAAAAAAAAAAAGCCTCATTTGACTACAAATTGTCATCAACTGCATTGGAAAGGAAATACTCAACCCTAATTTCCACCCTAACTTCTAAAGGGTTCAGTAGAGCCAGTACTAAGAAGCCGGATTCAAGGATCCAACAGCTGCCAAGACACCATCCATTGGAAACCCATTATGCCTCAGTTGTGGATGAAGCTCAAGGGGTGACCAAAGCAAGCTAACAGTGATCAGATCACTACCAGACCAAACCCAGAGGGAGGGAGGGATGGATGGATGAATGGATGGATGGATGATGGGTGGACATTAGCTACTTAGTACCAACCACAAAGACAAAGCTTTAGGACAATTGTGTGTAGGTACTTACTTACTGGCACAACTCTTTTTGCTCTGGGCTGCTTCCAGTAGAATTGGCACATGTTTTGTTTTGATATTAAGGGGGTGGATTTTAATTTAAATTTTAAATTTTAAATTTTAAAATTGTATTTATTTATTTATTTATCTTTATTTTTTGCTTGCAACTTAAGGGACCTCAAAAAGAGCAAAGAAAAAGCTCACCACCACAAGCTCTCAAGTAGGTTAGGGTACTAGGTACTACTACTAGTACTAATTACTTACTCACTTGAGAGAGCAGGTGCTGGGGACTTCCCACAGAATCCAGGAGCCCAAAAAAATCAATTAAAAAAGAGAATTGGAGTTAATAACTCCAGGCTCCAGGCATTCCAATGGATGATCCCCCCCTCTTTGTGTTTACTAGTTCCAACTTCCCAAACTGGGTTTGGTTGTTTTATATTAGTTTTATATGTAGGGGTGGTGTTTTTTGGCAGAAGAGGGGTATTTATGAGCATGCACTACAAGACATGATCCTGCAATACTTAGGTCATGTAGTATGTCATCAAAGTGTGTACACCATTGAGTCTTACTTTGGTGTTTTTTAATCTGTTCCTCTGGCATTGAGTGCATTTATTAACATGCATAACTGCAGACATGTTGTTGTTGTTGTTGTTCTTGACTAAATAAGATGGGAGGACTAAGTCATCAAAACAAAAAGAAAAGGTTTTTTTTTTATAAAACTTTTAAATAATTTTTTTATAAATATTTTTAAATTATTTATTTATTTATTTATTTAAATTTTAAAAAAGGGTGTGGTACATTAATATTTACTTTTTATTTTTCATATTATTATCATAAAAATATTTGTGAAAAACCCATGGTTGACAACCATAACAGAAATGGTTATTTATTTATACACTGACTCTCTGGGACTGACTCCACCCCCCTTCTAATCAGTGAGTACCTAGCTAGCTAGCTAGAGCTAGTTAGCCAAGCACTATTGTAGTTCTTGTAACGCTCCATTTTATTCTTTAGTAGTTAGTTACAATGGTACCCAGAAGCACTTTTTTCCTCCAGCAACACCTAGGGTTTAACTTAGGTTTAGCTTAAGTTGAATTTTTTATTTTTATCAACAAAAGTTTCACCATAAAATGAAATTTGAAAAAAAAAATCAAAAAATGAAATGATTTTGGAAGGTTTCAATTGTGAGAAGTCAAAAATAGAATAGTAAAAAAATTGGAATTTTTTTTATTATTATTTGGTTTTTCAAGGTTTAGCCAAAAATATAAAAATGTTGTGTAAAAGATTTTGTACTGATATATAGCCAGATTTGGCTACATCTTCACATGTATATGGCTTGATCACCACTTTAAATACATTTTAAAAAATTTCCTAAAGAAAACATTTACTGTGCTGCTTGCTTAACAACAATAATAACACTACTAACACACACACTCAACTAATTGGCCAACTAATCCTGTCTGAAATGCACAATAAGAAGAACCTGGGCAGGAAGTCAGGTTAGGTTGGGTACATTCTTGCTGACCCTATGAACTCAAGGGTCAACTGAGATGGGTCAGGGTGATCCAGCACCTACACTAACACACTAGTAGTACCTTCACCTTCTTTAGTGAGGCTTCTAAGTGACAATATTTAACTCAAGAAATGTTGAATTTGGACTGCAAGAACCTGACTCCATAGACTATTAGTCTATGGACGGTTACCGTACATAGTACCCTTAATAGATTTTTGCACTCACTCAAGTGTCGAATAGTTTATTCTATTGTTTGAAATCAAGTTTCGCAATAAAAATGATTATGTTTTTTTAAAAATTTAAAATTTTTTTGGCTTCATATATTATGCCAAAATAAAAAAATATATTGGGCAATGGGTGATTGATCATTTGCGCGTCATCATGTTCATGAAAAGGATCTCACTAGAAGAGAAATATTGCATGATTGTTTGATTGTTTTTCCTCCTTGTCGTAATTCTTTGTTGCAAGCAACAACAACAACAACAAGGTCTTTGTTTTATCCAACGATTTAATTGAAGTGAGTAATAGAACAACGCATTCATCGGTGTTGTTACTAAAACATAAGTAGCTAAGTGATTTGATAAATCACCGACCATTTGACATCAAATAGCAACGAAAACAATAATATTACTAAACCCTAAGTACAACAACTTACACAATTATATCTCAAATTCCATACATTTTGAGGGAAAATTAATTTCATTTTTTTGTTAATTTCTTTAAAATTAAATATTTAAAAAATAATAATATAATTTATTTGAAATATAGTAACCTTTTTATATTTATAATTTCTTTAAAGCAATTGAAATAATATCTTTTTGGGGCCTTTTTACCCAAGGTGAACGAACTCCTGGGTGGTGATGCCAAGAACTTTCTCTTAGTATGTACCTAGATATATGGGGTACACTTTTCCTGACCCCATGAACTCAAGGGTCAACTCCAGGTCGTGCCAAGAACTACTTCCTCTGGGTACTAAGTACTAAGTGGGGGTGAAATTTTCCTGACCCTATGAATTCAAGGGTCAACCCAAGGTAAATGCCAAGAACTTCCCCTGTCCTTATGACCCGGAAGCAACTTGGTCTCCATCTAGTGGTAAGAAAGCTTTTAAGTTCTTGGTGTGACCCTGGTGGTGGGGTCACCCTTGAGATCATAGGGTGGCTAAGGGTGTACCCCAACTTACCTGACTCCTACTGAATCTGTCCTTGTTAAGACGAGTGGGAAAACTGCTTTGCTTTCAAGATCAGCAAAAAAATTTAAATGCTGCATTTTCAAATTTATCCCAAAACAATAAATAAATAAATAAATAAATAAATAATCAGAAGAGAACAAAATTATGTGTAGGGTAAGGCCCTAGGGTGAGGGCATTTCCAAAATAAGGGGCCTAGAAACACATATTGGCCATAGGCCCCAGTTAGTGGGGATCACCTGGCCTTCTCTAGAGTCTCTTCGTGCAAACCCAAGACTCATTTCAGGAACATTGAGCTGATTTTTTTCTGTAGAAAAAATTTCGCCATTTTTTGACAAAGAAATTGTGAAAATTTTGGAAATTTCATTATTATTTTCTAGTGTAAAATCAACTAACTTTCCTAACTTTTTTTGTGTCAAATTTGGCCAAATTTTCAATACCAAAATAAATAATGGAAAAAGAAGAAAACATTGGGAACCTCAAGGGGGGGTAAACCTGGCCTTCTCTAGGGTCTATTGGTCCAGACCCAAGACTCAGTCCAAGGAACACCCAGCCTTCTTTAGGACCCCTTAGTACAAACCCAAAACTCCTTCTCAGAACAGCTGACCTTCTCTATGGTCTCTTAGTCCCAAACCCTAGACACACACGGTCTAAGGAACACCCGACCTTCTCTAGGGTCTCTTAGTCCCAAACCCTAGACACACACAGTCTAAGGAACACCCAGCCTTCTCTAAGGGTCTCTTAGTCCCAAACCTGAGACAGTCTAAACACCCGGCCTTCTATAGGGTCTCTTTAGTCCTGTCTACCCAAGACAGAGTCTAAGGAACACCCGGCCTTCTCTAGGGTCTTTTTAGTCCCAAACCCGAGAGACACACAGTCTAAGGAACACCCGGCCTTCTTTAGAGTCTGTTTAGTCCAGTCTACCCGAGAAAGAAATTGGGGGGGGGGACAAATCCTTTCTTGATCTGACCCTAAGAAACACACCCTGGATAACGGCGGGTACACCCCTCGAACTGCGCGTCAGGGCTTTCGTCGTCTTCTTGTGTGCAAGGTGCGACACAAGTCGATCTTTGTTGTTCTTTATCGTGATCAGTGCGATCGATTTCGCGGCGCGCGCACGCAACCTTCAATCCTAGATTCGCGCTATATATACACACAACAGATCGGCTATATCCAAGAGAGTTAACAATTGTGTTTTTTACAATTTTTTTTTGCAAAAAAACAAATTCTCCAGGAGTGTGTTGAAGATTATCAAGAGCCAGAGCTCGCTCGCTCGCTTGCTCGCTCCAGAGGAAACTCTATGTGTCCCGCAGGTTCTTTCTTCTTGGAACATGTCGTCAAGAGGAAGTAGAAGAAGCAGAAGTTGCTGAAGATGAGAGTTCTTGTACAGTAGCAGCAATTACATTTGTTTTGTTTTGTTGGTTTTTTTTTTCTTTTTTTTGGTCTCGATAGCTAGATAGATAAAGCGAGCTCATCGACTCCATCAACTTCCTCATGATCGATTCCATCAGCTTCCTTGAGCAGAGTTTTACCTCTTCTGTCGGTACTTAAAGCTTCCGTGATCAATTTAGCAGCAGTTGCAGCAATAATAGAAGAAGGATCGATCGATTGAGGGATCTGAGAGACGCACTACTTCAGGCGTGAACTTCACAAAATGCAGTACAAGTTTACCCATTGCTGCAATATCGGAGCATCCATGAGCTGCACAAAACTCTCTTCGCTAGTTGCTGCAAAACTCGCGTGTGATCAGGAAGCGAAGAACATTTGAGAAATATAACGAGGCCACCAGCTTATTTTCGTCACAAATTAGAAAGAGACGATCGAGAGACACACAGAGACAGAGACCAGAGAGAAAGAGATGAGAGAGAGAGAGGATCTGTTCAATCTCTAGACCATCAGCAGTTTCTCCGGTAGTATACCCATCGAGGTCGAGTGGGTTCTCAGACGCTAGACTACTGACACTTGCTTACGACCTTTGTGAAGCTGCCAGGAGGAGGAGGAGGAGGAAGACTAGGAGCAAGAGAAAAGCTTGCCATGCATTGAGCTTCTTACGACGTTCTTGTGGAGGAGTTGCAGTCATTGACTTTACTTTCAAGGGAGGAGGAAGAGGAGTAGTAGCTGGAGGAGCGAGAGAAAAGCGGAGGCAGCTCAATGATCCCAGAGCCGTGTACAACGAACTCATGTGATGATATAAGGTTGGAGGATTCGAGCTCGTGCAGCTGCGAGAAGAAGCTAGCAGGAGTGTAGTATTAAGCGTAAGAAGCAATAAAAGCAAACGAAGGATTAACGTCGGACTCCTCAGTAACTGCTGCAGCAGGCGTGTGCGTGAGTGTTTGCATTGATCATGGAGATGGACTCTTGGGAGGTTCGTGCATTCGCGGAGGACGTGAGCGGTAGTAGCGGAACGCAGTGGCCACCTTCCTCTTACTCTTGTAGTTTCTGCCATCGCGAGTTCCGCACCGCGCAAGCCTTGGGTGGTCACATGAACGTCCACAGACGCGAACGAGCCGCTGCTCACAGATCAAATGCTGCTCATCAGCTGCAGGATCCCAGCTTCTTCTCCAGCACGTCCTTGACTTCTAGTCTCCATCAGGCTGTCGTTACAGTACCTGAGCAGCGAGAAAGCGAGAATCTGCAGCAGCAGCAGCAGCATCGTCCAGCAGCTCCAAGCTCCAATCCGCCGCTTCTTTTCAACTACTTCTCTCATGGATCATCGTCTGCTGTTGAGAATGATCTGCATCACCATGAGAATATGCAGCACCTGATCCAAAGCCGGAATTTCCTCCACCCACCAGCTGCAGCAATGAAATGTTTTCAAGACTCAAATATTGTTGAGATCGACAACAACAGCAGCTTCATCTTCCAGCCGCACAGCTACGGCAGCAGCACAAGCTGCCTTGTACAGGAGCTCTCTGGACCAGCTGCAGCTCGACTCCAGCTGCATGCAGATTCAACTCATGAGGCAGAAGCTGCCACTGCAAGCTGCAGATCAACTGTGGCACAATCTGAGCATCATCATCAAGATCATCAGATCAGCAGCTTGGACCTGGAGCTTCGCTTAGGCCACATGCAGTCAAGCCCTTGATCTTCATGAAACCAGCTAGCTGCTAATAATTCTTGCCTTCTTACAAGTTACTTGTATCCATAGATACCTCGAGAGATCATCATGAGGAGCTGGAGTTCTTCTTCCAGACAGACAGATACTCCTCATGCAGTGTGCTTCAAGGGGCATGATTCAGTTCACTTCTTCTTGAGTTCAAGAGCTCCTCACTTGAGGTAGGTTCTAGACAGTCATGGGACTGCTCAAGAATTTTTCATAGCAAAAATTCTTCTTAAGATATATCATGGAAGTCAGGCTCAAGAACAAGTTTATGTCTCTATTGCAACTATGTCACTATCATGGTTGAACTCAGCAGCATCTGAGATCTCTGTACTTTTTCCTGGTTTTTGCTTTTTGTTTTGTTTTTTTCTCTGTTACAACAATTGAGATAGATCTGCAAGGTTTTTAGACTGCAAAATTTCAAGCTTGTGAAAACATGAATCGTGATTTCATGATTGAAGATGTTGGTTTAAGTTCCAAAGACACTTGAGCATCCAGTGCTGCACCCACTCTGTGTACCCCAAGATCTATATATAGACTAACCGCAACTCCTTTGAAAGCATTGGGAGATGGAAATGGAGATTGAACCACCCATTGTGTGATCCAGTAAGTTGATTTCTATTTCCATTTGAATCCATTAGAGATGGAAATGGAGATTGAAGCACCCATTGCATGATCCACTAAGTTCATTTCCATTTCCATTTGAACCCATTGCAACCACTTTGAACTCAGTGGAGATGGAGATTGGACATTGGTCCATTGCAACACCACTAAGTGGACCCATGTATTGGAGATGAAGATGGAGATTGAGCCCATTGCATGATATTTATTATCATCTCTATCTCCATTTGAACTCATTGCAACTACTTTAAGCATGGAGAAATTGTCAAACAATGGTCCATTGCAACACCACTTTGAACCCATACGAGATCATGGAGATGGAAATTGAACCCCTCATTACATGATCCACTTTGAGCTTCATAACCATTTGAACCCATTGCATGCAACTACTTTGAACCATTGGAGATGGAGATCTTGAACCTATTGCATGGTCCCTTTGATCTCCATCTCCATTGGAACCTATTGCAACCACATTGAACCATTCAAAGAGAACCATGAACATGGAGATTTGCAACAACACTTTGAACACATTGGATATGGAGATGAACACTAAAACCCTTGCACTATCCAAAGTTGATCTCCATATATCTGACCCATTTGAACCAATTACAACTACTCTAATCTTGAACCATCAGAGCTGAAAATGGAGATTGAACAACTCATTGCAACACCTCTCTGAATTATTTGGAGATGGAGATTGAAACTCATTGCATGATCTACTTCAATCTCCATCTCTGTACAGCTCTTAACTCTTAACAATTTTGTGTTTCTGTGATGCATGCACTCTGGCTTCATAACATCCCTAAATTTTGCTGTTTGTCACCCCTGGAGAACTCTTTCGAACTCAAATCAAATGGGAACTTCATCTTGTACTGTGTTTCTTTTCAAATTTTCTTTGAATACATTGTACATCAGGCTGGTTTTCATAAAAACCCAAAATTTGCCTGTTGGGATTCTTGGTATGAACTTTGTATTTAGTTCACTGCATACCAGCTGGTCTAGATTATTATGTACCTGGTGTTAAACCTGTTTTGAAATGAGAGTCAGACTAAGATTTCTTCATGAGGTTGCATACTAACACACAAAAGATCATACATCAATGAGCCCAATGCAATCACTACCATAACTGTTATGAATACTCAACTTGTGTAAACCCACAGGAGAAATGGTTGATATCTTAGGTGCACGTGGTCAGTTTATTGGTCAGGTTTCCCTTTCATCCTGCACTCAGCACATAAAAGAACATTGGATCACTGAAATTCTGATAAACAATGGAGCTCCCTGAATGACCAAAAACAGCAATGGAATGTATTCTCCAATTTTCTCTTTAAAACAACAAATTCTGACCTCTATTGTGGCAAAATCAAGAGGTGAAGAAGGTGTTTCCAAGCTAAAACCCTCAAGTGGATTTCAGGGGATTTAGTCCTTTGCTTAGGCACTCAGGATTAAGATAAAAGCTCTCCATTTCAGGCTTGCAAATTCAAATTCACTTGAGGATAAGACTGTAGGGGAAGGAGAAACATACCTCAAGGATTAGAGTTTTGGAGAGAAGTGTAAAACTGAGAGAACCATTACTAGTGAGTAGTATGGAGGGCCAACATTCAATTCTCAGCCTGCCTGCAAGTGCTCAGGTTTTTGAGCAGATGTCTTCTGGAGAATGCCAAGGATTTTGTTGAACTTCTGCACTTCCTGTTCAGGGAATAACCCTAGTCGCAAAGCTGCTGTTATGAACAACTTAAGTGTTTCTCGGGTGTTCATTTGCCATTGACGACTCTCTTCCTCAGGCATAACTAGAAGATGCTGTGTTGTGGTGGTCTGAATCGCATGTCTCTTAGCACCATCTTTAACTAAGTCCCGGTGCCACTTCTCATATGCTACTGTCCAGCATTTCAGTACTGCCCGTCGGCTCTCTCTTTCCCACTGATCTTCTAGCTGCTGGTTTATTCTCAATGATTGAGCCCGCTTTTTCTTAATGGCTCGAATAGTAGCAGTGCTCATCTCAGGCCTATCCTTTGGGTCACGCAATTGTAGGAGCACACCCATGAAGAGCAGCTTGTCAGAGATTGCATGACTGAGACGTGTCCTTTCAGTATTAACCTGAATGCTCAAGTTTGATTGCAGAAACATGGTGACCCTCTCCATGATCTTCAGGGCCATTGATTTCTTCCCTGCAACACCAATTAGGATATTATCTCCAAATCGAACATACTGCACTTCAAGGTATCCAGGGTCTTTGTAGTTATGGCGACTGATTTGCAGCTTTTTAACTATACCCAATCGATGCTGCCTTTCACGTCTCATTGCCTCTGGATCCTCCCCAAGCCTTGCCAGTGTTCTCTGTTTGAGGACCATAAGCTTTCGATATGCAGGGTTGATGCTATATTTCTTTGGCACAGTGTTGCACTCTTGCTTGATCTGGTCCATTTCCTCATCCAGTTTCTGGAAGTAGATGTTGCAGAGGATGGGTGCCAAAACACTTCCTTCTTCACTTGAGGACCTTCCAACACTGATAGTGCCTGCATCAAACAACTGTGTTATCGTGTCCAGAAAACGCTGATCTTGTATTTTCTCTGCAAGGATGTGTTTCAGCACTGTCAAATGCTTAGTAGTATCATAGCTCTTTTCGTCAACAACGACTTCAAAGAACCAAGACATTCCTCTCCACCAGCGTCTGACGTACCTCAATGCAGCATGTCTGGATTTGTGAGTGTTCTCTGAAATTGTAGAATCATAGATGTCTTCCAATGCTGTCTTGATTGCCTCCTGAACAATCAAATCCTTGGGATGAATGACCTTGAGCTGCCTGACCTCATCAGGTGGTTCCCCAAGCTTGCGAATGTTGATTGTTCTTGCAGGTTTGAATTTGTACGTTCCAGAAAGCAACTCTCTAGTTGCTTGATCAAACCAACTCCTATCAATTTCCTCATGAGAATGGAAGCTCTCCATCTCTAATTTGTTGGATTTCCAACGCTCATAAGCTGCAGCAAGCTCATCAGGATCAGCAATCAAATCGATCACCTTGTGGTACTTCCCATCAGGACTGGGTCTTAATTTCAGAGTTTTCTCCAGACTTTTGTCATCAACATGTTCAGTTGTTGAATAATCCTCTGCAACAAAAATGCTGTCATTATTCTTATCCTCCTGCATCATCCAGGGATCATGTGGATTCTCCACAAAGGTGGCTCCATCACCACCACTTCTTGTCCCTGCTGCAGCTACTTGTTCCTTCTCTTGGAGCAAATGGGTACTCCGAACAGCACACACCCTCAAAAGTCCTGATGATTCTTTATGGAGGCTGAAAGCAAAAGATTCTGCACATTTCTTACCCTGCAAAAACAGAGCTCGTTAATATACACAAAAGAGAGAGTAATAGGGGCATGCACACCTGCAGTTTTCTCTTATTTCTTTCTATCCATGAAGGCTCCCTAAATCCTAAAGCTTGATGAAATTGCAGAGCAATCTCCACAACAACAATTAAAGGTAACACGACAATGAGTGAAGTCATAACCTCATGAGAGTCGCTCACAAAGTGACAGACCATCACCTTCATCACGAAGGGCAGTGACGAGCTGCAATGACTACCCACCGACCCAACAGTGGGTGTAGATAAGCAAATAATAAATCCCTAAATCCTAAACCCTATCCCTGAAAGCTCCCCCATGCACATCATTGTAGATTTGTCTTTACAGAAGTTTTCTGATTTCTTTGCATCCAGTGATGCACTAGGGTTTCTCCTCCCAAAGAGAATGTTGGCAACAAAAGTTCAGATTGTTGCTAAAGAGCAAGAGCTAGAAACGAAGGAAACAAAGGATTACCAGAAAGACTAGAGATTGTATTATCATTGCAGTTGCCCTATTCCTTCTGCAGACTTGAAGAAAAACAATTGTGGAAAAGAATGCCAAAAACACAACAGAAGAGGAGCAGAGCTTCAGGGTTTAGGGTTTACAACTCATACTTTTCTCAATTCCACATTCCTCATGCAAGTTGTTGGAACTAAGACGTTGTCTCCAAGCGAAGATGATGATGATAATACGAGTAGTGATGAAAAACAAGCATGAAAACCTGCACTGATCCTCAAGGGGAAAACCAAAAAATCCAAAGAAGCACCCAGAGGAGGAAAAGGAGGAAAGATCTGATGTCGAAGAAGCACCAGTGTCGAAGATCTGATGCCGCCTGCTGCTGCTTTTTTCAACATTCTTGTAGACGACCAAGATGCATATGATTCTCCTGCAAAACTTCACAGGAATCAAAGCAACTCCACAGGAATCAAAAGCAGTCATGCCTTCTTTGCTCACATGGGGCCAGATTCTTAGAGTGAACCAGTCCCCCATGACTGCACCAGTTGGCCGTTCTGTCCATAGGATGATCGGCGTCCTTTTCTCATCCTGCTCCTGACTCTCAGTTAACCAACATAGTACCATAGTCAACTTTTTCAAGTTGCTGACCTTTGGTTACAACCAACCTTTTTATCTTCTTACTCTCCATCCTTTCAAGGCTAAATCTCTACCTCTTGGCAGAACATCTATCTCTCTCTGGCTAAACCTCTACTCAAAGGCAGAACTTTAATCTCTTGACAAAATGCTTATTTTTTCTTGGCTAAACCTTTATCTCTTGACGAAATGTTTTTCTTTCTTGGCTAAATCTTTATTTATTGACAAAGCCTTTCTACTTTTTAGTTAAACCTCTACTAATTGGCAAAACTTTATTTTTTGATATATTTTTTCTATTCATTGCTTAAACCTTTATTTTTCGACAAAACTTTTTTACTCCTTAATTAAATCTTTATCTATCAACAAAACTTCTATTTCTTAGCAAAACTTTAATACTGCATAGCTAAACCTTTACTTATCGACAAAACCTTTTTACTCCCTAGTTAAATTTCTACTTTTCAATAAAACCATTCTACTACATGGCTACACCTTTATTTTTTGGCAAAACCTTTTTATATCTTAGCTATATTTTTATTTATCGACAAAACCTTTTCATTCCTTGGCTAAACCTCTACATATTGACAAAAAATTTCTACTCCTTAGCTAAACTTTTACTTCTCAATAAAACCTTTCTACTCCTTGGCTAAACCTTTATTTTGGTAAAACCTTTCTACTCCTTAGTGAAACCTTTATTTTTCACCAAAATGTTTTCACCCCCTAGTTAAACCTTTACTTCTTAGCAAAACATTTATAAGCTTGGCTAATTTTTTATATTCCCTAGATACACCTTTAACTTTTGGCAAAACATTTTTACTCTTTAGTTAAACCTTTAATTTTCTGCAAAACCTTTATATTTTTTTTACAAAACATTTTTTTTTAAAATTAAACTTTTACCACTTAGTAAAACCTTTATATATTTTTGGTTAAATGTCTACTTTTCAACAAAATCTTTATTTATTTTTGGATAAACCTTCATTTTTTTGGGCTAAACCTTTATTTCTTAACAAACCTTTACATATTTTTGGCTAAACATGTACTATCACGGATGCCAATGTTATGAAGTTCATTCATTTGAATGTTCATTCATGATTTGTAATGAATTTATACCTAATTTTTAGTTTAATTACAGTTCATTTATAATTAACTCGCAATTCACTTCTAGTTATTTCAATTAACTTTCAGTTCACTTCTAGTTAATTCTTAATTAACTCTGAATTCATTTTTAATTAAGTTTAAGTTCATTTTTAGTTGAATTTTAGTTCATTCATAGTTCACACATGGGTGCACATGGGTGAACATTGGCCATATGTAGATTAGAGGTTTTTTTAAAAACTTCTTTGAGCTAGGTGCCTAATGGATATAAATAGAAATAGAATTCATTATTACTTTTAATTTGTTCAACACCAATCTTGTTGGTTAAACATCTCTTCTTGTCAAAATATTACTTATTCTTGGTTAAACATTCACTTCTTGACAAAAAATTTCTATTTCTTGGTTAAATTTTTACCTTTTGGCAAGACCTTTATATTTACCTAATTCATTTTTTCTACTACCTAAATAATTTTGTATATCCCAATAACAACTTTATGTTTATTTGCTAAATATCTTTGTTTTTTAACTAAACTTCTATGTATCAGCAAAACTTTTATACTTTTTGGTTAAATTTTTACATTTTAACAAAACATTTATTTCATCATGGCAAAAAATTTGCCTTTTGTCAAAACCTCTATTTATTCTTGACTAAACTTTTTTTCTTGGCAAAACATGTATTTTTTCAACAATACCATTTTAATTTTTAACAAAACATCTACTTATAAGCAAAACCTCCTTACCCATACATCATCATATTTACCTATGCACTTGCAAATTGTGGACTTCAATTGTAAAAATTATAATGTAAAATGTGGGTATTGCAAATGACCCACTAACATCTATTTTAATCATATTCAAACTCATGATGACAATAAATCACTAACCTTAAATGCGGGTATTGCAATTATGGGAATTTTTTTGGCAACAATCCTTTATTTCCATTTGGACCATTTAATGCAAGATGTACTTAATTTAATTAAGCAACAGGCACCCAATTTGATTAAGCAATAGGCTTGATAAATTTAGAATTAAAAAAACATCAAACATTTATGACTATTTACAAATTTTTAATACTAATCAAAATCAATCCTAGGTTGGGGGAAATTTTCACATACAAATATTTACAACAAGATTCATTTCATTTCTTTTAAAGGTGAATGAAAAAGGTCTCAAGTTGGGCCCTCAAATTAAAGTGACCACATTAAAGGTAAAAGAATAAACTCTTGTTTCAATCATTTAATTTATCTTCTCATTATGTTTCAATTTTAATTTTTCATTCGCTCCTAGAAGATTATTTTGTATGGCATTTGTATATGTTTATATAGTTATTAATTTTTATGACATTTACCATTAAAAATGTTTAGGTTTATATAGAAATATTTTGGGATAATTAGTTTTAAACTCTAAGGCTAATGCTTCCGTTCATTAAAATTTTGAATTGAATAATTTTTAAATTCAAAACATAGTTGTTATAAAACTTTTTTCTATTCCATTTGTATTTGTTTGTATAATTATTAGGTTGAAAGCATCCACCATTAGGATTATTTAAAGTTTTAAGTTTAAAGGTTTAATGAAATGTGTGTTGATTTATTTAGGTTGTGTTTTCAAATCAAACTACAACCCCTTTGAACATGACATCATCCTTTGACATTAATGGTATGGTTTTTTTTCTTAATCATTTTTTTTGGTACCTAATTTAAGGATATCAATTTCCTTATATGGATTTTAACATATTCATCATAATAATGTTCCATGTTTGATATATGGATTTTTCATTTTGGTTTCCCATAAATATTATGGATTTAGGGGGGCCCATGCTAATTTCATGAACAAGTGGGCATGAATAATGAGTAGTGAGCATGAACAGGAAAGAGGTTCCATGAATATGAAGGAATATTTTCAATACATTATAGTCAAATTAGAAACTATATAATTCTTTGACATATTGTCATTGATGCCAATCATGGAGTTCATTCATTTGAATGATCATCCATGACTTGTAATAAATTTGTACTTAATTTTTATTTTAGTTTTAGTTCACTTTTAATTAACTTTCAGTTAAATTTTAATTCACTTCTAGTTGACTCTTAATTCACTCCTAATAAACTTTTAGATAATTTTTAATCAACATAAGTTAACTCAAAGTTAATTCTTAATTAAGTCCTAATTAACTCTTAATTAATTTTTCATTAAGTCATAATTAACTTTAGTTGACTCCTAATTATATCATAACTAACTTTAGTTAACTCCCAGTTGACTCTTAGTTAAGTCCTAATTAATGTTCAATTAAGTTTCAATTAATTCATAATTGACTTTCAATTAGAAGGTATTCAAAAAAAAATTTATTCGATGCACACATAAAAGCCTCCTTGGAAGTTTCCTTGAGCTAGGTTGCCAAAGGGGTATAAATAAAAGTAAAACCCTTCATTTCATTTAGTTTGTTCAACATCAGTTTTAAGCTCGATCTTGCACCATAGCCTTGTCATGTTTTTTTCTTGTTCATGTTTGTATATGTTAACATATTAAAAATCTATTTTCATGTTTGTCTTGCACATCTCATGTTTTTGTTTATAGTTTTTGTGTTTTTGTTTTTGAATCACATAATCTTGTCTTGTTCTTTGTTTGAAAGTTAGACTTAAACCTTTTCTTTAGTTTTTGTTCTTGTGGGTTTTCATGTTCTTGACACATATTTCTTTGACATGGAAAAACATTTTTTAACAAAATCAAATATTTTTTCAAGTTAGTAGTGCATCCACCTAGGGTTCAATGGTTCACGGCATCATGTAGAAGGGGTCCATCTTTGATTTCTGATGGGGATTTATAATAAGATTTACAAACAAATTTTGTGGTTGTTGAAACAAATCTAATTATTTTGACTTAATGAATCAATCTACAAATGTTTTAAGGTTGTGAGTCCCATGCAAATGGTTTAATACATATCAAACAAGTTTCAAGATAGTAATAAATGCACAAATAGATTAGACCCTTACAAATATGTCACTATACATGTATATTTACAACTATGGATTATTTTGGGTAACAAGTGTAGTTTCTTATGTGAATTTGAAATAAACAATCAAAGAAACTTCATTAAATACATTCATTTCCAACATGTCACCATATCCATATCCACAACATTCTTATCGAACACCGGTAGACTTGGATTTATATCCTTATGTAGATAAAAGAGAACTAAAAAATGTAAATGTTAAAAACACGAAAAACCATAAGAACAAAGGCTAAAGGAAAGGTTTAAATCTAACTTTCAAATAAGGAACAAAATAAGATTATGTGATTCAAACACAAAAACCAAGAACTATGAATAAAAACATGAGATGTGTAAAACAAATGTGAAAAAAAAATTTATTATGTTAACATATGCAAACATGAACATGAAAAGAACATGACAAAATTATGGTGTGCAAGATCATACAAGATTAGTGTTGAACAAACTAAATGAAGACGAAGGGTCCTATTTCTATTTATACCCCTTTGGGGACCTAGTTCAAAGAAGCTTCCAAGGAGGCTTCTATGTGTGCATCAAATAAAAAAGTTTCTTGAAAACCTTTTAAATAAGAATTAATTATGAATTAACTAAAATTTAATTAGGACTTAATTAATAATTAACTAAGATTTAAGTAAAAATTGACTAAAAGTTAAATATGACTTAATTAAAAATTAACTAAGACTTAACTTTGAGTTAATTGGGATTTAATTTTAAAACTTAACTAAGATTTAATTAAAATGAATTAAAAGTTAACTAAAAATGAACTTAAATTAAACTAAAAGTTAGGTACATGGATGAACATTCAAATGAATGAACTCCATAACATTAACATCCATGATAGTAATGTAAAGTATCAATCAGAAGTAAGATATTGGGCATCTTTTAATCATTTGTAGGATTAAAAGATATATAGGATGGTGATCAAAATGTTTATATTGAAGTTTTTGAATAGTTTGGGGCAACCACCTAGAGACAATTCATGGCTAACACACTCGACAAACCAAAATTTCATAACATGATTTCATTGGTAATGTGATTACTTATTCAGATTTCTAACGAAAAAAAAAATAAGCAAATCAATTTTACAACAAAAATGGCCAAGGAATGATTTTGACATAAAGAACAATGCATGGCTATGAATTGCTTGCATTTGCTTACAACTAAAAGATGGATCGGTTGATGCCAATAAACAATGTAACCGACATTGAGGAGGAGGAATTGTGGTCCCAACGTACTTAAAAGAGGGAATGACTTAAACATATGATAAAGAGGAAACCATGTTTATAAATAGAAAATGCAAAAAAGACGAAATGATGGACATCAGTGATGAAAAACAAACCATGCCATGAATTACACTAAGGTCAAAAGTAGGTTCCAATGATGTGAACACAACATTTCCAAAGATTGGTTTGTGCAATACATCATCACAAACTTCATGAGTTACAATTTGACAATAATAGTCGTGTGAAATTTACTTTTCATAGATTCATATGGAATAAACATGAATGTCATTCATCTATTTGTATTGTTTAAACATCGATGTTGTGTGCATTGTTTAGACACGAATTTTGTGTGTTTATTTGTATTGTTTACACACAAAAATCATGCACACAACTTTCATATTTAAATAATGCATGATATTCGTGTGTAAATGATACGAACCAATGAAATAACAATTTTCACACAAATTTAAAACAAAACCATGAAACCTATAAATTTGTGATGATCTGGAATAGAGTCCAACAATACCATTGAAATGCATAGCAAGTGTAACTAAAAACCAAGCAAATAACAAAGTCGATATGAGAATCAATGGACAATTCTAAATGACCTAAACTTGGAAAATCAAACTTGAATGTTGGCACTTGAATGCTTGATTAATTAAGCTTTGATTAAGCTTTGTAAGAATATCTCCATATACACTACGGACACATTGGATTAAATTGGAACAATACAAAGAAAATTAACATGGCCCCATATACACTATGAAAATCTTCCTAGGTTTTTATGCTTGGGAGCATCTCAACAGTAAAATGGGGCAAAAGTAGAGTACTTGAAAAAACAGGTACCTACTTTACTTTAAAATGGGCCATCTGGAAATGATAATTGCATCTGTGCTGCCAACCAGACCTTGGCAACCCTAAACCTAAACCTTATAAAACTTCAAACCCTTTCCATTCGTGTGAACAGATCCCAACCCCAATCAGGAGTGGAAAACCCTAGATACAGAATTCTCCAAACTCCAAGCCCTAGATGCACCCAGGAGATACAAGATCGTGAGATGGAGTGAAAGGAATTCGCGTTTCTGTCAAGCTCATGAATCCATCCGTGGAGCTCTGAGTTCTTCACTGCATGATACTGTGAATTGTGATGCTGTCGTTGTGGAGCTGCTGCTTGGCTTTGCACCTGAATCTATCTGCAAACTGTGAACATGCCTGGGGTTTGTTTTTGCACATCCGGTCCAAGGATGTTAGGCCATCAAGGTGGCTGGCGCGGCAGTAGCTTCTGATAAACCAATTCTCTTCCTGTGGATTGTATTTTTTGTTCGGGTTTGTGATGATTGTGTGAGAGAGAGGCATGTGTGTGTGGTTTTTGGCAGATTCTAGAAAAAACACACACACTTGGAATTTTTTGGGAATCTAGTATGCTCGCATTCTTAGGTGGTGGTGTCGACCATGGAAACTGTTGTAAACAGCAGCAATGCAGCACTGATGCGCCGCATTGTGCAATTAGAAAACGGTATGCTGCCATTATTCTACCATTATCCACAAATAAGAATGCAATTTAGAGTGTATGAGAAAAACTGCAGTTTTGTGGACTTCTGGGTCAGGGACAAAATAGAAGCTCATGTAGCGACACAGCAAATCATCATGTGACACAAGTGTTGATGTGAGATTCATGACTTCTGCTGTGTAAATTATCATCTGTCCTTTTGTTGTTCTGGGTAGATTGGCTAAAGCAATAGTGGGCCTTCCTATGTTGTTGTGTGGGACATGATCAGAAAAAGATGAGTTGCAGAAAGACATAGAGACAATATGCTTGCAGCAAGCAGGAGTTCCTAGCAGCATTGATCTTACCACTCGAATGCAGGCCCGCAGGTAGGTGGGTGAAGAGAAGAAAGAGCTCAGCACAATGAGCAAGGTGCAATGAGTTTCGGATTTTCTTTTTAAATCCCATAAAGGATCTTGAGAGGTTTCAGAGTCCATATCATGCTGCTGCTATTTTCGGTATTGTAGTGCTACTTTCTCTTTTCTCTTTTATGTAGCTTCTTTTTGTTGATGATGTGTACACACAAAAGCATGTTTTTATTAATTTATGCTTGTTGCCATACCTGGAGGAGATGATGAAGGGCAAGGCAATTGATGTTTACACTTGGCACAATATTTTACAGCAAAAGCACAGATTGTTGCATGTCTTGGATTTCCCCTCTTTTTATTACGTCTAGGATGTTTAGAGCATAATTTTAGGGTTTTATGAGAGACCAACTTAAGAGCTGGAGCAGGGCAGCTGGTTTGGAGCAGGAGCTGGAAACTTCTAAACAAAAAGTGGCACTACTTACACGTGAGAATCAAAACCTACAAGAAGAGCTGTCAGAGGCTTACCGTCTCAAGGTAATATTATTAACCTTCTATAACTGTCCGAGCAGGGAGTGTTTTAATCAACTATGGGCAGATCTCTACATGCCAATGTTGTAACCATTTTTGAACTATGTGATTTGGGAGCTCTAGACATCAATGCTGTAACCATTTTTGAACTATGTAACATCTATCAATCTTGGTTTAATTTTGTGTTATGTACTTTGCTTTTGTTTAGCCATGAATAGTGTTATTGGTTTCATCATTTGCAGATCCTCTATAGCCAGCATGGTTGATAGTCCAAAAGTCACTCTTGATGCATTAATAGTTAAGAGCTCTATCTTGATTCAAAGGGGGTTTTTAGTGTTATGTACTTGGACTTAGATTTAGGTCTGTTTTTGTTATTGGTTTGTCCTAGCTCTTTTGTGCACATTGGGAATTCCTCAACAGTGGTAGTTTTTGTGCCCTTGACAATTTGAACAGACTCCCCCATCAGGTCTACATTTATTGTTGTTGTCTAGAAATCACATGTTAAGAGATGAAGTAGTAGTTGCCTCCACCTAGGTTCAATTTAGTGTCATGACTGCATAACATCAAATTGTTCATGGAAATGCTTGGGTACTTTATTTTGATATGAGATTGACTTGCAGAGCCGGCTTGCTGAGGTGTTCAAGGCTGCAGTTGAGAAGGTCTTTTTTTTGCTGCACTTAAAAAATGTTTCGTTTGGAATTTCCATTAGCTCGACATGACGGATGCTTTTTTGCAAAATTAGGTTTTGAACATACTTCTTTAAATCTAGTTTTTTTTTCGGTTTTTGTCAGAGTTGAGCTTGGAACTCACACAACAATTTTTACATCTCATCTTTGGTGGAGTTTTTACTGTGCCCTCTCTCATTGATGCAGAATAGTCAAGTGGAGAAGGAAGTGAAATACTATCAAGGTGAAGTGGCGGCAGCTCTTGCTGCAAGAGACAAGGCCATTGTGGAGGTTAGCAACCTGCACAAAGTGTTCATGGGATTATTAGCCTTTCTGAATATGTGAATATACCTATTTGAATTTATCTCCAATCATGATAAACAAACATGGGTAGAAAGGATCTTGATGTTGCTGTTTTCTCTAAAGTTGAACAAAAGAAGAATTCATGTTTATATTCAAGGCATGGTTCAGAGTTTTCCAAAGCTTTGTTTCCTCTTTTAAAGGACTGCTTCCTGCTGGAAGAACACCAATACTCAGCACTTAAAACCTCCAGCTACCCTTCCCATTTGAACATGGAGATTATATGACTTCAGAGAGTGGGTGATGGGGAACTTTTGCTTTGGAAACAGGTAGAAAGGGTACGCGAAGGCGAAAAGATAATGACTACAAAAATGCAAGAAATTCAAGCTAGGTATGATAAAAAATTGTCTAAAATCTCATTGTCTACACCTTCATGGGAACATATCTTCTTCCTGTAAACCTGGTAAGAAAATGGTCTGTAAAACCACTTCATTTTACAGGTTGAAAAGTATTGAAGATCACTCAAAAGAGCAAGAAACTCAGCAGAAGGAGTTGCAAGAGGAATTGGAGACTTCTAAAGCTCAACTTGTACAGCTCTTCCAGGTTTGTATGGACTGATGCTGCACAGTTATGGGAAAGTTCCATATTGCTTCTTTCTTTCTAACTGTGTTTTATAATCTCTTTGTGTATTTGAGCTAGCCAGCATTGTGGCTGACTCTTCCTGTTACCATTTAGACTTGTGACAGAAACTCAGTACATTTCTTAATGGCCTGACATTGACCCATTCCCAGAGTACTGAAGTATAACAGGCCAATGTTATACCTGCTGTACAAAACTTGACCTGCAGCAGATTGAAGTGGATCCTGAAGTTGGTCATTGTGGAATCAGGTTGTGGAGAAATTTTGGCAGTTACATGAAAAGGCCCTTGGATCATCTGAAGAAGATGAAGAACTCCATTCCTTACAACCGATGGACAAAGCAACTGCTCTTCTCAGTGACACAGATTCACATTGGTGTTGCGGACATGCTAACCAGCAAGCTGAAGATGCCCATCATCAAAAAGTGAATGATGCTCCAGATGTAGCTGAGAAGCAACATGAGCGATCCAAAGAACTAGAGTCACAGCTGGTAATAATTTCTATCTTGTATACCAACATATATGCCTTCTACCAGGTGCTGAAGTAGTACATGGTCATCAGTCCTGTGCATGAATAATGGAATTGTTGGGACAGGGTGAAGTGCACATGGATCCACTGGGCAGTTGGAATTTATATAGGACACTCAAAGCAGCTCTGGTTCCTCAATGATGATGTGATTCTATCAATTTGAGAAGAGATATGGACTTGTTCTCCTGAATAATAGATAAGATAGTTGTTGAGCTTTTCAATTGATTGCCTGAAACCTGAAGTTGGAAGTTCTTCTATTGGGATATGATTGCATCACAAGTATCCTTAGGCATCGCTTTCTCTCTCTCTTGATTGCAGATACAGCTCAAGGAACAGTATGAAGCTAGCATCCAGTCTTTTGAGACACAGCTTACTGAGGTTAGCCACATTCTTCCTGTCACTTGTATTTCCATGTCTAAATGGATCAACTCTTTTGGACAGTGGCGGCCAAATCTATGAAATCAAAACTATGAGTGGTGACAGTAGCTTGTCAGTGCTATGCAAAAATGAAATCGATAATGCTCCAATCCTCTTTTGGGTGACAGTCACAAGGCTGCCACTGCACCATGACTTCTTCTATTAATCAAATGAACTTGGATCAATACAAGCAGGATGCTGTTATCCTTTCTTGCTTTTGCTATTCATGATGAAGGTGATGGTCTGACAATTTGTGAGGGACTCTCATAAGGTTATGAGTTATGACCACACTTGTCATGTTGCATTCAAAGTGTTGTGTGTGGAGTTTGCTCTGCAAGGCCACCAATATTCATTTGAAACCTTGGCTAACCAACTTGTCTGCAGATATTGGCTTGTAATGGTTTTAGTTGTTCATGTACCTGATGGGATTTCTCACATATGCAACTGTATCAGGAGCGGGATGCTCATCAACAAGCCGCAGAGAAGGCATCCACTCTTGAAGCACATCTGGTGAGAGCATCCTCTGTCTTGTTGATGGGCATGTGAGATGTCTTTCTATTGTTGTCATAGGTTTTCTCATGGCAGCCTTAAGAGGGGTGAGCCTGATATCTCATTGACCATTTCTGTCTTGGGATGTGGCACTGCCATTGGATCCATATCTTTTTTAATCGATTCAGTTCTCCTCTTGTTGTCTGCAGGAACAATTCAAACAACTGACAGCCGCAAAGCTGGATCAAGTTCGCAATGAGCACCAAAGCTTGAAACTTGACATCTTTGGTTGTCTGGAGGAGGAGAAACAATGGATACAGACAATGTTTGTCAATCTACAATCACTCAAGGAGGAAGCAACAACAACCAGAGAATTTCACTCAGAACCAGTAGACAAGTATGAAGAAGAGAGGGGACCACTGACAACAGAAGTAACCTCAGCACCTGACCATTCAGTAGCAGCAAATGCACCACTGAAGGTTGAAAATGAACCCATGGTCACACCACCAGAAGTCCCTATTGAAGAGTCAACAATTGTTGAGGTTGTGCCAGAGAGTGCAACTGAGGCACATCGTATAAGTGATGCAGACACTAATGAAATAAGAATCACCCAGGTCAGTTGTATTCTTTGATGAATTAGACTGGTGCCTCAAATAGTTCCTGGAGAATTATTACTAAATGTTTTGAAGTTGAAAGTACACTCTTAGCCTGTCCAAAGACATGCCTACATATGTATATTGGTGTTTCTATTTGAAGGCACTTCTGGACAAAGGATTGACACTTTCCTGTTGTTTCCATATCAGGAGGAGCACTTTTCAGCAGTGGTGAACATGGGAAGAAGCACAATAGACATGGATGATGACAGCCAAAAGGTTTTGGCTCAAGCTTTACAAGAGAAGGTGACCAAAAACACTCTCTGCAGTTGAACATACTAAAATTTCTCTCAGATTCCAGTTCCCTGAGAAGGACTCAGAAATGGACATTGAAATGTGGCCTTTAGCCCTACCCACCAGAACGTTACTTGATGCTTCTGGATCTATGGAATTATCTGTTGTGTAATGTCCCAATGTGATGACTTTGGATCGTTCAAGCTTTTGTTCCTTATTGGTTCCCCTTGTGTTCTTTTCGGCTAACTGAGTAACAGTTTCTTGGTTCCCACTATTCTAGGTTGAAGCCTTGTTGCTCCTTTCTCAACAGGAGGAAAGGTATCACTTGGAGTCCAAGATGATACGTGGTCTAGAGGCCCAGATCAGAGATCTCAACCAGAAAATTTCACAGGTAAATGGGTGATGGTCCAAGCTACATATGAATGGAGAAATAACTTTTTTTTTCTCCTTTGCTATATTTCCAAGAGAATTCCTGGAAAAAGGAAAGGGTCACATCTGTAGTTCACAGCCAGTAATTTGATGAGGTAACTAGCCTTGTGCTAAGTGCAGGTGACAGGGGAGAAGGTCTCAGCTTTGATGGAAGTGGCACAGGTACGACAAGACTGTCAACGATATGAAGAGCGTGAAAGGTAATTATGTGTTCCTTTTCTTTGCATTTTGCCAGATTGTATTCTGCATATATGACCTTGTCTCAACATCAGTAACTGAAGAACTCTAAAATTCTGACTGCACATTGTTGTAACCTAGAGCTCTTTGACCCATGAATGCATCAGACCTTCGATTAAATCATTTGGTCATATCATTCTTTTATTGGTCATGGTCTTTAGAAGATAAATGGTCTTCCAACTACTTTTATTTTCATATAATGATTCTGTCTTCTAAGATATGCACTATGTGTTTTGGATTACTGTTTGTAGGCAGCTCATACGAATGCTGCAGCAGCACCGTAGCACTAGTGCTGGCAGCCGGCTGCTACCTGCCAGCTGGTCAGAAGCTAATGTGCCTGCTGTTCCAGCTGAAGCCACTCCTGCCGTTACTGACAAACACAGCAGTTCACAAAAAGCTTCTCCACTAACAACTGCAGGGTATCTCAAGAGTTGGCTGAGAGCATTGGATGTTTCAGGACCTGGCTTCAAAGCCTCACCAGACTCAAGTAAAAGAATTGTTATCACTGATTCAAGCAGAAGTAGTCAAACAGATGAGTGCATCGATTTTGCCAAGTATGTCCCAGTTCAGCATTTTCTGGAAAATCTCTTCTATCTACCTCAAACAATTATTTTCATGGTTCCAAGAATTCCAGTCTCTTGAGAAACAATTTGCTTGCTTAGTGTTCAGATCACATAATGTGAGGTCATTGAACTATGTCATGGAACTCAACCTCCAATTTTAAAAGCAAACCATTACAGGAACAGTTTGGGTTCTTTGCTTGTACCATTCTAAGTGTTCATCCACTGCTACTTGGCTTGATGTATTACCATGGCAGGTTAAGGGTGGAGAATGCAGCTCTTAGAGAGCGAGTAGCAAGTGTCCAACGCCTCACAGAATCTGCACACCGACTACGCATGGCACTAGTTAAGGTAAATCACTTGTAAGGCAGAGAGATACTACACACTTATCCAGTCTTTTCTTGCTGGACATATTTAGTCTTAGGCCACAAAGAAAGTGATGACAATCCCACAACCAATTTTAAGCATCTGTACATGTGCTCTATATCCTTTTTGTGTCAGGCCTCTTCACAAACAAATCTGGAAATGCAGAGGTAGCACATGTACCTGATCTTGTGTGTACTCTTTGCAGGCATCGAATGACTCTCAAAATGAAAAAGCAGCTCCATCTCTTCAAGTAGCTCTAGAAGTTGTGAAAGGTGTGAGTGCAGAGGCACAACAATTGAAGATTGCTCTTGGATGCTCTCTTCCAATTAGCTGGCCAGGCCAAGAAATAGTCCCTGAGCCTGAGCAATCAAGTGACCTCTCTGTTGGTGAGGCCACTGTTTCATCTGTTGAAGGTGCTGCTCGTGCAGCAATTGACACAGCATCAGCTGCTGGAATCGAAATGGTTGAGCTCTTGTTGGCAACTTCTGAGCTACAGAAGCAAGCTCTTCAGTGTCAGCTTGACATGCTTGCCAAGTGAAATATTGGAATAATAATACAGATAAAGCTCAAGGTAGGGAAGTATTTCTTATAATTTCATTTGATTGGCATTGTACTGTATCAAATCCACAGATAAGATTGTATGTATCATCTCTACATGTTCTACAGTTTGAAGAAAAGTTCCCTCTTGGGTGCATGTCTCTTGTTGTAGGCTGTTATATACTTGAAAAACAGCACGCAATATGCTCAAAGAATTCTCACCATTTTGCACAGCAATTGTCATTGTCATCCAAGATGCTTGTCAAAGGAAAACTGTTACAAAGACACTAGGTTGCAAATGATTGGTGAACGCAGATGGTTTTTAATATTGTTCTATAGATGACACACACCAGCAGATGTTCAATCCACATAGAAGTGCTCTAAGGCACCAACTTTGCTCTTCAATTCTGCAGGAATTAAGTTCTGTGGTTTCAAGGAACCTGATTAACATGGAATAGTAGCAATCCTAACTGCAAGGGGTGAACATCCTAACCTTACTTTTCTTCTACCAAATTGACCAAACCTGTGGTTTACAAATTGAAGAGGTCTAGCACAAGCGGAAGTCTTAAACTTCCATATTTGCATATACAATGCAGGATATTCATTTGGATGTCAGAACTCGAGTTTAGTTGTGCATAGTGCATACTTCTCTGACAGCAGGAGCTGAAGCCATCCACCGATGCAGCCTCCAGCTCTCATGTGTCATGAAACTTCAGCCAACAAGAGCATTGGGTTCAGTTCCACTTCATGCAAATCAGACTTCATCTTAATACTTGCCAACCTGAAATTCTTCATGCCATTTGGTCATATGAAGGCAGTACTGTTCTGAATATTGCATTTCACCACAAATGAGAGTGTGTGCATCAGATCGATGCCCCCTTAGGCTCTATGCCATGAATTCTTGCTCAGATTCTTGACAGTGGGGAACAACCAAACAACTGAGAGATTGTCTAAGTACAGAACATAACCCAGTGTGGTGGTATCAGTGTATCACTCTCTCCTTGTTGATTACCTACTCCAAATTCCTCCCCAGATATGAAGCCTTCTTCTACCTCATGTGTGAAGATGGGTTCACTTGTTCTTCCATTGAAAAATTGAGAGGACTTTTACCTTGATTGGGTATTGTCCTTGAAAACAAAAACTCCTCTTGAAGTCCTGTGTAGATAAGATTTGCCAATTGTAGATTATACCAAAGAAAACAGATACTCAAATTCATATGTGGTATTATACAGTGTTTTTATGTGTGATGTGTTTGCTTTTTCTTCCATTGAAAAGAGAGGACTGACCTTGAATTGGGTATGTCCTTGAAAACAAAAAACTCTTCTTGAAGTCCTGTGAGGAAAGGATTTGTCAATTTTAGATTATACCCAAGACACAGATATATCTCAAATTCATAGGCAGTGTTTTAATACTTATTGGTTCTATCTGAAAATCCAAGAATGCCAGTGAGCGGCATTGAAGGATAACAGTAAGTGCAATTCAGGAGGAGCATCTGCACCTCCTCTGTAGTTTATGAAGGGCTGCATTCCACCAGGTGCAGGAAAGGCTGATTTTTAGGCCACTTTTTGCTCTCTACCTCCTGTCAACAACAAAAAATGGGGAATGTTTCTTTGTTTTCTGTTCCCTTACAATGCTGTGCTTTGCTAACCAAAACAGCATGAACAGTAGACAATGCTAACAAGGCGGCCAGGAGACAAGGGGATGCTGAAGAGATGATGAATCAAGTGAGATCAGGTCCCTCAACCTGGAAGCATTGAAGAGATGAGAACTAAAAAAACACATACACACTGGGTGTAGTCACATGTGAAACCACATGTGATGCTTTTCTGTCTCAAAGTCAACAGCAGCAGCAGCAGAAGCATGCTATGAAAATACCCTAAAACAGATTGAGAAAACAGCAGCAGAAAGAAAGAGTTAAGGTAGGTCCAGAGTAGGTACCTCGATCGGACAGACAGACATAGCGACAGTAGTACTGCCAGTTCGCAAATCCCCATTCGTGGAGAAGGAGCTACAGTACCGTAGTGCGAATGCCCTGTTCGCCCTTTTAGGGTTTGATGCTCCCGACGTGTGGCTTCGTTGTAACACAGTGCAGAGTGCTCGCTCCGGTCTTCGCGGACGGAAGTTGAAACCCTACTTACACCTTGCCCTGTTGCTGCTGCTGCATTGTAGGACCCAACAACATCTCCTGCTTCAAGCCGTGTTCTGTTCTCAATCCCGGAAGCTATACTTACTGGAGGGCGCAGAGGCACGCACGAGCAGCGAAGAAAAGTGTTGAGGGTTTGGTGTCTGGAGAGCATCTCTCTTCTTCTCCCCATCTCATCAAGTCTTTCTCTGGGTTCGTTTTTCTTGGCAACAACTTGGATTCGTCTTCCCTTTCTCGTCTTCATCAGCAAACCTCAGGTCTGGATTTCTCCATTCTGGTTTTCTCCTGTGCCTGAGCTTTTCTATGTCTATTTCCTTTCCCGGTCTCCCTTGCACACTCCCTGCATCGGCATGTACCCACTTCCATCAGAAGATCCACCTCCTGCCGTTTCTTCTATGGCTTGCTATGTGTTTCCGATTTGCTTGTTTGAGTGGACCGTCTTACCTTAGATTCCGTGCTGCTGTTGAGAGGATGACGCAGATTTGCTTCACCTCCTCCCCATAACACAGTAATCATCAGGGGTAAGAGGACTTGCATCTTTCGTGGTTGCCCTAACTGTGAAAGAGAGACAGGACACTCAGTCATGAAGATCATGGATTGATGATTCTTCTATTTCTTGACAATTCATTTCGCACCCAGTCATCCACCAAAATGCCACTGTTCTCTTGCATTGGCCTCCTGGCGCTCATCAGAGTTTTCTCTCCCCTCTCAAGAGTTTCTTCCACAGGGCTCCTGGAGCGATCCATTAGAGACTCCTTTTGAGTTCCTGCAACCAACTGCCAGTCTGCCCTATGTTGCAATCTTGCTTCCCCAGGGAACTTCCTCCTTCATCAGAATCACCATTCTTTGTAGTTGAATGCACACCAAACTTCATTGCCCCAAGAGCAAGTGACTGGCCGCACAAGTCCCCATATGTCATGTTTCTCTCTCTTCCCTGGCTTTGCTGATTTTTCCTCCACCACCCATGAATCTGTGAAGAGCAGCCATCCTTGCCTATGCAACAACTCTGAGTGCACCTCTTATGCATTCAATATGGAGACAGAAAATAATTATTTGTGCCGATGCTGTGATTTCCAGTGGCAGAGGTTTCTTGCATTTTGACCTTGTTTTGGTGTTATCTTTTTGTGGATAGCATAGGTATGGCAGCCACACTCAAGGCATTTTGGAACAGTCCTGTGGGTCCGAAAACAACACATTTCTGGGGACCTGTTGCCAACTGGGGCTTTGTTGTTGCTGTAAGTCTTTATCTGGCATGCTCTTGTCTAGTTGCAGCAGGCAAAAGGAGCAGACAATATAACCTGGTCAATTTCAGCAAAGATGCTCGAATGATAGTTGATTTTAGATCTATCTCATCTTGAGAATTTGTTGCAATTTCATTGCTGGAATTTGCTTCTTTTTCTTTGTTCAAATTTCATTTTTTTATTGTAAGGTTTGTGGATTAGAATGAGTATACATGGTGTTTCTAGTAGTATCCTTATTTTGTCCTTTTTGCCCAGGCCAATGAAGCTCCACTTGAGAGGGTTCTGTCCTGCCTTGTGTGTGCAATAATGGATGAACTGTATTCGTCATGTCGCAGGGACTGGCTGACACACAGAAACCACCTGATATGATCTCTGGAAATATGACTGGTGGTATGTTAACACTCCTCGCTATTGGTTCATTCAGTAGGAAAAGAGGCACATGTGTTTCATTCATTGTTGTAGGATGAGCTCATGTTTGTATGTATAGAGTGAGTACAATTGTGTTTTTGTGGATGTATTCTATTGAGAGCCATAGTGTGTGCTCCTTGATATGTCACCTAGTCATTTCTGGCAATTCAAGGTTTGTGGGTGATGATGTATTTGGCACTTTTGTTCTGTTGATTGGCAGTCATGTGCATCTACTCATTGCTGTTCATGAGATTTGCATATATGGTGAAGCCACGCAACTATTTTCTGTTTGGTGTGCATGCCTCAAATGAGTGTGTGCAGCTGTATCAACTCCAGCGTTGGTACCGAGCTCAGTAAGTTTCACTTGCTTGTATTTGTACTGATTCTTTGCCCATGATTCAAAAACATTTAGAGTGTAGAAGCTTCTTGACTGGGATGAGAACTGGCCACCCTCAGGTGCTCACAAAATATACGTGAAACATAGGTCTAACTTCAACGTTTGCATTCTGTGTATTTCACAGGGGGCAGACACAGCTTGAAGAAGGGGTGAAGAAACTCGAAGATGGTGTGAAGAAAGTTGAAGCCGCAGAATAGTCCACATATTTAGGATGATCAAGATTAATAAAGTGCCACACTGGTGTATTGGGACATTATTGTGTACGTAATAATGAATGTCTCTGATAAGAGATGGAAGGGGGAAGGAGCCAGTCATCCTGGGTGAACTCCTCAAGCCCACTATGCACAAACCATAGCTGACACAGGACCCTGTTGCATTCCAGATAATAGATTTCACCACTTTTGATTGTTTGCGATCAAATCCTTGTATGCAACAGCATCAATGAATGATGGAGAAGTCGTGCTAAACCCCTGCATTTGCTATGCTGAGGTCATTCATTCTTCTTCCAGAATAAGATTTAAATGGCACAGATGTGAGACACAAAACATGAACACAGGCGAATTAGGTGCAACTCCCAACAAAGCCAAGTTTTTTTTGGTTGTTTGTGATGATGGCAGCAATGGTGCAAATGAGGGTAATGGCAGCTCGTCACTGCAGATTCACATGGAAGGTGCTGATTTGAAAAGACTTTATGAGTGATACTCTCATGAGGTTACAATCCCCAACTCATCCTTGTCATGCATAGTTTTTGGTTTTTTTGCTGGATCGTCAACAAGCAATTCTTTCCTTCAAACTTTTTTGGTTGTTGAGTTTGTTCATCTCTACACATTTGAGTGCAATCCTGCTGTGCAACAGTGATGAAGGTGACAATAGTCTGAAGACTTTTGAGTGATGCTCTCAGCATAATATGCTCAGTAACCATGTCTCACTCTTGTCATGCATAGATTTTAGCACCTCAGCTTGGTTGAATCTTGGTTTCCTGTCTCAAGAGTCATGAAAAAACTATGCAGATAATACCCAAGGTATTCAGATGTCAGTTATCTGAAACATACTTCATGTGGTGACCACTATCTACATAAAACCCAAGAAGGTTATTGGGCTTTCTTATACAGCCTTCATTCAGTGAGTGTTCAAAAGGGAATATTATAGGGTCATGCTTTGGCATCGACCACCCAGAGATGAGAGTGTGTCTCCTGGTCAGGCAATAGAACCAACTTAATGAAAATTTAGAATCTTGTCAGAAATTGGGCACAACCAGATATAACATTCTACTGTGACCAGGGAACCTGAAAAAGAAAAAAGGGGGTTTAGATATAACCTTCACTAGCCCTTTGATTACCAACACGTACCAATGATGGAAACTAGTTGTGTTTGCACCATACAGGCTTGGTAAACCTAGAATCATACATGCATGTTTACTATCTTAGGGCAATAATAAATTTTTATAATGTAAAAGGCAACAACATTACAAACAAATTAATCAATTAAAAATTAATTTCTTTTTTTTAATTATTAAATATTCATCAAAGCTTTATTGAAGTTTTTAAAATAACATCAAATTAATTCAAAACATTTATATCTCCAAAAAAATTATATTATTAAAGTTTTAATTTAATTTTAAATTGATGTGTTTTATTTTAATCAATTTGTGCATAATCTTTCAAATCAATTTTTTAAAGAATCTCATTTTAATAAAATTTAAAGGAATTGAAGCTAATTATTTCTATGTTTATCAAACAAATTTCATTTTAAAAATTAATCATATGAATTTATTTTTTACATTTCATAGTGATATGAAACCTCATGATACGAAAAGCCAAGTGACAACCAAAAAAATAAAATGATATAGAGGCATAATTAAATCAGTTACCCAACATTCATATTTTGATAAGAAACCCAACAAGTAGATGGGTAGACTTCAAAACAACCCATCAATTGGATGGGTGCACCCAAAATCTACACATGCCCGTCCATTAGCTTGGGGAAATAAAAAGATGAAGCAAAGTGCTTTTGATTGAACAAAACTCCACCCTTAACAGAAGTTGATCAGTAAGTCTTGGCAGTCCTAAGCAAGCATACACTGATTGTGTGCAATTTTCAGCATTGTAATACATATATTCATCTGCTAGCATGCTTCTAGTCTTCAGAATTTCTCAGTTGCAGAGAAGGACTGCTTGCAGTGTCATGGGCAGGAACCGAAGATGTCATGCTAAGGGCATCAATATCCCAAATCGGCACCACTGCTGGTTTACCTCTTGGTGAGTCACTTCCACAAATAAGATTCCTTTCATTACAAATTTTGAGGGCATCCATTGATAAGAGGTCTCACCTGCTCTTGCCTGCCTGTTCAAGAAACAACAAAGGCATTTTAGACTCATGAACACTAGATGGCAAGGATCAAAAAGTTGTAGGCTATTGAGCAATTTTATGTGGCACACTTGCAATCATCTCATAAACCTCTAGAAAGAAACTGCTGTGCAAGGAGATCTGTTGTGGACCCAGCCTCCTTGATGATTATCTTTCTACTATTCTCATCACAAGACTTGTGTTGAGCATAGTAGAAAGATGTCACTCAACAATATTGAGTAAGGCTGAGATAATGGACAGTTTGACATAACTCTGCATACATCAGCACCATGTGCTAAGAAGTCCTCACCCACATAGCCCCTGCCCACACAAACTCCACAATTGGCAAGACCAAGGATGATTCCTGTACTACTGAAATGGACTGCATCAATGCAATTAAAGATTACTGGAGTTCAAGTGCATCAACTTGATTTTAAAGACAATGCAGCTGTTGTGCTGCCGTAAACAAGTAATGCCCAGTTAAGACAGAACTGCAGCAGATGTGGCATCTGTGTCCAGTCTAGATTGGTGGCCTTGGTTACAAATGTGTTTGGAAGAATCCATCTTCTAAAGCAACATGGCCGATCAAGACATGCTGTAAATTCATTGTTATTTAGGTTCACATTGTGACACTCAGTGTCATAATGGATCTACTAATGAGGGAGGGATACTTGCTCCCACAAACTGAATAAGATCTCATAAATTTCATTAGAGACAAACTGACACAATCAAACAAAATGGATTAAAAAGAGCAGGGAAAGAGATACCTTTAGCTCACCACCTGATGCACCACCCATCTTTGTTGCAATTTTCTTGAGATCAGTGCCTTGCATCAAATTCATCCTTCTAGAGTGAATTTTCAGAATGTCCAGTCATGACTGCACATGAAGAAATGTCAGATTTGCAAACCTCTTCATTGCAAGAATATTTATTAGGTTATGAACAACAACACAGAATGTTCTGACAGATTCAAGTGACATAAGTATAAACACATACCTCTTCAGTAGAATTGGGAAACTCAATTTTCTGGTCAATACGACCTGGGCAAGGAGTGCCTGATGAAGGATATCCATACAACTTGTAGCCATCAATACCAGCAAGTTGGAAACAAATTATACACATAAACCTTCTTCTCAACTATGCCCACGATAAGCTCTTGAACAGCAAATGTACCAGATTCAAAGACAGGGTAACACATAGTAGCACTTTACTTACCTAGCCATAAGAAATAAGTCACAGACCGTGCAAAAAACCTTCTCTGATATACTTTTGCACAAGCTCTAACCCCAAAACGCATGCCTTGACAAGTCTTAGAACTTTGGATTTGCCCATGACCTTCAGGACCTCCCAAACATATGAACCTTGTTCTTGCAGCATCTGCAGCTCCTCCCTCAGCATCTTCACTGATAGTCAACACACACATTGCTGCTTAGTGTAATCCAAGAAACCAATTTAATGAAAACAACACAAAGCAAATGCCTCAAACTAGACCTACAAATTCCTGTCAATAAAAGGAGGCCCGCAACCTTTTGTTCATGGAAATGGCTGAAGTCTTGCTTCAAATTATCCAATCTGCTGGCCCTGGTTAATATTCGCCTTCCACATAATTGAACCAATTGAACAATATCCTGCAGTTTGCAGAAATAGAAGGAAGCTTCAACCAAGCATGAATGATCAATTGAACAACGTTAGAATGTAAGGGAGCCCATGATATGTCCAGAGAAGTTTTCACCCACCAAAACAGGTACTTGCCCAACGCTGCTTTTTACTCCCACATAAAAACCCAAGCTAAATGCATATAGGTTTTTTTTGTCGGTAGGGACTTCTCGCTGAGCTCGCTCCATCGCTCATGACCTGCTGCTCGATGGCAGACGCGAATGATAGAGCATTTACTTGTGTTTCTGGTGCGGTTGCTGAGAGATGCTTTGTGTACATGGCGATGGCGAACCCGAATTTCGAGTCAGTTTCTTTTTCTGTGCAACGTGATGCCGGATCGGATGGTTCTTTAACAGCGGAGAAGTTGGAAGGCCCCGTCGCTCTGGGATCGTTCTCTCACAGCTTGATGAAAAAGATGAATGCACAGAATTGGGGGGGGGGGGGGGCAATGATGGCGCGTCCAAGATTGCAAGATCCCGGATCCATGACCAGGAAGCAGGTTCTTCATTTGTCGCATCCCGTCCGGGGGGGGAGAGAAGTCTCACAAGTTTTGTCTCCTCAGCCGTCACAGGTGAAAGGTTTCGGGGCTGGTGTCTCTCTTGCACAAGAAGCTTCTCCGAGCATGAACCCAGGCAACGAGTCAGGACACGGTCCATCCTTTTGGATGAACTCTGTCAAAACACACATTGGCAGATTCTTTTGAAATTCTTGTTTTCTTTATCATGCATGTTTTCTCAGTTTTTTTCCCTGGCTTCTAGTTTGGTACTTACTTCCTTGAGGTTGTTTTTTTCTTTGTGTGCATTGTTCATGACATTAATGTTGCGGTAGTTAGTAACCTAAATGCAATTGATAGAAGATGATGATGGTCCTCAGAAGCTAATGAACAGGAAGACATATTTAATGTCATTGTAATTGTTTCTTGATTGATTGTAGAAAATAAAATGGCTATATTGTTGATTGTATTTTTGTTATCGAGTTCTCATTATTGCTATAATTCAATAGGTTATGGGCCCACACAAGTGGTAGTTGCATACTTGATAAGAGAGATTTTTTAAAAAGAATCAATGTGGATAGAGATTTAGGTAATATTGAGCGTCTTAGTGGAGAGTGTTCTCATCTCTGGAAGTTTCAAATGAGTGTCTTGTTTCAAAGAAAATAATTTATGGAAATTGTTGCATGATCAAAGCTTTCTATTCCTGAAAGACAACGAATGAGTGGAAGAGGAAAGACAATCTAATGAGATTTTATTTGTGCAATGCAATTTATTCAACCCTTTGGTTATGTGTAAAATTGTAGTAGAAATGTGAAATGAACTCATTAACACATTTGAGTTGAAAGTGATTGAAAACATTTATCATTTACAACATAAGTTTATGAGTGCAAGATGAGCAAAGGAGATTCCATGTCTAGTTTTGTTGGAGAGATTAAACTCATTGTTAGTCAACTACATGCTCTTGGCAATACTACATTTGATGAAAGTGCAGTTATGATCAAAATCTTAACAAATTTGCCAAGTTGTTACGATCATTTTGCTATAGCATGGGATAGTGTAACTCAAAATGACTGCAAGCTTGACCAACTAGTTTTGACACTACTGAAGGAACAAAACAAACTTGAGACGTTTAGATCTTGAAGCAAGAAGAGGAGAGGCTCTTGTGGCATACTATGTTAACAAACTCAAAAACAATGGGAACATGCATCCAAGGTTCAAAAAGTAATGGGAGTTTTCAATGTTGACTTCTACTCACTTTTGAATAGAAGTAAGAGTGTCACATGAAAATTTTGGAGTTGAAAATGATTCAACTACAAAGAAGTTGGCCATTGGGAGCAAAAGTGTTTTAAGTGAATTAATGAAGAACATAAGAAAAATGAAGCAGAGAAAGCAATGTAAAGTGGGTGATCTTCCCAACTTGATAATCATTTGAAGGCTTTTGTGGTATTATACATTCAAATGTGAATTGTCAGTTTTACACCAAATCTTTCATGGCTTATGAAAGCAATGTTTTGGTGTGAGGTTGCAATGTTTAGTTAGTTGATAGTGGATCATCTATCCACATAATAGACAAGCGTAATTAGTTTGTTTCATTCAAGCTAATTCCCAAAGGTCAAAGGCTACTTGAATGGATACATTAGAAGAAATTTGAAAATCAACAATTGAATTTACAACTCATTTATAGTTGTAATGGATGCATGCGATTAAAACTAGCCTAATTGCCTTGAACAAGTGTCATAAGATAGTTAATCGCAAAAGACATGACATGGCCATGAAATTGAAAGTGTAATCACAAACCTTATGATTAGGCCAAAAAATTTCATACATTGTCATGGATGATCCTTAGTATGACGTGGAAGCCCAATTTGCAATTACATTCATGACTACATTTGGAATAGTCACATGCTACCAAATGTGCTATTGACGGGTGGTTAGGATTTAACCACATGGTAATTTAAAAAGCCAATTGCCATAAAACATGTGGCAATTTTCCATTTGTTCAAAAAAGATAAATTTTAATTACATTAATTATAATCTATCTTAGGCTAAACTATAATAAGCAACCTATTCCAGGCTAGGCTAAGGTAGAATAAGTTAGCTAGCATAGGCTAACTAGGTAAATAGGATCTTATTTATTTTGTTGGGGACAAGCCTTTCGATTAGTTCATCCCAATTGGCACATGCACTATGTTTATAGTGCATACCATGAATCTAGTTCATTCCTTCACCTACTTATATACTTTACAAGTTTAAACTTGTAAACAAAAAATATGGGACAATTCTAATGAAAGGGAAACATTACAACATTACAACACTATCACATCCTTTGTCCCATACAAAAACACTATCATATATCCACACAATAAAATGTATATCATTTTCATTAAGTATTTACCACCTATCCTAGTTACTACCTACTACCTACAAATTAACCTACCACATTAATTAATAAATTAATATAAAAAAATTATTACATATCCACACAATAATATACCTACTAGTTAATTTAACTACTTACTACCTATCACCTATCCTATTTATCACATACTACTTAAGCTACATACTTACTATCTACTACTTAGCCTATTTAATAGAATAATATCCTAGCTTACATTTAATAAATTAATTTATTAACATAGCCAATTAATGAATCAATTAATACAAAACACTATGACATATCCACAAAATAAAATACCTTTTGCTTAACATATAACCTACCTACCTACTACCTACTAGTAGCTGTCCTACTTATTACGTATTACCTAGGTTAAATACCTATTCTACTACCTAGCCTACCTAATAAATTAATTACCTAACCTACATTTAATAAATTAATTGTTTAACATAACTAATTAATTATTACAAAAACATTATGACATATCCACAAAATAAAATACCTTTTGTTTAGCTTACCTACCTACCTACTACCTATTAGTACTTATCCTATTTATTACATACTACCTTGGTTACATACCTACTATCTACTACCTAGCCTACCTAATAAATTAATTACCTACCCTACATTTAATAAATTAATTTTTTAACATAACTAATTATTTTATCAATTAATACGAAAACATTATGACATATCCACAAAATAAAATACCTCTTGCTTAACTTACCTACCTACCTACCTACTACCTACTATTACCTATCATACTTACTACATATTACTTAACCTAATTAATTAATTAATCAATAGGAAAACATGATCACATATTCACATAATAAACTAATAAACCTACCTACTACCTATATTCCTACTTTCTACCTACTATCTAGTTTACCAATTAATTAATGACCTAGCCTACCAACTACCTACCTAGCTTACCTAAACTAACTAGGTCTAACCTTCATAGCTTAGCCTATTAGCTACACCTAATAGATAACTTAAGCCAATTAATTAAGTATGCAAGCTAAGGTAGGCTACCAATGTACATAAACCTACTTAGTTTAACGTAACCTATTAAGCTTAGTTAGTTTAGTTTACCAACTACGTTATAATAACCGTTTCTAACAAACTATTAGCTATTAGATATTATATCATGGAAGACCCATGGATATATAATTACAAAGAAGACCCACGGATGGGTACATTGAAGGGATAACAATCCAATTGAAATAGCAAAGTTTGCCATATGTGGTCTATGTTTCTTTGTTCATGTGGTAGAATATACTATTGCAGTTGAAAAACCTTTCATTTGTAGTTGCAAAAGCAACTACATTATCATCCATCGATGAATGCAATCAAAATTGGATGACATTTTTCATTTTTCATCTACATTTTCAATGAAAATCATATTAGTTGTAAGTTGTAGTCACATCTACAACTAGAATTTGGTTCAACCGTTCACGTAGTTGCATATGCAACTACAACAAGTTGTAATTACATGGACACATAGGACTAACACACTACTAATCGTAAAATCAATTGGTTTGGACATTAATTGCATAGTAGTCACAAAAATATGGTCAGAATGGACAACATTTCTTCTAGTGATATTAAATCAAACATGTTGGGCAAAAAGGCATTGGACACATTCTTCTTAATGCATTTGTTAACAATAATTAGAAAAAATTATGTTTAAAAACATTTCATATGTTCTTAAATTTGGCCATACTTTGTTTTCTATAACGAAAACTATGTAGAGGAATGTCAACGCAATCTATAATAAGGAGTGTTGTCACATGTGGTGCAAAGATCAACTCATCATGGAAGGTGGCTTGAAAAGTATGATGTATGTAGTTCAAATCAGAATGATTGTTCCTACTAATCAAGCAAACTTTGTAGCATCTTTTGGTATAAGTTCACATTCTAATGAAGTACAAACTCTTGCAGTGCGGCATGCATGATTAGGCCACTTACATCATGACATGATCAAGACAATGGTGTGAACCAACATATGGTTGATGGATTGTCTCTTGTAATAACAAAGGACATAGATTTTTTGTTCTACAAAGGATGTGCATATGGCAAGCAACATTGCCAAAGTTTTCCTACCAATATTGTGTGTAAGAAGGTATATATTTTGAGTGAATTAATTCATGCAAATCTTTGTGGTCCCATGAATGTAGCATATATTGGCAATACTTTGTATTTTGTCCTTTTCAAGGACAATTATACCGGTTATCTCAAGCATTTGAGTGTGTATGCTCACACAAATGCAATGCAACACTTGAAATTCTATAACTACACTTCATAGTGATCTTGGAAGTGAATTCATGACAAAACATGTTGTTGAATTTTTGGAATGCAACAACATTCATCATCAATTAACTATAACTTACACACCTAAGCAAAGTTCAATAGTAGAAAGAAACAATCACATTATTTTGGAAACAATTCGCAACATGTTACACTACAATGGAGTTCCTCTTCATTTATGTGCTAAAATTGTTCACACTATAATCTACATACTCAATTAGAATGGAACTCATCTTTTCAATGGCATCACACCATTTTGAAGCATGGAAAGACCTACAAAACCTTTTGTCACTTACACGTAGTTTTGGGAATGCATATTTTGCACATGTGCCCATAGTTTTGAACATAAAAAGCTTGATGCTAAAAGTAGCAAAGGTTTTTTTCTTGGTTATTATAATTTGGGAATATGTAGTTGTTATCAATCGCAATGTTTGATTAACAAGTCTTCATTCATGTCAATGACTTTGGACAATTCTTCAACATCAACAAATATTTTTTCTATTCTCAATTTTTTTTCAAGAACAACTTTCCATAGGATTTGCATGATCATCCAAACGTTTCTTTTCATAAGCTTTTCATAACATCAATCCTTGACAAACAATGTTTTTCACAACTTGACTATTGATTCGATAATTGATTTTGGTGGTTGATTTGCCAATTCATATTGAAGGATCTCAACCACTATTGCAAGATTCAATGCCATCAAATTATCAAATCAATTGAAACATCCATCAGAACAATATGGCAATTGGGCTTGTATTGCACAAGCTGCCAACTAATGAACTAACAAACTCAAGGAAATGACTTTTATTTCATTAGAAGTAGAACATTGGAAGCAAGCAATGGGAGAAAATTTTCATTTTTTATTCCAAAACCACATTTGGTATCTTGTTAAACTCCCTTGTTGCAAAAGAATTATCAAGTGTAAGTGGGTTTTTTGATTCAAAACCAATGTTGATGGTGTTATTCAATAATAATAATAAATAAATAAATAATTTTTTTATAAAATATTATTGTGAATACATTATGTACATATCATAAAAATTTGGAATCAACTTAATGAGTGAAAAATATGTATAAGGACTTTTAACCTCTTGTAACCACTGCTTAAAAGTTGTATAAAAGCATATTTAAAATAGTTTTGACATTAAAAGCACAATTTGAAATTTTCTTTTAATGAAATATTTTGAGATGTTTTTTAATATAAAATTTAACATAATAATATTAAGATTTTTTTTTAAATAATTTTTTTTAAAAAAATGTATTAAAAAAATTCTATGAATATTCTAAGAATAAAGTAGTTGTTTAAGGGGGCATGTGTGGCTCTTAATAGCGTGGTTGGACCTTTATCATCATAATTTTTGTTGATGATGAATTGATTTATTGTGCAAACTTTTTACACATTATGCAAATTTTTGATCCTATGGATGATGTTTTTGAAACCACCACTAATTTGCCTAAAAATATGTAGGGTTTCACATTCATAAAGATTGACTTGAACATTAGATTTATTTGGATCGATGCTTATACATTGAGCAAATTATTCGCAAATATGGTTTTGACAACTCAACACCAACTAACCGTCTTGATATTCATTTTAGTGCAACACTATACACTGCAAATGATATTGATCATGATTTTCCATACATGGAGATGATTGGGAGCTTACAATTTACCAATGTTGGCATTCATCATAATATTTCATTCTTTTTTAGTCAAACAATTAAGTTTTCTTCATAGCCAACACATTTTCAAATTGTTAATCAAAAAAAAAATTCAAGTATTTTAAGGGAACATCAAGTCAACTCTATGCTTTGGACCCAATCAATATTCAAATGTTCTCATTGCTTGTAGTGATGCAAATTTTGTTACTAATGTTAATGATTGCAAATCACATTCTAGTCTTGTTGTTTTCCTCAATAATGGACTAATTGCTTGGGGAAGCTGCAAATAAAAAAATTACAGTTGTATCAATGACAAAATTTGAATACATTGCTCCTTACATCGCAACCAAGGAAATCATGTGGATGCGACAATTATTGTCAAATTTGGGGTATCCACAACTTACTCCTACATGTTTTTTCTATGACAACCAAAGTTCAATTTGATTTATACACAATCTAAAATTTCACAAACACATGAAACACATTGATGTTAAATTTCATTTCATTTGAGAGAAGCAAACGTCTACTAACATCATAGTGTACTATGTTTCCATGACTATCCAAGTTGTAAATCTTTTCATAAAAGCATTACCAAGTGACCAATTTCATTGACTTTGCACCTTACTCAACATGGTTTCATTGTAGCCTTCTTCAATTGACAAGTGGGATAATGTAAATTTACATGCCAATGTGAAATTCTTGTCAAATGGGAGTTTTGAATGAACTCTAGGTGAAAGCACGGTAAAATGTACAATTAAAACACTTGCAAGTCTACTTGTCAAGTGAACAAAAAGTAGGACCAAAACCCATCACAAAATTATTATACATTCAATCTTTTTAGTTGAATGATAAATAATAAGATACTTTTTCATTATTATGCATTAAATTTTTAATTTTGCATTATAAAAGTAGGTTTCAAGTAGACTTTTCTAAATGCAAGTAGCTTTTAAAACTTACTTTCTATAGTGTAACATTTAAATTCAAGTATGTGTCAAGTATATTCTACTAAAGAGAAAATAGATTCTTTTTTGTGAAACCCTTGAATATACAATGATCTTTATGCTATAACTTCATACATGCATATTTCATTAAATTTTCTATTGAAAAAATAGGTTTGAACACCATATTGACTAGTCAATTTCAAACCTACTTATTCCCTAATTTTATTATTCCAAAGTTTTTGAAATTTTGTAGTTGATTTACAATAAACCCAATTGAGGGCTCAATAGTTTCAAAATGAAATGTAAGTAAAATTTGAATCTACTTTCTTGTATTTTTGTGAAAAACAGCCTATTTTTTAACTTGATATTTTTTCGGCAACTTTTTTTGTATACTTTACCATGTTTTCACCCCTCTATCAAAAACATATATTAGCAAATCCTTTTCAATTCTTGTTTTTTCTATCATGCATGTTCTTTTGTTTATTTTCTCTGGTTTTTCCTTAGTTTATTATTTTGGTACTTACTTCCTTGAGGTTATTCTTTTATTTGTGTATGTTGTTCATGAGATTAATGTTACAGTAGTTAATAATGTGAATGCAATTGATAGAAGATATGGTCATGAAAAGCTAATGAACAAGAAAACATACTTAATGTCATTGTAATTGTTTCTTAATTGATTGTACAAAATATGTGACTATATTGTTGATTTTATCTTTGTTGTAAAGTTATCATTATTGTTATAAAACAATACTTCCCATGTGGAGGACCCCCAAGGCTCATGACCAATTGACCAAGAGTGGCAATTAATTCACAACTTTTCTCATTTGTGTGGAACCACAATCCAACAAACCAAAAATGTGTCAGATTGCAAAGAAAAACAATCAAAATTTAAAAACATATTTATGTTTTACCATTTAAAACCATGTATATCATGGAAAGTTGTTTTTTCATTCATAACACCTATTGTGGACTAAAATGAGTCAATTTTGCAAAAGACTATTAAAAAAACTCATATAGTAATAAAAAAATTGATGGAAAACTTGGATAAAGACCTATTAACCACATTTCAAAAAACACTCATACCTCATTTTAATTCATTTTTCCACATGTGTATAATTTAATTTCCAACAAGTTTTCCTTTTTGAAACATTGTGGATGGCTTGAATAAATTAAATTTTTGGATTTTAAAAATTGAAAAATGACATGTTTTGGAGAATCTAATATAATACATTTAATAGATTTTAATGTCAAATAAAATTGAAATTTTAAATAAAGTTCATGTGATTAATTATGTCATGTATTAACATTAAAAACCTTCATTCACATATGTCATATGTGTAGTGAATGAAGGTTTCCAATTCTAATGGATGAATGGTGAAGGATGGATGAATTAAATAAAACTTTGGAACTGATGTTTGATAATTTCTATTGTTTTGTCTTGAATGTTGTAGCTAGAGGTCTAACACTTGAGGATTCAAGCAAAGTGTGAAATCTAATATGGGTGGCAAGTATGCATTATGAATAGGAACTCCATTTCGGTTTGAATCTTAGTCTAATATGAGCTTTTGTGTTTTCAATGTGCACTGTGTGCATAGTTTGAGCTTCCGTTAAGGTTCATTTTTTAGTTTGAGTGTAAATACATAGATGTTGTACAATGGCCATTCAAGTAGCCGCCTCTAAAAGTAATTTTTCTAGGCACATTAGACTTGAATTTTGAGCATGAAAACTTTATTGTTGTGAATGGAAACATTTGACGAAACTACAAACAGCTTGTAGATATGTCAAAATTTTGCATTCCTAAGAAGCTTATGCAAAGACAAATCAATAGAGTGGATAAGGCGGTATGGGAGATGTTGAAGTGTACTCGTATTGTTGAATAATGTGAACTTGAAGAACAAGATAAACAACAAGATTCTGATGAAGAGGTTTTTTACACACCTCCAGAGAGTTTGTTTTAGATCGTCATTGTGGAAGAATGTTTTGAATTTGGAGTGTATGATTGACAGCCCCTAACGTTTGCTATGCAAAACTAATGACTAATATTCATGAATAGATTTGTCATGAGTTGTTTAATCTGATCCCATTTTGAACCGGTTTGGCAATGAGAGATGCTACAACTTTTATAGGCAACCAACTAGGAATGTAGTCACATGCTTCAACTTCTACATCCTTGCCAAGAACATATGCATCTAATGAAGTTTCTAGGGTTCATGTGTCGGGTGTGCATGGATCAAAAGCCAACAAAATCAATGGCGATGGTTTTGTTGCACACTATGAATTTAAATGCCCTTTATCTCTAAAGAAGGTGCATTCAAACCTAAAGAAGATAGGTTCACATAGAATTCTCAAATCAAAAGGTTTTATGTCTCAAGTTGTCTTTACCAGTTTCAAGTTTTGAGTAGAAGCAAGTAGTTCAAGATTTATGTGAATGTTATTTATTTATGGATGGGTTTCATTGTAGAGCTCTAAACAACAATAGCATGGCCAAGTGCAAACAAAACCCTTCGTCATAAGGGGGTGGGGAAGGTGTATAAGACATTCAAGATGGGAAGGAAACTACAACTCGAGGAGTGCATATCAAAGTTAGTATGAAGTTAAATGAAAGCTGACGCATGAGAACATGTTAGGAAGTATAAAGCTTGAAAAGCTTCTAAAAATACATTACAAGAGTCTGTTCAGTCAGAAGTTGTTAAGTCTACTTCTAAAACTCTTGAAAGTTCAATACATAGCCACAAAAGGTGACTATTGAGATAACTAGAAAGCTAGCAACAATTGCCCTAGAACTTATCAAGGATTTTGAACCTTCCATTCAACATTCTATCCTTGAGAAGTTTTTTAGTCATTCTATCATACAAAATGTAATTCATGAATACCTTACTAATGTGTAATCTATCAAGAAAAATCAAGAAATTTTGAACACATGAAATCTAGGATCACAAGTCACTTGGTAGGTCCAAAGTAGATTCAACTTGTAGTTGCCAAAGACATTGTATGTTTGTTTGTTTTTGGTTCATCAATTTGTAGTAGTAGAAATGTTGCTAAAGTGTTGGGGGTTGACAAAAAAACATCAAAAAGGTGTTGGAGTGACATGTTCATATGGATACAATCAACAATGCATTTTGGATTACTCAAAAGAGGTCAAGACACTTTAACGCCTTGCCTACATCCATTAAAAATATTGTGATTTAGTTTTAGATTTCTCAAACTATGATTTTTCCTAATTGAAAAGATGTGGTGAGGCAGTGCATTTCTGTAAAGGTGCATGAAGAGCATGTGGCACATTACTTACAAGTTTCACAAATAAGATTCTAGTGCATTGTAACATTCTTTTATTTTTTGCACAATTGAAAAAGAATTGATCTTGTATTTTTGAAATGTGGGTGCTTAGTGCTTTTGATTGAATGTGGACCTATTTAATTTCCATGATTTAGCAATATGCAAACTTGGTTATAACACTATAACCACAAAGTGCTCTAGGCAACAATACATTCTAGAAACTCCTAGCATTAGTTTTTATAGAAGTTTAGTGGTGAGTAGTTATTTTCTAGTGGTTTCATGACCACTCCTTTAAGAATAAGCATGCACTTTGCTTATGTAAAGAATGTCTTCTATAACTAATGAAGTGACTACTTATATAAGGAACTACGTGTTTATGATTAAGGAAGGGTTGTTTAGATGAGGAGTAAAACATTAATTGTGCTTAAGGAAGGATTGGTTGTGTTAAACTCAACACTAGTTGCTAAACCACTAATTGTGCTAAACTTACCACTGGTTGTTGAAGCACTAATTGTGCTTGATGTGCTAAACCCAACACTGGTTGTTAAAACAATATTAATTCAATTGGTTGAATTTTCGCCATTGATTTGGTTGAGTCTTTGTCATTGATCTACATCTAATGGATGTTTGATGTGGTTTCTAGTTATTACTAGAGTCATCCCTTGAAATCCTATTTTTGTATTCTATGATTCACCAATTACACATATGTTTACTTTGTTTTAAGTAGCAATGATTATGCTTTCAAGGCAATATGGTCTATTAAAGGAAATGATGGTTGCACTTATTTCAACATTGCATAAGAAATGGCACTAGGTCTAGAGATATATTTAAGGTATAAGCTTCTAGAAATTGTTGTTTAAACATGATTTGCATTGTGATGGAGATCAATATGCTTGAAATTGTCATTTTCTTTATGATGAAACATGAAAGCATTAGATGTTGTAGTCCACAATATTGTGATTTCAACCTTGAAAATCCTTGTGTTTGAATGGGTTTGTGTGTAATTGTAATTAATGGGTCCTAGATCAAGCTATTAAGGTTTGGATAACAATAACAACAAATATCATTCCATTTTTGAATGATCGGCAATAATAGATCAACAAATGATGGAAATGGTATCTATAGAATGATCAACAATAACAAATCAAAATTTAGACATGTGTAACAAAATTAAGAAGATTTTCTTGAGGAATTCGCACATGGTCAAACTTGCCATGCAAAAAATCCACTTAGTTCAATTGTGCCCTTTAAGACAAATTGTGTTAAGTATAATTTTAGTTTTGGTTAATCTTAGGAAACATCCACTATAGTTCAAAGTTTATGCAGATGGAACCAAGTCACCCAAATTCCTCATGCATATTGGATTCAAAGAGAAGTTTGTAAACAAATAATCTTAATGTGCAGGGTATAAATCTATGTGGCATATAGTTGTGCAACTAAGTAATTATTTATCACCACAAGCTTGCCCATCATTTGTGGAAGACTAAATAGATGCAACCATTGTCAACACCATTCAATCTAATCTTATGCCCACAACTAGTTATCCATATACCAGGGCATACATAGCCTTTGGCATCACGTAATTGACAATAAAAACATGGATGCCCTCATTTCTACCACTTATTGATAGCTGAGAGAAGATAATAGTATGGATTGCATGCTATAAAATGAGCAAAAATAGTTAGCTTTTTCCTTTTTGTGTTTTGCAAGATCTAATAAATCTGTACATTTACTTGGGGTTCCTATGCATTGATCTGTCATTGATATAACTTTAAACATGCAATGCAAGGATTTGTGTACCTTTGCAGCTCCGTTTATCCAATATTTCTAGGTAGATTCATAGGGAGTATTGATAACAAATTCCTCTATTTGTGGGTCATATGTTGCTAAAGTTTCAATACCACAAACTTGACATGGGAAAGGTCATTAGAGCTCCATTCTACCTATAGATTTCTTAAACAAAAAATAATTAGAATAACCATCACATTGTTCATCCATTGCACATGAAGAATTGCACGGAAACACTTACATTACTGCCATGGCCAAACTCAGTCATAGCAAAATAGCCTTAGACAATATAATCTTCAAACTTCTACAACCATTTATTATGATGTCTCTTTGTTCCAAAAAAATGAATTGCACCTCCCTTGTGAAGCATATAAGAAGTTAGTAAGTAAGGTTTGAACAGGGAAACCTACATGATCCATGTAGACCATACGCATATGCTTAAAACCTTTGTACCAATTGGCAAACATAAGAGACACCGATATCAAACAATATCCATACCATAAATAAAAATGGACTCCAAGCTTGATAGATAAACAATGATCAAAGATGTCCAATCAAAGCTAATAAAGTTGAAGGACAATAATACATAGAATAGAAAGTTGAAGAGGAAGAAGCCTACTAAACCCTAGACCCTAGACCCTAGAAGCGTCACTATATTTTGTAGTTTTTAAAAAAAAATTTGATTACCCTATTAAATTATGTAAACTTAATGTCTTTTATACCTCCTTGCACCCAACACAATAATCACAAATATACAAAAAAAAATCATGTTTGATCTACATAACTTAAGTCAAAACTCTCACCTAGAAAAACACCCAAAAGAAGGCAAATGAAACAATGTCACATTCCTTTCCATTACCACGTTCATTTTTAGTCAAGCAAGTTGTTTCCAATATTGTAAGATCTTACAACTCTTAATGCAGAGGTCAACAAGTGCTTGGCACCTTCCAGTGCCATGCAAAGATTAGAATGCTTGTCATCTCTACAAAATATTAGAATGTTCCCACCCTACAGCTACATTAATAAGTGTAGAAAACATAGCAATGGTTGTTGAGTTCAAACAAATGCAAGCAAGGAATGTAATGTGCATTTTCCAAAAGATCTAGCTTTCAATGGACATGTTAGGAACAACTTGGCACCCTCCATAGCCCCACTTGTTTTAAGTCATAGATCTACAAAATACATAAAACCCACTTTGCATCTAAGTGGTGAGTGGAAAGAACATAGTGCATCACCAAAGTTGTTGCATTCAAAGTGAGGAATGTTGTGCGCATTCTCCAAAAGTTGTGATAGTGATCTTACCACGCAACCCTAACCCTATTTTGTTGATGTTGTAGATGACGTCATTGAGTCACAACATCTCCCAACATTTTTTTTCAAAACTCATTTTTTTCATTTTTGACCTTCCAAGCCTTTGCTATTCATATTATTAAGCATCTTTTGTGAAGACAAGTAGCAAAAAATATCCATTTTCATGTGCATATGGACTTTGCAAATTTTTGTGATGCTTAACAAATCCATTTACATTCCTAAAAAAGAAAGAAGACCTATTTCTATTGGATCTTTTCATCCTAAGTATAATGGGTGTATATTGGAAGGATTCCCAAAGTTGTGGGCATGCTTTTTAATTCCTTTAGTAGCAAAAAGTCCATATCCATCATGTTTATGGACTATTACATTTGATGTTGCCTCTATTGCAAAGTTCATTTTGGGATGAGTATAATTTTTTTAATGTGAGTTTTTATATTTGAAAGGATTACAAGGTGATTTTCTATTATGAAGTCATTTTTGTAAATGCATCAAATGCCAATGAGTTCTGCTCAATATTTATGTCTCACCCATATTAAAATTACCATTGTTATGTCCATAAAAGTCCATTGTAGTTTGCTTTTACCCGTGATGTGAAAGTGTCCCTTGTGCCACATGGCAACATATCATTGAATCACACCACCACATGTTCTAAGTGGTGCCATGTGTCAAAATATGGATAACTTAATTTTCACCACATGTCATCATGTCATCATAGTTTTCAAACCTAAAGATCATGCAAATCTGAATAGGACATGTGGCAAGTCAAAGGGCTTTCACACATTCCATGTCTTTTCATTAGATAAGCCATAAAAAAAAATTTATAGGGGATTTAAATTTCATCCAAAATACAACAAGGTAGCATTTGAAGGCAATTGCAAGTGACACATGGCCACATGGCATGGTGGAACCCATAAATATTTCGAATTCAATTTATTTTTTCCAATGATTAGATCTTTCGATCCTCTGATGAAGTAGTGTCATCCATGTTATATAGTCACATAAATCATAGCCGCACGTTGTTTTATGATTAAGTCATTTTAACGATTAAGTGTCTTAAACAATGTGTCCTATTTGACTACAAAGTCATGTAGTCCCATGACTAGCAACATAGTCATAGTCAAGTCATGGAGAACATTTTATGGTGTTGTATATTGTAGTACAAAACCATGTATGCTTCTATATTTGACTTCATAAGAATGTAACTCTAAAGTTTGAAAAACACTTACAACATAAAAATGTATAAAAATATGTTTGAAAATAGTTATGTAAATGTGTTAAAAAGGTACATAGTCACATTAATAGGGGCCACAACAACTGTAATTGTTGCTTAGTTTTTCATGCTTTAAAGTGGTAATCTAATTTGGTGTTAATGTTGTTGAATTTATTTATATAACAACATTTATAATATATTATGGAAACATGTGAATAAATTTGAAATAAATTTAATAAATTCAAAATATGCAAAAACACTACTAAAACATTGTATCTAGTGTTTTTACATAATAAAATGACATACTAAATGACTTGAAAAGTTTTGAAATGAATTTTTTTGGAAAATTTTAAATATAAATTAACATAATAATTAAAAAATAATTTAATTTTAAAATAAAATAAAATTTTATTAGAATATTTCAAGAATAAATAGTCACCAAGGAGGCAATTGTGATTACTTTTATCATGTTTACACCCAAAATTTAATTCATTTCCAAATATATAATAAAATATTTATAACTTACATGCTTTCACAAAGTCTATAGTATATTTTAAGACTATTTTTAATTTTTTTAATCATTTACTTGAACTTAGTTTTAAAAAAATTGACACTATAAAAAGTTGATTTCAACCTATTTGACTAATTATTATGTTTTAAAAATATTACTATATAAAGTTTTAAAATATTTTAATTCAATGAAATTACATGTTCAACAATTTTATGATACATTTTGTGGTACTTATAATTCAATGTACAAAAATACACTAACCAATTTACTTGACCATGCTTTCATATCACATGACATTAAAAATGACTAGATGAAATTTTTAGTTTAGGAAAATTATGAAATGTTTTGTTTTAATTGATTATATGTAAGGTCACCAAAAACAACAACAACAATAATTAACCATGGCAAGTGCACCTAAATGTGATTTTTCAATTTTCTTTGCAACTTGGACTACTTAATTCAAAAGTCATTCAAGGAAAAATTTATATCCAATTTAATTTACTCACAAAGAATAGGCTTTGGACAAGTGTAATTAATCCAAATAAATAATTTACTTGAATAAGCTTACTTGCATTTTCAACTATCTAATGCAGTTTCATCTTTAATCTATGTTTGGTAATTAAACTAGTATGAAAACACTTGATATTCCTTGGAATTCATTTCATTCTAACTCCATGACTTTCCCTTATTGTGAAAATCTTAAGCAAAGAAAGGTATTATGGTATTAATGTAACTACTTGCTATATTTGTATTCTTTTAAGGACAAGTAATCATCCATCATCTATGCATGCACCACTTTGAACCGGGGACTATGGGAATTATATACCTGTGATCCGCTAACCCAATTGTTGCAACATGAAATATAATGTTCGATTGCAACTTTATGGGCAGTTGTTAATTCATGGATTTTGCAATATTCCTTTAATTCTATAGCTGCAAGTTGCATTTCTTTGCACTTATCCACCACCATTTCGGTCGCAATCTCTGCAGCTTTGTTGTAGGAACACCCTTCTGCTTTGCTGATCAAAAACACCAAATTCGCCACTTCTCCAGCCACCAATTCCTATTGTGGATTGAATTATTTTTCACATTAATTAGTACTAAAATGTTAAGAAATTAAAGATGTCTAGGACCTTGGACTACATTTGGAACTCAAGATTGTATTGGCTATGTTTATAAAATATATATTATAAAAAAATGTAGATTTCATTTGTTCCCACATTTTGAAGAATGTTCACCAAGTGTTATATATTGTGAATTATGAAATTTTTTTTCCTAACATTTCCTTATTTCAACCATATTTGGTATAATAAGCTTGTCATAGGGGTATGAACTCCTTGTTACTTATGAAATTATTTGAGAAATTTTAGTTGTAACTTAATATGGTCTTTAAGTTTTGTAAATACCTTGGGCCATATATTGTTATTAACATGGTCTCAAGTTATAATAAATAATATTTAAAGACATTCTTCAAATTGAACCATTTTGGGCAATGATTTTCTACATGTGACTATTATTGACAATGAGGATATTAACTACATTGAACAAGTTGGTGAGCATAATAATCACCTTTGGAAATGACCAAATATCATTGTTCCAGCAAAGTACATCGTTCGTAGCGTCATTGAAATGTTTCATGGGTGGGCTATGAAATATCGAGTTTGGGAGAAATACACCGCGGAAAAGCTCGTGAAGAACCTGCCATCAAAATCCAACCAATTATTCAATTCCTAATGAAATTAGAAATTTTGATAGTGATCAGCTAGAAATGTTCCACATTTGACTCTATGTGAAAAGGTTATTTCAATTGAATTGTTTTGTCTTTAGTTTTTGTTATGAATGTGTTTTCTCATAGGGGCATCAACCAAACTTGTTGAACCAATTCAATGATTTCACACATTCTAGGCATTGTTCATGTACATCATATCATAATCAAACTCTAACAAAAACAAAGTTGTAATCAATTTCAATTACAAATACAAAAGCATTGGAGAATCTTGCCTAAATATAACACAAGTGAGCACAAATCCATTTTTGGTCCTTTCTAAGATGTAGATCATAATTAGTTGGAAGTTTTCAACATTTGATTTTATGTCAAAAGGTTTTTTCAATTAATTGTTATTATTAAGGTTTTCTTTGTGGGCATCATTAACTAAACTTTATAAACAAACTTAATGAGTTGACACACTCTAAGCATTGACCATGTACACTATATCCATTCAAACCAAAGTCATAATTGATTGTAGTTAAAAAATTACAAAAATGTCCAAGAACCTTGGGTACATACAAGACAAGGGAGCACAAATCCAGTTTTTTTCCTTGCTAGGATGTACGTGGAAACTGAAGGACAAATGTTGTGGTGCAGATCCTGCACTTCCGAAAAATGGGCGAACGCACTACGTTGCAATACTTTTCCAAACCGAAGGTTCCATTCTTTTGGCATTACTGAGATTGCCCTTATCCACAAGTCCTCCAATGCTAATGCAATTGGAGATATGTGTTCATCATACTCTGCAAATAGTTCCAACACACCTTAGCATTCATACCATTGAGAAACCCATACTTTGCTTGGATGGTCACTTGCACTTACTAATTGATACAAGTTTGATTGATCTCTTGTTGTTCATTTTTTCTCTCGTTTTTTCCATAGTACTTATTTTTTAACACTCCCAATATGCTTTTAGAATGTGCCCAACCATCCTCTAAAGAAACTCTTATTTGTGTTCATTTTCAAGTTCTGTAAAGAAAAAGAATCTTTGTTTTCTATGAGCTTGCAAATATATTATATGAATAAGTAGCAAGGGTTTGCATACCGGCTCCAAGAAGATGTTTCATAGTAGCCTGGGCAACTACTTTCTCAACGAAATCATCAGCGAATTCAAAACGCCCAAGCTCATTGTTGACATGTTTTGTTAAATTATCTCGTAGATTGTTGTCTTGTGGAAAGGCTGACACTATTACAGCTTGGATATCAATATGCATTTGAACCAACTGCTCCAAGGAGCATTTTTGTGGATGGGTTATATCATCCAAAATGTAAACCCATGTCATAAATTCTATTGCAAACTCTAGATGAGAAATTGGGGCATCAGGATAGGCACCTCCAGCCATGTCATGAACTTCCGTCTCATAAACTAAAGCTTGGAACTTTTCAGGACTCATGATAGATTCACAATGGTGGACCGCCCATTTACAGGCTGCTTTATTAGCTTCTTCTACACCTGGATTCATCATGAAAGGAAAAGGGGAGATGAAATCAGGAACAACAAAGTCCAAAGCGATTTGTTGTCGTTGCTGCACCTCCTTCAAATTGTGGTCGGTTTGTGTGCGTGCAACCCCAAGTCTGTTGCAAGATCGGGGAAATTGAATAGATTGATGAGTATTTGTAGGCCAAGGATGTAAATATTGAAGATCATAACACAACAAGTTCAAAATCTATGGATGGAGAACAATTTTGATAATTCTTTTGTTAGATTGTAACCTATAGAAAAGAACAATTCAAAAATCGAAATACCATATTACCTTTTAGAGATGTTGACCATATGAGTATCATGGATTGCCTGTATGACAAAAAAATTTGTTTTGAAACTTGGGTCAGTGATGTACAATAAGCTTATCAAGCAAGTTGAAATGAGTTTAAAAGTGTTAATCCTCAATGGCAACCCAATCATCCAATACGGCTGCCTAATCACTTGGCTAAGGACTGCAAAGGAAACGGTTGGGAACCAAGGTCCAAATAATTAAGTGGAGTTGTAATAAACATGTATAAACGGAAGATGTGAAATCGGCCTTAGATTAAAAATGCAGTCAGTACAAAAAGTACTACTGCGATTTTTTTCCTTCAGTCTACTCTTTGCCCCATTTGTTTTTACCTTGTGTTATCTAAACATGTTTTGGGTCAATGTTATGCATGTTTTGAACATGTTACGATTATTAGGGGTACGTAACATGTCACAGGCCATGTTATGTGCCCTTTGGAGCATTCATATAACATGGAAGGTTATGAGTGCAAAGTGTGCCCAGGTATCACTGATTTTGAAAATATGTGGGGCAAATGGCAAACTGGGAGAAAAAATTGTAGGAGTACTTTTGTACTGACCGGATTTACAATCTTAGGCCGATTTAACATTTTCCTATATAAACACCTGGTGAATATTAATGTCACCTTCTTCCTGGCGTTGCATGAAGAATTTATGATAAAGATCCTGAAACGAAAAAAGAATATTTGTTGTGCAATAACGTAGTCTTAAACAAAATCTTGTGTTTGCTTTTGGAATGGTGACATGGTTTCGAGTTCAAAAGGAATTGAGTTCTGTACCTGCAAGCTGTGAGCATGAAGGTTACTTTTCGCCAAATTTACAGAAGAATCTGCACTTGAACTGGAAGCTCTCATGGAGTTAAATCTGCTAGACGCTTTTGAGCGAAAAGTGTGTGACGAGGAGTTGGGCAACTCCAGAGTTTGTGGCAGGTTCCTGTGACGCATGCAAACTGCTAGGCTATTGTGTGCACCGACGATCATCGGAGTCCCATGCAGTGGTGCCGCCATGGATGTTGCTGATAGTCTCGGATCCCTTCCAAATTTTTTCTGGCCATGAACAGACTGGTTTGCACTTTGGTTTTCTTGTACTTGTATGAAGCCCACGTCATAGATGAGCAAGCATTTCTGTACCCTGTTATTGGGAAAAAAATCCCCAAAAGATGACGACACATTATGCTGTCACATCATGGGTGCACCCACAACTTTTTATTATTATAAAAGAGCCATATGGATTGGCCTATCAGCAATTTTTTGGGAACATTGAGATGCCCCCAACAGAGTGCACCCACGATGTCACAGCATCATGTGATGTCATCTTTTGGGGATTTTTTTGCCCAATAACAGGGTCCAGTACAAAAATGCTTGCTCATCCAATGATGTTGGGGGCACCCACGATGTCACAGCATCATGTGATGTCATCTTTTGAGGAGTTGTTTGTCCAATAATAGAGTTCAGAACACAAGAGCTTGCTCATCGAATGACTTTAATTCAATACAAACCTATTGTTAAATTAACATCTTTGGATGAGAAAGCATTTCTGTTCTGGACCCTGTTATTGGGGAAAAAAATCCCCAAAAGATGACGACACATTATGCTCTCACATCATGGGTGCACCCACAACTTTTTATTATTATAAAAGAGCCATATTGATTGGCCCATCAACAATTTTTTGGGAACATTGAGCATGCCCCCAAACAGAAGCACCCCTGTGATAAAATAGAAACAAATGTGCTCCCTTAGATTTCACCTTTTGAGAAATTTCTTTTCTTCTACACTCAAGAGGGGAAAAAAAGAGCAGAAGAAAAGAAATTGATTCAAAAAGACAACATGGAAAGAAGTACCTTCCAAATCACAGAAGACACCCATCAGGGTGTACAACAGCAATACAGTACCTTACATGATTTGGAAGGTACTCTGGGAGAATGTTACTCTGCAATCTTTGCCTAATCGAGCCGAACACTAGTACTAGAACTAGGAGCCCTAACCAGCACCCAGTGCTGGCTCCCAAGAGTGGTGGATCGTAGGTACTTAGTGAGAAACGACAGGTTCTGTAGACCAAATCTACTTCACTGGAAGTTTATGTGCGTGGTAACTTCTGTGTAAGGGAAGGTGCCCAACAGTGTTTTTTTTTTTTTACGAATTTTCACGACCTGAAAAATGTGATTTTGACCAATACAAAGGATTTTTCATGGGAAAAATGGTTCAAATTTCGAAAAGAAAAAAATTCAAATCGCCAGATTTTTACAATAAGTTCCAGTAGGTAGTCAAGAATATAGAAGGATCCTGGTTTTTTTCTATTTTCTTATCTGGCATGTAGCCAGAATTGGCTAAATTAGTTTCTGGATGGTCGCCACCTTGGCTACATCACAAAAATCCTCACAAAAAAAAACCCTGGTGCCGAATATAGTGCCTTCTGGATCTGAGGTGTCATCTTGAGGCTTGTAGGCTAAGGGTAGGGGTAGAAAATCCAGAAGGCCCTATATCCAGAACTTTCCTGTACCTAAAGTTGGGCAAACTTTTTTTCAACATAAAAAATATTTTTAAAAAGATGAACAGGCTGGCGGCCAACTTCCACTAGTCAGAAGTTATCCTCACATGGTGATGGGTAACTTCTGAGAGATGGAAGTTACCCTGATGACTGGCACCTAAATTGGCAATCTTAGGGCCGCCAAGGGTATCCAAAATACAAAGATAAAAACTCGGTGATGCTTTACCTACTAACGTAGGGCCTGTGTCAAGCCCAGTAGAGCAATCGTCACTCCTCAGGTGGGAATGGTTTCTAGATTCTACCAATTCTACCAGTTTGTATAACAACCTCGGAGAGAATTCTTAATGTATTTATAGGGCAGATTACATTTAGTAATCAGGCTTACAAAAAGAGCCCTAGAGTGGAGAGTGTGAGATTGTAACATCCCTAAGGCCCAGGATGTAAGCCAATAAGACCTTTGGAAGGGAATTTTTTTTAATTAAAAAACATCGATTACCTCAGTTGTTATGCAGGGTAAAGTAATTACTGCGTGGACCTAAGGCTCCGCCACCCTCCGATGCTCACACAATAATTCCCTGATAGCAGCGCCTTACCCTATACATAACCTGTGTTCCTCATGGTTAACTCACATCACAGGGGCGTTCCCCCACCATTGATTTATATGACGATTGGAACTGGCAGTACAAAATGTGGAACCAGCCAGCCTGCCCCTCCAACCTAAGGAAAAGCTAAAAAGGTTCCTGAATAGGAAGTCTTCTTTTTTGGCCAAGGTCTTCTTTCAAGGGCCACCCATCCATAAGGCATCCTTCACATGTGCCATTGATATTGCGGCCGGAAATGTCATTCCCACCCAAATGGATCCCCAAAGTGGTACAAAGAGCATGCTCCAAATGCAGGAGAATCATGATGATCACAAATGGTCAGGTACAAAATCAACATCATGTGTTCACAATCTTTAAGTGGCTCCCACTCTCAACAAACTTCACCCCAAATGATGGATATCTAAATTTTAAAAAATGAATCAAAGGTCACAAATTAGGGGAGTAGAGGATTAAAGGATAAGATAGTCTGCACCCAAACCCCCTTGTTGAACCTCTTCAACTCTTTATCATATTCAATCATAGAGTGTTCCCCATCCCCACTCATAAATATGAAATATTGGATAATACAAATTAAAATATCTTTTAAGAATGGCAAAATAACTATGACCAACCAATCAAAAGCAAAAATTAATTTACTGACCCTTTAGAAGAGCACCATATTGGATCCCTATCTGCACATCCAAACTCAGATTACATGCTTTTCAAAGCTTGTACTTCACCCAAATTAGTGTGTTCATGCCATATAAGAGCATCTGGAGCTGTGCTCAATATGTGACCTTATCTATTGATTCTTTTCTCAATATCCTCTGGATGTACTAAATGTTGGTGGAAATTTACACCAAATCGAATTATTACCTGCACAAGCTCTACTATATTAATTCACAGATTTTTTACTAAGTAATATGCCCACATTTATCACAATAGGATTGTCTTCATCCTTTGGAGTTTCATATCCATGACATAAAACTGAAAAAAAGATCTTAATGTCCAAACTTGAAGGTCACATGCATCGAACCCCTTCAAGGTAACCATGCTAGATTTGAAAGTCTTCTTTTCAAAAAAAAAACATGGAAGAAACTAAATGATAATTGATGAAATATGATAGCAAGGAAAATAATCATGATCTTGGATTACCATGATAGAAACCAAGGCACGATTGAAATAGTCTTTGTAGGACTTTGGGCTAGGACCTCTTATCCCAAGTTGGACAATTTTTTACCACCATAATGAAGTTGATTTTATTATTATTATTATTTTCAAGGTTTTGTAATGGGGTGCATTCATCATTGGGTTTTACAAAAGGATTAACACATATGAAAAAATCCTAGATATATATAATTTCCGAGTATCACAATGACTCAAAATTTTGCCTATTTGTACCAAATTTAATGTGTTTCTTGACCAATACATTTAAATGAAATGAATGATATAAGAAAATAAATTATTTAACTAAGTAATGACATCCAATTATTTCCTAAAGTATAGAAGTTCAAGAATGTGACATGACAAAAAATTGACTTTAAGTACATGAAAAACAAACAAGGAAATGGATTCTTGATTTTTTGGTTTCATATAGTGTATGAAGGCCATATTTACCTATGTAACGTACTATAAGGATATATGGATCAATATGTACAACAAAGGATTCCAAAAGGTCAAAGCTTTTTAAAAGAATATTGGCCACAAGGTTAAGGACTACTAAATTTGGTCATTTTATGGTTTTGAGGGGTGCAAACAACTTGACATAATAAAGCTAAAGCCCATACTGAAAAGAAATTGCAAAATATCCAACTTTCTAAATGAGAAGTTTAATTTCAAAAGTCCTAAAGATAAAGTTTTAGGACTTTTTGCATGTGCCAAAAGTTGTTCATAAAAAGTCAACCCAATCTTGAATGTACCCAATGCCTATTTGTCCCCTTTTTTTTAACAATTTGTTAGCTGAATTATGCCCTTTGTAATAGGTTGCCTACAATAAATAATAAGTAGCACGGCCTCATGACAAATAAAATAGCCCACAACCACTTGAAAGGTGTCCATGAGTCTTAAGCATTAGGTTGTACATATATTCGTTTCATGATGCAATTCAGAGAAATGTATATTTTATAAACTTCCATAAAAAAAGGGTTTCCATTTCCATTGTGTAAGGTTTGTAGTTCTATAAACCACTTGAGAAGCAAAAACTTGCACACATAGTTTTTGTTTGCACCCAACAAAGGGTTTTCATTTTCTTTGTGTATAGCTTGTAGTTTTCCAAAACATTTGAGACATAAAACAACCCTTGTGACACATGGCAAATATTGTTTTTATATGGGCCAAATTAATTACACCCATTCATGGGTTCATGGTTGTACTTGTGGCAATTGCAACCTTGGTCATCTTGGATTTCATTTTCAAGAATTTTCTTCGTCACACCAGACTAAAAAGGGCACCGTGCCTTTTCCCCATATGGCCAGTGTTGGGTAATCTTCCACTTATTGATAAATTCCCACATTTATCCCTTTACAAACTTTCACAAAAGTATGTTGATGTGATGGAGCTCAAGCTTGGGTCGATTTCCACAGTGGTGATTTCATCCCCAAATCGAGCGAAAGAGGTTTTACAAATACATGATCCATTGTTTGCTACACGACCTAAAAGTGTGATTCTTGATATGTTCACTTATGGTCGGAAGGATGTTGCATGGGCATCTTATGGGGATGATTGGCGCCAAATGCGAAAGTTATTGCATTAGAATTCTTCAATACACAAAGGTTACAAGCTGCCAAGAAAATTCGAAATGAAGAATTTTCTTGTGCAATGCATGAAATTTTTGAACATTGCAAGGTTTGAGTTCATGACTTTATATTTTCATTGCATTTCAAGTTTGTGGCACAATTTGAAAGAGTTCATAAAACTTTGTGAATGTTAAAGAACACAAGTAAACCTAACACATTGTTTATTAATTTGAATATACACAACAAGGGAAAGTGAAAACCTTTTGAAACTTGAAAAACCCAACATAACTTCATTGTGATGTTGAATAATTTGTAGGATGCAAAACCAATCAATGTGCAAGCATTATTACACAAAACCAACTTGAATATCATCACACAAACATTTTTTAGCAAAAGGTACTTCATTGAAGACGATTTTTACAACAAAAAATGTGAAGAGTTCAAGAAGCTCATCACCAAATTTACGCATATGGCGGGTATTTTCAACATTAGTGATTACATTCCATATTTGAAACCATTTGATTTCTAAGGCCTTATACCTCAAGCAAAACAAATTTCTATGGAAATTGATCAATTTTTTGACAAGATAATCCATGATCATCTAAATGAGCGACAAGTGGATGAATCAAAAGACTTTGTTGATATGTTGTTGTCTCTTCCTCCAACAGAGGATTTTGGTGATAGACTTGACTACAACAAGATCAAGGCCATCCTCCTTGTAATGTTTATTCTACCTCATGTACATTACAATTTCAATTCTTTTTAGGAAATGTTTGTGCATATTAACACATGAAAATTTATTTTCATATTTGGATAGATCACAAATCATACATCATTTTGGTTCAAGAGTTTTGCATGTAGGAGAAGCAAGTTTTCATGCCATTCCACAACTTGTTGATGATGCTAAAATGGCCATCTTGTTTTGGTTAGGATGTATTGATTGCAGGTGTTGAAACTTCCCAAGCTGTCATAGAATGGGCTCTTGTGGAACTTTTGAAACACCCCAAAATCATGGAGAAGCTCCAATATGAATTGGACCATGTGGTGGGACGTGAACATGTAATAGATGAAGATGACATACCTCAACTGAAATACCTTCAAGCTATTGTGAAAGAAACTTTTCGCCTTCATCCTCCACTCCCTTTGTTGTTACCACATGAAAGCATGCAAGATTGTGAAGTGGGGGGTTACCACATACCTACAAAGACACGCATCATTATCAATGCATGGGCTATTCATCGACATCCATATGCATATGAAAGTCCTTGGGATTTCAATCCCGAAAGGTTTGTTGAAAGTAGGATTGATGTGAAGGGCAAAAATTTCCAATTATTGCCATTTCGTTATGGTCGAAGAATGTGTGTAGGTTTGCCTTTGGGTTTGACGATATTTCAATTGGCATTGGCTCGACTTCTTCATGGCTTCACTTGGGAATTACCAATAGGAGAAAATCCTCAAAAAATTAACATGGGTGAGGTGTTTGGTGCGACTGCTTCAAAAGCTATTCTGTTACAAGCAATTGGCATTGCTCGACTTCCCCTTCATGTTTACAATGTGGCTAAGTAATTCATCATCTAATAAGTAGATTTGGTAAATTGAAAATTAGGTCAATTTTCCATTTTGAGCAATCAAGTTTTATTTTGCATAACATATAATAGTTTCTTTAAGCTTTATAAGTGGAGAAAAACAAACTATATAATGTGCATATATTAAAAAATCAAAATATTATATAGAGCAAAGGAATCCTACCATAATGATAAAATACACCATAAAAATTGTATTTATTTGAAAACATGCAATAAAATTGAATTTACTCAAAATCAGAAGGCATAACATTAAATTAAAATGATTTTGAATTGTAATCCTTTTTTTCCTTTCTACTTCAATGGTTTTATGGTTTTTGTATGTTGACCAACAATGGAATGTTTATATACAAATTGCATAAAATTTCATACAATGGATGATCTAATTAATCATTTATGTCTCATCCATTGAATTACAACAATTTAGCTATGGAAACCAATATATCTTCAACCTTAGACTAATTAAATGAACATTGTGCATGATATGTTGGCAATTATCTACTTTTCAAAAGTTGTTTTGCAACTTCACATATTTTCTAGCTAGAATTATTAATCACAACTAGTTACATACAAATTTTTTACATGTTATTTGCAAGAGGGATTTGATAGATCATATTTATGAAAATGTTGAGCACAAAGGTTCATTCAATGGAATTATTTTATTCAACACATTGGAAACTTGGTGGCAAGCATAATAGGTAATAGTCATTGAACAACAAATCAAAATCTCCTTGAAGATGCACAGAGAAAATAAGACATCTTGGATACATAAACTTTTTCTTCTTCTTAATGATTTACATGAAATAGTATTCCAATTCTCTGAAATGTAATTGAATCCATACCCAACTTGGGATCTACATATTATGGGGTTCCATGCAATTGTCTTGTGATTGTGCCTTAAATTTTTCATGTTCATTAATATATAGTTAGAACAATCAATGAAAGGTGTTGATGTTTTTGGTTTGATGCACAATCAAGTAGAGCAAAACTATTGTCATGTATTCATAATCTTATGTACATAATTAAAGTATTACAATCATGGTTCAATGAAAAAAAGGACTTAAGTTTAGGGCAATTCATGATTATAGATGGATGCATATTTCAAAATCATTTGCATCATGTTTGAATGAACAATGAGGCCACCCTTTTCTTATACTTTTCTTGTAAATTTTAATGTGCATTTCATTGAATGGTCCCACAAGCCATTGACCACAAACATGTTATATTACCAAAAAAAAGCTTATGAATTTTTTTCTACATAATTACATTTGCATTGTCCTTCAATTTTAATAAGTAATATACCATATTGAAGTACACACATTTGAGTGAAAACCATCATTAGTCTACACTTAATTTTTTGAGTTTTGGCAAGTGGTTCGAAAATGAGATTTTTAGAGAAATACTATTGCACATGTCCTAATATATTTTGTTTGTCACATTTATGGTGGAAAGCGTATGAAGGATGTGGATGCGAAAATTGAGAATGGTTGAATCATGCAAATAATTATGTGTACATTCAAATCCTCAACAATCCTCACATGAACATTGTCCTTGGCAATTCATGGTCCCATCTAACAATAACAATTCTTCACTAATCTATTGCAAATATAACTTTCATTTAAAGGATTATTTTGATCATAGTCCACATGTTTTATTTTCTTAAATGTTTTCAATCCAAGTTTTGTTGGATGAACCATTTTATTCGTTTGTTCATGTGCCTTCATTTTGAACATCTATATCTCAACATTTGATTTTATCTTTAGAACATATTGTTAATGTAAACAAGGAGCCAATCATACTTATGTGGCAATAAAAAAAAATTCTTCATATATTGAATTCCAAAATTTGATTGGTTTAGAGAATTGATTTGCACGGATATATATTGTCATAATACTAGTACTAAAAAGTAATATTGAAAAAATTATACATACATTTTTACGAACATGGTTATGAGTTTTCTATTACAAAAATGAAAATATGTTACACCCCCCCCCCCCCCCCCCCCCCCACCCCCCCTCTCCTCC
>Ga0116227_10000837_pt1 | contig 64151 bp, 39 predicted proteins | sample S1TSphgellanicum_FD_89693 | JGI IMG/M metagenome (GOLD analysis project Ga0116227, IMG submission 89693) | Host-associated microbial communities from peat moss isolated from Minnesota, USA - S1T2_Fb - Sphagnum magellanicum MG | ecosystem: Host-associated > Plants > Peat moss > Unclassified...
AAAAAAACAAAAAAAAAAAAACCCAAAAAAAAAAAAAAACAAACAAACAAACAAAGGTCCGGGCAGTGCCCGGAAACTGCCCAGGCAGTTTAACTGACACAGAAAAGAAAAGAAAAAAACAAACAAATAAACAAACAAACAAACAAAGGTCCAGGCAGTGCCCGAAAACTACCCGAACAGACAGACAGACAGATAGACCGACCTGTAACTTTAATATATAAGATTGCAAAACACAGAACCAAATTACCTAGTGTTGGCACAAGGATAAATGCACATCATGTTTTAAAAGAGTATTATATTCAAGATGGATATTTGTCAACGTCATGCACTTAGATTATAAGATTGGTGGAAAGTTAGTTTAATTTCTATCGCCCTGACATTATATTAGATGATGTAAAATTCATTAGCGAAGTTAAATATAACAAAAGGTTTAAGAATTCAATTTCCTGATTTGTTTTTATACACCTCTTCTTTTTATGTTTTCTAGCAATGTTCATTAAGTGACTAAGGATTTTATAAGTTCCTAAAAATATTTATTTTCACACAATGACATTAAAGAATCATTCCTTCCAAATTGGTAGTGTTGAACACTACATATAGCTCCTAACATTGTAAATAAGAGCCAGTAATTGTAAGAAAAGCTATAATAGTATGAAAAAAATTTGCACCCTATTTCATTAGTTATCCAAGGTGGTCTTTGCAATTTCCCAAAAGTGAAGGATATTGAACACCAATCTTTGAAGCTTTTTAAAAAATTTCCTCATGTCAAGCTTTTAGTAATCTCATACATGGGAAGATAATCAAAAAATTTAACAACTTAACAACTCATTTATTGCTTCCTTTCATTCATGATTTTGCAAAGATGAAAGGAATTCAAATAATCATATATTGTCCTTGAACATTCATCTTTAAAAACTACTATTTCAAAGTTGGTTTGTGTGATTTTTGCTTCTAAGATCGTTTGTATGCCCACCATTAGAATTTAGGAAGTAAGATGTTTTGTTTGACTTATTAAAAAAAAATTGGCTACATACACATATTGGGTTTTAATTATTACATACCAATAATATCATCTTAGTAGTTATACAAATTTTTTTGTGTAGCTTTAATTATCAACCTTGAAATGGACTTTATGATTATGATGAGGTAGATAATTGACAAATGGACCAAAAACATATACCACCCTTTAAACTATAAATACCAATGTGATTGAGGACCTAATATTTAATTTAGGAGTACAAACAATAATGTAGGAGGACCATGCTTGTTTCAAACGCATGTTTCATGGGTCAAAATTAAACAAAATTATAAACAACACAACACACCACAATTGGGTCATGTTATCATACTTTGTTTTTCTAGTTTTGAATGGCAATACATCTTGTTAATTTCTTTGCCATTGAAATTGCAATGGACCAATTATTGAAAATATGTGTGAATGAATTTGAATATGCACACCATGTTGCCATTAACATGTTTTATTAAGTCATTTTCACAATTGTAGTTGCTATGAATTCAACTTGCTTGAAAAAAACCTAAAAGTTTTTTTGAAATTCCAATGCACAAAAGGTTGGATCTTTAGAAACAAAAATGAGTATGATTATAAACCAATTTTATAGAGAGTAGCTACTTGTGTATTAGATCAATTTGGTTTATATAACTTGAGCAACAACAAAGTTTTTAAAGGATTTAACATTTTTATTACCCCAAAAGACATGTACAAAACTTTGTTTTTTGTCTTTTCCAAACCCTAGCATATGCCTAAACATGGGAATTATATTTAGGGATTGGTGTTGAGCATGATCCCACTAATATATGAAAAATCATTACATAACAATCTTACAAAATGGAACACATTCCTTTTCATCATGATAGCTTAAGTAATTTTTTGAAATATTAAATTGTCATGAAACCATTTCCACGTACAAGATTTCATTTTGCATCCCACCTTACTAAGTGGAAAATAGATCATTTTTTGGGACTCAACAACTTTTCATTACCACATGAATGACTAAGGATTATTAGGTCAATATGATGGGAAAAAAAACAATAGGTAAATTAATCATAATGGTAATTTAAATGAACAATATTCACCTAAAAAATTCCTTTGAACACTAACTTTGTTAGTTGGTAGTAGCACCTAAAAGCCAATAGTGAATATTACACAAGTGAAAATCTATGGATAGAATACCCCTTACCAATACGACAATAGAAAAGAAAAAACAAGACAACAAAGGTCTAGAAGGGTAGAGCCACTAACATTGATCCACATGTTCCTTTATATATGTAATGAAATACAAAGCTATCATGATATGTACACCTCAAATGTGGTATAATTGTATCATGTATTTTGTATCACTCCATTTGGTACACTCCAAAAAACTTGGTTTGCTACTACATCACTATAGTTTTTAGTGCATGCATCTCTTCAACACACACAATTAAACACAATTTTAATGTTAACGTACAACACACATGGGCACATGGGCATGGAAGTAAAAAGTAATCATTAAGTTCCCCAATGGCTACCTTGTACTGTAGTTACCTCCTATTCCACTACACATTACAAACAAATATCAAGACAAGCTAGAAAACAACAACAAAGTCTTATGAACTGTCACAACATATTATCCTCAACATTCCAAATCTAGCTTTTTAAGTACAGTGAAATAATCATCCTTTAACTCCTACAATACATTGAAACATGGTTCTTATGATGAGAATATTTTGCAACTATTATGCAAATGTAATCATGTAGCTGCATGTGACATGCCTATGATAATAGATGGCTAGCTTGAATAGTTAGGGTGCAAATTCTTTAAGGTGTACCAAACTCTTGTCACAATGTCACCATTTTCTGTCTTTTTTACCTAGTCTTTTTTTACCATGTAAAGACACATTTATGGATGATCATGATGGAATCTAGAATTGTAATAGTCTAAAATATAATCCTTCTGAAATTTTTGACCACTTTTGATTCATTATTTTTTATGGGGATGAAAATATAAAATAAAAAAAGATTGTAGTAAGGACTAGGACCTTTTCATCCTGTGTGTACACCTTAAAGGATTTTCACCCAATAGGTATATTACATACATAAGTTTAATAGGTCACTAAGGAGCTTAAGCTAGCCTAGGTGCTTAAATTTTTAGCTTAAGCTAGTAGGTAGGTGCATAGGTTAAGCCAAGTAATTAACTAGGCTGTGTTTTAGCCTTCCACATGGAAACAACTCATAGGCTATCAAATTTCTTAATTTACATATTTAATAAACTAATTTAATCACTATGAAAAAATTGGCAATTTGCAACTAGCCTTGCAACTGGATTTTTGAGTTGCGATGACCATTTGCCATTCATTTGCAACTCAACATGTTTCTGTAGGTGTGAGTGCTATTGAACAAGTTACATTAGTTGCAATGTATGTAAGTCATTGTATGTGAAACCATATACACATGCAACTCATGTAACTTAGTTACAACTATGTAGGAATAGTTATTATTTAACTTTGATGCAATTAGTTTGCAACAACCATGGTAACATCATTTTCCATCAATTCATCAAAATATGACATTCCCACTATGGGGAATTTTTGGTTGAAATTTCTTTTCTTTTTGAAATATTGATTTCCACCATAGATTATGATTGTTCATTTATATGGTTTTAAATTGTGACATGTGGCCCAATTAAAAATTGCAACATGGCATATTAATTGAATTTTGAAAAAAATAAAAATCTATTTAAGTAGCTAAGTAGGTCAATACATAGGGATAGGTAGGTAGGTAAAACTAAATAGATAATACATACCTACATATAACTTAGGCTACATACTTATTTCACCTATTGAGGTAGGTAGGTAAAAAAGTAAGAATAATTATTTACCTACCCAAATAAGCAAATAGGTAGGAAGGTAAAAGGTTTGTAGGAAGGTAAAAATGTAGGTGAACTAAATAATAGCCATGTACTATTTTTATTTTCTTTTATGGTTTGTTTTTGGGGTTAAACTTTTTTGAACTCATCTTAAATTGACACATGTTTTAATGTGAACACACCAAAAAAATGTTTTCTATAGATAATTTGTGACATGAAATTCAAAAACAAAACTTATAGGTTAAATCTTTTAGTTGCACATTAATTGTAAATTGGGTTGCAATTACAAAAATGTTTTCCACATTTTTTGTGTTTATTTTTTAATTTAAAATTGTAAAATTGAATAGTAATTACTTTGTAATTATATATGTGAATTAATTATTTGAAATAGTCATTTCATTTTTTTAATTAATAATTTAAATTATTATTAATTAATTATTAAATAATGAATGATTAAATTTTAATAAAATTCACATAACTAATCATATGGATGCCCAAAATGGATTATTTGGATTAAGTTACTAGTAATTAATTACTTTAATTCAGATATTTATCTAAATTTGCAAATAATTTGAACAATTGATTGTCTAGTTAGCAAATTTAAATAATTAATTTCTAGATACTTAATTCAGATTATTTATTAAATATTTATTAATATGTGATATTTAATAAATTATTGAAAAAATATTATTAAATATTAAGGATTAAATATGAATTTTTTTAATTATTAATTTGTTAACTGTTGAACAATAGTCATAAAATAGTGGAAAAATACTATTTCTATAATGGAAACATAATGTAACATCAATTTGTATCAATGAGAATCAAAGTCAACAACTAATTGTATGTGTCATACACTAAAAAAAACTTGGAAATAAATAACTATAATTTTAGTTACAAAAGACAAATTTTAGTCATAAAGTAGGCTACCTAATCCAAGTATTTAAATGGGTTGAGGTAGGCACTTAAGTTAGGTAGCCTAGTTATGTAGGGTACATAACATCAAAATACCATCATTGACCATAAGTATGTCACTTGTGAAGCTTGATCTTCAAAACCCCAAGTATAGATATCGACTTCATTACCATCAAACCACCCCACCTACTTGATGCAAAAGTGTAGTAGAATGCATTTTATTTAGCCCATATTGGATTTAAGACATTGCACAAATATCAACTTCGATATTTCATATTTTATAGATATTTGACCAAATGAGAAAATTTTAAGTTTATTCTTAAATTATTTTCAATAATGTACACAATTAAATAGTTTTTCTTCCAAAACTGTAATTTAGTTTCAAGAATTTTTTTTTGAATTTTCTTAAGTTGACTTACATTTCAATGACAATTCATTGGAAAACAAAATTCAAGCACTTGATTTGTAAATGAAAAAAATTTAGGGTTAATTTTTAATAATTAATTATTGAATTCCCATATATTAATCCTTCATTTCATTACAAAAATCTATAATGTGATTATAATATATCATAACTTTAATTAATTCACATCTAGTTTTTATAAATGGATAAGATATCAATCACATTTCAGAAAATATAATAGTTTTTAATATGTATATAAAATAGTTTTTTATATTTTAAATTTTAATCTAATACATATTTTATAATTTTATAATTAAAATTTAATTTATAGGTATAATATATAATTAAATAATCATCATATATAATATTTATAAATAGAGAATAACTCAAATAGATTTAATAAAAAAAATTACTCATATTGTTAATGTCAATAAACAATACAAAAAATATATTAGTCAATAGTTAGACACAAATTGATTATCAAGCAAATATTATAACTCCAAAGATGCTACATATGTTTTAATCATCAAAGTATTGTAAATGGAAAAATTATTGGGCCCTAATTGCCAAAACAACCATGAATAGTTGCAAAAGCAACTAGGTTTTCATTCATTCAAGGATTCATTCACAATATTGGATGAAAAATTTGCACTTTCATTTTATTTTGCCATCCAAACATGTAATAGTTACAAATTATAGTTAGATTTGGGACTTCATTTGGTTATGTTAACATTATAATCATATGTATGACTACACACATTTACAACTAAAATGACACATAGGACTAATCTAACTATAGTCATAAACATAGTTGATTTGGACATTAATTGCATTTATAGTCGTTACCATATGGTTGGAATGAACAAGATTTCTTTTAATAATATTTAATGGGCAATGGAAATGCATACACATGGCATGATCATATGTGTTGACATTGTACACAAGTTGTAATATAATTATTAATTGGGTGTTACATTTACACTAATTATAATGTAGTTGCAAGACTTAACTAAAATGCAATTTGCTAAAAAGTCAAACATGATTAACTACAGTCGTATGTATGATGTGTACATTACATTGTATACGTGTCCCATTTGCAACTAAATGCAACTATATTACAATTTCTTGATTTTTTAACATGGCATTTTATTTATTAATTGCTCATATTTCCATGCTTTAGTTATATTGTACCTGTTTTGAAATTCTAGTTGTAGGGCAATGTGGTTCCAACTAACAAGATTTCTCATAATGAATGTTAATTAATTTATTAAAAGTAAATTAAAAAATTTACATGTTGATGGTAGGAATGAATACAATCATGGAAGACACAATCATAAATGGTATTTGCAACTACAACCACAAAAGCACTTGGGGTAAATGATTGGAATTGTAATCATTATGCAATCATGAAATCCATGTTTTGATGCAGTGCTATGAAGGTGGCAATTTCACCTACCTTTTACAAATCCTTTTTTAATCATTTAAAAATCAATTTGAATCCTACTTAAATAGTAACATTCCAATGACCAATTCATGAGCTTCTATTAAAACATAAGGTAAATAAGTGGCACCACCTCTTAAAACATTGGAAGTAATAATTACTTTTTCAAATGGAGGAAGTTGTGGCTTTTTAGCCATTTTTGTTTATTATTAATAATCCAAAACTATGTAGCTACCATAATAAATAATAATAATAATAAAACATTATTTTTATATATTTATTTTTTTTGTGTTTAGTAAATCTTCCATGTATGGTGGACACACACTAAGGTGGAACATCTTGGACATCAAAGAGTGAACTTTAACAATTTTCAAAATTTCAATATATAATACCTAATTCTAATTTATATGTGCAAATCAAGAAATGAGATTCACATCAAGAATGAATTCATAAATCAAACCACAACGTTTGTAAAAATTTCATGGCAAAATCCTTGGTATTCAATTTCTTATGAACTTTTGAAATATTACACAAAACCTCATCTAATCAACAATAAGTGATTATGGATTCAATACACTTTCATTTAGTGCCTTCTAGTGAAGAAATGACTCAATGTTAATATGATTTGATAACATTAATGTTAAGGAAGACAAGTTGGTATATGGTGTTGATCAAATATTGAGTCCTTTTAAGGTTTTTCTTTATTCTTTGGGATTAATAGTTTAAATGTTCATTTTTCAATATAAAATTATGATTAGCTCAACTATGACTATTCATAACCTTATGATAAATATCTTATGACATTTTGCCACATGGCCCATGTGTATTTTGCTTACACAATGTACTTTAGCCATGAAGTGTAATTTTTGAACTTCCCCCCTATTATGTTTTCACCCTATAATTTTGATTTGGTAATTTACATTTTAACACCAAACACATGATTGATGTGCAAAATGTTACATTAATTTATGTAATAAATGAACCACAACCAAATAGATTATTTTGAAAAAAATAACACAACTTTCAAATATTCACATAAATATGTAATAAATTGGAATCACTAAGAACCATTGGGAACCACCTTAAGGAATGGTAAAATTATGAAAATTCTCCAAGTGATATTCTAAACCCCTTTCCTTTGAATTCTTAGAATTATATACATTTATTTTCTCCCACATCATTTATCTGTTGCATGCCAAAGTAAATGGTTTCAAATTTTCAAATGCGATTCAGAATAAAGAAAGTTCAATTTTATTTTTATTTTTTTGTAATTGTAATGCCCTTGTCAAAATGACACTCCTAAAGTTTGAGAATGCATAATCAAATGATTTAATAAAAAATCAAATAAATTACCAACTTAGGTATATTTAAAAATTATATCCCACAAACGAATTGGAAAACATGTTTGAAACAAGTTTTAGTTATGGTAATACATTGATTTCCCCAACATAATCTCCTCAACGTGAATCATGTAAATACCATTGATTATAGTGATGCCTATATAGTTAGACAACAATTTAATAGTTAATGACATCAAGTTAAAAAGTCTAGCAAGCCATGAATGAATTTCATGAATTTGGATGTGAAACCATTTGACATGTCATAAATTTACTCTTTGCCAAAAATTGACATTTATGACTAGCAAGAATATGATTAATGACCATTTTCTAGTCATATAGTCATTATGAAAAAAGGGGTGTTTTGCAACTAGCTTTGCAACGCACTTTTTGAAGTGCGGAAAACACTTGCCATTCATTGTATCTATATGCTATGAGTGTTAATAGACAAGTTGCATGAATTGCAGAATTGCAATTCACCATGTATATGATGTAACTCATTGCAACTCAATTGTAATTCAATAAAAACAACTCATTTTCAACTATTATGTAACTCCATTATAATTGCACCCATGATGTCATGTTGACATCATTGATTGTCATCCATTTATTAAAATTTGACATGTGGCACTATGAAGATTTTTGGACATAAATTGTTTTTCCAAATATTGATCTTCATTGTTCATTATGATTGTTAATGATAGTTCAAAATTGTGACATGTCTCACAATCAAAATTATCACATGGCAAAACTATGCATTTTGGAATAAATAAACAAATATAAATATTTATTTTAGTAGCTAGGTATGTCATACATAACCATTAGGAGGTAGGTTGTTAGGTCTTAAGACTTACATACCTATGTATTTATTTAGGACCTACCTACCTACCTAGGGTCATAAGTAGGTAAAAAATAGAAGAACAACCATGATTTTTTTAAAAAAACTTTTATGTTTTGATTTTAACTTAAGTTTTTTTAAGCTCATCCCCAAATGACACTTGTATTTTATGTGATAATATGAAAGAACAAACGTTTGTTATATAGTTTGTAACATGGGATTCAAAGACAAAACATATGGGTTATCATTTAATTGTTCTTTAGTTGCAAATTAAGTTGCAATTCAATTGCAATTATAACAATTAATCATTTAAAGTAGGTTGGATCCAAGGGGAAGGCTCCATTGTTTTTGGTGTCCAAACAAAACTTGAACCCCTCTCATTGGCACTTTTGGGGCATTAAAAATCATCAAAAAAAAAATTTTTTGAAAAAGTTATGGCACCCCAAAGTAGAAGGGTCAAAAACTCAAAAAAACAAATCACCAAATGCAACGAAGGCTAGTTCCCAAACACCTAAAAAAATCTTTGAATGTTATTATATTGTTATTAAAGTTCCAAGATGATTTGTAAAACTTCAAGTGGCGATCCTATAACACTTTTAATTGTCTAAAATGAATAAGAAATGAGAAAATTATGAGGTTTGAAAGTAAAAAAGGTTTAAAAAGGAAAAAAAAAGGAAAAAAAAAAAGTTTTGTAAGTTGGAAAGTTTATTTCTTTTCTTGTTACTTTTTCATTACTCCTTTTCCTTTACATTTCAAAAATGATTTTTAAAGTTTGAGGTAACATTTTAAATCATTCAAAATGAAACCATATGATGAAGATATAAAAAATTGATGAATGGGTGCAAATGGGATAACACAAACCAAACCTATTTGCTTTTTAATTGCTTTTGGGGAAATATTTTGAGAATATTCTTGAAATAGTTTTTTTTTAAATCATTAAATTAAAAAAAATCCTCATACTATTTTATTAAGGTTCATGTTAAAAATTTGACAAAAAAAATCATTTTCAGAAAAATTGAAATCCATTTACAAGTCCTTTTACTATTTAAAAATAAATGTTACAATGTTTAATGAGTGTTTTTGTTTTAAAAAAATTCATTGAATTAATTTCAAATTAATTCACATGTTCCCATGATATATTAAAAATACAACTATATAAACAAAATTTACAATTTTAACATCAAATTAACTTACTATTTTAAAACATGAAAAAACTAAGCAAGTGTTACATTTACTATGGTACGTGTTATTATGACTGCACACGAATGTGTATCTTTATTACGATATAAATAATTATATTATAGTCATAACATAGTTGAATAGTAGTACTTTAGTAATGGTGCATTAGTGGTAAACTAATTGTATCAATAAGAACCATAATAAAAAAAAAATTGTAAATGTATTCCATAATGGGTGATGGAAATGTGGACATGTGGCAAGATCGCATGTATGTACATTGTACCTAATCGTAACATAGTTGTTGTTTTAGTGGCACATTTATAACAACTCTAAAGTAGTTGCCACATGTAACTACAATGTAGCTTTTGAAAAAGTCCAACATGGTTGATTACATATGTATGTACAAGATGTATAAATTATCATATAAAAAACCCATTTTCACTTCACTTACACCTATAATATAATTAGTTGATTTTTTGATGTGGTAATTTATTTATTAATACATCGTACTTCTAGGAAGATAGTTGCAGACTAATTGTAATACTTAAGAAATAATTGCATAATAGTTGTATATGAGTTTATTTTGAGTTTTAGTTGCAGGGTAATGTGGTTTTGACAAACAAAATTTTTCATAGTGAATCACATGCCATGTTTTTATGCCTAGTTGTATTCTTGTAACCATGGATATGATTACATGACTAAAAATCCTCATCATGAACACCATATGATTATTTAATAATATATATTTTGAAACATTAAAAACATGTGAATTAAAAGGGAAAAAAATAAAAGATAGACATTATATGTACCTAGTAAACATATTATAAGCTTGTAGATCAAACACATAATTAATGTAGAAGAAATAATTACTGCTTCATAAAATCTAAAACTTTTCACTTATAGTCATTAATTATTTAATATGAATTTTTTAATAATGGCTTAAACAAATATGGGGGAAGAAACTTTCATTTTGGGAAATTTTTTAAAAAATGGAAAATAAAATTTATATGAAATCACATTTAATGAACTAAAAATAACATTAAAAATAAAATTCAAATTTACTGCTCACAATATAATTTGATAAAAATTATGAAATTAAAAAATATGTGTGTATAAATTAAAAATTATGATGTTTAAATAATTTGAATATTTAAATTTTTTTAAAAACGTTTAAAATAGTGTTATATGTTTCATATACAACATATTATATTTTAAAATATTTTTTATAGTTACAAATAGATATAACACAACATTTACACATTTTATTGATTCATTATATTTTTAAAAGGTGGAAAAATATTATATAAATATATATCATACCAAAAAAAACCATGTTGACTTTAAATATGTTCATTTACAAATCATTTTATGAAAAAATAAGTAAATTTTTTTCAAGATATCATTGATGTTGAACTAAATGAAATAATGAAGATTCAAATGCATTTTCAGTCAAATTACTTGATATTTTGGTTAAATTTTTTTTGTAGATGTGTAAATCTTGAAAAAATCTTTAAGAATGAAATTTATTTATTTTCATTTGGACAAAATATGAAAAAAATAATAATGGTCAAAGTTCGATATTTTTGTATGGGACAAAGGATGATGTGAAATAATGTTGTAAATTTATCCCATATCTTTTACTAATAAGTTCAACTTTGTAAACTATATAAGTAGATGAAAAATTATTAGTTTACACACAATACATGCATTAAATATACTCAAAATGCAAATATTATTGATGATGAAACAATATAAAAGGTGTCATGACTTTAACCTTAGGTTTGCAACCAAATCAAAAGCATGGAAAGGTGTGGGTCGAAAGTGCAACCTAGGAGTCACATTTGCGTTCATGGGAGTGTGAGGAATGAACCCACACATTCCCAAATGGACTCCCATTTTGGGAGTTGGAATCCCTATGGAATTCCGAATCTTCAAAGAGGTATCGCAGGGGTCAAAATTCATTGGATTAAAAAGTTATTTATATCATTTAAAAGCTCTTGAAACATAGATGTCTAAAATGGACTCGCATGACCAATTTGAATATTTAAAACACAAGTTATGGCTAAAAGAAAGGCTGGGAGTCAAAATGCCAATTTCACTCCCACCCATTAAAAATTAGAAATCACCCTAAAATACATGTGTGTAGGTAGTGTGTCATATGTCGTTTAAAAGCTCTCAATGAAAATTATAATTTTTTTTGAAACTTCACTTCAATCGAAGGTTTATACAAAAAATTATGGCCTTCCAAAATGCTAAATTTTTTAATTTCAAAAATTTCAATACTCCCAGTTTGGGAGTCTTAGGACAAAATGACATTTGGATGTAGCCTTTATGGCTAATCACAAAGAATACTATAAAGGAAAAGGTGGTGGCTTCCCCCAAGTTTGGGTTGTGTTAAGTTTTGTGAATCCGTGCATGCCTATGGCTTATCTATGCACCAAAAGTACTCAAACCACACATTAATCAACTTGTTGTTTGATGTGTGTAGGTATGTGTGAATAATTAACTCGCTTATCACTCGCCCTAGTTTTCATCTTAGAGCTCCATCACAGCTTTCTACCTTTGAAGTGGTGCAAGTTAGGGAACATACCCCAACTTCTTCTTTCGTTGTTTTCATTCTCAAATTCGCATGTGAGTCTTTTAAGGATTGTGGGGGTGTGTCAAAAGGCTTGTCACCAAAAAGTAAATAGGATCTTACTTACCTACCTATTTAGGCCTATTTACCTATTCCCACCTATGTACCAAATGACTACCAAACTTTTAAATATAAAAAATATTTTATCAAATATGTTCAATAGAGGAATTCATAAATCATTGCATTATAAATTAAACAATTCTTATTTCCATAGGATTATTTTATCATGTAATGACATATAGTTTCCATACATGCCATTTGACCATTGAAAAAAAAACGAAAAAAAAAGACACATCAAGACACCCTAACTAAAGCACAACTTGAACTTGACACCAAAAAATGACAATTAAAAGATTTGACACAATAATAGAGATTTGAATTTCAAACTTTTGAATAAAAAATTAATTGTACCATAAACCAAATTGAAAGCTAGAAACAATTATTCAAGAACAATATTTTAAAAGTTGAATTAAATTGCAATTTAAACTATAACATTAAAAGAAAATTACAAACTAAAATTTGAAAAAGATTTTATGTTAATATTGGATAATCTATTGCAAGTTTGAATTTGTGTCATATATTAATGGAATAGTTCTCCTCCTATGTATGTTAATTAGTTCATTTTCAATTCAATTTTAAATCTTTTGGAAAGTACTTGATTGAGTTTTAGGTTTGAAATAATTTTAGTATGGTTGTGGTGGAACTATGATTGCCAAAACATTTATTATGACCAATTTGGCTAGACCACAAATGTCCTTTGTGCATACCTTTTGTATACTTTGATATTAATAGATCAAACAATATGAACAAAATCTATATGATATAATATTTGATATCTATCTTCTAAGGAAGGTAGTTTATTTATTCTTTTTGTTCATCATGTTAAGATCTCCCAACCTTCGGCCATGCTCTTGGTACTATTGCAAAGCCCTTGTTGAGTAGGGGTGCACCAAGGTGGTTTTGTAAGGTTTAGTAGACATACAAATCACGAATTATTGAATGTTGAACCATTTTTTCATTGAAAAATCAATAAAATCAATTTTTTTTTTTTTTGAGAAATTGGGGTGCATTCTTGGTATTGTTGGAAAGCCCTCCATGAGTAGGATTTCATGGAGGTGATTTTTTTGCAATTGTTAGCCTTAAGATGCAGGAGCTATTGTAATCTTTGTCATTGGAAATTCAATAAAGATTCAATAAAATCTAACCTAAATATTGTAGAGTTCACACTTGGACCAAAAGCACAGGCCACAGTAATATTGGACTAGAGAAGGCAGTGTACTATTTGCCTTGTCAACCTTTCAGGCAGATTTCTGGAAATTTGGAGATTTCAACATGGGTGTCTGCTGCAGCCAACAACTTTTTATACGTCACATTTTTGGTACAGCCTCGATCCTTTGTCTCCATGAATAGTTGCTTTGAAAAATATGCATGATGACTCAACTGAACATATATCCCATGTGCATAAAAGTGCTTACTAGGACTATCATCAATCGCCTCACAACTCGTGCAACCACAAATAAAATGGAAAAAGCTCGCTCACGTGAGAATCTCATGATCTCCTTCCAACCATTATGAGATTCAATAATGGAGCCTATACGTGAGCTCCATATTTTCGTTTTCAGTAAGGATGGGCCCACCGCATCTTATCGACGAAGGTGCAACATGATATTACCAGCTGCAATAATACGGAACAACTTAAACTGGCCAAGGGTCTCAAATGCAGCCAGTACCAAAAGTACTGCTGCTGCATGTCATTTTAACAAGACCACCCACTGCAGCATACCTGCAACACGTAACATGGAGATCCTCAAATCATACAACTACTTAGTCAAAATTGAAAACATTGTTTGGTTTAAGAACTTTCCTTTCCCTCTTTCATGACAATTACAGGTCCTATTGAAGTTAAAGGATTTTTTTGCCATTTATTATTTTTCATGACACTGTTGAGAACTTGGCGTGTGAATGTGTAGGTGATTAAGGCACTCTAGAGCAGGATTTCACCCATCTTGAACCTCTATATTAAGGCCTTGCGTAAACCAGCACCTGCATAGGTACCATGGTAAAAATCCCAAAATTCATTTAAAGTATTTCTAAATATTAAAAATATCCACTAAACTGACAAAATCAGGGTCTCTGAGTTCAAATCTAATAATTCTGGGGCTTAATATGGCTCCTAAGAGGGGTCATTCAGAAAGGTAAAGGTACCAAGGTGGGTGCTGCTTCAACTTGGCCCTACATTAAGTTGCTTTGTTGCTTCCTTCAAAGTCTATGGTAGAGAATTTTCACCACCAGCATGTCAGGGCTCAGGGAGAAGGTTCATATGTTTAACCCCTAAATGATTGATAACACAAACATTGTCTTTTGTGGTTTTAAAATGAAGTGGTAAGCATTTATTTATAATTTTCAAAAAAATTGTGACATGTGGAATGTCAATTTAGGGAGGGGCTCCAGGGAGTTCCATGAAAACAAGGCGTGTAGCAACCTTTAAAGGGGGGGTGGGGGTAGGGTCTATGTGCTTGTGGATTTCCAATCTTGTGGATTCGTGTAGAGTAATGTGAGTGGCCATTTCAGTTCTGAATAATGGCAAAATTGTGAATCTAGAAAGTTGCAGATGGGATTTGGTTTTGGATTTGCAAATAAATCGGAGATGGGATTTCATTTTGGATTTTCAAAACAAAGTTTAAGGTGAGTTCTTTTAACCTTAATCCCACAATTCACTTTGCAATTCACTTTGCAAGCTGTTGGGTGAACCAGCAAGCTGTTGGGTGATTTGGTTCGTTGTACCAGTTTAAGGTCAAATGGAGCTTTGCAACAAATCCATGGTGTTTTCATTTGCTTTCATTTGCCTATATTTTTTCAAGTTTTGTTCTTCTTTTTGTCAAACCCGTGCACAATGTTTTCATCTATTTTCTTCACTTGCATTTATCCAAAGTTATATTAATTTTCTAATTGTAAAATTTTAAGCTTATCTTTGCTTGGTCTACAACATTGTGGTTTGTATAATTATTTCTCTTGAGTTTGTTTTACAATTTCAAGCTTTGTTCTAGATTAACCCTAGAACAGTAATTCGTCCTTGTTCATACATTGGTGCACATAGAAATTTCACACCTTTAAAATGGCTCCAATGTTGTTGTATGTATATTGTCCTATGCATTGCAATTTACTAACAAGTTGTGACATTGTTGAATCCTGAAAACCCAAGGTAGAACATTGCATCTAGTAAAATAAGTGGCTTGTTTGAACAAGTTTCATGGTTCTACCAGCCCAAATTTTTGGTTCAAAGTTGATGTTGTTCATATGCCTGAAGTTCTTCTTATGCATCCGCACAATGCAAATGACCAATATATAATGGGACATGTGGAAGGGACTTGTACATTAGGGAATTAAAAGTTTGTGAAACTTGCAAGTTGATAAATAATGTTTTTGAACATATACTAGCAGATTTTACAATATTTTGTTTTTTGGGAAATCGATCAAACAATGGACTTCAACTTGTTTTCTTCTTACCAATTCTGAAATGTATTGATTTTTTTTAGCCATTGGGTAGGTTGTCCATATATACATTGTCATTTGCTTAAAAAAATCATTGATTGTGAGATAGTAGGATTATAAGTGGCAATTGGAACTTTAATGGAAACCAACTCAACAAAAATTCATATATGACTGTTAGTTTGATTAGCACTACCTTGTGTATGAATGAAATCATACCATGTGGACCAATCACTTGTTGCCAAATGTATGAACGCATTGGTTGCCACAATGGCCAACCATAAATGTTCTAAATGTGTGAATCCTTAATTACAACGTGGACCAATCATTTGTTGCCAAATATATGAACCATTGACTATCACATTTCACAACATTGGGAGGGACTATTAATCATATTATAATCATTTATCATGTGACATGTATTTTTGTTGACCTAAACAATTGCCACATGGATTGCTACCTAGGATGACATTGTTGCCAAATGTAGTCCATATGGACAATGGTGTGGCGTGTTGAGTCACATGACCTATTACATGTGGATCCTAGTTGGCATGAATGATTTCACAACTGTCCTTTATGACTATTAGTTTGACGTAGCCATGTCATTTCCAAAATGACTATGTTGTCCTTTACAACTAGAAATGTAGTCATACAAAAAGTCAAAGATTTGGAAATTTCTTCTAATGCATCGAACAAGACTAACCTTGTCATTGTAATTCTCTCGCACATACATGGCAAGTGATCCATGCAACACAATTGCTATCCCATGTTTTTCCTAAGTACTTAAAGGTCGCAAAATATTGCTATAGTGCATGAGCTTGGTTTTGTTACTTTCTTCAAGAACAAAGTGCACAATTGTTTGAACAATTATTTGCAGCCGGTTATTGTTATGTACATACAAAAAATTTCACACTTAGGGTAGGTGAACAAATGGGTGGACCAATTTGTCACAAATTCAAAGTCCTTATTTATTCAAAATCTTGATTAAATTTTGAAAATTATAACTAATTTATATTGATTTCTTCCATACTTTTTCCATGTCATTAATGTTGTTTAGATTTTCTTTTTTAATAAACATGTAAATAAAAATACTACAAAACATTTCTTCCTACAATATGATATGAACTTGTAAAAAAAAGCTCTTGATTAACCCATTCAAAAGTCCATAGATATAATCCTAGAGCTATGGTGCTCATCACCACCACAGACTATGTGACCTTCTACTTAATCACCCAATTTATTTTTTTATAAAAATGGCCTTTGCCAAAAAAAAATTCTAAACATTTTTATCTCTTCACCACATGTGCTTTTTGTTGCTAAAATGTTTTGCCACCTAAGCCACATCAAATTTGAAAAAAAAAAAGTTGTTTCTGGCCAAAGGCAATACAGTCAATCAGGTGAAGGACTATTTGCAATGGTTGCAATTATATTTGCAGGAAGGTAAGTGGGCAAAACTTACTATAGCTAGTCCACTTGGCTGATTTTAGTACTTGTCTTCATCAAGTATCACCATAGGTTAAAAAAAAATGATTAATCCAGGATTTCTATGGTTAGCTCAAACAAATAGAGTTTTCAGCCCTCATTGGAATTGGAGTTTTGACACAAAATTATATTAATTCTAGTATTGTTAAAGTTTTCAAAAAGAAATTTTTTGTGAAAGTTTTGAAATATTCAAATTTCAACAAGGAATCTTCACAATTAATTAATAATTTGTACGACATGTGCCCAAGCTACCCTTGTACTACAACAATACAAATTTTAAAAATTCAAAATATGACTAGTTGCATTCTTAGAAAGCGCCCAAAAGTGGCCAATATGTATAACCTCAAAACAACCAGTCAAAGGAAATGATCACATATAGCCTATGGGAACCTCCTTACCAAAGCTTTAGTTTCGCACATCTCAATGGCTGCCACATGTATATTAATGGACAATTAAAGGTAAGGAAGAAAACGTCATGCAAAGAAATGACAACAATAAAATATTGTTAGTTGCACAAAGTTAGACATATCTTAAAGCTGCCAGTTGAAGAAAGTTGTATTTTTATAAAATAGATTAATAGAGTGTATTAACTAATACTTTTTAAAACCTCAATCTAGGTAAAAGGTTATGAGGTTTGCAAAATTATCAATCTAGGCAATGTTTAAGGTGAATGACAATTAATATTCTTTTTTCACAATATAAGGATTAGCATAAATGTACAATTACCAATTTACAACTAGAATCATGTAAATGTAAGATAAATCAATATTTGTTTTACATGTGTATTCATGTAGCTGTGGAAAGTTGGGCAAGATAATTAGTTTTGCATTTAACATTGAAATCATGAACATATGAAATTAAGAACATCCTAGAAAAAAAAATTAGTAAAAGAAACAAGAAAAGCCCTTAATACCTTTTATACTGCATTCAAGGTATTCACATTGCACAATGCAAATGGTGAAAAAAGTCTAAAGAGGTTAAAAAGGAAGAATGTAATTAGTTTGGTTCTTGAATGAGTGTGAAGAAAACAATAAATTGTTCAAAACAAAAAAAAACTATCAATTTGTCATAATATAAAAAAAACAATTCATCATAATTGAGTGCATTACAAAATGATGGAACACACTTAAATTTTTAGCCAACTTTACCTTTTTAAACACAATTACGTGCACCCAAGTTAAAGTAAACCACAAATATATATCACCCAACCAAGGTTTGAATAGGGTTAATATTCAATCAATGTAAAGTACAAGCCCATTTCAAACTCTATGACTACATTACTTTCTTTCAAAAATGTTTGATCACATCATCTACAGCCCAATTTGATTTGACAAAACCTGACCTCCTAGTGGGATAATCACAATATTAAGATGGGATTTTGCACAAAGTTTGATTTTTTAATTTTTTTTGTTGGAATATTTTTTGGCAAGGAACATTGTGTGTGTTTTTGTCTTTCTTTTTAGCCTTGTGGACTAGGTTTTGTTGCAACAAAGGCATGACAAGAGTAATAATGGTTTATTTTTCTTATTTTTATGGTAGTCATGTTCTTGTTTCTCATTACTTGGTTTTGTTGAAGTAGAAAAGAATGGTGGTATTTTTCTTTTATTTGCAAAGTAGTGACAATCCTTTGTTTTGTTGTGTGCTACTATATCAACACCCAAACTAATAAAACCACCCATGAAAACATGTGGACAAACAATTTTAGGGATTTATCCCCAAGGTGTGGCAAGATAGGACAGACCACTTATTTAGGCAACTATTTGGGCATAAGCATGCTAAAGTAAGTCAATTGGTGATCCTTGCTCAAAAAGTAAAAATTGGTGAAAAATAAAATTTGAATTTTTGAAGTTTAAAGCTTTCAACAATGCTACAAATTTTAGAATGTACTTGCTATACTAAATAAACCATATATGGTCCTATTTTATGTATTTTATCATTTTCATCATTTTATTTATTTATTGTAAGTTAATGTCTAATACTTTTTCAAAATCACACTATTCAAATGTTGTGATATTGATGTTTGAGTTATCATGCATATTGATACTTTTTTTTTGAAACTTAAATATTTCAATTATGATAATGTGAAACCTCTAAAAAGTAGTTTTCCAAATTAACAAAATTATGTGTCTAAAACATGATTTTCTATATGAACCCAAACGCTAATATGTGCATATGATATGTCAAAACAATTTTGTAACAGTTTGAAAGTAAGACATATGAATTTTTTGGTCAAATGATAAGTAATTAATATATTTTTATGTTACTTTGTGCAATATAGGGACAACAACATAAATTTGGAAAGTAGAGTGAAAGTAGGTTGAAAAAAAAGGAAACAAAAATCTTAAGCTTTAAAAAACATATCCATACCATCCTACGTACATTCATGTAATTTTTTTATATATGTTTTTAAAAATTAGGTTCTACTTTCTATGCTTCAAAGTTAAAAAATTTGTGTTTTCTACTTGCAACGTATACCTTTTTTGGCCTACTTTTGTATGCTTGCACCCACCCTAAGTTGCTTATGTTAAAACCATAGGCTAGGTAATTTAAGCTATTTAAGTTGCAAGTGTTAAGATTTGATCCTTTCACTTCCATATTGAAGGACAAAATTTTTACTACCATTATATCATCACATCTTATATAATATATAATGTCATCACATTTTAATAAACATTTTTTCTAACCAATCTAAGTAACCCAACCAATTACATTAGTTAACTTAATTAATCTAATAAATTTAGTTAAATTTGGCTAGGCTAGAGCCTATTTAGACCATACTTAAGGCTTACTTATAATTAGGGCTACCTAGGGGTTAGCTAGATTTTCATTGGGGGGTGCAAATGGGATAACATACCTTGGGAGACTATTTACTAAGTGTTTACTCTAAAATATTCTTGGAATATTTCAAACAAAAGTCTTTTAAAAAATCTTCAAAATTTTCATCACACTATTATGTTATGGTTTACATAAAAAACTTGCTTAAAATATATCATTGTCAAAAAAAATTCAAGTTCATTTATAAATTCTTTTAATGTTTAAAAACATTGATTATAGTGTTTCCAAAGTATTTTTTGGGTATTTTTTATTCATTAGATTCATTTCAAACTTTCAAACTATATATACCAATATATTGAAAATAACATTATGCAAAAGCAATTCCATTTGGAGTTTTAAGAAAATATATATATGTTAAATATACACAAAACCAAACATTGGTTACAATTGCTTGTGTGCACGTTAGTGTGATTACACCCAAGGCCAACTTATAAATGCATACACTCTCACACATTTTGGGTTTTGTGACTTCCATTTGTGACCAAATATAAGTTAAAAATGACATATATGATTAACAATTTTGTGTTGCTAAACCCATGTCATTTCACCCACCTCATTGTAAGGGATATAATGATGTGACATCTATTTGTAAAAGTTAGTTGTATTATCAACTAACCTAATATTCTTATTTTATAATAATATCAAAATTTTGTCATAAATTTCCATAGTGTGAAATGTAAAATGATGTGGATGAAATCAAAATCATTTTATTTGATTAAGTGTTATAAAAGATTTTTTTTATAGAAAAAAGAGATTTGTGTCCAAAAATCATGCACACATTTTCAACTATGAATTGCACATGACCAAAAACGAATTAGGTGTAAAATTCACTTGCTAATTTTTATAGGATGTTAAAGGTTGATAAATATGTAAATGTTTGGGTCAATTCACTACATCAAAACATGGGATATATGATTATATGTCAAAACTTAAGCCAAGTAAAGATAGCTAGGTGGCACAGCTTATACCCCCTACCCAAGATTAACCATGTAAACTATCTAAGCTTGGACTAGGATTGATAAGTTGTAAGAATAAGAATTTGAACCTTTCACCTTCACATTGAAAAGCAAAAATTTTATCATTACATCAATATTTTTTATATAACATAAAATGTAGTCACATTTTAATAAACATTTTTTAACCTAGGACCTAAATGATTTACTCAACTTATTAACCTAGGCTACCCAAGTTATTTAAGCACCTACCTAGGGGTTGCCTAAATGATTTAAGCTACATAGGGGCTTACCTAACTAGAAGGGTCTAGTTAAGGGTTGCCTAGGCTACCTAGGGGCTACCTAAGTTGCATGTATTTCCATTTATCATATCTATAATGCCAAATCTAATGGTATTTAATGACTTATTAGAAGTATTTGAGAAAGAAGTGCCCTCAACAAATAGGAATGTATTGAAGTGATTTCATATTATTTAGATTTACATTGCAAAAATTATTGGATATTGATATTGTCATCAAAAGTTCAAGAAAATAGTTTAGCTATTTTTTAAAAGAAAATTATGACTTGCTTTTAGTATTGTTCAAAAACTTTCAATGAGTTGGGTTTAATGGACTTGTGATTTCATAACTTTTCAAACTAAGTTGTGGGAGATATTGAACTTTGAAACTTTTTTGTCATGGGAAATTCACCAACATTCAACAAAATGAAAAAAAAGTTTAGGGCTCACAATTGGCTCAACAACACATGCCACTTTTACTATCACTTGATGGAATGACAATTCATCTTGTCAAGCTCATTTAATAATATTTTTAATCTCAACCAGATATGTGATGTTAACAAAGGGAACCAGTAAACTTTGGCCTTGCAAGCAAAAAATGTGTCACATTTAAAAAAATTATAACCTAATTTTTTTTAATAATTTTTTTTAATCTAGAGTTAACTTTTAGGTCCTTAAGTATTATGAAATGTTAACAAGCCACACCTCTGTTCCAATGATACCTAATGTTAAGTAAATGTTAGGAAGGGCAATAAAAATGTTGTATTCAAATCAAATATGTTAGTTACCATCAAATCCTAGGTGGCACACAATGTTAAGTGGGTGGTACTAACTTAATATTAAGTGGATGTTAGCTTAACAATATAAATTCTTCAAAAAACATAGATTTTGGAATCAAACTTCAATGTTAAGTAGCAATGGGGCTTTAAGTTAATGGTAAGTTAACAAAATGTTTTTCATTGTTCCTTTAGGTTCTTTTCTCATTCCCCTCTTTGCCACTATCTTTTACCTTTCTATTCTTCCTTTCTTTGGTTGTCTTTTATCTTATAAACAAACTTAATAAATTTTATATCATAAAACATCTAAAATTATATTATTTTAAGCATCTATTTGTTTTTAGTTTTTTTTTCCCCTCTTTTTCTTTTGTTTCATTCATCAACCACGAGTCTCTTTCACAAGTTTGAATGGATTCTTTCTTGGCCACTTTTGATCAATGCAAAATTCATCATTGAACAAACCTACCTTATAAGGAAGAAAAGTACTTAAATCATGGTTTTTATGACTAGTTAGTCTTATTCAACAATAGTAGAAAATTAAACCCATTGCTTATGCCATTTTTAATCATTTAAAAAATTGTGGATGCCATGTTTTGTTGTAGTGTGTGAATTATCACAAATTATTTTCTTAATTGCAATTGTCTTTTCTAAACTTTGAAGATTCACAACCAATTTATACCTATCCAATTAATTATCTAATAAAAAACCAAATAGAATACTATACTAAGTGTCTCTCAAAATTATATCAAAAAACTAAAACCAAAACATTTTTCCAACTTATGTTCCTAACCCAAAAGTTCAAAGAAAATAAACATTGTTACATTGTTGAAACTTTTTATACATGCAATTATTAGGAACATCAAAATATACAATATTGTTCATATCATTAAAATTCAAAAACTATACAACCTTAATAATGCATTTGAAAAAAAATTCCAATAAAAAGCCTTGTTAAAGTGTTTCTTATATTGAATTTTTTTTTAACATGGGTCTAATAAAATGAAGCTATGACGAGTTTAGTGATACCACCTAAGATACTTTTACCCTTGAAGTTTTTAGGCATGAAAGAAAGCCAAGATTTTAAAACAAGATCTTGTCACGTCCTTATGGGTAATTGCAGCAGCAGCAACATGCTTTGTATCTAGAATCGAATTATATTGTTGTGTATCAGAGTGCACCGATCATGTTCCTAACCACTTGTCAACATTCTAGAGAAGTGAATGATGATGAGAAAATATTAAGGTTTAAAATGCACATCACTGTTAGTATTCACTTTAACATCATGGGTATGAATGGGAGTCTCAAAAGTTTAAGATTGGTAGGTAGTCATGACTCCTAAATGGCTAGCTTGCTGTTATGGACTTGCCACTAACACCAAGTGTGATTGGAACTTTACATATAGAGCTTGAACAATGAGTCCAAGCAATATATCGTGCAAAACTCAGTTTAGTCAATTGTGCTTTAGTTGGAACTTGGAGCTGTCAAAAGTTCCAACAAGGAAAAGTCCAAAGTCATGCATGTGAGAAGAAACTCTTATGAATTCTTCAAAGATGGGATGGCTAAGTTACAATTGAAAATTGTGGGCTCAGGGAAACTCAACTGTTGGTTGGATCACATTTGCAACAACATACCATTGATGATCTTTCTAAGGTGCATTCTCGCAGCACCTTAGAAAGGCCTGACACGTAGTAGTACATTGTATGTCGGAATGCATAAACACTGGAGAAAATGCAGGAATGCATGAGCATTGGAGGAAATGTGGGTCTGGGGCAGGCAGTTTTTTGTCTCAAAATTTCGCTAGCTGGTGGGTTTTCTTTTCAAATTGGCAAAAAAGTGCTTTTTGTGTTTTTACTTGTGAAATTTAGAATTTAGAAAAAAACTTGACAGATTCCAAGCTGCTAAGTTCCAATAGGGTAGCAAATAAGCAAACAACATAGAAAGATGCATACATTTTTAAAACTTTATAACCAGATATGATTAAATTGTCTTAGGGATGATCATCACTTGACAAGTACAACCAAAAAAAATTGACAAACAAGTTCCATCTGGGACCATAGATTTGACTTAGCCTATAATTCTGGACATTTGGACGTTCTAAAAACAACTACCAAATGTATTCCAAGTCTCAACTCACAGGCTGCCAATCACATATTTGAAAAATAAAGATCATTTACTCTACAATACCACAAAATCAGCTGAAACAAACAGAAATATATTTCTTTTGGGGCGGGCGAGGGGGCAGGGACATAATACTCTGCTAATTGTGGAGCATTGAAATATGGTGTTTCCACTAAGGTACATATATTTAGAGGTAGGTGTGCCAGCAATCACTTTCGTGACCAATTGGAACGAGTGTCAAAAAGCCTGTGTCCAAAAAACTAGACGCTTACCACACTTTGGCTGATGTCATTTCTTACATGCCAACACACGTGACAGAACACGAGACTTGAAAATTGAGAACACTCGATGCCAAAAGAAGGACAAACAGCAAACCGCCTCCCCCCCTACCCCCCCCCTGCTGCGGCTGGAAGAAAAAAACCAAACGTGGTGTTGATTTACTGGTTGGTGTGTGTGTGTGTGCGTGTGTGCGTGTGTGTGTGTGTTTTTAATGCAATTGTCTTCACAATTTGTCAACACAACTCAAATTGCTTGCCCTACCAACTTGGTGTCTCAAAGACGAATAATCTAGCAACCAAATTTTTTGAAGATTAAAAACAAAAAGTTCAAGAAAATAAATTCCATAAAAGAACCTTCTAATTTCTTGTCTCTCTATGTATATATTTTATAAACACTTCGTTCTTTCCATTCTCGCAGCAAGCCCCTTCTTTCAGTTCTTGCAGTTGGCGGCTGCTTCAAGAGCTTGTTGCTGCAGTTTCTTCTTGTCCTTGTCTCTCTTTCAGTACATAGATTTTTCTAGCTGAGAACTTGGAGTGCAGATCAGATCAGAAGGACAAAATCATGGGTGGTCTCAAGGTGATTTCTACCAGTGCAACAGCAAGCTGTAGCTTGGGAGTGTTGGTCTTGTTGTTGTGGAGCGCTGTAGGAACAGTGCAGTGTCGCCATTACCCATCCACACCTGCAGGTTTGAGTGAGGATTTTTACGTGAAGAGCTGCCCTCAACTGTTCGACATTGTGGAGGCCGGCGTCAAGAATGCTATGCGGACGGATATCCGTATAACTGCTTCCTTGCTGCGTGTCAGCTTCCACGACTGCTGGATCGGGGTACTTTCCTCCCAGCTCTCCCCCTCCCCGCCTCATCACTACAGAGCTCTTCATCTCAGGATTCATGCTCAAAGTTTCTATGCTCTTACAGGGTCCAGAATTAGTGCAGGAAACGAGAGATTTATGTGAAGATCTAAGTTCTACATTATAGCTGAATAACTTCTTAGAGTCGTCGTACAAAATTGATTCATGTAACTACTCTGAAAACGTGTATCTATGAATCCGCCGACTGCTGCAGGGTTGCGACGCATCGTTGTTACTGGACAATGATACTACACGAGGCATCGTTTCCGAGAAGTTTGTGCCAGCCAACAACGCTTCCATCAGAGGTTTCCCGGTGCTGGACGCCATCAAGGCACAGCTTGAGGCGGTTTGTCCTCGGACCGTCTCTTGTGCCGACCTCGTCACTGTCGCGGCCCGCGACTCTGTTGTCTTGGTAATGAATTCTCATTCCCTTCAGTCATGATTTCGTGAAGCATCAGCTTTTATATATTAGCAGCTACCAGAATTTATATTGTTTGATTAATCCATCTCAATTCGCGCAGCTGCTGATCAAGTGGCATCAGTTCTACCTAGACTGATCCCTCTCCCATGGTCTAGACTGTAGATCATGGTGAGCGAAGGCAGCTGGGGGACGTGCTTGAATCCTCGATTCTTGTCTAAAAGTTGATGAAGCTGTGTCCTGGCTGAACTTCTTCTTCTGCAGTTCAGCTAGTCCTTCTTCTCACATTCAAGTAGTTCTCACTTGCGTGTTGACAACCTCTCCAAGGATGGTTAGTTCAACGCCGGAACATGAGTAACTCATGATCTTGCGTCTGATTTTGCCGCAGGCCGGAGGCCAGGGCTGGCCAGTGGTTCTAGGCAGGCGTGATTCCCTTACCTCGCACTTTGCTCAAGCCAATTCCACAGGGCCTGACGGACTTCCTAGCCCGTTTGTTAACTTGTCAACCACTATTGACAACTTTGCATTTCGCAACTTCTCAGCCACCGAAATGGTCACCCTCTCAGGTACGTAGCTTACAAGTTAACTATGCCGTTGCATCCAAATATATCCCGGACGAGATCCTCATTCCTTCCGACGCTAAGAAGCACTAGTGAAGTTCAGTCATGACAAGAGTTCGAGACGCAGGGATGGGCTTTACATCCTGACTATGACACAAACAAACAGTTGTGTTCAGAGCTCGCAGATTTCTCCACTTTCTAATTTCTATGATCCTCGTACTCGAGGTCCTTTGAAATCGCCACCAGCTTTACGCGGGAGCCAGGAAAAGGTCGAAGCTGGACCTTTGACAGTGCTATCGGCCCGTCTAGGCAAAAGGTCGCTCTAAGACACATCTGCAGATAGATCCCCGCAAAAATCGTGAGGACAACTCTAGTAGAGCTAAAAAAGATCTTGGGAATATATAGTTTCACTAGAATATACCATCTTGACTACATACATGAGGAACCGTATCACTAGCTAGGTTTTCGAAAACCTTACAATTGAGAAAACCTGCATGGCTAGAGTAAATCTCAGAGCTCAGATTCTGATTGCAAAACGGAAAGTTTCGGATCATCTAGATAGCTACCTCAGATGTAGTAGCCACCAATCCTGACTACCGATGGTTTTTGGAGCTCTGCATCTCTGGGGATATCCAGAGTAAATCTGACAGGCGTCTCAAGGCTCGAGTGCCTGCAGTAGCTGTAAATCTTTCGTACAGATCTTCTATGTGCAACAAGTTGAGCTTTGTTGAGTTTAGTATTCAGCTGGCAACAGATCAATGGAGACTTCTTTGATGGACAGCAGGTATATTGCAGCAGCAAATGAAGCTGACCTGCTGATCCTTGATCGCCGTCGTGTGTGCAGGTTCTCACACCTTTGGGAGAGCAAGATGTGCAGTAGTGACACCACGATTCACTGACAACAAGCCCTTTTTCCTCAACGATACCAATGTCATCGACCCAAAACTGAAGGCACAGCTCTTGAAGCACTGTGCCAACGCTTCTGACCCTAACCTAGTCATCAACAACTTGGACCAGACCACGCCCAACACTTTCGACAACAAGTACTACACCAACCTGGAGAAGGAACTTGGGGTTCTACACACGGACCAGAACCTGTTCAGCGCCAAAGGTGCCAACACAGGTCTGGTGAAACTTTATGGGCAGAAACAAAATCTCTTTTTCTCAGCATTTGCCCAAGGCATGATCAAGATGCAGAACCTGGGTCCTCTCACAGGCACACAGGGCCAGATCCGTCTCCACTGCGGCAAGGTCAATCCCAGCAGCAGCAGCAGCAGCAGCAGCTGGACAAGCTCAGCAGAATCATTGCTTGCAGTAGAGTAAAATTCCCAGCAGTTTGCAACACATGAATAATAATGAATTCATCTTTTGGATGAACGAAAAACTAGCTACACCCAAATCATGAAATATTCGGAGATCATAAAAATTTGCAGATGTTTGCAAATTCTTGATGAAATCTGCAAAACCCAAATTGCAGATTCATGATCCAACTGCAGCTTCCATGGTGATAGCTTTTTTTATATTTTGCACTTGTTTGCACTTTTGCTTATATGTATGACAACAAAAAATGGTGATCATCATCAGCAACAACTTCAATTATATCATCTCTGTGTAGAGACTAAAAACAAAAAACCACAACACATTGCAGAGACTCTATTTCAATCCTATTTTCTACAATATAAGAGAAATTTCAATAAGTTAAAAACAATGTGGTGCTTGTCTAGACTATGATCATCAGCAAATTATACTGCATTATTTTTGTTAAAGTTGAGTCTGATTTTAGTCAAATGTAGTAATACATCATTTTACACTGCTATGTTTTGTCTGTGCAAATCTGGAGTTAGATTATACCAGTGTTGGTTTGATAATAGAAGCATGAGCCTGGTCTCAGCTCTCAACACTGGTAGTAAGGATCCTTTCCTGGCTTGGTATGACCTGACGCAATATCAGCTTTGTACCAGTACCTGCCTTGCACCAGTTTTGTACTGGTTCCATATCAGTATGAGAATCAGGAGCTGGTATGAAAATTTTATGAAGTAAATTGTATCAAGACTGGACTGGTAGGTCTATTCAAAAGTTGATACCAAACCAACAGTATTTGTACTTCGTAGTACAGTGATTTGATATTATTCACTTGTGGACTATTTACAACATATCCATTGTGTAAACAACTATTTGTGCATGCACATGTAAGCTTCCCAGCACACTTAATGCTTTTGCTGTGCATTATTTTATGCAGTTTAACTGTTGTGGGGTGGACAAAAAAGTAAAGTTGAGGCAAGTGATTGTTTGTTGACTCTGCTTGCTTAGAGACTAACAGAGAGCTCAGAGACGACTGTCGTACCTTATCAGGTTGAAAATGGTGACAAACCATTTTGGAAATACAATTTCATGCAGCCAATGAGAAGGCTCAAGGAGGTTTAGTTTTTCCTTTGGGGAGGCTGGGTGGGGGCAGGGGGTTTTTTGTTTTTTGTCTTTTGTCTGTTCCCAATGTGTTCTCACTGTGTTTCCAAGATGTTCTCATCAAGTTCCATTCAGTTGTTCCTCAAGTTCCCAATTTGTTCCCTAAGACAATCCAAATGACACCTCACAATTTATCCCATATTTTTTGTCCATGGTTCAACTTCCTATCTATATGACTTGTAAAGGAAGGAGGTGGCAGATGGGTAAAGGGAAGCATGACAAAGCATGCTTCTATGTTGGGAAGTGGCCTATGGACAAAAATATTGGTGATGAGCCAATAAAATGGCTCATTTTGAAATAAATAAATAAATTTAAACTGCAGGTGCAACCCCTTGTGGCAAACACTAAATAGGAACAACAATTAAATATAGCACGGTTTGTCTCGCACCCTGATCGTCAAGGTTGTGGACCTTGATGACCTATGCATAAACCTTGTTGTTTACTAAACCTGCATTGGTTAATCGAACCCAATTGAACACCCCCCCTGGCCTATCTTCTCCCCAGAGAAATTTTTTCCTTCTTCAATCTCATCCCTTCTTTGATGAGATCCATGCACCCCTCTTCACACTGAAGAAATATCTTTTCACCCACCACTATCCACCCCTGAAGACAGGTCTTCTCCCTAGGCCTATCCTCTTTTCAGCCCTATCTTCTCCCCAGGACATATCTTTTACTTTGGGTCACATCCTCTCCCTCATCGCATTTCTTCCCTACGCCTATATTCTCTTTAGCCTTATTTTCTCCCCAGGAATCTTATCCTTGGGCAATATCCTCTCCTTAACCCCATTTCCTCCCTTGCAAACCATCTTTTCCTCAGGCCTATATCTTCACCCTCGAACCACTTTGTGTTCCTAACCCCATCTCCTCCTTGAGGAACTATCTTCTTCTTAGGCCCCATCTTTTCCTTGGGCCCACCTTCCCACATGCCATTGTCCATCCCAAGGACATATTTTCTCCCCATTCCATCCTTTCCTTGACCCCATCTTTTCCCCTTTCTTCTCCCCAACCAATCCTCTCCTCAATCCCATCTTTTCCCCGAAGATCATCTTCTTCTTGTGCCACATCCTCTCCCCAACCCCATCTTCTCCCCATGCACCATTTCCCCCCAAGCCCCACCTTCTCCTTGGCCACTATCCATCTTTAGGAGCACGTCTTCTCCCCATGCCAAATCTTTTTCCAAGTGGAATCACATTAAAGTGTACTAATTTTAAGCACATATGAAAGTCCATAATTACTTAAATCATTATGAAAATAGTGTGAAGAGGGAATATCTTGAATCACACAAATCATTTTGCAAATTATCATTAAATTTTTATTTTTAAAAAAATTACAACAAGGTTATTTTATGTTATGAAGAACTTAAATTTGAAATATGAGCTTCTGAATTATTACTTTAATTTTAAAAAGGACTTAATGAAGAAAAAATCATAATTCAAGATAAATATAAAAAATTGGTAATCAAAATCATGTCAAAAAGTCTTCCTTAATATTAGTGTTACCACACCATGTTATCATTGAATCTTTTATTCAATTAAAAAACATTATATCAAGGTGCATGAAGTCCATATTCATTTATTATTAACTATTGTCGATTTTTGTGCATTTTTTTAAAAGTATATTATGTTATGAAAATTCAAAAACTATTCAAAAAATTTAGAAAAAGTGATTATATAATATATATAACATTGTAATATTGAGTTCTCTATAAATTTAATCACTTTTATTTAATCACATGGCCAATTACAAATTTCAAAATCTTGCAAAAATGGCCTTGTGACATCCTCCCCAAACCCATTTTCTTCCCAAAAGTTATCTTCTCCCTGAACCCACCTTGCCCATGGCCATTGTGCATTCATAGAAACACATCTTCTTTTGAGCTCTCTTCAAAATGTTTTTAAATATTTCACCATTTTTAATGCATAATGTTTCCATGAAAAGTTCATTGGGTGAAAATCCTTTAAGATGTACCACATAGGACGAAAAGGACATAGTCCTTATTACAATCCTTTTTTACCCTACATTTTGATCCCCATAAGGAATAATGAATCAAAAGTTGTCAAATATTTTAGAAGGACTATATTTTAGACCATTACAATTCTAAATTCTATCATAATCATACATAAATGTGTTTTTACATTGTAAAAAATACTAGGTAAAAAAAAAAAAAAATGGCAATGATGTAACAATATTTTGGTACACCTTAAAGAATTTGGGCCTCATTATTGCATGTAAGGATGGTTTTCATTATAAAACCTTGGCCCAGATGGCACACGTTATGGTTGATGACATCCACCAAGATTCATCAAGGAGACATTATCCATTCATTATGGGGGAAAATTAAAGTTTGTGAATTGAATAATTAGCTCATTATGACTAATACAACTTTTTGATAACAACATCAAATCCTTCTATCACAATGGATGAAAGGAATTTGCTCCTTACGAGCAAAACTCAATTTCTTTGAATTCAATGTTCATTCCATTTGTATTTGGGTGAAAACACAATCAAAAAAATTAGGGGCACCAAGGTAAAAATCCTTTTCCAAGGATTGCACATAACACATGTCATTTTTGTGTTGATTTATAACTTAAAAATTTGTATTTCAAATACCCTTTTTAACACTGTATTTTTAATATAAATACATTTTGAATAAAAAATGATTTTATATCATGTATATTATGCATTCATGCACCCTATCACATAAACATGAACAACTTTTGTTAAAAACTCATTTTCAAAATCCACAATTTTCACGGTCGAAAACACTTTTGAACTAAATGTGCTCAAATTGGTTATCAAAACAATTTTCATCAATTCAAATCCTTTTGCCCTTCTAATCATCAAGGTTAAAATCCTCTCCAATTTTCAAAAAAAATGGTGCCCATTTCGTAGAAAAAAAGGACATTTGAAAAAAACAAAGACTATCCATTTTCGATGTTTGAGTGTTTTGAGCATGCAAAAAGATTCTTAATTTGTGTCAAACTTGAGCATGTAAATGTTGCAATTAATGGAAAATATTCCAAAAAAATAATGACAATCCAAATTATTATGCTTCATTTGTTTTCTTTTAAACATACAAAAATGATGTTTTAAGGAATGTCCATACACTTGGGTGGTTTTTTTTACTATGTTTTAACCGAATTGTTGAATTTTATAATTCCTTGTCACAATCTAATCGAACGTTGTCCTATTTTTTTCTTTGTGTTGCACATTTGGATTCTTTGTACATTTGTAATTTACACTTTGACATCATGGATTAAAATTTTTAATGTTACTACAAAATGATTAATTTTAAAGTTGACATTATATCTATGAAGTTCATTAGTCTAGCTTATGCACCAAAAGGAAACTTTGCATTTTTGTACTTTGAATTACAACACCCTCCCCAAGGTCGCTTTAGTTATTATAATTTCTAATGGGTCAAAAGTTAAACAAGTGGGCATGGCCTCCACAAAATTTGTTCATACATAGTCATTCCATGGCTTAAACTATTTAATTTTCTAAATGTCGAATGTAATTGACCTAGTGAATAAATGCAATAACACATATTTAATTAATTTAAGATTTTACAAAAGTCTAAAAATGCAAGAACACAATTTATAATGTTATTTTTTTGAGTCTTTCAATTTACAAATGACCTAGTGGCTATTAGGACATGGTTGTTAACAACAAGGAAATTTTAAAGCTCTTGAAGAAAAATTTACAATTTACATCCCAAGTTATACAAATCAAACCTTGTGGACACCATGGGAGGTTTTTTAACAAAAGGAAAAAAAAGAATTTGGAGGATGTCAATTTAATGAAATATAATTTACAAATATCAAACATACATGATTAAATTGAATCCAAACTAAACATTGAGGCATGATGGCCATTAGGCCTATAACAAGAGGAAAAGAAGCTGTAGCATAATGAAAATTTAGATAGCATAACAAGTTTACTTAGAGAAGGGAAGAAATTGCAAAAATTGGAAAAAATTTAATACATAACATCTAAACAAACTTATTAATTGTTTTGAAAACAAATTGAACCTGGTGGCCACCAAGTTGTCAAAACACCTCATGTAATTTCTTCAACGATCTTGAAACAAAAAATCCACTATGAAAAAATATTTTTTCTAGAAACCTTAATAAAGGATAGCCAAAATTGGAAGCATAATTTGAAATAAATTGAACCTGGTGGTCACTAGGTTGTTAAAACACTTGAACTGATTTCATGAAATGAAAACTCCATTATTAAAAAATCATTAAAAAAACCTTAAAAAACACTTTTTATAAAATATGAAAGATTATGTCAAATCCTCTTAGTCTTGTGATTTTCCATGTTCAAATATGCAACAACATCAACATCATCTCAAAATAAATAATTTAGTGGCCAACATTTTTTTCTCCACTTCAAAGTTGCAAACAATGTCATGCAATTTGCAAACAAAGTTTAATACTAGGATCAAGGGCATATGAAAATATATAACCATGTAAAAAGTTATGCTTAAAAAAATGATTTACAAAATGAGAATAAAATGAAATAAAATGATTCAAAATACTTAATATTTAAAGAGGGCACAACATTACAAAACATTACCATTATCATTACCCATATACTAGAGGAACCAATAATAATTCTTTGAGAATGAACTTAATCGAAGCTTATAGTACTTGACCATAAAATCACAATGAACTTGAATCGTTTTGGCCAATGGCAATCCAACCAAGGGTGGCTACAAATGAGATGCAAGGTCTAACCATTGCACCTTGTTCTTCAACAACATTTGTCCCTTGAATGATTCAAGAAAAAAACCACTCCATTTGGAATTTCGCAATGCCTTACTACGTTCATCGTCAATGAGTAATGTTTGATACTCCTTCCCATAGGTAGTCCACAACAACCATAATAAACACATTTCAAATCCTTTAAATAATAATGAGACCCAAGTGAAATTTGATTAGCCATCTTAGAACATTATTCATGTCCCCAAATGAAAATAAACCAATCCATGAAATTTTTAAGCATGAACATTGGAAGAACCTCTAGCACATCCTCAAGTTTCATACAAGACCAAATTATAACATAAAACTTTTCAAATACCTTCGCAAGAAAAACTTCCATTTTAGCTTTAACTTCCACTTTGACCTTGTCAACATTTCTTACGACCACTCTAGCATTCCCTTGTAGAACAACCAAAAGTGGGAAATAACACAACACACCATTGACACTGAAAATCAATAATTTTTTCAATCCAAGAAATGATGAATGTACATGCGAATGTGTTAAACTGCCTTTAGTCGTTGCTACGAGGCTCAAAGGCACATTTAACTAAAACAACAACAAAATCTATCCACAAAAAAAATTACACATTCATGAGATAATAATGTGTTATCCAAATTTTAAAAATCAATTCATGTGCTAAGAATATTAATTAGTTTTTTGCTTACATATGAAATATTAAAAAACATAATTGTATCCATTGGTTCCAAGGTGACACAACGATACTAGAAAAAAAGGAAACAAAATAAGGGAGATATTCAACTATGTGCATGAAGTGCCTACTGGCCACCAAGCCACATGTGAACAAAATCATGGAACAAATTATGGCAACCTAGAAACATGTTTCAAAATCAACAATTTTCAAATGAGAAGGTTCAATCCACATTTGAGAATGACCAAATCATATGGACAAATAAATTAAATTAGACCAAAGCCCATTAGCCTTGAAATTTGTTTTAATGAAAATAAAGCATTCACCCATGTATACTCAAAATATTAAACTATTCATGCATAATAATTTAGCAATAATAATAAATGTTTCACCTTTTTTTATTTACAAATCTCAATTTAACTTTGTTACAAAAAAATTTGTCACATTTTGTAAAGCAAGGTGAAAGCACACTAGGGTGGCTAAACTTTAGCTAATCAAAGACCCTTTTCAAAGTCCTTTTCCATTGTAATTGAAAATTGGTTTAAAATATGAATATTTAAATTATATTGAAAGTAACTTTTTTTTTCATTTCTAATTTCAATTCATGATGCTATAAAACATATAAAAAATATCACAAAAGAATTTTTTTTAATAATTATTTTTAAATGCTTAAAAAGGCTTCTAAAATAATTATAATTTTCAAGATTTTGAAAAGTCCATAACATAATAAATTAGAATCACATTCCATTCATTCAATGGATCTTTAATTTCTTAAACATAATTCATCTAATATCTCAAAGTTTCAAACACATAAAACTAACACATTGTAAAATAAAATTCCATATCCCTGAGTATGAAAAAATTTGTCATAAAGATTCAAAAGTCCATTACTCATTAAATATTCTGGATTTTGATGTGCTTTTTTGCATTTTTAAAATGCCAACTCTATTAACATTACATATGTGAATCCCTTTTTTTGACATTTCAATGAAAATATTAGCAATTTGTATTTAAATTTCAAATAGATGTAGGAAAAACTATAAGTGGAACACCTAAAAAAGGACTGCTAATGTGCTTTCACCCAACAACCAACATTCAACTTTTCATATTGGGGGTCACCAAGAGGCACATTCGTAATGCTATTGAATGATTCAATTCTACAAATTTATAAATCCACATTCCAGATGAATGCAAGAATTCCAAGTAAGGGAGAACAATGTCAAGCAAGTAATTACCATTAGTGTGAAACCTGTAAAAAATTTCAAAGAAAATGGCATTACAGGAGGATTAAACATACTCTTGTGAAGCATGTCATTTATTAGCAAAGTATTTTCAAAAATCATACTAGGAAAAATACAAAAGAAATCTTTTAGGTTTTTATGAAAAATAGGTTTGTCAAGCTTCTCTGGCAAGAAATGATCATTTTTGAAACAGAAATTTTAATTTAGTATTTTGGAAGTTGGAAGGAGAACACCTATTTTCTTGATAATTATGTCCAATTGCTTTGAAAAGTTCCTCTTCATTACCAATGACCATATGTATATTATGAATTTCTTTACACAAGTGAAAAGGAATTCTTTCAAGACAGGCCTCAAAACAACCAAGTGAGATCTAGTTTGACCTTTAGTAGTTGCCACAAGAACACCATTCAAGTCAAAAATAAAATGATAGTCACCCACTTCCACTTCAGGCCAAGTTTGTTCATAAGAACTAGAATTCATTCCAGTTTTTTCGCGTTGAATATCTTTAGCAAAACCAAAAGATGGTGTAAATTCTTATCCACCGTCTTCTACAAAACCTAAAATTGTTGCGATTTCTTAATGCTTGTCACTTCCAACACCAAAAGTTGTTGCAATATTTTTGCGAAACAAAATCCGTAGGTGGATTAATTTGAAACAAGTCGACTTCATCCAAGGCAACTATGCAAACAATTTCAATTAATTACATTTGATTTTTTATGTTCGATAACCCACTTATAAAAGCCATAACCTATCATTTCAAAAAATTCAAACATATTTTAGAACAAACGATCCTAAGATTTAAAAAACAAAATTGAAAAAAACAAGATTCAACATGACCAAATTCATGCATTCAAAACCAAAAGGGGATTTTGAGCTCATTGGCTAGTTAGTAAAAGAGCGGCAAGAAAGTTAATCTTATTTGAAATCCTCCCCTGAATACATTATAAAATTCAATACTTAACACAATTCCAAGTAAGGAATTGTAGGGCCATACAACCTCCATACAATATTTTTAGCACATCATTAAATTAAATATTTTAAAGCATATTATCAAATTTAGCTTCAATTCACTTATAAATAGTCATTTCACACAATGTTACAGGAAGAAAAGTTACAATGTTCACCACAAGAATCTAAAAGCCATTGAAACTTAGTATTTGCCCTAGTGATCTAATGCATCATACCAAAAGGTTTACATTGCACAAATGTAAACACGAATTCACCTATGGAATGAAGAGCCACCAAATAGGGAGGAATTTCACCCATCAGGTATTTTGGAGAAACGTCTACCTTACCATTCCATTTTTCAACTAACATGACATTTTCTATTGGGCTTTTCATTGTCCTTACAAGATTGTGGTCTACAAGGATGGTGTTTCCAATGTGCCTACTCAGGATTTTATCAAAGAAATCCATGAGGCACTAATGGAAAACCACCGTCTTGGGCTTGTCAAAAAGAAAATGGTCATTCTTCTGACAAAATTCATGACCAAAAATCTGTGAAGAATAAACATTAAAATCTATATATTCTTTCATTTCACTCAAAAAAAGCAGAATCTTGTAAAGCTTACACTAGGCCCAAATATACACGACAAAATATTAAAAACACCTCTACATGAATTATAACAAGTTTGGTCTAGATTTAACATGAGGATCTATTGATAAATTTTATACCACTTAATAAGAAATAGAGTGCAAGGTTTAAAGGATTTTCCTTGTCTTGCAAAAACTCCCCTTAAGCTGAAGATAACATGAAGGGGACTCACCTTTGAGGGCTTTAGAAGATCATGACAATAATATTCTAGTTTGACATCTATAGGTGCCATGTCTTCATCACCAAGTTAACTGTAGGAGACATCCATTGATACTATCAAAGCATCGTTTATAAATAGCAAGGGTAGATCAATTAGTAATTCCATGTACACTACATGCAAAAAAACATAAGTGAAAATAGTCCAAAGAAAAAAAGAACTCATTATCAAATATAATGTTGTTTTCTTCAAATTCCTAAGAGAAAAATTTGAGGGTTTATCCACAAGGTAAAAATCTACAACCCACATAGCACCACAATTAATAAACATTAATATCACTAACTATCACCTGGCAGCCACCAAATAATAGTCGAGGGCCCCTCATTAATTATTTTTTGGTGGTCAATAAGCAATTGTGGGTGAAAGCCACCTTACTATTGCCTAGCAGTTGCTAAATGATTATGGGTGAAAGGCACCTTACTATCACCTAGTAGTCGCTAGGTGATAGCTGAGGGCCCCCCATTAATTATCTCTCAACAACCGCTAGGCAATTATGGGTGAAAGTTGCCTTACTATTGCTTGGTGATTATTAAACAATTGTGGGCAAAAGGCATTTTACTATCACCTAGCGATCATTAGATGATAGGACGTGAAAGGCATGTTACTATCACCTAGTGGCCACTAGGCTATAGTAAGGCACTTTTCACCCATAATCACATGGTGGCTGCCAAGCGATAGCACAAGGCTATTCATGAATTCTAACCTAAGGGCGACCAAGCAATAGTCGAGCACTTGTTACTACATATCACTTGGTGGTCGCCAAGCAATAATCTAGGACTAAACATTATGTTTTTCATAAACTAATTATCATATAAATGAACTAAGCACACAATGTTTTATAAATTTCCTAGGGGCCGCTAAATATTGTTCAGCACATAACCTAATTATATCCCATATAAATGTTTGTTAAAATTATCATGGAAGATGAGTTATTGTATTAACAACAAGGAAGCTTAGAATATAACATCAAGTCCCAAAGTATATATAACAATGCAACTAGAGGAAAATCTAATATGCTATTAGAGAACTTCACATCATTAAATATTGTTCACCTTTGCATACAAACCTTACATCATTATGATAATGTACATTCATTAAAATGAATTAGAAGTCAAACAACTTATTTAATCAACCTCTTTTCTACTCGCCCCACAAAATGATATGGATTAAGAGCATATGGTGGAGGTTGGACGCCTTGCAATTCTTCACCAACTTTCTAGCTTTCATCTACATCAACTACAACTACGGTCAACCCCAGTGATGAAGCTATAGATGTATTAACCATTGACATGTTTATAGATGCAAGCACTTCATCCTCCTTAATCATGGTTGTTCAGTTCTTCATGCGTCTCTTGGTAGGCTTCCGGACTAGCCTCCTGTGCAAATGGACTACCTTTGGTGTTGGCAAAATGTGACTACCATCGTTCTTTCAATTTTGCCCTTGAAATCGACCTTTCTTCTTCACCGACTAGCTCTTACTCACCAATTGGCTATTATTGCTAGAAGCCTTTATTTGATTTTTGTTTTTTGTAACATAGCCAAATTTTTCCTTGTCCACCTTTGGTGGACTAAGGTGGTCAAGTGTCTAAAACTAGTTCATGGCTTTTTCTTCGATGGGTACAATGATAACATCTTCATCGTCTTCAACATTAGTTTGAATAGCCTCTATGATCATCAGAATTGGTTCAAGCAGTTGAATTCCAACGTTCTTAACCATAACACCAATCAACATGTGAAGACACATTGAAGCCATCATCTTGCATTAGTTTCTTTCGAGATCTTCTAGAATGATTTTAAGAACCTTACATCTATTTTCCTAAAAACCAAAAGACAAGATTTAAAAAAAAACATTTGTATTCAAGGATATTTGTTTAGAAAACATAAAATCATATAGTTGATAGCCATGAATTGGATTTACCAAGCAAACATGGGTCACAACACCTCCACTGAAGATATTGAAATAAACCATGTCACTCAAAATGATAGGCTTGAGAACTTGCAATATTGTTTCTAAAGAAACCTCATGTTTGTATAGTTGTCGATTTTCTATAAACACAAAAACTAGGCATTCAATTAATGTTGGCAATTTCCAATAGAATGGCTTGTGTTCCAACATCTTCTGCACTCCCATTTTGGATCCACTTCTTCGGTGGAACCTCATTTGAGGGGTTTCGTTTCATTTTCTAAAAATAAAACTCATTATTAAACTTCAAGTTCAAAATAGAGAACAACATCTTGTCAAGGTTATGCTTCTTCTTTATTGGGTGCCATTTTTCATTTGAATACGACTTTTGATTATTAAACGTCAACTTCAGATGACCAAAATGAATCATTCTTTCATTTCAAATCACAACCTTCTTCTTTAAAAGCCTTGTAAACTTATACATGAACTTTAGCTCCAACCTCCTTGCTTTGGCTAGATGTTCCCTTAGAATTATCATTCTCACGAAGAACCTTTTCACTAGCTTCTTGAGTTGAGTTTGCTTTAGATTTGCCAAACAACCAAAGGCGGATTTTCCAATTGGTTTTGGTGGACATATTAGTATGTCTCCAAATCCATCAAGGATGTTGCACCTTTCCCATTTAAGGAGGACACTTTGCCACAACTAGAACATCACATATGTCAACAATAAGATGTTCATGCATTCCTTTATGGATTCCATGTTGAGCATGGGTTTCAATATCTCTTCAAATTTTTGCCCAACATGTAAAACAACAAAAAGGATTAATAATAGGAATAAAAACCAAAGGAATACTACATAACGTAATGTGATCTTTTGAATACCTTGTATTCGTTCGAGTGTTGAAGAGAAGCATCCAAATTTGGACATGGCCATTGACAAGCGTCCCAAATCCGACATGCATGTGCAAGGTTCTCCTTATAAGAAGGCTTCATTCCAAGGTCACAATCCTTGTTGTTCAAAATTTTCAAGAGGTTGCAAATCCTCACAAAATTTGTGTCCCACACAACGATTATTTGGAACTTGTTGCAAATCTCTCAAATGTGGTCCTTTGTATTGGAGTTCTCCACCAGTTCCTGTTAAAGCAATGATATTTTACAATTACATTGTTTCCAATTATGTCATTGCCATATTAAAACATTATAGTTTTCAGTTTTCAATATTCAAACATTTCAATATTCAGACATTTCAATTTTCAATTTTCAACATTCAAACATTATAATTTCATTTTTTAGTATTTAAACATTTCAATTTTCAATTTCAATATTCAAACATTTCAGTTTTCAATATTCAGACATTTCAATTTTTAATTTTCAATATTCAGACGTTTCAATTTTTAATTTTCAATATTCAGACATTTCAATTTTTAATTTTCAATATTTAAACATTTTGATTTTCAATTTTCAATATTCAAACATTTTAGTTTTCAGTTTTTAGTATCCAAACATTTTAGGTTTCAGTTTTTAGTATTCAAACATTTTAATTTTGAAATTTTCCTTCTAGACATTTCACGAAGAGATTTCAAATTCAAGTTTTCAATTTTCAATTTAAAGTATTCACACATCCAAATTTAGACACTTTCGCTTTCAAAATTTCAAATTCTAAATGCTTCACATAGAGATTTCAATTTTCAATTTTCAGCTTCAAATATACACACATCCTAATTTAGACATTTTAGTTCTAAAATTTTCAGATTCCAAACATTTCAAATACAAAATTTCAAATTTCAGTTTTCAACTTTCAATATTCACACATCAGAATTTAAACATTTCAGTTTTAAAAAATCTAAATTCCAAACATTCCATATACTATAGTACCTTGGCAAGTTTGACACATGCCTCCCAAACAATTAATTAATTTTGAATATTAGAAAATAAAATACTACTAAAGATTCTTTAGTTTCCTTCCTAAGGAGTTGGTCTTTGGAGTAAAATATTTATCATGGTCATATAACATTGGACAGAGCCATTATGCGATGAGCTACTTGTTCTATGACCACAAGGTTGGTTGTGATGTATAATTACCAAGCCCTTTCACTCATATGGTAGATTTCATTTGGTTCATTTAGAAGCTTTCCAAGGCTTTTGATAAAATTTCAATCTTGTGGTGCCAAATCAGACATGTAGAGGCAATTTATTTTTTTCATTGAATCCATTTATTGGGACAACTAATATGTTCGAGATCTAGTGATAAGGCATTTAATTGGTAATTTTGAGATGAATGTTTAAAAAATCAATTTCCACAAAATTATAACTATTTGAATCATGAACTTCAAATGAAGTCAAATATTATGATAAGTGAAATATTTGTCCAAGTAAATCATTTTATATCATGAAATGCATTGAGTATAGGCCATTGTGCATGTTTCATTGCCCAGTTGAAAATCTTGTCTCACCCCGCTAAGTAAAAGCCTTTGGAATGGTACATTCACAAAAAAATGAACCTCAACTTGGTTTTCAAATCACAATGTGAGGCCATCATTTTGGAAATGCCTCACTCCTCAGTCCTTAGAACATTGATACAAATGTTGGTCTAGTATTCACTTTTCATTCAACAAACCAGCCTCCTAGTCTTGATATTGAGTATTTTCTTAAAATTCATACCAACCTCATCCTATTGTTGGTCTTTAAAAAAACTTTCATACCCACCTAGATGTATATCAAAGACTAGGATCAGCTTCCACATTGACAAGACAATTTTTCTTTCGAAAACATTGATTCATTTTTAAAATATGAAATTAACTATTTCCATGGTCTATTATAATATTATTCTATGAGTAGTGAATTTTTTTTGTTTGTAGCCTATGATAATTATAAAATGGTTTTCCATATCCTTAACTTCATATTTTCACCAAAAAATGTTTCACAATTTAAAAGATTATTTAATAATGAAATCAACCCTAGGGTTAAGTAATACTTGGATACCAATGCATAGATCAGATAACATACCATGCTCAGGCCTATTTGCAACATACACACACTTGTTGATACACATCTTTGGTGTATTTCATTAATGGATGCTTAACAGTGTTTTTTTTCCTCACAAATTTTGTCTTTGATTAAAAAATTGGGAATTTTTTGTTTTTTTACTACAAATTCAACTAATTTTGCTAATTGTTTGAAAAAAATCCCCAAATTTCCAGTCACAAAATTGAAAAAAATAAATAAATAAATCTTAGTGATAATTAATTAATTAATTGAAGAGCCTAATAAAATTTGAAGGCCATATATGACTACCTATCCTTTTATATATATATATAAGTTTCATAATATGTACATAAATGGAGCAATGTGTAGCCCTGGTTAATTAATGAATGGTAACAAGTCATTGTGTTTTTTCCAATCTTTTGACGTTGCAACACTGACGATCAACGACAAGGAGATGTAGCCATATTTGGCTATAGATCACTTATGAAAATAGAATTTTATTAAAATCTTTTTTATGTCCTAGCTACTTGCTTGAACAATGTATGGAAACAAGCCAATTTTTAAAGAATTTTTTTGGCGATTTTCTTAATAGAAAGGGAATATTCAACAAATAAAATCACCACAAATAAAAAACGTGACTCCATACGCATTACGTTTCTCAAACTGCCTGCCGTTTGTTTTTTAATTTATTTTTCTGTTGTACCCGCCGGTTATCCTGTACCAGGTCTTATGAGAACAAATTAAAAAATAAAAACACGCACGATTCTTACGCCGTGTAAAGTGTAAACCCTCAGGGGCGGCTATACGGGAACGGGGCCGCGCTTAGGTCCGCCTAGTGGGGCCCTTATTCCCGTAGAGCCTGCTTCCTCGGGCTTTATCGTACACTAAGAGCCTTAATCACACAGACGCAAGCTTCAGGGGGAGCAGGAGGATGCAGGTGCAAAGCTTTCAACCCTAACCCTAATGTGCAACAACAGCAAAGCGTTCAGTTTGGTTTCAAGGCAAGCGGACAATTCTCGACCTTGAAGAAGCGATCATGGCGTTGGAAAGCAGCTCTTACGAAGAAGAAGAAGAAGAAGAAGAAGAAGCACCAGCTGTAGCAGCAACGACAGAGCCCAGTGTCCGGAAGTTTGCAGTTCCTTCCAAACATTTTGTCGCCTCTATTCAGGTTCAGCCCCAATCCTCTCCTGGAACTTGTTTATGGGGGAGTAGCTAGCTCGAGGTTTTGATCCTCAACATGGTTCTAACTCCATTGTAAACCCTCCATTCCTTCTGGGTCTAACTTGTTATGCGAGAGTGGGTGGAACTGGTAATGCTCATGGGTTTCTCTCTCCCTGTTGTCATTCTTGTTTCTTGCTTTTGCAAGTCAAGGTATGCTGTTTGTAGGATTGTAATTAAGATGGGGCTTTCTTTTGTTATTTTTTTGCAGGGCAGAAAAACCGAGATTGTTCAGTTCTCCTATGATGATTACATTCTTGTGAGTCTTTTCCTCTCGGTGCCCTTTTGCCCTCAGATCCAGTGTTTTTCTGGGTTGCAGGTCTCGTAATTGTAAGAGCTTGATGCACTATACGGTTTATCTGAGCATGGTAAATGGAAATGGAATGCAGGTGATAGTCACACAAGTAGGCAAACTGGGCACTCTACTGCATGCCAGGTGCACTATGTTGATCTCTCTTTTTGCACTAGTGCATTCTCTCTTCTTTCATGATAGCATGAGAACTTTTAGGTCAGAAAAGTATGTGCACATATACCAGTGTGAGTTGGAGATTTGTTTGTACTTTGTGCCACTACTAATTATGCTACCGATGATCATATATAAACCTTGGTATCTTCGAATTTGATTCTTGTACTTCTTTTGTTTTGAATGGCTCTGCCATCAAGCTATAATTAACCTGGGATTGAAAATTTGCAACAAAAGGTTCAGGTTGATGTCTGGTGATCAACATTTTTGAGATCCAGATGGAAGCTTTTAGGGTTTAGGGTTGATATTTCCAGTTTCAGGGTTAAGGAGGTAGAGTGTAGGATTTGGATCTACAGTTTTCAGGTGTGTGTCCAGGGATCCTAAGAAAAAGGGCTGTGTGGGTTGCTTTATCAACCAGTTTAGATTGCTCAAGTATGTGCAGCTGAACTTGTTTTGTATTCTGCAGGAAAGAGGAAGGATATGGAACTGCACCCACTTTCAATGTTAGTATTATTATGGGAAAGCGTGATGAGGTATTGTTTGTTGATCATCCCCTGGTCATTGTTGCATGCCCTTCCTTGAGAGCCTCACTTGGAGTCAGAACTTCAGCAGTCTATTATTGTTATAGGGTTGATACCTTCAGTGTCTCATGAGTCAGCAATGGTATTGTTTGATGTGCATTGCAGCCATTGCTGGTGGCATGTGCCCGTCAACTCATTGAACATATCAGGTTTGCTTTCTATACATTTGTCATGCATTTCTTGTTAGTAGTGTGCAGGTTCTTATTAGCACTGGTTGAGTTGTCATGGATTAAGTATCTCATGGTGAGCAGTAAAGACTTTTGACATTCTAACAGCATGATGTTCGAGTATTACTCAAGAACTCAATAAAAATCACCTTAGAGTAGTGCAGTTTACAATATGACCAAATTGTCACACTATGAGGTAGTCTCATATATGCTGAGACAAGTTCTGCATCATCCTGCTAGATTGTCGATTTGCAGGCACATGAGAGCATGGATTACTGCTCTATCAGGCAACATATGTAGTATCTTCAAAGAATTGCAATATTTCCACAAGTCAAGCTTTGCAATTTAGCAGGACCAGACATCTTCAAAGCAAGTGGCATGTTCATATTGTAGGCCCACATCGAGCATTGTGACGTTCTTGATTACGAAGAGGAGGTCCTTCATGTTGTATGTTTCTCTCCTCAGTTTTAGCTGCATTTGATCCAGTGGAATGGGAATTTTGTGTGCAGTAAGGATGGATCATCACGGCCTTTGGTGCTCAGTTTAGGACTGAGTGACCACTCCATGGTATGCAAAAAAATATGCCCTCTTGTTCCTCATCTTCACATAGGATGCAGCTCAAATTTGTCAAAACCTGAAGTATGTTGTTAAGAATCTTGGGGATCCATCAAGAAATGCACCAGTAATAAGCATTGTGGTAAGGAAGAAAGATACAGTCATGCACTATCTTCTCCTAACAGGAGAGGAACCCACAACTGAAACATGGCACAGAGATATCTTGTTCAACAAACCTTTTTTTCTCTGACAGTAGAACAGCATACACCAAAGATGGCAGCCAATAGACCAGTTTACAGTAAACTCTCAAGTTTGAACTTGTATGATGGGTTGTCTCTTATGTGCTCTATATTCTTGCCCTAGTATGCTTCTGATTTGAGATATGGGGACTTCGGGTTTCTGCAGGACACTTTGAAGGAGATTATTGAGGTTGTTACATCTAACAAGATTTGGTAGTCCTTGTGTAGAATCAACATCTATAGATGCTTCGAGAGCAACCTTGATTTGTATGCATAGGCCTGCTGACACATCTGCTCCATTCAATGGGGAGGATCTCACAGGACTCAATCTGAATGGTCATCAAAGTGCTTAGAAGAGCAACAAATTCCCTGTTTTATTTCTGGTGGTTGTAAATGCTGATCTTTATTCTATGACCACAGGGCCCTTTGTAGTGTCTAACCAACAAGCCCTTTCTCTCATGTCATAGATCTTGGTCAGGTTCATTTAGGAGTTATTCAAGGCTTTTGATAGACACTGGATCTTGTGGTACCAAATCAGACATAGATGTGAGTTGTTCTCACCCATGACCCACCATTATTGAGACAGGTAGTATTTCTCCAAGATATGGTGATAAGGTATTGTAATGGTAAATTTAAGATTTCTCTTTTGATGTCAATTTATTTATCGGCTTATAGATTGTAGAATACAAACAAATTGTCCAAACCAAAATCAGGTTCCTGACTTTCTTACCTCAAGTTTGCAGAGGGCTCATCAATAGAACTTTTTCTAGAATTGGTATTGTGTACTAAAAAGCTAGTCCTGTGTACTGCAAAATATGTAGATGTAATGGGGACTTCTATCCTGTTTGCCATGCAGAAGATGTTATGAGGACTTGTATCCTATTTGCCAACACAAGTGATTTCTGTGAGTGGTGGCACTTGTTCATGAGGGTTTAAGGTTTACCGTTAAGCATGTCTGTTTACCTTGCCAATGTAGATATAACCTCATGGTGGCATCACCTTTGATGATGGCACTTTGTGCTGAAGAGCCTTTGTGTTTGTTTAGAGTTCATGGTTTTTGTGTTCAAGGTTTAAAGCAAGGGTGATGGTATTTGTGTTCGTAAAGAGTTCATGGTTTTTGAGTTCAAGGTTTAGAGCAAAGGTGATGATGGTTTCTGTGTTCAAGGATTATCAGGGGTGAGTGTTTCTGTGTTTGTTTAGAGTGCATGGTTTATTTGTTCAAGGTTTTGAGTAACAGTGACAGTTTTTTTGTTTGTTTAGAGTTCATGGTTTGTGTGTTAAAAGGTTTAGGGCAAGGAGTGATGGTTTTATTTTTTGTTTGTTTAGAGTTCTTGGTTTTGTGTTTCAGGTTTAGAGATCAGCCAGCAATCATGCTTACAGTGGGTAGCATAGAGTGTTAAGCAGCAGATCTGTGTGCACATATTGAAGCTACAAATGCAATTTCCTTGCAAAACAATATTCAAGAGCCTGGCCATCCCTCCATCCTTCTCAGAAGTGGATTGGTCCACAGAAAATAGACAAGAAAAAATGTATTACACTATACGCCATTAGTGTTCTCTTCTTATATGCAGTACAGTAGTACTGAATTGGAAGCTCCAAAAATCTGAAGTTCTGTGCTTGCAATGGCCAGTACATTGCAATAATTATCACAACGGTGCATTTCTACATGGAGATATACATTGCAGTCAGAACTTTCAGGTGACTGCAGACAAGAATGTCCATAAAAAATTTCCAACCTGAACACTAAACTGTGAAGAAGACGAAGCTCAAGAGCAATGTCCATCAAAAGGATTTCAGCTAAACATTAAACTAAGAAGAAGAAGAAGACGATCCCAACTTCTCATGAACATCATCATCTTGTCAAGGAGGGTGAGCTCACAGAAATTGGCAGATTTGTTGTTGAATGTTGCACCACAAAAGTTTAACAGACCACTCAAACAATTCAGCAGCCATCAGCCAACAATTTCTCACTAGGCAATGGTTATGGAATCTGAAAGCTCTAATCAGAGAGAGATAGACAGCACCACCACTGTAGTGTTGACATTTGTTGCAAGTCTTGTCTTGCAAAATAGCAAGATTGTGCTCATCATGGATTCTACCCTGGGTCCTGGCAGAATTGGAGCATTGATCCATCACATTGCAAGTGTTCTATTATGAGAAGCTGCAGTTTTACAATGGGTCCCACTGACCCAATGCAGAAATGGGATAGTGGAAGAAGAAGATGGAGGATCTGAAATGGGTTAGTGGAAGAAGATGGAGTTTCTGCAATAATGGTTAGTGAAATAAGGTCCATGGAGGATGGACCTAGTGAGGGTGTTTCAGGTGTTGGATTCTCTTCACCTTCATCAAAAGTTCTTCCCGCTGGGCCACAGACTCTGCCAGGCGAACACTGATGAGGAAGAATCTATCCTGCAAATCCTGAAGCTCATTTTCCTGAGCTTTAGTCCACTGCCTCAGCTGAAGAAGCTCTTTCACCACATCCTCCACATTTCCTGCATTGTGTAAAGCCGCAGCATGCACATTCTTTTGCTTGGCAAATGCATTGTGTAGCTGAGTTTTGTACATGTTGTTCACCTCCAGTGCCTCTGCTAATTCTTGTTCAAGAGCTGACAGTCTTGCCTCCAGCTGACTCTTGACTGCTTCTTCCATAGTTACTTCAGTACTACTATCCCCTGCATTCGGCTTTCTGGTCTCCTTCAGTTGCTCATTCAGCATCTCCTGTGTGCTGATTTGGAACTGGAGCTCGTGCTCCCGCATGGCTAGCGTCGAGTTTTGCCTTTGAAGCCGCGAGAGCTCCATCTGCAGCTGCACACTGGAGTCCGCTCCTCCATCATCCAACAGCTGCTGATTCGCCAGCTGCAAACACTCGATCTTCTTCAGGAATTCGTGCTCCCGCTCCTGGAACATTTGCTTCATGGAATCCAGTTCACTGCACTTGATCTTGAGCTCTCCCTCTAAAAACCTCACCTTCTCTTGAAGGAGCTGCTCTTGCAACCTCTTGCAGCTTCCTCTAGTCCCCTCCTCCCCCTCCTCCTCCTTGTGGAAATCCTGCAGTGCGGTCAGGATCTTCTTCTTCTTCTCAGCTTTGACGGATCCAGTTGCTGCTGCTCCATCCACCGAAGTTCTTTCCTGCGGATCAGCAACCTCAGTAATCCCCTCACAAACCTCCAATCTATTGATGGCCACTTCTTGATCAACAGTGACCTTCGCTTTCACCTGCACTTCCTGCATTATCTCCTTGGAAGCTCGTGCCACGGAACCTGACTCCAGTACCTCCATCAGTGATGCCATATTCCCCGGCCTCTCTAAAGATTCCACCATCTCCCAGTCCGGAGACTGTGCACCTCGCCGATTACTGGAATCCCCAGCTTCTTGATCTTGTTCTTGTTCTTCTACTGCTGGAACTACCGAGGACTCAAGCTGCAATTTGGATTGTTGCTGCTGCTGCTGCTGGCGCAAGCTGCTGCCATCTTTTTCTTTCTCGGCAGCTTGCATTGTAGATGATGATCTGTAGCTGGCCGACTAGCAACGAAAACGACCATGCAATACATATGCAAGTCGAGTGCGGGAGTCCCTCTAGAGAAACCGGCAGCACGCGGACGTGACGCATCCGTTCGTGCGTGCATCGGCTGTCTGTGTCTGTGTGTACGCAATGAGACCGCCGTTTTTTTGGATCATGAATGAATCACGCTTCAGATCGTCAACCTTACTAAAAACAAACACGCCATGCTCTCGACCTCACGAGCTGTAGGACCCACCGCAAGAAAGAGTATCTTTCAGTCGTCTCTCTCTCTGCAAAACTGAGCTTCAGTGCACACAAAATTCCTGAAGATTTCTGAATTTGCAATGCCATGGTTTTGCATTTTGCATCTTCTATCTATCTACCTGGATTACGTATTCAGAAGAATCCGACCCACAGTTGAGATTCCCTGGTCACCCTCACAGCTCTAGTTGCACAGCATTATGTCAACCCCAACAGAAAACTTTCAACCAAATTTGCAAGCATCTTCATGCAGCATCCCCATTAGCTGATGTGGAGCTTCATGAATGCAAAGAGTCGCATTCCCTAGGCAGCTTGAATCATACAGAGTGTGCACTCACAGTGGATACAACACCAGTTCAGGTCTCCAAGATGATGACTATGATGATGATCCCAACATAATATTTCTCTTAAATGAAACAGGTTCTGGAAACAAAGCATTCTGGAAACAAATAGCTTCTGGTCGATAGCTGAGTCACTCCTGAGCTTGGTTGTAACTGCAGCTTGCCATCACAAAAAGAGAACCCTCATGGATCAAAAGGAACTGAACTGAAAACAAACTTTTGCAACACCCATGAGAGCTTCGTCGTTACAGCTTGCCATTGCAAAACCTCACAGTTGGACACACAGAGACTGAACAACACCTCCAACAATGTACACATGTGTAAGAAGGAGTCCATAGTCCACACATGACCTACCAGCAGCTCTTCACACTCAAAATGCTCAGACACTACCAGTCCTTCCTTCAGTCATATCCTGATCTGTCTAACTTTTGTGTCTGCCTTGTTCTCTCTGCTTACTCCATGGCATAGCTCCAGCTTTGAGTGTCATGGAACTAAAATTACATGTATGACTGGTTGTTGCATGATGCTCACACTGCCGAATACCAGTGCACCTTGAGGAGAAAAACCAAAATTTAGAAACTGACCATGGAATAAATCCCAAGAGACACTCAAACTGAAGCAAGTAAGTGTCATCAGCTGAATCTGGATTGACATGATCTGCCTGTGGATCAACATCTGCATGCAAATGTCAATCATTTAGTCCAAACATGATGATACATGCACAAGAATTTACAGTATCCATTCCAGTACCTCAAGATGAGAGCTCGCACTAATTATGAACTCCACTGCTGCTCCATCTAGCCCCCTCATATAGATCATGATCAAGATGGAGCTGTTTGTTTTCTAGTCTGGACTCTAGACAGAGGAAATTCATGTGAATCATGCCGAGTTCAATTCCACAATTTCTACTGTCAAATCTTGAAGACGGCATGTACAACAAACCTGTGACAAACTCACCTGAGTGGCAGCCCAACGACATCAGCATCATCCCTACACAGTTCGTGAGATCTGCCCCTGTAACAAAGCTCAGCCATCAAACTCATGCAGCTCCCTTATTCCCTTACAAATTGCTGCAATGCACCAAACTGGTAGAATGCAGCAACAGGGTGCATTCACAGCCTTAGGAGCCTCTTAAGGGTGTGGACACTGCTTAAAACTACTAGTTCTATATTTTTGAAAATTTTTTTTTAAAGTATGATAATTTAAAATGTCAAATTTCTTTTGAAATAGACTTCATTACTTGCAAAGTTTGAATGTTTAAAATTTCATGCAAATTAATAATATGCAATCCTTAGAAACAAAAGACTTTTAGCTTGACGCCCCTGATTCCCAATACTGCAAATGCAGTTTTACCTTGATGCCCCTGGCCCCTAAAACTGTGAATGCACCGAACAAGGAAAGTTTGATCCTGTGAACCGCACATCGACAGGTCGCCGTTCTCTGGACGGTAGGACACTAGGTAGCCGTCCCCTGGACACCTACTTTAGACACTAGGCGCCGAACCTGATGTAGGCGGAGGTAGGTCTGGACTGAACCTATTGTACGGAGGTAGGTTTGGACCGAACCTAGGCGTCTTGCCCTAAAACCTTGCAATCCGCCCGGAAGAAGCTCTTTTTTTTCGCTCTCGGCTTGCGGCTGCGGCGGTGGTTGTTGTTGGCTCTTGTGTGCTTGGAGCTTCTTCGTGTAGCTGTCTTGTCATCAACAGCGAGCTCTCCTTCAGGTCGTGAAGAGCAGACATCATGGGGTAAGTTATTTTTCGTTTCCTCGCGCTCTCTCTCTCTCTCTCTCTCTCTCTCTCTCTCTCTCTCTCTCGGTGTGTCCCTCCTCGAAGGAGGGATTTCGCAGAACGGCGGTTGGAAATGATCTTCTTCTACCTGTGCAAAACTTGTGGCAAAGTGTCAAGCCTTTCGCGCACGATGCACTAGCCATGCGGAGTTGATCCCGCAGAAGTTTTTCTCCTTTTTTGCCTAATAGATGCGGAATCCTTTGTGCTCACCCTGGGAAGAAATGAAGACATGTGCTGCTGTGGTTTTTTCCTCTTTGTTTTTTGTGGATGTAGTGGCTGAGCAAGTTGTTTTTTCTATGGGAATGACGATGTGAGATACCTAGTTGTCGACTTCATGAAGGATGTATTTTCTCGTCCGGAAGAACCCTAGTTTGAATTTCGTGATGTGTCTTGAGTCTAGGAAAGAGAATTTTTCTTCTTTGGATGTGGGACTGTGAAATGCAAAGTTTTCAACTTTGCAAGGGGGTTCCGAAAGAATATGGTAGACCGTTGTGGGAATCTCTAAGGCATGAAAATGTGCAACTTTTGAAGTGGTATTGAGAGAGTAGTAGGACTGAGAAACTGTGTGGGTTTTGGGGAGCAGGAAGACACGGGGTATGGGAGCAGGGCGGAAGCTCAAGAATCACCGCCGAGCCCAGAAGTGGGCTGACAAATCATACAAGAAGAGCCACCAGGGAAATGAGTGGAAGAAGCCGTTTGCTGGCTCCTCCCATGCCAAGGGCATTGTTCTTGAGAAAATGTAAGCTCCTCTGGGAACACTTTCATGGAACTGTTCTGAACTAGATGTGAAAGAAACTCCTGGAGTTTCTATTGGTGAAATTTAGGAGTCACTTGCATTTAGAGCATAGTCACAAGAGGATGGTAGCATCCAGTCAGTTTAAACTGAGCAGGATGTTTTGTATCAGCAGTGGTATTGAAGCCAAGCAGCAGCCCAACTCTGCCATGCGGAACACTTGTTGTGGAACTGTTTTGAACTAAATGTAAAGCTCCTGGAGTTTGTGTAATGGTGAAATTTGAGAGTCACTGGCATTTAGAGCATAGTCAAGAGAATGTCATCTTGTCAGGGGTGAGAGCTTAAAACTAACAGGGGTGCTTGTGTGAGCAGTGGTATTGAAGCCAAGCAGCCCAACTCTGCCATCCGGAAGTGTGCAAGGGTGCAGCTAATCAAGAATGGGAAGAAAATCGCTGCCTTTGTGCCCAATGATGGTTGCCTGAACTATATTGAGGAGAATGTAAGCAACTGCTTTTTCTATACCTGTGTGCAGAGGGTATTATTGACACGAATGTTGTTGTATCTGTGTGTACTGTATTGGGTATTGCTAGGAGGGCTGTTTTCTGTTTACACATGCCCAAACTTCTGTATTGATCAATAGATGTGTTGTTTTACAGGATGAGGTTTTGATCGCTGGGTTTGGCCGGAAAGGTCATGCTGTTGGAGATATTCCTGGAGTGCGGTTCAAAGTGGTGAAGGTATCAGGGGTGTCACTCCTGGCATTGTTTAAGGAGAAAAAGGAGAAGCCACGATCATAGAGGCTTCTCTTTGTTTCTAGGTTTGTGCATGTGATCAGGATTTTCCTTGGTGAAATTATCTGCCCAACAGCTTCATGGGAAGTAGCAGTTGGCAAATTGCAGAGCACTGTTCTCTGATTTTATTTCACAATTTTTGAAGGGATGGTCTTTATATACCATAATTCTTACATCTTTTCCTGCTACAGATGAATCTTGTTGTTGTGCTATGGATCAACTTTGCCAAGATCGATTTGTCCTGTATTTGAGAGTGGATACTAATGTAGAAAATGCAATAATACAAGTTGGTCAATTACATGCAGTCTTCCAGAATTGAATGAAAGGCATCAGCCTCACCCTGTGATTAATTTAATTTACAGAAATCTTGAATTTGAACCGGTGGTACGCGAAACATACTTTTTTTCTTTTTGGTACAAGTGAAGATTGTCCCAGTGCTATTTGTGAACCGAGATTGTGGAGTGAGTTTTTGAATAACTAAAATTAGGGCCAGAGAAGTTAACTGTTAGTACTGTCCGTTGCAGTCCACGGGGTCTGATTTGCAAAACCGAAATTAGATTTTATTTTCCAAGATCCAGATCTTCAATGCGATTTTTGGTTCCATTTATGCATGTAACTGCAACCGGAACTGTTATGATTTTATATTTCAAAATTCTTCATAAGAGTAAAGAACTGCCTAACACCCGAATTCACCACCTAGTAACGCTTAACTCGTTTGAAGGAACACAATCCAGAGAACAGAGACAGGGGAGCGAAATGGTGGAAGAAATTAAACCCTACAATACACAATCGAGGTGATTGGCAGCACCATTAATAATGCTAAGACCATCCTGGAATTAAGAAGTCAAATGTGTCATTGTGAGCCTTGTTGATCAAAATGAGTGTCCAATTCCATTCAATCTTTACTTACTTAACAATGCCATACAAAATCAAATATGTCCGTGATGGTGTCCAAGTCTTTGGTGTCTGAATACCATCCAAGGAACTAAAGAAGAGGGGTTTGTATATTAGAGCCCAAGGTTACCATGTCTAGCTTGAGTACATTCAAAGAACCTTTGTGGAAGAGTTTTCATGATGTAAGTGAAAGCAAGGGCATCTACTATCAGTGGGTTAAACCTTCATCCCTTGGGTCTAAGAACCCACTTTTTTTGCAAGACCTTCATAATGTTGATACTTCCTCCAGTCAGGTAAGAATGTTCTTGGTAGAACATCCTACCACTTCCCCTACAATAGGTTTTGAGTAGCGTTGGCAAGTTCTCTGGTTTGTCAAAAGTGTCAAACACAAGTGTTTAGGTTCTCATGAACTAGATCCAAATCATGAAGCTAATCTTTTGCTAGATCTGGAACTGTGAAAAGCAATTATTGAACACAAATTCAAATTCTTTAAATGAGCAAGTTGACAAGTAAATTGAAGTGATGAGTTTTAATTATCTATATAACTCTGTACCTATACCATGCCCAATTTTGATTTGCTATTAAACTCTATATATGCAATCTCTAATTTTGAGGAGCATGTACCATTTCCGTGGAACCAAACTAAATTTTTCAATTGAGCCCAAAGGTTCTTGAACAATATCCCAAAACCAAAACCCAAAGGTTTAAAAATTTGAAGAACCAAGCTCAAACCAGCACCAAGAAAACTTACCAAAAAATTGAAGTATGAAAACCAAGACCAAAGGTTCTCTTCAAAAGGAAGAACCCACCAATTCTGCTCTCAGCACATTGTCTTGTGTGTCCACCAACTTCCTTCACTATCTACTCCAAAAATCCCTTACTATCATCCCAATCAGCACTTTCTTTAGTGAGGAATTTTTGACACTTCACAACAAAAGAAAAGCCAGAAAACATGCCCCAAAATCACCAGATTTAGACAATGGGTTTCAGCATTTCACCCAAATATAGCAGGTTCCTAAACTTCTAAACTTTCCTCTCTGACCTGATTGACCAGGTGAACTTTCCTCTATGCAGACAAATTGAGAAAATTCACCCAAAAAATTTACAGGCTAGGACAAATTAACTGTAGCCAAATTAAGTTTGTACTAGCCACAAGAGGACTCATCCTCTTCTGGATGATCTGCAGACCACCTACCTCTGCCTATGTCTATAATATGCTGGCCACCAAAGCAAACCCACTCATCTAGTTACATGTGCAAAAGGCACCTTATGCCCTAAAAGATCCCATTTTGAAAAGATGGCCCTTTTGAACACTAGACCGCCCCAAAAATTCCTAATCCCACATCAAGTAATGTACATGTAAGAGATGCTGATAACCAACTAAAACATGCTAGTACATCTACTTGCATTTTGTGCCAAAAAAGCATGGGTTTCAACTAGGTTAACTCTCACTGCAGCTCCCCAACCATGAGAACAAACAAGGTGACTGACTGAACAAGTTGTGAACTGAACAGAATAAAACAAGTCCCTTTACTAAAAAAATCAACCAGACATGGGAATGTAGAAAAAGGCAAGAAAGAAGATGGATTGAACAAGTTGAAAAGGAACATGTAACAAGTCCCTTTCCTAAGATAAATCAGTCCTGAGAATGTTGAGATGAGATTGGAGTCACTGGTATGACTGCTGGCTGGCTGTCATCAAAGTGCAAGTGTTGGATTCTGCTTCCTTGCATGTTCCGGTATTAAGCGCTGCAGAATATCTGGGGTTGCCCCTTTTAATTCTGTTCATACCATCCAGAGTCACATAGTCAGTGTGTGGAACAAGAGAAGACCATTACTTCACACCTTTGCATGCATCAGGCACAAGATTGGAGATTGAGAGCAGCCTACCTTGTGGCTTGAAGTTAAACAGAGGAGGCAGTGGCCGACCATTGGGTAAGCGGCAGTTGGGATCACGCAGCTCGTCAAAGAAAGGATGCACACAGGCCTCCAACTGCATGAAACCGAAAAAACCCCAACACACAATTTGGCCATGTTAAGTACTTAAAGACCACTATATGGACTTGCCACCTCCTAGAGTAGCTGTATAACCAACCTTAACATGATCATATTGATGTAATAATAGTACACTCTTGTCCACATTGTCCAAGAAAAAGTTGACATTCCATTCACAGAAATAGGCAAGACAGTTAGACATAGCCAAAACAGCAAACAGACCGCATTGCAGCGCAGGTTTGGAGAGTATTGAAGAAGCCTTGAGACCAGGTCCACTGCTTCAGGTGGCATCCGTTTGTGAAACACCTGCATATAATATAATCAAATCAGCTGGAAGTACTACATGAAATTTGAATGACCTAGGGGGATGACATTTGCAGATATGCTTGAGAGACTATATCAGAGGGAACATACTTTGTGCCAGGGATGAGCCTTGATTTGAGGGAACTTGAACTCTGTGTAATTGGGATTCATACACTTTATTTCCTCCCGTGTTGGGGTACCCAGAACTTTTATAATCTCCACCAGTTGATCCACCCCACTTTCTCCAGGGAACAAAGGCTGCAAACACAACCCAGCACCTTGCAGTTGTAAACAACCAAAACCTGAGACAAATGCAAGCGACCAAATTGCTACCTCATGAGCCTGACTCACATCTAAACACAAAATTGCTAGTCATAAGATGAGCACAGTTCTAGGGGTAAACCCAAGAGAAAAAGTCAACTGTAGTGTATTAAAGACACTATGATAAGAATGTAGATGTCCATCCTGTAAAATCAGGGAATTCGTATGAAAACATACTTGACCAAGGAGCAGCTCAGCCATAACACACCCCATAGACCAGATGTCAATGGCAGTGGTGTATTCAGTGGCTCCAAAAATGAGCTCTGGTGCTCGATAGTATCGAGAGCATATATATGAGATGTTGGGTTCCCCTTTCACCTGTGGACCGCAAAAGAGGATAATGAGCTGCCAGATTAGCTTACAAGACTGTACAGAGAACAAATATGAATGCCAGAAACATTGTGCAAAAAAGATTGTGAAGTTCAGAGAGTTGTTTACATGAGAAGGTAGAGTTCCTTCAACTAAAGCATCAAATTGATTCAGGACATAAGTAGAGAAAAGTACTTACAAGAACTTTGGCACTACCGAAATCACACAGCTTTAGTTGATGGGTGTGAGGGTTCACCTATCACATACAACACCAAATTTCAGCCAAGTATCTTGACAGCATTCAACACAATGATCTTTGAGAAGTACTCTGTTCTGAGAGTAACTGCACTTAACCAAAAATGCCAAACTGTGAACAATAACCATGACCAGCAAAGGTAGCACGTGCAGCTATACCAGCAAGTTTTGGGGCTTGATGTCCCGATGGCAGACACCAGTGCCACCATGAATATACGCCAGCGACCTACATATCTGATACAAAAATCATCCTCCCATGCTTAGTCTTTACCTTCTGCCTTGAAAGATTCCCACACTTTTTCTCCCATTTCTCATCCAGTGTGTACATGCTCTACCTTCTAGGTGAAAGTATGATGGACACAGCACCAAAGAACATGTGAACATCAGTCTGACATCATCCTCAAGAATGAGCAATAATCAATACCTGATATGTGTACAGTTTCACATAGACCAGTGGCATGCGCTGGTTCATGCGATTGTAATGCTTGGAAATTCGGTACACAGTTTCTGGAACGTATTCAAGGACCAAGTTCAGGTATAACTCATCCTTGTCAGTAGTAGAAAAGAAGCAATGTTTGAGAGCCACAATGTTTGGATGATCAAGCAACCGCATTATCTGTAGTTCACGATTCTTGTATCTCTTATCCTGCAGCACCTTCTTGATGGCCACAGTCTCTCCAGTCTCTATACACTTAGCCTGCACCCTCCCCACATAGCTGAGTTTATTAGAATGACAGGCAGAGCCAATGTAGATTCTTTTCACCATTCCCATCAGCATTAATAACCTCCCAAGTCCTTGCCAAAAAGGTTAAGAGATCAAGACCCTCTATGCCAATACTGAGTAAACTGCAGCAGTGAAACTTGGGTGGGAAAAAAAGGAATGAAAATTGAACCTGGAATACAATTCCAAAAGAGCCTGTGCCCACAACACGCTCTGCTGAATAGCTGATGGTCTGTCACAAGGGCCACCATTTATCAACCTACAAGAGATCACATGTATAACTGGATATCGTTGAAATGAGTAGCTGAAAAGTGCGTACATACTGTCTGTTTCACTTGGCTTCCCTACACTCCACAGCTCAAGATGAAAATAGACCTGCTTTGGTTGACCATTGCGACCACCAATGGTGGTTGCAATAATGTGACCTGTCTCAGTGCCATTTCCATCCACCACGGTTGCCTCAAGCTCCTGCAAGTCCTGAAGAACACCTGGTGTGTGAGATTTACAACTTTACATAAGAGAGACCTGAGAGCATTTGCAAGTACAAACCACAGCATTTGATACAGTTGACAACAGATGCAAAGCCATGGCCTTGTCTCTGGCACTAAGAGAACACATGCAAGCCGGCACAAAAAATGGAACAAAAAGAGCCAGACAGCCAGGTTCAAACATACACAAACACAGCCACATCAGGAAGTAATCAGCAACATTTATCAGTAACCCTGGCAATGGATGCTAAGCCTGGCATTAGTCCTAATGTAGGCAGGCAGCTGAAACCATAGCTTGTAGGAAGAAAGATGAAATACATACCTTGTCATCAATATGGTCAATCTTCTTATCACCCTTGATCTTCATGTCTTGCATTTCTTTAGGAAGGGATTCCACACCACTTGATCCTACCTTGAAAGGTGCACCTACCACTCCTGTGGTATTGTTACTACTGGCAACTGTGGCCAGCTGGTTGCTGACAGATGCCATAGACTATCCCCTGTCCCCTGCCCCTTTGTATGGGCTTGCAGCAGTTTGCCCAACCCTTTGGATCACCGTCCCTTAGCTGCATGCTTCCATAGGTCCCCCTCAGCACCAACAGCAGCTGTATTACATTACCATCAGCAGTTGCAGCAACCAATGGCACCTTTCTTTTCCTTCCGTTTTACTTCCTATTTGAGCTCTTCTTGCAGTTCATTCAGTATTTCAGTGTTGCAGCAGGTACCTTTGGTCTCTTCTCTCTCATATCATCTCATGTCCACAAGAGCAGAGCTGCAGGAAAGAATGTCATCATTAAAACTGGATTCTTTATATGTGATGTGTAAAATATATATATCTTTACAACACAATTGAAACCATTCATCATAAACATTGTGATAACATGATGCTCTCCCCCTACAAGAAGAATTTCATAAAACATTTCATAACTCTGCACAGCACCAGACACTTGGAAAAACTAGGGATTATTGTAACAAAAAGCAGAAGTTGCTCTCAGAAGAAGCTCAAGTTCAAAGTTCAAGCATAAGCTCCAGCATTCATTCCATGCTGTTCCAGATGGCTTCAGAGCATCTGGCACACGCTAAATTTTGTGCCATGGTAAGAAGAAACACTCTATTCCTCAACCAAGCATCTGTCACATGTGTGGTAGCCCCATAAAGGAAGAAAAAGAAAAGCGATACACCTCAAGAGCGTATAGCAAACTGAAGCCATTATTGTGGCCGGTATGAGAGTAGTCAGCCTAACTACAAGTTCTTCCGTTCTACAGTCTTAGCACCTTCAGCTCAGCAAGGAGTAAAGCATGGAACAAGATCAAAAACAGTATGAACAGCTTTGCTCCTACAATTCCTGCAACGCTCATTTTCTTACACAAAAGATATGCGTGAAGGAGAGGAACGCGAGGAGAGAGAGCGGCTCATGAATGCTAGAGAGGCTCCCACACTTCACACGAAAACGGATTGACAACATTCTCAAAACCAAAGGGAAAACAGGGAACTCGACCTCTCCCATTATACTCTCCACCTCCAGCTGAAGAGCGCGGAAGGAAGTGGATGAAGGAGCAAGAGAGGGGGGGGGGAAGCACAGCCGAAACCAAAGCTTATCTAAATCTCTACTCCTGAAATCTATCCAGAAGAACAACAAGCAGACAAGAAGACCTTCGATATAGTTTACTTTCCATTCATTTCAGAGGCTTGTTTCAAGTTCGGCAGACACCCGAAGGAATGGCAAAACCAACAAAACACCAATCAAGCAAGCAATCAACCGGAGGCAAAATGCCACCAGCAAAGCAAAGCAAGGAAAGGAGATGAAAAAGTCACCGAAACAGAAACAAAACAAACAAAAAAGAAAGAAAGAAGAGAAATAATGCTCACATTCTCAGAGTCACGGGATCAACAATGGCTGGCGGGCAAGCTGTCCGTCGGCGCTTGACATCACAAGCATGGCACCAGTCCCAGACGGATTCGGATCTCCTCCATCATATTCCTACCCTCCTCCTTCCACCTCCTCTCCTGCACTACAAAACACAGACAGACAGACACACACACACACACACACCAACAGCGGCGAGAAGAGGCAGGAGGCAAGAGCAACAAAGAGGGGGAGTGCAGAGCAGTGCAGTGCAACAGCAGCAACAGTGCTGAGCAAAGAGAGCAGGGAAAAACGTGCAAATGCTAATTACGCTAATGCATCCCCAATTGGGCCACGTTAATCAGGTTTAGAGAGAAAGGTTTAGCCAGAGAGCCAGAGAAATCGCCAGATTTTTATACATGGTTCAATTAGGCAGCATTTCAGTCTTTTCGCTGGCTGGATATATATATATATATATAGCCGAAAAGCTATATTAAAAATTATTAGTGCTAAAATCAATTTCTTTTTTAGAGATTTTCAGTAGCCATAATTCGACGAAATTTTAAGAAGAATCACCAGATTTCGGTACATGGTCCACGTTGCTAGCAATAATAGTAAATTAAAATTTCATCCTTTTTTTCTGGCTATTTGTACCCAAAAGCGATTTTTAAATTTGAAGGTGCTAAAATCAAGTCCTTTTTTTTGGAGGTTTTCACTAGCCATAATTCGATCAAAATTTAAGAAAAATCGCCATATTTCCATAACGTGGATCAAGTAGCCAGCAATAATTTTTAAATTAAAATTTCAACCATTTTCCCGCTGGCTATGTATAGCCAAGAGGCTATAAGAACAGTTAAAAGTGCTAAAATCAACTGCTTTTTGGAGATTTTCAATAGCCATAATAATTCGATCAAAATTCAAGAAAAATCACCAGATTTCTCCTATAAATGCTGGTTCAAAGTAGGTTAGCCAAAAATGATGGAAGGATTTTCTTTTAAATTATTGTCACATTTAGCTTCTAGCAAAATTTGGCTAAATCTTCTTCTAATAGATTATCGCCAATTTGGCTATGTCACAAAATTGACCCCCCAAAAAAAAATCATCGGGCAGCATTAGGGAGAGGGGGAGTGAGTAAGTAAAATAAGGGGATAATAAGTAACTAGTTGTTGAAAGTTAAGTTAATTTTTAAAAAGAACATTTAACTAGCGCGTGTGAGATTTGTAAGTACATACCCTCTTCTTTCACGCCTTTTTCACCCCCGCTGCCCCCCCAACAACAGTAAAAAAACCTTGCCAAAAATTTACTAGTGTATTCCGATGGCACATTCTAAAGTGGAATTGGAGCTCCAAGAATTGACACCTATGCCACATCCCTTCCATTTTCATGAAGGGCTCTTTTCTTCCACCGTAACAAAATATTTTTCATATTCCGAGAGGGTAGCCTATCGCCCTTTTTTCCATAAGGATCTTCCCATTTTTTTTTTAGCCTTGTCGTAGATGATCAGCCTTGTGATTTCTTGGATAATCTCATCGATCAAAATTTTTTTGACGATTCTTTATAAGGCCGCCCTCAATCAAGGGCATTACCAGATGTGAGCTCTCATTCAACTCCTCCCTCGAGCAAAGGCCATTCTTCTCGCAATGTGCTCGACCTAAGGCCATTGTTCTTGTAATGCACTCGACCTAAGGCCATTGTTCTCGTAATGCACTCGACCTAAGGCCATTCATTCTTCTTGTAATGCGCTCGACCGAAGGCCATTGTTCTCGTAATACGCTCAACCTAAGGCATTAATTACCCTTCACCTTCAACCTCAATATTTAATACCAATTTGACGACATGGTTTTTTTTTTTTTTTGGCCTTTTTTCTTTGCCTACTCTCTCCTTCTTCTTCCTTCCACTTGGTTTTTTCTATTTGTTCCGATCCATATGCTTCTTTCTATGCCTCCACTAGCCACCCACTTGGGTTTTCTCTCTTCGTTGCTCGTTGACTCTCGAGGGTTGCGTCTAGTTGGTTTTGTTTGTGTTTTTTGTTTGTTCCGTTCGTTTGTTTGTTTTGGGCATATTTTTAGAAGGAGAAGAGGGGGTTTGAAAAAGTATTATTCATCCCAGTCAGTCAAGTCAAACACAAATGAGATTTGGGGGTGTTCCGGTTTTGATGTGTATGGGGTAAAGCCCCCCAACCGCACACTTTACCGGAAAAAGGGCCCACATGAGGTGAAGCCAAACAAGTGCATGCCCGATTTTGGTAAAGCCCGTGACCGAGGGCTTTAGCCTAATAATTTTTGTTTCGTGTGATACATGGCAAGTACCATGTCAGGTACCCCCATGAAACAAATGAAAAAGGAGGACAAATGTTTCAAAAAATGAAAAAAACTTACAAAAAATTGGGGTTTGTTTTTTTCAAAATGCCTACCCAAGTCTTTAGGGATGTGAAAATGGCAACACAACATAGAAAGACCTCCATTCAATTTTTTTATTTTTTTAATTTTTTTAAATGGATCGGTAGTATTTTTTTCTTTGCATTTTTATCCTCTTTACTTCTAAGTGAGTCGTTCGTTTTTTTTTTTGGCAAATTTTCTCATTTTTTTGACCTGAAAAATGTGATTTTGAAACATACACGGGACTTTCATGAGAAGAATGGCCTTTGTTTGGCAATTTTTTGAATATGTTGAATTTATTTGTTAGCCCTAAAGTATATATATTTCGTAATCTCATTAGCAACTTGATGTTTTTTTTTAATAAACAACAATATTGCAACTTTTCCATAAGCTCCACAAAGCCAAAAGGTTGGCCCAAGAAAACCCCATGATGGATTAGGAAATTGGTAATTGGCCTATGCATTGTAGCAAAAATCTAAATTCAAACCAAAGTCCAAAGCTAACTTGAAATTGTGGAATTATGGGCACCTGTATGATTATTTGAACTATGCACCACTATTAAACATAACCCAACCTTTTTAAGAAGATTAAAACCTATCTCAAAGGTCGACAAGAAGATCACAAGGATCAAGACAAAGGGAAGTATCTTGTTCTATGCTCTACCTTGGTCGTTGAGATGGGGAATAATAAGAAGAACAAGTTGATTAGTTATTACCCATCTCTTCCCTCACATGAATCCCTCTCCGTTAGGTGTTGTATTTGGCATGGAGAGAAGAGCTCTTCCAAACATTGAGTGAATTTCTTTTTACAAAAAAAACTTAACTCAACTAAAAGGTTTAGTCATTTGAAAGGCCATCACATAATTGAAGTTGTTGCATAATCATGTGTCATTATGTTGAGGTTTAACCCTTAGTAGACTATGATTACCTTGCAACTTGGTTTATTTCCATGTGGGATATGCTATGGCCTTTTGACTCAACTCCACTTGTTGATCCGACTTATGACATATGTTATGTACAATGAGAGTACTTAAGAATCAATATTTAAGAAAAAAAACAAAAAGACATGAACCCACAACCCAACAAACTTGGTGGTGATCAACCCAACTCCCAAGAACCTTAACCCTAGGTATGACCTTAACCAGCCTATGGTACTATGGTATACAAATATGAAAATTTGATATCCACATAACAACAGTGGTGTGGACTTAAAACTATTGGGAACTTGAGAAAACAAATTGTTGTCACTGCTAACCAAAAAAAACATTAGGGTTTTGAAAAAAGGACAAAAAGAATGAAGGTAGAGGAGAATGTGTGGCCCTCTAGACTTACATTCAATTGTGTGGGAGAGAAAATCCCATTGTATAATGGAGTTTCGAGTGAGTCAATCATTAGCCTAGCTAGGCATGGGGGGGGGGGGGTTTCCCTTCGGCATGTAGAGAGAGAGAGAGAGAGAGAATCTTTTCGTCTTTTTTGCAATTGTACATGTTTTTCCTCCATCATCAATCAATTTATTTTGTGATTGTGGTGGGGGGCT